>ENA-ORLY01001571-ORLY01001571.1-human-gut-metagenome-genome-assembly--contig:-NODE-1571-length-26422-cov-5.743974_pt1 | contig 26422 bp, 27 predicted proteins | sample MGYA00243071_ERZ508832 | MGnify/ENA primary metagenome ERZ508832 (study PRJEB26277, sample SAMN04329777) | human gut metagenome | biome: human-associated habitat | host: Homo sapiens | place: USA... | reverse complement strand
AGCCATGCGCGGGAATCATCCACGGTCTTGCCGTTCTTGGAAAAGTTCATCAGCAGCAGGGCAACGGCGGCGCAGACTACAGCTGTGACGGTGGAGATAGAGATGATTTGCGAGTAGACATCCTGCATGATCTCGCTGGCTTTCGTCCAGACGGTGGTGCCGGTTGTGGCTGCGGCATTATTTCCGTTAGTTGCGAAAGCAGGCATCGCGGTCAGTGCGCTGCACATGGCAGCGCAAAGGGCTGCTTTTATGCGCTTATGAGAGCAAGAACGTGTGTTTTTCTTAGTCATTGAAACCTCCTGTGTGCAAAAATGCTTTAAGAATCGCCAAAAGTAGGCCATTACCATGATATCAAATTGGCTGTGCAGGAAAAAAGGGTTTGGCTATGCGGATTTATTGCGGATGTTGTGCAGGGTCAATCAGGAGTCAGCAGATTGGTGATTTTCTCGCAATCCTGGGAAGTGTAGCCCCACAAAATCGAACTGAGAACTTCGATGGCTTCATCTCGGTGGACATAGTAGGTGCGCAGAGAAATAGAGATTCCCTTGCTTTCAAGCGACTGCAAAATTGCACCCGCATTCTCGCACTGCTGCGGGGAGAGGTAGGCGTAGTACAAAATCCAGTAATAAAACTCGCCTTTCTTGTGCTTGCGCCGCATCAGGTCAATCGCGGTGTCGATGATCTGCATCATCCTCTTGCTGCGCTCCAAGGCACGGGCATAGTTTTCCAGCCGGTTGCCGCCCTTGTTGACTTCGTTATCCACAAACAGGGCGTCCGTGGACAGTCCATACTCGGCCTTGAATTCCTCCTGCAAATCGAGATCGGATACTTCCAAATTCCACATGACATCCCGGTACTTCCTCAAAAGCGTCCGTGTGTCGTGGTAATGCGGGGATACGTTGGATTTCTGTCTTTTGAATGGCATAAAAATACTCCCTGTTTTAGTTTTGTCGAAAGAATTCTTTCAATTACTAAACAGAGAGAAATTAACGATTTTGATGCACTTTCAGAAAAAATGTGTGTTTTTACAATATAAACTTTGTAATGATATACTTTTAAGACGGCGTGGCCATTAAAGCTATATTTCTGCCAACAACTGTGTGATGCAATTTTATTTATTAAAAAGCGGAAGTTCTTGTAATAGCAGACGAAAAGTCAAATGATAAATGTTTATTACAAGCAAAAGACTCGCAACAGCGGGATATTTTAACGTCCTCGATTGGTACGAGTCTTTTTATACTTACTTGTCTTCAGAAAGCTCAGAAGAGTACTTATTTATCGCAGTTCGATAAAGATTTACCTTTTCATCCTCGAAACTTACCCTATGCAATCTAATATCTTCAAATTTCTGATAGATATTTTTGTAAATAATTTGGTGTGCTGCATTATGAACAGATTCGGTGCTGTAGGGATCCATTTCAAAGGATTCTTCAGAAATCGCTATTTTCAAAAGGGTAAGCAAATCGTCCTTGCTAATCTGATCGATTGGATTTTTGCTTGCTGCACTCCCATCCAAAGAATAGAATACCCTTCCATTATCAACCATTAAGTATTTCATAAGAATTCCTCCGATCCATATAGGCTGCTTCACCAGCCTCAAGGCAATCCAACAAAACAGATTTTCGTGATATATGATTGCCTTTTAAATCAACCAAGTCCTCGCTTGAGGGATAACCCGAATACAAGTGATATTCAAGTTTTCCATCACTTAAGACCTCTTTGCAGGCATAAACGATGTAATCTGGGTGAACAGAAACACCAATTGTATTATTGTGCGTTGCAATAATTACCGGAATAGTTTTTGATATGTCTTTAAGCAGGCTATCTACTCCATCTCTAAGGAATATGTTGTCAAACGAAGACTCTGGTTCATCAAGAATCAAAATGCTGTTTTTCACTCCATCTGACAGTTCTTGAAGCAAATTATACTCGGAACGTTCTCCACCGGACGCAGGACTTCCATACTGGTTAAATACTTCATAGGTAATGTTAACGAAGTACTTATAATACTCCGATGCAGGAATATCCTTCCCTTTCAAAACTTGTAGGAATTTGTACGGATCATTGTACTCCTTAAATGCATCGGAGAAGACGGTCTTGCTTCGACTAACTTTCTGCATCGCCAGTGCACCCGAAAACGGACTACTTTGGGCAACTACTCTGTAAGAATACAAATTCTGCGCTTGAATAATACGAGGCTTCTTTATCATTTTCACCACATCATGGAAGACCTGTACCTTGTGCTGATTCATGAGGATTTGGTACAAGTCTATATCTGGCACAGCGGTTGTAGAAGAGCGGACACTTAGTTCTTTCTTTACCGATGTGATAAGACTATTTACATATTCTTTGTGCAACGAATCTGTCTTTTCTTGAATATATTGCTCTCTTAATGCAATCGCTAAACGCAGAAGCGAACGCCTACCAACATACTTTTCAACCAACTCCTTGTATTCAATTGAGCCCAGTAAAGTCTCTACGGCTTCAATCATTTCGACAAGGGAGGATAAATTTTTGATGCTAAAATTTGATTCTTGATAGAGATTTGCCTTTGAGAAGATGTCTTGCCGCTGTGCATCTTCTCCGGCCTTCTTCAGCGTCTCTAAATATTCGTCTATTTCCTTCGCATCTTGCTCAAGATTGACGGATTGCACATCATCAACAACCGTTTTGAACGGCCCCAAATAGCTTTCTGTTACAGAATTTCCCCTATTTTTTAATGCTGCCTCGAATTTTCGCTGAGATTGCTCATCATCCGTCGATAACAACGAAAATTGTTTGATATATTTTCCGCCAGGAAATTGCGCATTGATTTGATCGAGCGTGTAGGTCTTGCCAGACGAACGCTTTCCTAAAAGTACAGTTAATCCAGTTGAGATTTGCAAACCATTGTCGAGAATTTGGAATAGAGAGTTTCCATCTTCCGGCTTCAGTGATACTTTCGCCTTATCGGTTAATGCATATTTAAGTGACATCATATTAACGTCATCTATATCGATATAGGTTTGCCTTCCTAAAGGAAACTGAGCTTTTTCTTCAACTCTCCAATCACTAAATAGTACAGGAACTAATTTTTCGCTTCTGGACTGCATATAGATGAATTTCTTTGCGCTGCATGCCTCCCCACACTTAATATATGGGCTGATTTGAGGAACCCTCTCGAGCGGGAGTTTTGGCTCCTTCTCGTAATGAGGAATCAGGATATATTTTCCAAGATCATTAAATATTTCCATAAATTGTGCTTCGGAAATATATGAATCTTCACTTGTTTCGTTAAGGCGATAAACTTTCGCGCATTTTTCTGTGAAATCATCTATGTCAGATGGATCGGTAATGACAATCAGGTGGCCGCCTTCTATATCTACTTCGATGCCAGGAAAGACTTTAATGGGTAGGGCATTCGTGATATCGCTGAATTGCTGGGCATCAAATAGATTGTGATTTGTTATCGCAATCAAATCTACTTTTTCCTGTATGACATAGCCTTTTAGCTTTTCTATCGAAAACGCAAATGGTTTGTCCCTTTTGGTGGAAACTGTATGGATATGAAGATCCATCTTTTTCATGTTTAACATCTCCAATCTTTTCCGTGCTGGTTTGGGACGATCTTCTGCTAATAATTAGGTATCCAATCAATCTTTAGTGTAATTATAGCAACTCTATTCCTTTATTGCCAATATTTGCGGCCACTTTAGTTTTAGCTCGTTTATTAAACGAGCTAAAACAGAATACTATTTCCGTATTATTGAAAAATCGAATAGTTACTGCAACACAGACAGTGAGGTGTCGCAAATATAAGCATAACTGCTATAATAGGAATTTGTACGGATGACCTTTATCATTAAAACATTGCCGCCATTTACACTGACACTAATTGGGCGAACATGTTCATCTCGTACAACATCGTCAACTCGCCCAACAAGGACATCATCGAGGTAGATTTCCACGCTCATATTTGCATCGCGATTTGTATCTTCCGATGTAACAATATTTGCCGAGAAGGTATCATATTGTCCGTCCAACTTGAACTTGGCCCATGCGGTGTCAGACGCGTCAAAACGATACGATACACTGTGAGTGGTTCCATACAAATCTTTAACAGAGGGAACTTGCTCACAATGAACACTGTCCAGGCATTCCAAATTATCTAGGCGCTTAGAAATATCCCTTTTTAATCCGCCTTGCTCGATTACGCTATTGATTTCGTCTGAGGAATATGTATTTAATAGTGTTCCCTTAAGTATTTGAATTTGATTTTTCAAGTCGTCATTTTCGTTTTGCAGACTTTGGACTTGTCCCTGCAACGTTGATTGATTTGCCTGATACTGACTGTTCTCGTCAAGAACCTTTCTGTATGCGGAGATTAGCTCATCCGTTGAGTCTGTTAAATCAGTGCCGGCAGATACATAGCTGCCAGTTTCCCCTAAAATTTGGATGACATTTCCATTTACTGTTTGGGATATGTTCTGCACATTATGAAGTTGAAAAGCGCTTCCACCTGCTACAATAGCGGAAATGGCGGTAACTACTGCACAAATAATTTTGGTGCGGTTTTTCTCTTTCGTAATCATTTTACACTTTTCCTTTCTAGTTGAGCAGGTAAATCGTTCTAATTGTGTATTTTCCAGAAGCTCTTGTAGTCTAAACACGAGAGCTTCCTTTAAGGAAGCAAGGGAGATCCAATTCTAAAATAATCTCTAATATAGATGATATACTTTATGTGACTTTCAAAATGTATTTCACCCATTTGTCAGGCATCGCACATTATCCAGAAAGCGAATACCCCCGTCCCATTACGGTTTTCAAATCATCCGGGCCTAGATCCAGTTTCTTCCGCAGCTTTGCGATATGCACATCAACCGTTCACGTCTGAATCGGCACTGTGATATTCCATGCAGATGCCAGAAGAAAGTTTCGGGAGCAGATGTGCCCAGAATGGTCGAGCAGCGTAATGAATAGTTGATATTCTGTGGTCGTCAGGTGAATGCGGCAGCCTTGCCTTTGAACGGAGAAATCGCTTTCATCGATCCCATCTTATAAGTTTAACGTCGCGTGGTTGTCATACGGGCACAAGGAGCGTTTCCCTTTTGTCTTAACGGAAGAACCCCAACTCAAACAAGCAGCCACAGCGAACACCAGACTCCCGCAGGTAAACACAACCACTTGTGCTGCTTCGCCTTTTAATTGCACATCCCGTGCAGTTGGGCACAAGGCAAACCATTCCGTCAACCGGTCACCTGCGGCAGACAAAAGCGAATGCCACGCCGCCATACTTCCCCATTGATTGGGAATCATCCATCCGGGCAGCGAAGCCAAACAGGTCGGAAGTAAGCAAACAAGCAGCAGTGCAATCCCGAACCCTATAACTTCTCTCAGAGATTTATTGCGGAATAAGCGAAGCAGACGACAACCGGCGCAAAGCAGAAGAAGTAATTCGGGTATTCCAATCAATGCTGACAGAACCCAGGCGAGGGCGGCATCATATAGGATTTGGTCCGGTTGAGCCAGACCGGCGGCAGCCAAAAGCTGCTGAACGCTTTGGCCCGGATTATCTCTAGAAACATGGGTCAATTCAAGAAGTTGGAATGCAGCGGTGGTTTCAACACCATAAAGGATCTGCTCTGTTTCCGATACAAAGACACCGCACACCCGGTAAGTCCGGGCATCCTCTGTATCCGGGTCCAGCGTAAGCGCTTGCTCCAATATGTCTGTACTTCCAAAAAGCTGCCATGCCAGTGCCGTACTGACAGCGCACTGGCTGGTGTCGCCACTGCCGGGTGCAGTTCCCACCACATAGCTTGCTCCGTATGCATCATGGGCCGTTCCGCAGAAACCGATACTGCAAACATCCGTGCAGGTCCGTGTGCTTACAGGGGAGCGCACCGCCACCTGGGTTTCTTCCCAGAAAGTTACCATCAGCCCATCTGTGTTTTGACTACTTTTTATATAAGTCTGCGCTTTTTTTACCTGTTCGCCGGTCAACGCCTGCGCGTAGCGCAAACTGACGCCTGGGCTGATTTGTCTAACCTTCTCGACAGTCTGCACAGCCAGCCAGAGGCAAAGGCAATACATACCCAGACAGATCAGTGACATCAGCCGCCTACTCATCGATTCTCACCTCTGTTCCTGCGGAAAGTGGTTTGCTGCTTGCACTGACAATCTGTTCCTGCCCGCTCAAAGCGCCCGAAATACGTACTACACCATCGCCACGTTCTTCTACGGTAACCCCCAGCCGGACCAGCACGCTTTGGACGCCCAGCACGGTATTTTTAGTTTCCACCAGGTACACAAAATTCCCGGCGTTATCGCTGTTGACTGCGGTGGCTGGCAGGCAAAGCCCTGTCGTTCCGCCCATAGTCGTAACGGTTATATCCGCTGCCCCCGTTTTCCACTGTGTACCAGACACTGTGAATTGGGCGAGATCATCATTGACTTGTTCCAATGTGGCTGTTCCGGTATTTTGTTCCTGCATCACCGAAATCGTACCGCCCGCCTTCAACAGGCTTGCTTGTTCCGCTGTCAAGGAGGCAGTGACCGCATATTCTTGTTCGTTTGCTGCCAGCAGTCCCGCTACTGCTGGCGTATCTGCTCCGACTGTAAGTGCCATCTCGGTTACAATGCCATCTGATGGGGCCAAAAAAGCTCCGCCTGCTGCTTGCAGGGCTTCGAGAGATTTCAAGGTTTGATCTTCCTGCCGAATCTGGGCTAGCAAAACCTGAGCGCCCGCTTGATCAGTTTGGTTTGACTTAGCCAGTTCTTCCGTTTCCTTTGCGTAATTGTGCTGGGCGCTATTACGCGAATCCTCTGCGTTTTGCGCGGCGGACAGCGCCGCCTCCGTTGCATTGTCCGCGGCCTCTTGTGCTGCTTCCAAATCCGCCTGTGCCTGCTGCACAGCCGCCTGCGCGGTCGCGTATTCCGCTTCCCAGTCCGCGTAATCCTGTTCCGTCTGTGCTTGTTCCGGCGTTGCCATCTCCCAAAAGCCGTCCTCGTAAGGGCGTTGCGGTTTCCGGCCTTCTACCTCTGCCAAAACCTGGTGGGCAGCATCCAGCACATTCTGTGCCTGCGAAACATCCGCCTCGCCTTCCGCTGCTGCCTGTTGATAGTCTGCATACGCTCGATCCAGCTGTTGCTGCGCCTGCTGCCAGGCAAACGGATCGGCCGCCTGCCCTGCCAGAAGCTGGTTGGCCTGTACTTGATGCTGCTGCATGGACGCCTGTACCTGTTCGATTTCCGCGCGCACATCGTCCAAAGACAAGAGTGCCAGCGTTTGCTCTTCTGTCACCTGATCGCCCGGTTGGACGAAAATCTGTTCGACCAAAAGACCTTCCGGGATGGTCAGCGGAGTTCCAATTCCGGGGGATATTTGACCGGAAACCGTAAAGCTCTGCGTAACTACACCCTGGTACGGGGCGGTCACCGAGACGACTGGAAGCGTGGTGGCCGCGGTTCCGCGCACCAACAAAGTCAACAAAAGCATGAGCGCAAGAAAGCGCAGCATGGCAACACCGGTATGCCACTGGTTGGGTTTGGCAGCGGCAGTAGCGTGCAACCGCTGTCTGAGTTTATGTATCACGTCCAAAGAGTTCATCCTTTCACAGCCCCTTTTGTCAAGCCTGCTTCCAGGTATGTTTGCCCGAAGCGGAAGACCAGAATCGAAGGGAGCAACATCCCCAGATTGGCCGGGTCGGTAAAGAAGAGGGACAGTGGCCAATATTGTGGAGATTCCAAAAAAGTCATCGGTTGTTCTATGGCGTTCCAGGCATCCAAAAATCCCAGCGTCAGGGCGGATATAAGACCGGGAATCCCCAATGGAATCCCGATGCGCCAAAAACGCTGCCATTGATTTGCACCATCGATCGAAGCGGACTCCAAGACTTCTCTCGGAATCGTGTCAAAGCCGCGCTCCATGATAAATACCGGAAATGTAGAAAAGATGCCCGGTAAAATGATGGCCCACGGCGTGTCCAGCAGGCCAAATTGGCGCAATACCAGATAGCTGGGCACCATGGTTACCTGGAAGGGCAATAGCATCAGAACGATGTAAAGCCCCCGAACCATACTGCGCCCGCGAAAGCGAAGCCGGCTGATTGCCCAAGCGGCAGGCGCGCCCACCAGCAGGTTCCCGGCCACCTGGGCTACAGACTGGCCGATGCTGTTCCAGAACATGACAAAAAACGGCGGCGTATCCAACAGCAGGGTCAGCAACGGTTCGAGCGTCGGCCAGTCTGGCAACAGGTGCCAGACGGTATATCCGGTGCCCAGCCCTAGGGCCGGGCCAATTGTCAAGCGCAATTCTTCCTGGGACATCAGCGCGCCCATAAAGAGAAACCAGAGTGGCCACCATACCAGCAGCGCCGCCGGTATCAGCCAGAGCCATTGCCAGCGGTGCGGTTTGTGAACCCTACTCATCTTTCGCACAGTGGTCCCACCATTTCAATAATCCCAAAATCACAACCAACAACACCAGCGCAACCACCACGGCGGCAGCAGCAAGGCGCGGCAGGTCCAGACTTAAAAACCAGTTGTTGAACAAATGCTGCAACAGATAGATGCTCTGCTGCGGATAGCGTCCTGCCACCAGGTAGGCCTCGCGGAAAACCTTGAAGGCATTCAGCAGGCTCAAAATCAAGGTCAGGGCTAAAGTTGGCTGGAGCTCAGGCCAGGTGATATGCCAGAACTGCTGCCATGTCCCTGCACCATCGACGCGGGCTGCTTCATACTGATCGACCGGAATCGCTTCCAGCCCGGCCGTCCAAAGAATGCTTGTATACCCGCAATTTTTCCACAGATAGGTGCCGGTCAAAACCCAGAACGCTGTACCTGTCCCCATAAAATCTATAGGCTGCACCCCCAGGCAGGTCAACCAACCGTTGCACAACCCCTGCCGGGCAAACAAGGTTTGCCACAACAGCACAATGCTGGCCACAGGAATCGCAATAGGCAGCAAAAAGGTGGTTTTGAAGATGCGGGCAGCCCGTGTTTGCCGCAGCGGACGGCTGTGGAGCACGAGCGCCAGTACCAGGCTGCCTGAAAGAAGAATCGGCAGGCAAATCCCCAAAAAGCGCGCCGTATTGTGTACGGCCAATTGGAAGGCACCGTTCTGTATGACAGAGCGGTAATTGCTCAAGCCGACCCAGGCAGTTCCCATCGTGTCAAACAGACTGCGCCGTACCGTCTCAGCAAAGGGCAGCAAAACAAACAGAACAACGCCAGTCAAGCTGGGCAGCAGGAACAACCAGGCCGCACGAGTTTCCCGTTGGGTGGCCGTACAGCAGTTGCGGTCCCGGTTACTGTTGCTCTGCATAGTACAAGTCCGTTCGCTGCAGGATGTTGGCCACCGTCGTTTCCAAGTCCTGCGCGCCCGTATACAGTTGAGCCGCGTTCTCATAGACAAGTTCCCTCAAACTCAAATCCGTGTTCGACGGTGTGGTCAGTTGGGCCATCACGGCATCCAGATTCAATTCAGACGGCGTAGGGTTACCGTCGGTACCATCATTACGCTGGCTGACTTTGGCAAGTTGGACGCCTTGACGCACAAAGTAACCATTGAAACTGCCTCGGCCAGCCAGGTCTTCCGTTTCGCAATCCAACATGGTTCCAACAAACGCCACGCCGGCGTCTACCTGGTCAGATGTATTCAATACGCCCATTGTCATCACCGGTGTAAACACATCACCCGGCAAGGGGCGAATCAGAGCCGGGACGCTCCCGGTTTCGCTGACCATGTAGATATAGGTCAGCAGATAGTCGCTGGGGTTGCCTGCCGCGCAGTCAGCCGGATCCTGCGCCCGGCCATACCAGTTCATACTGACAGGAATATCCACAGCCAGGTGCTGGCCGTCATCCCCGCTGGCGGTATCCTCCCCGTCCCCAAAAAGCGGATCATATTCCGCGCTGATCTGCTGCGCATCAACAACCGCTTTGGTGACAGACAAAAACTCTCGCAGAGCATCCTCGTTCACACCTTCGCCTTCGACAGCAAAGATCGACGCGCTGGCCGCCGGGTATAACTCGCTGAACAGGTTGTAGTACCCATCATAATGAAAGTTTGATTTGACACACAGGAGATCCTGCAAATCGGTCAAATTTTGGGCCTCAGACAACCGTGCTTTGTTTTCCTCAGACTGGCAATAAACCAGGCTGGGGCGGAACAGCAGCGGCAGCGCCCAACAGCCGGATTCATCGGCATAGCAATGTACAATGTTTTCGTAGCAGTTGCTGGTATCGATATTGCTTAAATCTGCGAGGATTCCCTGACGAATGTAAGATTCTACGGGCAGACCGTCCAGCACAAGTACATCCGGTCCCTCACCGGCAAAGATCTCTACGTTGAGGGTGCGGATCACATCGTCCACTGTCATCCCATTGTCCAGACTGTCTTGACCATATTCCACAGTGACCGTCTGTTCCGGGTGTTCAGATGCGTATGTATTGACGGTCTCACGTAGCAAAAGGCTATCCTCCATGGCCCAAACCACCAGTTCGCCGCCGGACGCGACGGCCGCCTGGGTATCATACCGGTACCGGTATATTTGTGCCTGACCGCCGGCATTTACGCCACTGACCCAGTAATTTCCCTGTCCGTCCAACACGATCTGCTGTACGATGAAGGAACTGCTGGCAAGCGCAAAACTGCGGTTATCGGCCAGATTTTGCTGTAAAGTACCACCCAGGGCAATTTGATGGATACCGTTGCTGTCTGCCCAAATCAGGCAGTTTTGTTGGATCGCGGCAGCGCTGGCCCGCGCCAAAGGCTCTGCCAACGGCAAGCTGTATTGTTGCAATACTCTGCCATTCGTGGCATCGAGCACAGACAAGCTGGTGCTTCCGGCCGCAAACGTATAGATGGAACCCTCTGCATAAAAGGCCGGGCTGCCATAGAAACCGGGCGTCACGGTCGTGGCCTGCCGGGTGGCAGGATCGACCAGCACAAAGACGGTGGTTTCCCCGACTTGAGCGGTCAAAAATATCTTTCCGTCTGCTGCAAGTCGCAGGCCGATTGGCAGCGCTTCCTCTTGCGACAAAGCCTCGACTGGAATGGTTTGCATGGCGGCAGGGTCCGTACCGCTCTGCAGGGTGTAGGCACCGCTATCATCGCGGCAAACGGTCCAAAGCGTGCCGTCTGCCGCGACGGTCAAAGCTCTGTTCGCCACGGCCGGCTGGCTGGATTCGACAGCTGTTTCCCAAACATCATCGGTCCAGCGCAAAAGTTGTATGCCGCCGCTCTGGCTCAGCCCCACCACTTCTACAGCACCATCCGCGGAGAGACGCAAATCCGTGAAATACGCATAGGTCTGCGGCATCAGTTCCGTCATGTCGTCCTGCACATACGTCCCCGCCTCACTGGTTTGCGAAATCTGTGTTGTCGATGACGCGCTGTCCTGCGGAGCAGAAGAAGCGCTGATGGTTGCCGATTCCGAAAACATGGCTGCCGAAGATGCATGGCAGCCGGAAAACCCAGCGAGCGTGACGAACCCTGCCAGCAGAGAGGCCAACGCCTTGGCGCGCATTGTTTTCATGGTTGTTGACTTCCTTCCTGAATTGTTCTAAACTGATTGTAGCAAACACACTCTAAATTTATCCTGAATTTTTGACAAGGAATCTGGGAGGCGGGCATGAAAATTTTGCTTGTGGAAGATAACGTTTCCCTGTGCCGAAATATTGCTTCCGTTTTACAAAACGAGGGGTACACGGTCGTAACTTGCAGCAATGGAAACGAGGCAGAGTTTCAAATGCTCAACAACAGTAGCGACCTGATTCTGCTCGACAGAATGCTGCCCGGAAAAGATGGCATCACACTGACACGGGAAGCTCGCGCGGCTGGTATCACAGTGCCTATTCTTCTGTTGACGGCGCTGGATACCCTGGGCGATAAAGTCACCGGTCTTGATGCGGGGGCAGATGATTATATCGTCAAGCCCTTTGCCATGGAGGAACTGCTGGCCCGGCTGCGTATCTGGTCGCGCCGCACGGTATCCCTTGAGGATCCCGGAGAGCTGTGTTTTGGTGACTTGAGCTACCGCCCCAGCGTGCGGCAGCTCAGCGGCCCCGCCGGGAAGGAAGTCCTGCCCAAACGGCTGGCCCAATTGATAGAACTACTGCTGCGAAATGCAGAAGTGCCCATTACTCGCAACGTAATCTTCAACCGCATCTGGGGACCGGACGCGGAAGTGACCGATGCTGTCATCGACACCTATATCCATCTGACACGGCAGCGGCTCGCGCACCTGCAATCCGCCGTGAAAATACAAAACAGCCGGGGCACCGGCTACCAACTGTCCTATGAAAGAGAGCTATAAATCCACCACACGGGGAGCCATCTATAGGAAATCACGATACCGAATCACTGCGTTCTGTGCGCTGGTTACCGGACTGGTTCTGCTGATTGCTTTCGCCGTTGCCTGGCAGGCCGCCCGTCGTCAGATGAGCAATGCAGACGAGTCTCTATTTCTCTCCCAATGTCAGACTGTAACCGCCTATGTCTCCTCGCCCTATGGTGTGGATACCCAAACTGTGTTGCAGTTTGCCGGGCAGAATCAATTGGCCGTGGCGGTTGTGGACGGCGGCACGTTGCTGACCTTCGTCCCTGACTTACAAAAAGAAACGTTGACACAACTACTGGCATCTGTGCAGGCATCTGCAATTGGGCGAGGCTTATACTCTTCCGCAGCGCAAAGTGGGAATTTCATGGTACAGTCCGCAGGGCAAAACTGGCGGTGCTTCCTGCAAGGGCAGGCGATGTCCACTACTCAGTGGTGCAATATACTGGTTATGCAACCTGTGACAGTCCATTCGGCCGAAGTCTTGCGCTTACTGGCCGTGTATGCGGCCGCTTTTATGTTGGGGTGGGCCGCACTTATCCTGATGTCTGCCATCTTGGCCCGTTTTGCTGTACGCCCGATTGAACAGGCGCAAACGGAGCAGATCCGCTTTCTGGCGTCTGCCAGCCATGAATTGAAAACGCCGTTGGCTGTGATTTCCACGTCGGCTGATCTTCTGAAACAGAAAAGCCAAGATTTGGCGGAGCCATGCCATTTGATTCAGCAACAGACCCGCCAAATGGGACGTCTGATCGACGATATGCTAGTTTTGACAAACAGCAACACCGGGCATTGGACACTGCAGCTTCGACCTGTTTTGCCGGAGGAAGCCGCCATGACCGCCTACGAAACCTTTCAGCCGGTTCTGGCCCGCGCGGAACAAATGCTTGCGCTGGAGATGCCGGACGCACCATTGCCGATGGTTTTGGCCGATGAGCAACGGCTACAGCAAATTTTGGCCATCTTGCTGGACAATGCGCACACCTACGCCTCTCCTGGTAGCGCTGTTGCGCTGCGGGTAGACTTCCAACATAACCAGGTTCGGTTTTGGGTAATCGACCACGGCCCCGGCATACCGGACAATGCCAAACAGGCGGTGTTTACCTATTTCTACCGGCAAACTTCTGAAAATGAATGCGCGGCAACTGTCGAAAACAGCGCCCATCATTATGGATTGGGGCTGACGGTGGCCACGGAATTGGCCAACCTGCAGCACGGTTCTTTGACCGTACAGGATACGCCAGGTGGCGGTGCTTCTTTTTGCTTGGTATTGCCGGCAAAACAACATACATAATGACAGAAGGCAGGCATTCCAATGCCCGCCTTCTGTCTGTTACGGAGCGTCAACCGTCGGTCGCGCGGCTGATTGCAGTGGCCACGTTCGCGTTCATGTTGGCAGAATTACCATCCGTACAACTTGCGCCACAGTCGCCACAGTCGTAGTGGCTGTAGCCATAGGAGAGAGCCGTATTGTAACTCTCTGCCGAATAGCTGCAGCAACATCCGCAGGTGCCGCCGCCACCAGAATAGCCATAGTGCAAACTCATAACAGATTCTCCTTTCCTCCGCCATCGTTTTGGACAGCAACAAAATTTACAGAAACCGAAAGTGCTTGCGTTGTTCCGGCGTTGCATCAAAGTAGTACAGAACGATCGAGAACTTCCAGTGCGTCCGGGCGTTCCTCCATGAGCGTACAGAACGTGCCAAGCATCAAATATGTATGTGTACGACAATTTTGACACGCAAACGATTTTTTCTTGATGTTGACGCCGCCTTTATCAAAGCAGGCGGCGTAACACATAGGGCAGATATTAAACGCCCAACAGTTCTCACATAGTGGTTTAGTTTGGGCCAGATAGAGGATTCAGCCGCTCATACAGCCAGTCGTAGTCCATGACCTTCTCGATTTTGCGCAGAAGATGGTCTTTGGGTACGAGCATATCTATGTCAATAACCATTGCTTTGCGGCGGGCGTCTTCGGCGTGCTTTTCCATGAGGGGGCCTCCCTAGGTGGTTTTCTTCTATTATACCAAAAGCCTTCGCGGTTGCGAAGGCTTTTGGGGGAGTATTCTTTGACAAACTGGGCACCGCTGAAAGGCGGTGCTTTTTATGTGAAGGAGGATCCCTAGTTGAAAATCCTTATATGATACGGGCTGCATCACAGGGAAACATAGCATTCAGTATCTGATGGCATAGATCACTTGATTTCTATTAGCAAACGAGCAGGGAATTCGGAAACGCAGAGTGAAAAAACATCTTCCGTAAGCATCTTCTCGACTTTTCTTACTCTTTTTTGGACAGCACCAGTGCTCGGCGTAAAAAAGAAATGAAGGGTTTTGTTGGCTCCGGGCTTCAGCTTAAGGCTGCCGACATCTGCAAGTTCGGGATATACCAGAGCTTGAATTGTGCTGTTATAGAAAAGCGTCAGGGATTTGTCTACCAAAAGATATCGTCCAAAGAAAATATACCCAGTCGTATTATCTGTGTTAGAAATATTGAGTTCTATGTCATATACATAATTAGATTCCACGTTCCCATATTCATCCAGTCTGGAATATTCATGATAATCCAAGTTGTACTGTTCAAACAACTGCTGATAAGTCAGCAATTTTGCATCATTGACTTGCACACTATAACCGTCAGGGTTCTCATCCGGAGAAATAAAATAGTTGTTGCCAACTGGAACAAAATCACCCGCCTGATAAATTTTGTCAGGGATTTGATACGGAAGATGATTGGTATGGTAAAAAGCCGCCATCCAGGAGGCCAAACCGACGAGACACGCAAGAATTGACAACACAGCGATGGTGCTTTTCCGTTTTAAGCGAATCTTTTTTCCCATAGCAAAGTACCTCTTTACAGTAACAGTGTGCCAGCCCGCATCGTATAAATTTTGCTGCAGCAATGGTGCAAAAAGTTCATGTCGTGACTTGCCATGACAATAGTCGCGCCACGCGAAGTTTCATCTTGAATCACATTTTCCAGCATGGTAATGCCGCTCTCATCAAGAGCATTGGTTGGCTCATCTAAAAGAATAATATCGGGTTGTTCGAAAACAGCCGCTGCGATGCCAAGCCGCTGCTTCATCCCAAGTGAATATTTTTTATATTTTGTGTCATGGAGGCCAACACGCTGCAATACGCTTTCGATTTGAGCAGTGGGCATCATTTGATGAAGAGACGAGAGCATCTGTAAGTTTTCAGCGCCCGTGTATTGTGGTAAAAACGTAGGATTTTCAATGAGAAAGCCGATGCTGGGAGGAAACTCCAAGTCGGAACCTAACATTTTGCCGTCAATTAGGACATGGCCCTTTGTAGGATATATGAGACCGGAAATTAGCCGCAGCAGCATTGTTTTACCGGAGCCGTTAACCCCCTGCAAACCGATCATTTCTCCCGGTTTAACCGTTAATTGAATCTGATCAAGTACAACGCTGTTCCCTATAGTTTTAGATGCACCGTCAATTTCGATTCTTGGCAATAAATCCATAAGGTACGACCCCCTCAGTAAAGATCAAAGTTTCGGAAGCGATGTCGCCCAATGAACATACAAAGGAGGGACAAAGCAAGCGCGTATACGATTCCGGAGGGAAAGGAAAACCCATCCACCAGTATTTCATTGCTGCGAATGCAGAATGCATAGTTGAGGATCAATACAGGGACGCAAAAATATGCCGATGCCAACATAAGAATTGCTGATATCAAAAAACAGATAATGGGGCGAAACCAAAGCGTTAGCAGCATTTGCAATATGCCGAAAGAAGATGCGATCAATGGAGGCATGAGCAGGAGTACATGGCATACATTCCACTGGTCTGGCGGTACGGTTTCCCTTAACAAAAAAATATCGCTCATATAAGGGGAAACAGAAAGGGTAAATTGACCGCCGTACAGCAGGCAGTTGATGATGAGGAGGATCCAGCACAGGAAAAAGTAAAGGAAGGTTGCAACGATAATCCAGGCGCATTTGGCCGTCCACCACTTTGTGCGGCTGCCGGAATATACGATGACCATTTTCCCAAATGTATCTCTATCATACACAGGATAATAAAGCGTAAGAAACAGGCAAATTCCAAAGACCAGAAACCAAGAAACAGGAAACAGGAATGGTTCGTCTGGATTCGGAATATAGGGTTTCATGCCGCCAAAAAGATACATGGCAAAATCCCCCAGTGTTGGCTGTGCGCCTGCGTACTGATGATTGAGGGAAGCTGTTTCTCTCAGGCGAAGCATGAATTCAAAACAGACAAGCGACACAAGAAGCGGCAAAACCAGAAATTTCTTTGCGATAAAACGGATGCCGTTTCTTAAATCGAAACGGAAGGGATTGCTTCTATTCATGCCATACTCCCCTTTTGAAAATGATTGCGATTGCTGAACAAAACAGCATGACAGCTTCTATAAGAATTATAGCTGCGTTTGGATCATAGCGGAGAGTTGCCGAATGAAGATATGCGATTGGCGAAATTTCGTATGACCATTTCGCCCCTGGAATTGCACGGGCTAATAGGCCGGAAAGATAGTCGATTCCCCAAAAAAGCAGTAACGGGAAAGCGGCTGCAGCAAATGAATTTGTGATATAGAAAGAAAACGCATAGCCGATCAAAGCAATCAACCCGGCAAACAAACCATCCAGCAGAATGTACAGGGCAACATAAAGCGCCGGATGGGTATAGAACAGATCCGCCCACATAGCGCCAAAATATACATGGTTATAGATTTCGTAGTTGATTTGAGGGACCGTGCTTGGAATAAAAGCAGCCGTGACAGCAAAATTTAAGATGAGTGGAATAACAATCGTGATAAACGCTGCGAAAAAACATACGATTCCTTTGGAAAGATAGTAAGGCTGACGGCCGACACGCACAATCATCTGGTTGGCATAGGATGATTTTTTCTCCTGGAGACAAGATAACGAGTGGGGAAGAATTGCAAATAGCGGAAGCAGCGTGTAGAAGGCAGAGTAAGCAAGCGTTTCCGACTCACCACCAATCCAATAATTATAGGAAGTCCAGACAGGGAACAACTCGTTAGAGACCATATGTCCGTTTTCAAAACAATATTGATCCAGAGCATCATGTATATTCAAATATCCCTGGCAGCAATAGGATGCGCTGCTCAATGCGAGAAGAACGCAGGTTGCCATTGAAATGATAAAGTTATGAGAGTGAAAGCATTTGCGGAACTCCATGCGGATACAGTTATACATCTGCGCCACCACCATTTTCATGAGAAATAAGAAAAGCCAACACCGGACACATTGTCATAACCAACTTGGAGGTATACAGACTGTTCCTCCCATGCGGATGGCTCAATAAAAATTCCAATCTGAAAATTCAAAGTATCACCAGGGGCCAAATTGAACTTGTTGTAGTCGGAAGCGCTATTTGTGCTGTCAGGGTGTGCACTGAAATAGAGCATTTGTGAATCACCCTCATTTCGCGGGATGAGGTCAAGCATAAATTGGTATTCTTCACCCGCACGGGGTTCCATTTCAGATTCTGAAGTGTTTGTCACGTTCATATCGAGCAGAATAAACTTCCACGTCTGATAGGTGTCATAGGAAGTGTTTGGCACACACTCGGACAAAGAAATGGGAGAGTCCTCTATCGTGTCGTATACATCCACTCGATTAAGCGTATAGTCACGGGAACCTTCCCCCATCGTTTCTGTGTCATGAATGGATTCCCCAACACCGCGCAGGCCGGTGGCTAATGCTTCCGGCGCGGCCGTCGGGACACCGCCATTGTCGGCTTCCGTATGGTCGTCAACGGTTGGCGATTCCGTTTGTGTATCATCTACGAACGCACCTGTCTGGATATCTCTTATCGTTTGCTGCGCACTTCGATCCAACCGAGGGTAAACCCAAACAAAAAGTATCGCTGCTGCGATTATGAGGATGACGATCAGGGTGAAAAAACGCTTTTTGGTTTTCATGGAAATCCTCCTTAACTGTAGTGGTTTGTGGTATCCGAGTTGTATTGGGTTGGCTGCGGGGCGCATATGTTCAGCATCTGCGCGCCGATGCTTGAGCCTTAGATATGGATGGCGGTTCTTTGGAACAACTTCATTATACAAAAAAGTTTTCACATTCGCCACGTTTCGGCAGTATTTCAAGAGTTCCATGTAGCAAAAGACGAGTTTTGCCCAAAAATTGTGAATACGCTTCAAATCAGCTACGTCAGCAGACCCAAGCCGAATCTCATGCCGCGGTAAGCAAAATTCACATCGTACCGTACCTACGCGGCCAGTCACCGCCGGCTGCTTTTCAAATTCATCGGTCAGGTGACGGTAACAGCCACGCGCACGACCTCGTCAGGTACGCTGCGGAACGCGATGGCGTGCGCGGTGCAGGCAGCAGATAGGTTTTGCGCAGATTGTTCAGTTCCAGTTGCATGGCAGAGGTACGCTTTCTTTGTTCCAAAAGGTTGAGATAAGAATGATCGAACCATCCAGTGCGTGTTATGGTTTCCTGCTATATACATAATCATCGAGGAGTATGTAGTTCGGAATATTGTTCCAATAATCGCTTTTTGCAATCAGGCGAAGGTTTGGCAAAAGCATTGTAGTGGTAATTTCGCGTCCATCCGGAGCGTAGTCTGGCACCTCATATTCCATCAGGCCATACCTAACAAGAAAATATTCCGATCCTTCTGCTAAAATCAAAACACTTTTCTCATCATCCGATGTCAGAGTCAGCTTTTGGAGTGACTTGCTGATTGGATCAAATGCACACGAAACGGCTTGACCGTCTGAATCCTGCACGGCAGTGACCAACAAATGCCCATCGAAAGAATCTGCACTTAATGAAAGCCGGTCGTAAGATACTTCATCGTCGAAACGAATCGGGCCGGCGAATAGACATTCCGGCGTATCGCTTTCCAAATCCCAGCAATAAAGGCCGTTTGTTTCCTTGTCCCAGTAGTACATATTCCCGTTCATAAACATCTCGCTTCGCTCATCCTGCTTCCAGCGGCAAAGCTCCTGCTGTTGGCCATCAGATGAAAGCAGCGTAAGCTGATGTACCTGCTCTTGGACAGCGCGTACGATATCATCCGCGGAAAGGTCATCGCTTAACTTGGCCGGATTCAAAATGCTTTTTAGGATAATTTTATCCTGATGCGCTCCGACGATGAAATGTCGTGATTCCGAATCGAGTTGGCATATTTCCCGTCGTGTACCATCGGCAATCTTCAACTGAATCAATGTACTTGGGGTAGTTGTGCCGTCGTCCTGAAGCAGGCAGGAAAGATAGTAAAGATTTTCGCCGTCGCAGGCAACACAGCCGCTTACGATCGATTCATTCGCAGCCAATTTCGTCAAGATTTGTCGGTCTGCACCATCGAGGTCACATCGTGCAATATACCCTTGTCGCTCAGAAGTTTCGTCTGCCGCAAAGGATGGCGTGTTCAGTTTGAAAATAAAAAGGTAGTCATCACTTAGGGCAAGATAACAACCGCCAATTGTACTTTCCAGATAACTGGTATCGGACTCATTGTTGTGATCACTGTTAATCTGGTTAGAAAGATAAATATGGCTCTTTGTAGCATAGTCGGTATATAGTAGGTTTCCGCCGTTGGCAGGTCGATCAAAGACCTCGTAGCAGCCCTTTTCATTTCCCAATATGCTAGAAGCGATAATACCATTGGCGGATGAAATGATTTTCATCTGCGCGGCATCAGAACTTCCGTCAGATGGCTGCGTCAAATTCATAGAATCCGCCAGCGATATGTTTTCTGTGACAGCTTTTTCCCCTTTGACATTTGCATCGGAAAGAGAGGCTGCACATCCGGAAAACAGAAGACAAATACAAAGGGTAAAAGCCTTTCGACAAAACGATGAATCATGCATGATCCTCTCCTATAGCAATTGTATTTAGACGGCTTCCGGGGGCATCACCAGTCTTTTAATTTACGGCCATTAAATCAGGATACATGTGTCCAGTTGGTAGGATTGCTCGTCCAACGGCAAATCCTACCATAAGTATTATAAGGGCTTGTGTTCTGGCTTGTCATTGTGACGCCAAAATTAGCATACGTTCCCGTTTGATATGCTAAAGTCAATTTGCCGTAGGTTAAAACACAATCATTGTAATCATTTCCCATGGCAGAGTCTCTCCGTGTAGCGAAAAGATAAATGCATAAAAAAGGAATCAGGCCATTATGAATCAAAAGCTATCATTAGAAATCGGATGAAAATTATCACGCGAGTGAAAATAGTCATCTTGTGAGAGCAATGCGTATTTTGGAATCAAAACATTTTCCATCGTGTTGTCATCGGCAACGGCGATATTGACGGATGTGTAATCGTAGACAACACAAAATTGATCTTTTACTACGGTTAACGATGTAAGGAAATTCCCTTGAGAATCTTTCAAATTCATCTCTTCGGAAAACTCACCGTTTTCGAGATTTAATACTCGATAGTGTGGCAGAAAATACCCCTCTTTGCTCACATAAGATGTTTCGTAAAGCAGGTATTTCCCATATGGTCCTCTGCAATCAGGACGATGCTCATCATCCGGCTGCTCTGCATAAGGGGAACAGTCAAAACATTTTTCCTCGCCGGTAAGTAAATTCCGCATTTTTAGAGAAGCTGTTTGATAGTCATACTCGAAAAGTGTGTCGACGGAAACAAAAGCCCCTGTTTTTGAAGTCTCATTGCTATAAAAAGGTGTGCTCGCAAGAACTGCAGTTGTGTCATACCCCGGATAAAGGTAATAGAAGTGCTGTTCACTTTCGTTTGCCCGGTAAACTATAAAACAGTCCCCGCAAGCCGAATAGAGGCCATAATCTGTTATATCTATCAACGGATCTATTTCCGCTGTTTTTACATCTAATTTGCTTAAGGTCTTTTTTTCCGTTATCCCGCCCGACGATTCGGATACCTCTGACAAAACAAAATACAATGACGAATTTGTTTCATCTGTATAAAAAGCAGGGCCGATGCCCTGTCCGCTTTGGGCACTGAATAACAATTTCTTGTTTTCTCCGTTCGCATCAGCAATCCAAATGCAAGCAGGGTGGTTTGATGACTCGCCGTTTTGCACAAGAAGAATTGAATTCCCAAGTTGTAAAATTCCGGGGAGAAAACCGCTTTCATCAATTTGCAGCCAGGCAGTGCAGCTATCATTTGAGTGTGTACAATTTGGTGTATCGCATAAAGGTATCTGCTGCATTGTCTCAAAATCAATATAAAAAATGTTGCCATACCCATTAGCAATCGAATCTACAGTATACATCCCTTGCTCAGAGCTCGGAACACAAAGCGATAATTTATGTTCAGCTGTTGAGGGGGTGACTATATCATCAGATGCCATTTGCGATGATGGCGTTGGCGTTGCTTCGCCGACATTGCAGGAGCATCCGACTAAAAGCAACGACAAGATTCCAATCGCCAACAGATTAAAATGTTTCATTCTGTTCTCTCGATCTGCTACAAATGCATCAGCCGATTTTTTCAAAATCGCGGTAGTTGGCATTTCCTGACCAATAGTCCGCTTTGGAAATCAGCGCATAGCGCCTCTCGCCGGTCGAGACGTATTTAGACGCACCATCGTCTGCCTGCACAGCGGCAGTATCTTGCACTCCGGCTTCCACGAGATAGGTGTCGGCATCTTTCGCTGCAACGACAGCGCAAGCGGTATCTTTATCATAGAGCGAGTAGGTCAATGTCCATGGGGAAGGTTCCTTGTCGCTTTCCAATACATAAAATCCGTCCGCATATTGTGAGTCTGCACCAGCATTTGAGCATTGCTCAAATAGTAGTTTGCCATCGTCGGCATAGTAAAGGTTCACATAGCTGACTGCCTGATCGGGCACCGTGTACCCCGCCAATTCGGTGTCTTGCCCAGTGGAAAGGTCAAGGAGATGAAAATGATCGCCCTTTTGATAAACCAGCGTTTGACCGTAAACGGCGGCAGGTTGCAACACGCTGGAAGATTCTGTATAGAGAACGGCTTGCTCCCCAGTGACCGGGTCATAGGTGAACCATTCCGAGTTGTCGCCGGACGTGCTTTTCAAAAGCAGTTTATCACCTACAACGCCTTTGATCCATGTGCTGTCCATGGAGAACATCTTTTCGCAGGTTCCGGCAGTTGGGTCGATGCGTACCAGAAAGCTTTCCATTGAGTTGTCGGAGGTTTCCCACATACAGGCATAAATAAAATCCCCGTCTGTGACCATTGGGCGCAGAAACTCTTGGTTGGCTGCAAAGGTGATCGTTTCTGTTCGGTCGGAACCGTCTAACCCCATCGTTTCGATGCGCGGCAGGGTTGTGTTTTCTTCGGCATGAACATTGCCCGGATAAAACAGCACCAGATTTTGACCGACAATTTCCGGCACGATGCCGCCCGCCGAATAGGGAAGATACCCGTTACAGGCGGCTGTATTGTGCGCACAGTTCGGTTGGGAGCATAGTAAAATCTGCTGCATGGTGTCGTAATCGCAATACATCAGCGAGGTGGAATTGTCACTTCGGACTGCTGCGCTCACAAAATAAAAGCCCTTTGCGCCTGCGGCACCGTAAGACCAGCCATCATTACTTTGCAAAAGTGTCAGCGGTTTGGAGACAATGTCCGATGCAGCTTGCGATTCTGCTCCGCTTTGTTCAGAGGTTACAGTGACGTTCTTGGCACTGTCGTGCGATGAACAGGAAACCAAGACCATCATTCCAAAGAGCGCTGCCACATATAAAAATTTGTTTTTATTCATAACAACTTCCCTCAAAGTATTCTAAAATGGACAGACACAAACTATGTCTGCCCATTTTGTATCGGGTTTGTTTCGGGACGGATATTCAAAACGCCTGTGCACCGGCATTTCGATGGGATCTTGCGGGATGCACCGCATCCTCTTGGCTCACCCACATTCTATCACGCTCCGGCAAAGATTTCCAATAAACTGGCGAAATTGCAAAATTTCGTGCACAACTGCAAAAAAAGACCGGGTGCGTGAAAGCGTCCGGCCTTTTCCGTATCGTCAGAGCATTATTTCAAAAACTGTGCGACCCGCTTAAACACCAGTTCCTGCCGTTCCGGCGTCGGGGTGCTTTTGGGGTTGCCCCGGCGGCTTTTGTTCTGCCGGCGCAGCGCACGGGTAAGCTCGGTCATCAGATTCATCTGCTCGTCGGTCAGACCGTCAACCGAAACGGCCGCGGTTTTCTCGCCGCAGGCAAGATAATCGATTGAAACCCTGAAGCAATCCGCCATGCAGGTGGCGGTCTGCAAATTGGGATAGATGCGCCCGTTCTCGTATTTGGCGATGGATGCTTCGCCCGGCTTTTGGCCTGCATCGGTGATTTTTTTCGCCAGCGTCGCCTGAGAGTACCCTTTTTCTATGCGCAGACGTTTAAGCCTGCCTGCAAAATCCATCATCATCTGCGTCAACCTCCTACTTCTTATGGTGTATCGGTTGACAGCGGACAAATATTCGGATACTATGATTTATAACATCGCATTTGTCTATAACGGGGCAATTTGGCTTGACAACGAAAGAGGTGCGCGCTATTTTGGATACAATTTCAAATGTTAAAAATCCAACGATGAAAACCGGTGACGGTATGCTGCACATTCTGCTGTGTGACGATGATGCGATATTTACCGAAACACTGCAACGACTGATCGAAGCACAGCCGGAGTTCAACCGCCGTTATATGCAGATCGAATGCGTCCATGACCCCAACGCACTGAAAAAGGCAGCCGTGCAAAAGGCTGACATGATTTTTCTGGACATTGATATGGGCGATGTGAACGGCATTGCGCTGGCGCGGCAGATACGCACGATCCGCAAGGATGCGGTTTTGATCTTTGTGACAAACTACGGCGAATATGCCGCCGAGGGGTACGAGGTAAGTGCGTTTCGCTTCTTGCCCAAGCTTCAGCTGGCCGAAAAATTGCCAGACTATTTTCGGCAGGCACTGGCAGCCTGCCGCAGCCGTACCCGCACGCTGAATGTTCTGTGCGACGGCGAGGGTACGAACATCGTGCTCGACGAGCTGGTCTACGTCAAAACCGAGGAACGGATGCTGATTTTTCATCGTGCAGAACCGGCGGCACCGCTGAAAAGCCGCATGAGCCTGCGCACACTGGAAGAGAAACTGGCAGAGGAGGGCTTTTTGCGCACCCACAACAGCTTCTTGGTCAATATGAGCTATATTGCTGCCCTGCAAACAAGCGGCGTTACGTTGACCACCGGCCAGACGCTTCCCGTCAGCCTGCACGGGTATAAGACGATCAAAACAAAATACATGGCATGGAGAGGGCGCGGCTGATGGGGTATGTATTGAGTATTTTGATGAACGCCCTGCACACTTGGCTACTCACAAAACTGTGGGACAGCTTTTTTACAAGACGTTTTAACGGGAAACAATTTTGGGCATATTGGCTGTTATGGACTGCCATTATCACAGTCGTTCTAAATGTGTTGCCAAACGATTATGACTATAGCAATATTATCCGCTTCTTGATTGAAATTGCGCACGAGTATGCTATGAGCTTGATGTTATATCGAAGCAGATGGGACCGTCGTTTGTTTGTTGTAATCACGAGTTATGCCTGCTTTTTTTCTATTTCAGTACTGACCGAAAAGGCATGGCTGCTTTATTCGGGTATGACGCGGACGGAGTATGTATATAATAAACCGTTGTACACCGCGTTCATCTTTTTGCGGGGGCTGTGCCTTGTGGCATTTGTTATGCTGGTTCGGCATTTCCACACACCGTCGTAGGAAAACGGAAAGCCGCGCGCATGGATACTGGCATCAACACTGTTCCCACTGTGTACATTGTTTGTGCTTTACCGGGTGTTCAACGCAGAAAGTGCCGCAGGCGAAAATGACGCATGGACGTTTTGTCTGCTTGTGATGTGCGCGGTCGATATGGTCGCGCTGTTTCTGCTGGATCGGTTGGAATCCACTGCCCAGATGCGGGAGGCACTGGCCGTTGCACATCAGCGCGCCGAGGTGCAGAGCGCCAACGTCAAGGCGCTGGGCAATTCCTACAAGGCACAGCGCAAAATGACGCACGAGTTCCGCGGCTATCTGTTTGCACTCTCTGATATGCTGGCAAACGGTGATACGGAGGCGGCGCAGAGTTATCTTGACGAGTTGAAGGTGCGCCAGACCGAGCGCATCCTGCTGGTGAATACACACCACCCGATTATTGACGCGATCCTCAACCAAAAGGGCTATGCGGCCAGGGAACAGGATATTGATCTTCACTTCGAGATCAACGATCTTTCCGAAGTGGCGATTCCCTCGGTCGACCTGACGGTCGTGATGAGTAATTTGCTGGACAACGCCATCGAAGCCTGTGAAAAGCTGGAAAAGCAGCAACGCCGCATGACTGTGAAAGCAATCTATAACAAAAGCGACAATCCGCCGACGCTGTTTTTCTCGGTCGAAAATGCCAGCAAGCCGGTCAAAATTTTCGGCGACCATATCCCCACCACCAAGCCGGAGCCGGAATTGCACGGCTTTGGTCTGCCGAATGTGATGGATATCCTGCACAAATATGATGTTTTTTATTTGATGGATTATAAAGACGGCTCTTTCTTATTCTGCCTTGAATGGGCGGATGCCGCCAACGAAAAAGCCGTTGCTGCTGCACAAAAATAGGCAAAACTTGCAGTTGCGCACGGAGTTTTGCAGTTTTGCCGTTTTTCTGGTCTTTTCGGCTTGATTGGTCTATCGTATTCAGCAAGGGGGCGCACAGCATGGAACACCTTGCCGAAACGATGACCGATTTTTTGCTTCGGCATAAGTATATCACTGAGGAACAGGCCGAGTGGTGCCACTATATCTACATTGAGTGCGGCGACTGCCAGCGCGCCGTGAGCCGCAGCTGCAAGAATCTTCTCTGCGTCTTTGATACGACCGGCGCGCCGGTAATCGTGCCGGTACATGATGTGGAATACTTGTTCAGCACCACCGTGGACAAGTCCGAGTGCCGTGCCATCCTCACGAAAGCCAACTTCTGTGAACTATACAAAGGCTGGATCGACGAGCATATCCGCGACCCCCACGCCTGCCCGTTGAATGATCTGTACGTCAACTGGGAGATTCCAGACCCTAGTGCAGCGAGGATCTTTCTGAATCGGTAAATAGG
>ENA-ORLY01001566-ORLY01001566.1-human-gut-metagenome-genome-assembly--contig:-NODE-1566-length-26454-cov-3.875801_pt1 | contig 26454 bp, 15 predicted proteins | sample MGYA00243071_ERZ508832 | MGnify/ENA primary metagenome ERZ508832 (study PRJEB26277, sample SAMN04329777) | human gut metagenome | biome: human-associated habitat | host: Homo sapiens | place: USA... | reverse complement strand
AATCCCCCCTGATGTACTTATTATCCTACATCAGGGGGGATTTTGTCTATTGTCCTGTTTTACTGGTTCTGTTCAAAATTCCCGGCAGGGCTTTTGTCATGCTTAAATTAAATTTAATCGAACCCGTAGTTTTCCACACCCGAAAGCTCGGAGTGCGTTTTGGCATAGCTCTGCGCGGCGGTGTAAAAATCCTCCCAAGTTTTCTCCGGCGCACCGGGGGAAAGCGGATGCAGGCGCAAATTGCTGTCCTCACGCACGGCGGCATAAGCGTAATCGCTGTAAATCAAAATGCCCGTCACATTGTCGAGCAGGTCGTAGCTTCGCGGCAACTCGTAAATGGTCTCCGTATCCGTCGTTTCGAGCACCTCAAGGTCAAATACGTGCCTATACTGCCCGGTGACGTACAGGTCACAGAGGTCGGTAAAACCGTTTTCAAGAAAAACAGGGGAGTCGCCGTCAAAATAGAGCCGCAGCACGGAAGCGTCGCCCTCTGTGCCGCCGAATTCGAGTGCGGGCACATCGACCTTGTGCGCCGCGCAGCCGGAAAGCAAGAGCAAAATACTGAAGAAAAAAACAGAGCGCTTATTCATATATTGAAATCACACCTTTTCTATTTTTCGATAAAATATTAACATTTTAAAATTTATATGTCAATAATAATTGTTGAAATTTTCAAGAAAAATGATGCGAACTTAAATTATTAACAAAACTAATAAGAATTTACAATGTGTACTCAATTTTAAGAATACAAAACGGCCGCTCTCCGAATACTCGAAAAGCGGTCGCTTTCTTATTTATTCAGTAATTCGTCAGCCTCGACGGGCTCCAGCTCTTTTAATGCCGGGTGGTCGGTCAGCGTTTTCAGCATGCGCCAACCGAAATGATTTTCTTCCAAATTCTCCGGCACGGGACGGAAGCCGAAATCAAGGTACAGCTTTGCGGCGACCCACGTGGTGGTCTGGGTGGGCACGAACAGCTCTTTGTAGCCGAGCGCCTGCAAACGGTGCAGCGTGTGCGCGATGAGCGGGCGGGAAAGTCCCTTGCCTTGCGCGTCGCGGCTTACGGAAACCCAATGCAGCCAGCCACCGGGCAGCTTTTCATCGAAAAACGCCGTTGCGGTCGCAACCTTCTTGCCGTTCGGGTCGACGATGAAGAACATTCTGTCGGGCAGAACGTCTTCGTGCTTGCCGTAGTAGCGCTGCCACGCGTCCACGCCTTCCTCAAAAGTCGAAAACTCTTTCGCCGATTTTTCAATCTCAATCCACGTATCGCGGTCGCCGGGGGTGTAGGTTGTGAACGAATACCCCGCGGGCAGATCGTAATGCGGAATTTCCGTTTCCGCCGGCATGGTCATGAACAGATGGTAGTACTTCAAACGGCTGTCGTGATTATCTAAATGTAAAGAAGCTAAGTCTTTCATAGATTTGATTATGAATTAGGATTCATTTCTGCCGCAGCATTTCTTGTATTTCTTGCCGCTGCCGCACGGGCACGGGTCGTTTCTGCCGGGCTTTTTGCCGTTTTTGCGCACCGGCTGCTTGACGGCCGGCGTATCGGAGGATGTGGTGCCGGTCTCCTTGGAGACGGCTTCACGCTTCGGTGCTTCCGGCGTCTTCAGGCGCACAGTCAAAATCATGCGGGCAGTGTTCTCGCGGATCGTGTCGATCATCGCGTCAAACATGTCAAAGCCCTCTTCGCGGTATGCAATGACCGGGTCTTGCTGGCCGTAGGCGCGCAGACGGATGCCCTTCTGGAGCTCATCCATCGCATCAATGTGATCCATCCACTGCGTATCGACGTTCTTCAGCAGCACCACGCGCTCCACTTCACGCATGATCGGCGGGGTGAACGCCTTCTCACGCAGGTCGTAAAGCTTGTGCGCACGCTCCTTGAGAAAATCGATGACCGTTTGCTGCTCGAGATCCTCAAACGCCTGACCCTCATAGTGCAGCTCATCCGGATTGACCATCCAGCCGAGGTAGTGGTCGCGCAGACCGCGGAGATCCCAGTCGTCGTGCAGGGTGTTCTCCGGCAAAAAGCGCTTGACGTTCGCTTCGATGGCCTGATCGATCATGGACATAATCTGCGGCTTCACGTTGTCGCCGTTCAGCACACGGTCGCGCTGCTCATAGATGATCTCGCGCTGGCGGTTCATCACGTCGTCATACTGCAGAACGTTCTTACGAATGGCAAAGTTTCTGCCCTCGACCTTCTTCTGTGCGTTTTCGATGGTGTTGGAGAGGATAGACGCTTCGATCGGCATGTCCTCGTCCACATTCAGGCGGTCCATAATGGTCTGAATGCGGTCGCCGCCGAACAGACGCATGAGGTCGTCTTCAAGAGAGATGTAGAAGCGGCTCTTACCGGGATCGCCCTGACGGCCCGCACGGCCGCGCAGCTGGTTATCGATACGGCGAGATTCGTGGCGCTCCGTGCCGATAATGTACAGGCCGCCGAGCTTGCGAACTTCCTCTGCCTCCGGCGCAATCTCCGCTTTGTATTTTTTGTTGAGCTCCGCAAATGTCTTGCGGGCATTCAAAATCTCTTCATCGTCCGTGTAGCCGTAGGCGGAAGCCTCGCCGATGAGCTCCTCAGAGAACTGCATGCGGCGCATTTCGGCACGCGCCATGAACTCTGCGTTACCGCCGAGCAGAATATCCGTACCACGGCCGGCCATGTTCGTTGCGATGGTCACGGCGCCCTTACGGCCTGCCTGTGCGACGATTTCGGCTTCTTTTTCATGGTACTTTGCGTTCAGCACTTCGTGCTTGATGCCGCGGCGCTTCAGCATGGCGCTGAGCTGCTCGGATTTTTCAATCGTGATGGTACCGACCAGCACCGGCTGGCCTTTTTCGTGGTGCTCGATGATGTCGTTGATAACGGCATTGAACTTGCCCTTTTCGGTTTTGTAAACAACGTCCGGGCAGTCTTCACGAATCATCGGCTTGTTTGTCGGAATCTCTACAACGTCCAGTTTGTAAATTTCGCTGAACTCGGATTCCTCGGTCATAGCCGTGCCGGTCATGCCGGAGAGTTTATTATAAAGGCGGAAGAAATTCTGGAACGTGATGGTTGCAAGCGTTTTGCTTTCGCGCGCGATTTTCACGCCTTCCTTCGCTTCAATGGCCTGATGCAGACCTTCGTTGTAGCGTCTGCCGTACATCAGACGGCCGGTGAATTCATCAACGATGATAACTTCGCCGTCGCGCACGACGTAATCGATATCGCGCTGCATGATGCCGTTCGCCTTGATCGCCTGATTGATGTGGTGCTGAATGGTGATGTTGTCCGGGTCCGTGAGGTTTTCTAAACTGAAGAACTGCTCGGCTTTTTTTACGCCGCGCTTGGTGAGCGTTGCGGTCTTCTGCTTTTCATTGATGATATAATCGTAATCCTCGTAGATCTCGTCATTGTCTTCCTTTTCGTTCGTCTCCGCCACGCGGATGGGGCGCAGTGTTTTGGCAAAGCGGTCGGCGACGTTGTAAAGCTCGGTGGACTGCTCGCCCTGACCGGAAATGATGAGCGGGGTGCGCGCCTCATCGATGAGGATGGAGTCCACCTCGTCCACGATGGCGAAGTTATGGCCGCGCTGCACCTTGCGCTCCTTGTAGGTGACCATGTTGTCACGCAGGTAGTCAAAGCCGATCTCGTTGTTTGTTGCGTATGTGATGTCGCAGGCGTAGGCTTTTTTCTTTTCGTCCGGCTCCATGCCGGGGATGGCAAGGCCTACGGTGAGACCGAGGTAGTTGAACACACGCGCCATCATTTCGCCCTGATATTTTGCAAGGTAATCGTTGACGGTGACGATGTGCACACCTTTGCCGCTTAAAGCGTTGAGGTACGCCGGGAGGGCAGCGGTGAACGTCTTGCCTTCGCCGGTTTTCATCTCGGCGATGCGACCCTGATGCAAAATGATGCCGCCGATAATCTGTACCGGGAACGGCTTGATGGAGAGCACGCGCCACATGGCTTCGCGGCACGTTGCAAACGCTTCGGGCAGGATGTCGTCAAGGGAAGAGCCAAGGGAGAGACGCTCTTTCAACACGGCGGTCTGGCCCTTCAGCTCCTCATCTGTCATTTTTGTGTATTTGTCATCGAGCGCGAGCACCGCTTGCTTAAGCGGTTCAATGCGCTTTAATTCTTTCTTGCTGTAGCTGCCGAACAGCTTTGTGAGTAGGTTCATGGTTCGGGAACACTTTCCTTTCTTTCGCGCGGATTCCCCGCGCGCGGCATATAAATCAGTATAGCATGGAACGGCATAAAAAAGCAAGCGATAGGGGCATATTCATGAAAACTTTATAGGTGGTCAAAAAGAAGCGCATTTTAAAACGCAAAAACGGCAGTGCAATTCGAGAAAAACAGCAAAATACAGGATAGCCTTAGCCGAAATGCACAAAAAACTCTTTTTTTCCAAATCATAAACAGCTTATGAACAAAATGTGACTTTTTATTCGGTTTTCTCTTGATTTTCGCAAAATTAGAGGCTATACTATAGGTAACAATTCCTGTTTTTCCGATGTGTGCAAACCATAACTGGTCAAAAAAACGAAGAACAGGAAATTCTTTAATTTATAGGAGAGTGAACATCCTTGGACAAATTCTTCAAAATTTCCGAGCGTGGCTCGAACGTCCGCACAGAGATCATTGCCGGTCTCACGACGTTCTTCGCGATGGCTTACATCGTAGTCACGAACCCGAACCAGATTGTTAGCTTCAACCATCTGGCTCCGGATGCCGACCCGGCCTTCCAGCAGATTTGGAACGCTGTGTATGTCGCATCCATTCTGGCAGCAATCATCGGTACGCTGCTGATGGCTCTGTATGCGAAGATGCCGTTTGCACAGGCTTGCGGCATGGGTCTGAACTCCTTCTTCTTCGTATCCTTCATTCTGCCGGAAATCATCTCCGGCGGCGACGTCATCAAGGGTTACCATGCAGGCCTCGTCATCATTCTGGTTTCCGGTTTTGTCTTCCTGTTGTTCTCTGTCACGGGTCTCCGTGTCAAGGTTGCAAAGGCTCTTCCGGACTGCCTCAAGAAAGCAATCCCGGCCGGTATCGGTCTGTTCATCGCTTTCCTCGGCTTCCAGAATGTCGGCATCATTCAGGCTAACGAGTACACGCTCGTTCAGTTCGTCGATATCCACGGCGCACTGAAGGCAGGCGCGTTCTTTGCGGATGTTAAAGATGTAAAGGCATTTATGCCGGCTATCCTCGCATTCCTCGGTCTGCTCGTCATTGCAATTCTTGAAAAGCACAACGTCAAGGGCGGCGTGCTCATCAGCATCGCAGGCATTTCCGTTCTGTACTATCTCCTTTCCGGCACGACCCCGACCTTCGACATGAGCCAGATCGGCCAGACCTTTAAGGATTTCGGCTCCATCGGCATCACCGGTGTGTTCCAGGCTGACGCTTGGAAGCGTGCGTTTACAGGCTCTGAGCTCGGCGGCATCTTCTCCGCAATCATGCTCATCGTTACGTTCTGCCTCGTCGATATGTTCGACACCATCGGCACCCTGTACGGCACCGCTTCTCAGGCAAACATGCTGGATAAGAACGGCGATCCGATCAACGTTAACCAGTGCATGACCAGCGACTCCGTTGCAACGGTTGCGGGCGCTGTTTGCGGTACTTCCACCTGCACCACGTTCGTTGAGTCCGCTGCTGGCGTTGGCGCCGGCGGCAGAACCGGCCTTACGAGCCTTGTTGTTGCAATTTGCTTCGCGGTTTGCCTGTTCCTCAGCCCGGTCGCTTCTCTTGTTCCGACCTGCGCTACGGCTCCGGCACTCATCTATGTCGGCGTTCTGATGATGAAGGGCTTCGCAAAGGTCGATATGTCCGACCTGCGCAGCGCTGTTCCGGCGTTCCTCGCTCTCATCATGATGCCGCTGACCTACTCTATCTCCAACGGTATCGGTATCGGCGCGATTGCTTATGTGCTCATCACGCTCTTCACCGGTAAGTACAAGAAGAACGACATCGGTATCACCATTATCGCTGCGCTCTTCGTCATTAAGTTTGTCTTTGTTACGATGTAATTCGTACATAAAACGAACTTTAGCTTGAGATAACATAAGAGGCGCTCGCTTGTGATTTTTCACGGCGGGTGCCTTTTTTCGTTTTATTGCGCGGTTTTGTCCTGCTATACTTTGGGCATATCGGACGAGTAAAAGGAGCAGGCGATGAAACAGGCGGATAGTTTGCTTTTAAACGCGTTGAAAGCAGCGGTACATAACGAAAAAGCGGCGCTCGGTGTGCTGCTGCAGGAAACACAGACGGAGCTTTTGCGCCGGGCGGTGCGCCACGGCGTGCTGCCGCTTGTTCTTGATGCGTGCGGCAATGCACTGAAAGCTGCGCGGCGAATGGCGTTTTGCCAAACGGCAGAGCAGATTTTGAAAACGCAGGTATTTTTACAGCTTTACAGCAAGCTGCGCGAAATGAAATTGCATCCGCTCGTGCTGAAAGGCCCGGTGTGCGCTGCGCTGTACCCGAAGCCGGAGCTGCGGCTGTTCTCGGATGTCGATTTACTGGCGGTTTCGGGTGAATTTGACCGCACACGCAATGCTTTATTGCGGCTCGGCTGCCGCACAGCAGGGGAGAGTGTCGATCCGCTTGAACAGACATTTTACCTGCCCGGCAGTCCGCTCGTTTTGGAACTGCACGGCGCGGCGTTCCCGGAAAACGATGCGTACGGGCACATGAACGCCTTTTTTGCGCATGAAAAGCTGCGCACGGAAACCGTTTTCGTGCAGGGCGAAGAAATTTATACGTTTGGCGCGAACGAGACGTTTTTGTACCTTTTGTGCCACAGCTTAAAGCACTTTCTGCACGGCGGGTGCGGCATCCGCGCGGTGTGTGATTTGCTGTTGTTTGCCGAAAAGCATGAAAAGGAGCTTGACAAACTGTATTTGCGCCGCTGCTGCGAAAAGCTTTCGGTACTCGAATTTTTGACGGCGCTCTTTGAAATCGGCGAGAAATATCTCGGCTTTGAGAAAACGGAAAGCTTAGCGCTGCTTCGTGTGCACCCCGCGCCGGATGAGACTGCGCTTTTAGAGGATATTTTGGCAGGCGGCGTGCACGGTGCGGCAGAAAAGAGCCACTTGCACAGTGCGAACATGACGCTGCACGCGGCGGCTGTGCAGAATACAGGAAAACGCGAGCGCTTTTCCGTGCTGCGTGCGGCGTTCCCCTCTGCAAAAGCGCTGCATTGCGCGCCGCATAGCTTGCCTGCCGCATGGGGAAGGCGGCTTATACGCTATGGTAAGGAAAGCATTCAAAACCGTACGAGCCTTAGAAAAAGTATCGAGATCGGCAAGCGGCGCGTGGCGCTCCTCAAAACATATCACCTCATAAAATAAGCCGGCGGCTGCGCCCAACTCGGGTACAGCCGCCGGTGCTTTATTTTTGATTAACGGATGCGGAACGTCTTGATCTCATACGGCTTGATGGTGAATTTGAATGTACCGCCTTCGACCGGGACATCCGTGAGCGCATTCTCCTGCAAGTCACACTCCGTAACGGAAGCGATGGGGCGGTTTCCAATACAGTTTTGTCGTTGTGCGGGCGTTTTCACATTCGTACAGACGCACGATCACGCCGTCGCCGTCTTCCGCCTGCTTGACGGTTTCCAAAATGACGTTTTTGGCGTCCACACTCGCGAGAAAGTACGCTTCGCCTGCTGTGCCGCCTGCGGTGGCGCGCACAGGTTGATTCAGGAAGTACGCCTGCGCTACGGTCTCCGCGCTGCGCCATGTTTCGGCGTGCGGGTAGAGCGCGTAGGTGAATACGTGCATCTCCTGATCGGCGACAGGGTTTGGCTCTGTGCCAGATTTAATGAGCGTCAGCGCCATTTCGCCGTTGTGCACGGAGTGACCGTATTTGCAGTCGTTTAACAGGCTGACGCCGTAGTGACCCTCGGAAACATCGATCCACTTTTGGCCGCAGCTCTCAAAGCGTGCCTGATCCCAGCTCGTGTTCTGATGTGTTTTGCGCGTCACGTTGCCGAACTGAATCTCAAATGTTGCTTCGTCCGTGTGTACGTCCATCGGGAAGTGGGCTTTCAGGAGGTGCTGGTGCTCTTTCCAGTCGACCGTCGTCTCAAAGTCGATGCGCGGGCACGCGGCGTAGAAGTGAGTTTTCTGGCAGATGACCGAGCGGCTGACCTTGCGCTCAATCTCGAGAGTTGCGCGCACGGGGCCGCGTTCCGTCCATTCCATGCGCTGCACGATGCGCAGACGGTAAAGCTCATCACAAATGCGCTCCACACGTTTATCGAGATACCTCATAGTTGCAACTCCTTTTCTATAGCGGTTTGGGGTTTCGTAAAGACTGGCGCTTTGACTTGATTTTAGCATAATAAGGTACAGAAAACAAGTTAAAACGCACAAATTCTTCCGGCTTTTTACACATTAGAATTGTCTTTACGCACACGTCGCGTCGAAAATGCAGAAAAACAAGTTATTTATGCACAGAACACAAAAAATAATTGAAAATCAGCGGAAAGTACGCTATACTAAATCTATAAATCAAAGCGTATTTTGAGAAAAGCAACGGTGGCTCAGCCCCGAAAACACCCGGAAAAACAGCGGTTTTGGAGTGCCGCATTCAAACCACATCACATAGAAAACAGAGGAAAAAATATGCGAAAAAAGGCTTGGATCCTTTTGCTTTTTGCCACGCTTATGGCGCTGCTTTGCGCATACAGCGATACGGCACAGCAACCGGAGACGGAAAAACCGAAAATACGTATCGGCGGCACAAGGTATGCGCCGTATTTTTACCGCAATATCGGCGGCAACTATACCGGCATCGACGTGGAGATTGCTGAGGAAGCCTGTGCGCGTATCGGGTATGAGCCGATCTTCGTGGAGCTCGATATCGACAAGGGCTTTGAGCTTTTGGATGAAGACTATGTGGATTGCCTTTGGTGCTGCCTGACGATGGAAGGCAAAGAAGATAAGTTTATTTGGGCAGGGCCGTATATGTACACGCAGCGCGTGGTCGTGGTGCCGGCGGACAGCGAGATTGAAACACTTGAAGACCTTGCCGAAAAGTGCGTGGCGGTGCAGGCCGGCTCTATAAGCGAGGAGATCATTTTAAAAGGGCTGAACCCGAATTTGCCGGAGATTACGGACCTTTCCACATTCAACACGGTGGGCGAGGTGTTTACTTCGCTGCGCAAGGGCTATGCGGATGCGGCCATCGGGCATGAAAGCTCGCTGAGATTATATACGGACGAATACCCGGACGGCTACCGCTACCTCAACATGAACATGTACAGCGATGCCGTGGGCGTGGCATTTAAACCGGACGGCGATGCAGTACTGGCGGAAAAGCTGACGCAGACGCTGCTTGAAATGCGCGAAGACGGCACAACGGCCGCTATTGTGAAAAAATATGGGTTGGATGCCGAAAAAAGCGTGAACGGAGGTACCGAATGATGCCGAAGTTCAAGGGAAAAACAAAACCGAAGCTCCATAAGCCGAGCATGGAAACGGTCATGCGGTGGATGGTCACGCTTCTTCTCGGCTTTGTTGTGCTGCTGCCGGTATTTGCAGGCGTAACACAGTATGAACAGAACAAGGCGAAAGCGGATGTTGAGGACGTACTCGCTTTTATGCAGACGAGCTGCCGCAAGTACGACAACTACCGATTGGCCAATACCACCGAAGCGCTGCAGGATATTTTGACCAAAGTCAAAACACTGACGGCGTACCGTTACGAAGAGGAAGATGCGCTTTTAAACGAAAATCGCTTACAGCACTATGCGAAATTTCAGTATTTGACCGGCATTTTTGTTTTGGATGAAAATTTCTCCGTGCTGGCTCATTACGACAAAGCGGGCAAGGATGAAAGTCTGCTGCTCAGTCAGATAATTGGGGACAAAAATGCGGCGGATATTTTGAACTATCCGCAGAAAACCTATGCCGACCAGATCTGTTTAAACGACAATACGTATAACTACGCCATTTCCGCACGGCAGGATAAACCGGGCCTCGTTATTTGCTATACGGATATCACGCGCTTTCAAAACGATAAAAATGAGCTTTCTCTCTCCACTATGCTGGATGCTGAAATGTTCCGGCAGGATGTGACCGTCGTCATCACGGACGGCATGCGCGTTATCAGCACGAATTGCGAGCAGCTGGAGAACACGCTTGTGCAGCATTATCCTATTGCTGACGTGCTCGTTGGAGGGGAGCAACTTACACCGGACACATTGCTGCAATTAAAAAACGACAACGGCACATGGTACGGTATGTTCACCCAGTACAGAGATTATTATTTGTATGCCTTTTTCCCGAGTCACGTAGTCTACGCAAGTCGCCGCGGTTGGATGCTGCTGTTTACGGCAATCTATCTGTTTTGCGGCATGGGGTACCTTATTTGGCGGCAGTACAGTAAAAAGCGCCGTCTGCTGCGTATGGAAAAGGAATATCACCTTGTCAGCGCCATTTCGAGCATCTACCTATCAAACCTGCTCATTCACCCGCAGGATGATACATGGGAGCCCATTGTGCAGAGTGAGCGCATGAAAGCAATCACAAACGGTGTTTTAAGCGCAAAAGCCGTGCTGGAAAAGTTTAACACCGAGTGCGTAGCCGAGGCGTACCGGGAGGAATTCCGTGCGTTTACGGACCTCGATACCGCTCAGCAGCGCTTAGAGGGCAAGGCTTTTGACGGCTTCACAATGGAAAATGTGGAGGGCAAGTGGTACCAGCTGCTTCTTGTGCCGCAGCGCCGCTTTACGCACCGGGAAAAGCCGAGTTCACTCATGCTTTTGTTCCGCGATGTTTCGAAGCAAAAGGAGCGCGATATGGAATATCAGGAAAACCTGCGCCGCGCAGCAGAGGAAGCTACCCTTGCAAACGCCGCCAAAACGGATTTCCTGCGCCGCATGAGCCATGACATCCGCACGCCGATCAACGGCATCCGCGGCATGGTACAGATTGCCGACCGTTTTCCGAATGACACGAAAAAGCAGGCGGAATGCCGCGAAAAAATTATGCGGTCTTCGGATTTTCTTTTAGAGCTTGTAAACGATGTGCTCGATATGAGCAAGCTGGAATCCGGCGAAATGCAGCTTGAGGAAGTGCCGTTCAATTTGAACGAGCTGCTGCACGATGTGGGCACGCTGCTCTCCACGCAAGCGCAGGCGCGCGGTATTACGTGTACCCTCACAATGGAAGATAAGCGCGAAAAGCATGTCATCGGTAGCCCGCTGCATTTAAGACAGATCTTTCAAAACATCGGCGGCAACGCCATCAAGTATGGCAGAGCCGGCGGCTATGTACATGCTACGTGCAGCATCGTTTCACAAACAGAGAACACCGTTCGCTACCGCTTTATCTGTGAAGATAACGGCTGCGGCATGAGCGAAGAATACCAAAAGCATATGTTTGAGCCGTTCTCGCAGGAAAATTCCGGTGCACGCACTACGTATCAGGGTACGGGGCTCGGCCTTTCCATCGTGAAAAAACTCGTGGATGCCATGGGCGGCACCGTCACCGTGGTCAGCGAAAAGGGCGTGGGCACCACATTCATCACGGAGATTCCGCTGAAGCTTGACCCCGCGGCGTTTGATGCCGAAAAGCCGGAGGAAGAGATTGATACCACCGTGTTTCGCGGGCTGCATGTGCTGCTTGTGGAGGATAACGAAGTGAACATGGAGATTGCGGCGTTCCTGCTTGAGGACAGCGGCGCCGAGGTCACAAAAGCATGGAACGGCGCAGAGGGGCTGGAGAAATTCAAAGCATCGGCCCCGGGTACGTATGATCTCATCTTAATGGACATCATGATGCCCGTGATGAACGGTTTGGAGGCGGCAGAGAAGATCCGCGCGCTCGACCGCCCGGATTCGGAGACTGTGCCGATCTTCGCCATGACGGCAAACGCGTTTTCCGACGACGCCGCCCGCAGCCGCAAAGCCGGTATGAACGAGCACCTCACAAAGCCGCTCGACCTTGAAAAGATCACAAAAGCGGTGCGCAAATATTGCAAGAAAAATAGCCGATAAAAGCCATAAAACGGCGGCGTGCCTTTAAAAGCGGTGCGCCGCCGTCTTTTTATGGGCTGCAGTGTGCCTGTTCCTACCAAAATACCAATGTGCAGAAATTTCATAAATTGATTCTGAAAATAAGATGAATTCCTGTGGGAATTTTCTCCGCATGAAGGGTGAAATCATAGTGTTGATATGATAAAATAATAGCGCGAATTATGCAGAAAATGAGAATTTCAGACGCGGCTTTCGCATTTTAAGCCTATAAAACTGCTCGATTATGCGAAAAGCAGCATAAATATACGAAATACGAAGCTCGGTTTAGAAAGGGAGGACGTTCCATGGCTTATATGCGACTTGGCGATCTGCTGATTGCGGCAGGCGCCATTACGCAGGAGCAGCTTGAAGAAGCGCTGACCATTCAAAAGCAGAAGAAAGAACGTCTCGGCGACGTTCTGATTGAAAGTAATATCATCACGGAACGGCAGCTCATTGAAGCACTGCAAATGCAGCTTGGCGTCGATTTCATCGATTTAACGGCGATCTCCATTCCGTTGGAGCTCGCCAAATTTGTGCCGCGCGCCATCGCGAAAAAATACAACGTGGTGCCGGTAAAGCTTGTAAAAGACGAGCTCTTTGTTGCCATGAGCGATCCGTTGAACTTCGTTGCGCAGGAAGAGATTAAGGCCGCTTCGCATAAGCGCGTTGTGCCGATGATCTCCACGCGCCGCGCGACCGAACAGGCCATCGGCACATTGTACGGCAGCGAAGGCACGGCCCGCGCCATTGAAGAAATGAAGCGAGAGGTCGGCACATCCACACCGGATATCGTGCCGGTGCAGATGAACCAGACGGATGCCGGCAACGCGTCTGCCGCGCCGACGATCCGCTTTGTAAACTCCGTCATTGAGCGCGCCTTTTTGGAGCGCGCGAGCGACATCCACCTTGAGCCGCAGGAGGGCGAAATGGTGGTGCGCATGCGTATCGACGGCATTTTGAGAAAGATTTTGACCGTGCCCGCAAATTTGCAGAGCAACGTTATTTCCCGCCTGAAGATCATGGGTGGCATGAATATTTCCGAGCGTAAGATCCCGCAGGACGGCCGTGCCATGGTGCAGGTGCGTCACCACGAGATCGACCTGCGTATCTCGTCCATGCCGACGATCTACGGCGAAAAGATTGTTTTGCGTTTGCTCGATAAATCCGGGCATACGATCACGAAGCAGTCCATCGGCCTTGAGGGCGCAGACCTGCAAAAGTATGATGCGCTGCTCAAAAACAGCAGCGGCGTGATTTTGATTGTGGGCCCGACCGGTTCCGGTAAATCCACGACGATGTGCGCCATGCTGCAGGAGCTTGCAAATGAGGAAACGAACCTCATGACGCTGGAAGACCCGGTGGAATACAACATTCCGAGCGTTAACCAGTGCCAGATCAACGAAAAGACCGGCATGACGTTTGCGACAGGACTGCGCGCCATCTTGCGTCAGGACCCGGATGTCATTTCCGTCGGTGAGATTCGCGACGGAGAGACGGGCGCCATTGCCATTCGTGCTGCTATTACAGGGCATTTGGTGCTTTCCACCTTGCATACGAACGACGCCGTTTCCGCCATCGACCGCCTGGTCGATATCGGCGTGGAGCCGTACCTCATTTCCAGCGCGCTGCGCGGCGTCATCTCCCAGCGTCTTGTGCGCAAGGTCTGTCCGCACTGCAAGAAGGCGTATAGGCCGGAGGCGGAGGAGCTTGCCATGCTCGGCCTGCCGGAGAACGCCAACGTGCAGTTCTACCGCGGCGAGGGCTGTCAGGAGTGCTACCACACCGGCTACAAGGGTCGCCGTGCCGTCTTTGAAATCTTCATGCTCAACGGGCGCATTCGCCGCATGGTTACAGAAGGCGCAAAGTACGATGCGCTTTTAAGGGCAGCAGAGGAGACTAACTTTGTCACGATGCGCGAAAATTGCCGTAACCTTGTTTTGCGCGGCGAGATCAGCGCAGCGGAAGCCGCGCGCGCCATCAATTCCACAGCGGATTGACATTCTGCTGAAAATCTGTTGAAAACTTGCTCATAACTTTCGGAAAGGACGCAGTCGCCGCGTTTCGGCGATGGTTTTAATATGCTTGAAATCAGCGAAATCATCGCGCAGGCGCAGCAAAAAGGCGCTTCCGATATTCATATTGTCACCGGCCTGCCGGTGAAATGCCGCATAGACGGCAAGGTGCAGAACCTCACGGAGAAAGTCCTCACGTGGGAAGACTGCGAATACTACGCAAAATGCCTTGCGGGCGACCTTTTCCACGAGATCGAATGCATCGGCGAGCTTGATTTGGCGCGGACGTTTCCGTGCGGAGCGCGAACCAGAATTAACCTGTTCCGCCAGCAGGGGGCGGTTTCGGCGGCGATCCGTATTTTGGCGGATACCATCCCGGAGATCGAGGCGCTGAATTTGCCGCCGGTCGTTTCCGAATTCCCGGAGTACCGCAGCGGCATCATTTTAGTCACGGGTGAAACGGGTTCCGGCAAATCCACGACGTTGGCGGCGATTTTAAACCGCATCAACCATACGCGGCGCAGCCACATCATCACGCTGGAAGATCCGATTGAGTACATTTACGAGCCGGATCAGTGCATCATTAACCAGCGCGAGATCGGCAAAGACACCAGAAGCTACGCAGACGGCCTGCGGTCTATCCTGCGTGAGGACCCGGACGTTATCCTCATCGGCGAGATGCGCGACCCCAATACCATTGAGACCGCATTGACGGCGGCGGAAACGGGCCACCTGGTCTTCGCCACCCTGCACACAAACTCCGCAGCAGATTCCGTTGACCGCATGGTGAACGTGTTCCCGGAGGGACAGCAGCGTCAGATTCGATTGCAGCTTTCCACTACGTTGCGTGCGGTGCTTTCGCAGCAGCTGTTGCCGAAGCGCGCGGGCGGCCGGGCGGCGGCGTGCGAAGTCATGATGGTGAACAGCGCCATCAAAAACCTGATCCGCGAGGGTAAGACCCCGCAGATTGACAGCTTCATTACCATGAACGCGCAGGACGGCAGCATTACGATGGATAATGCCCTGCTGAAAATGGTGCGCGAGGGCACCGTAACGTATGAAACGGCGCTCGGCTACGCCAGAGACCGAGAAGCGTTTTCCAAGGGAAGACGCGGCTGAATTTAGGAAGAAAGCGAGGGAGCGGGCTTGACGACCTATAAATACAAAGGGCTTTCCCCGGACGGCGCAAAGCTTTCCGGCGTCATCAAAGCGTATAACGAGTTTGAAGCGGTCGCGCAGCTGCGCGAGACCTGCTCCGTCATCACCAAAATAGAAGAAGTCAAAGAGACGCAGAGCTGGAACAAACAGATCGGCACGAAGAAAATCAAAGACAAGGAGCTTGCCATCATTTGCTCGCAGTTCGCCATCATTTTGACTTCCGGTCTGCCCATTGTGCGCTGTGTGGAGATGGTTGCGGCACAGGCGCGCACCAAAGAACTGCAAAAAATGCTGAAAAAGGTCGCGGAGGACGTCTCCGGCGGTTACAGCCTTGCGCAAAGCTTTGAAAACAACGCTACGGGCTTTCCGACCACGTTTATTGAGACCGTACGCGCGGGCGAACAGTCCGGCACACTGGAAGAATGCTTTAAAAAACTACATAAATATTACGATAAAACCGCTAAAATGAAAGCGAAGATCATCAGCACGCTCACGTATCCGGCAATTGTCATTTGCGTCGCCGTCATCGTGTTCATCATCATTATGGTGGTAGCCGTGCCGGCGTTTACAAGCGTGTTTCTGGAGCTCGGTACCGAGCTGCCGAGCATCACAAAGGGGCTCATCGCAACGTCGGATTTTCTCACGAACTACTGGTGGTCGCTTATTTTGATTGTGCTCGCGTTCTTCATCGGCAGGCTTCTGCTGAAAAAGAACGAAAAGGGGCGTGCGTTCCTTGCGGAAAACAAGCTAAAGCGCTCACCGCTCAAAAAAATGCACAGTATGAACGCCGCTTCGCAGTTTGCAAGCACCATGAGCACCATGCTCACGGCGGGCTTGCCGATTACGAAAGCGCTGGAGGTCACGGCAAATGTGGCAGATAACTACATGTTCGCGGTGTCTATCCGCAAAGTGCGGCAGGGCGTGGAGCAGGGCCGCAGCCTGGTGGACTGCATGAACGAGATTCCGTATTTTCCAAAGCTGCTCACCGAAATGGTGGGCGTGGGCGAACGCTCCGGCAATATGGAAGAAACGCTCACCGTCATCGGTGATTACTTCGATAACGAGGTCTCGGTGTTCACGCAGCGGTTGCTCTCTATGTTAGAGCCGGCCATCACCATTGTTTTGGCGGTCGTCACCGTCATTTTGCTGTTGGCCGTTTACCTGCCGATGTTTACCATGTATGGCAGCATCGTTTGATTTATTTCGCTGTACCCCGTCGGCGATCCAACCCGAACCGGCGGAATACATAAATTTCGATGGTGAACCCCGAAAAGTACGTTTTTGGGGCGAGCAAAATTTCAATGAATTGGAGAATGGTTCCTATGATGAACAAAATGCGTAAGATGAAGAATAAGAAGGGCTTTACGCTCATGGAAATGCTGATTGTTGTTGCAATCATCGCAATCCTCATCGCTATTGCTATCCCGACCTTTGCTTCTTCTCTGAATAAGGCAAGAATCGCAACCGACGAAGCGAATATCCGTGCAGGTTATGCTTCCGTTATGGCCGATGTTTTGACAAACGAGGGTGAAAACTCCGGTGAAACCGGTCAGACAGCCAAAGAATATACATTGAACACTGATGGTAGTGTTACTGCAGGTGGTACTGCTTACGCTTGCAAGGGCAATAACACCGATGCTACGGTTAAAGTCGGCGGCGCCGACGTTGGCGTTTGGCAGAAGGGCGACGGCGTTAAGTACTCCTATGATTATGCTACTGGCAAAGTTACGATTTCTGTTGGCGACGGCAAGTAATTTCTTTATCTAACTGCAAATTAACACAACTCGTTTTAAATGAACCAGATCTATTGAGGGGCCGGGGGTTGCGGCTCCCCTATGATCTGTTCTTTTGATTTTTCACTTTAGATTTTCATAAAAAAGGGGACGTAGTATGCTTTGGGTTTCACCCGCTCTCACGGTTTATATTTGTGTGCTTACGGGGATTCTCGGCGCGTGCATGGGAAGCTTTCTCAACTGCATGGCGTGGCGTATCGTCCACGGCGAATCTGTTTTACACGGGCGCTCACACTGCGACGTCTGCGGCCACGTGCTCGGCGCGGGAGATTTAATTCCCGTTTTAAGCTACATCATGCACAAAGGCCGCTGCAAATACTGCGGCGCAAAGCTCTCTGCGGGACATGTCTTTGCGGAAGTGTTAACGGCGCTTACGTTTTTGCTGCTCGTGCTAAAATATGATATTTCGCTCCAAGCCCTTGAATACATTTTGCTGGCGTGCCTGCTGCTCGCCGCTGCATTCACGGATTTGGAGGGGTATATGATCCCGGACCGTTTCATCGTGACGGGGATCGTCGTGCGTGTTGTTTTCCTGTTTTTGCAGGGGAACGTGCTCGAAAACCTTATGGATGCGCTGCTCGGCGGCTTCGCCGTTGGCGGCGGTTTACTGCTCATCGTGCTCTTATACGAAAAAGTGCGCCAAAAGGAAGCCATGGGCGGCGGCGATATTAAACTGCTGTTCCTCACCGGCCTGTTTCTCGGCTGGCAGCGGAACATTCTGTGCCTGCTCATCGCGTGCGTGCTCGGCATCGTCTTCGCGTTTATTTTCCCGGAAAAACGTACCACAGGAGACGGGGCAGAGGAAGAAGACGGAAAGCTTTTTCCGTGGGGGCCGTCCATCTCGGCGGCAGCGATTCTCACGCTCCTTTGCGGCAGCGAGATCATCGGCGTGTATTTGAGCTTATTTTAACAGAAAGAACAAAAGCTTTACAGCTTGACGGATAGGGATAAAGAAGAAAGCGAGGTGTCTGTACCATGCCCGGACAAATCACGGCATTCGACATTGGTGAGTGCATGGTAAAAGCCGTATGCTTTACAGGCGGCAAACTGAAAAAGGTTATGGCAAAAGAATTGCCGGATAATATGGTCTCCGGCGGCGAAATCGTCTCCATGGACGCCATGGCGGATTTTATCAAGGAAATGGCGAAAGAAAACGGCATCTCCCGCGGTGCGGCGGCGGTCATTCTGCCCGGCACGCTGGTGTTCACCCGCAACGTGACCGTGCCCGCCATGACGGACGGCCAACTGTTGTATAACCTGCCGTTTGAATTTAAAGATTACCTGACGCAGGAAAAGAATAAGTATTATTTCGACTACGCCGTGCAGGATACGGTGAAAGACGAAGAGGGCAATGTGAAAGAATTGCAGCTTTTCGTTTGCGCCACCTTAAAAAGCACCGTGGAAGAATACCGCGCCATGCTGCGCCGTGCGGGCTTCAATTTGAAGGTCGCCATGCCGGAGGAATGCGCCTACGCTGCGCTGACGGAGGATTACATGCAGCGCACAAATGCGCCCGCGGGCAGCGATTACTGCTTTGTAGACCTCGGCCACAACGGCATCCGTATGCACATTCTGCAGGACGGCAATTTCACCACGAAGCGCTCCGGCGACCTCGGCCTGCGCGACCTTGAGCAGACGATTTCCGATGTGCGCGGCGTGGATATTCACATGGCACACGCACACATTTTGTCCGATTACAACGACGTGCTTTCCGAAGACGTGAGCGCCGAGCTGTTTAACCGCATGGCGATCGAAATCATGAAGGCCGTCAACTTCTATAATTACAATAACCGCGAGCGCTCGCTCCGGAGAATTTATCTTTGCGGCGGCGGTGTGGCGGTAGATCAGATCCGCGCGGCCATCTGCCGTGTGACGGATCTGGACGTACATAACGCCGAGGAGCTGCTTCCTCAGCACGACGCATTGGAAGCGGCGTGGCTTTACATCAAAGCGATCGGCTGCGCGCTGCAAAAGTAAGGAGGCGTTGGAATGAAGCTTGAACTCGGCATGGGGAACGGCGCCAAAAAGCCCGTAAAATACCCCACCAAAAGAACCGTCAACCTTGCAAAGCGCGAGTCGCACTCCCAAAGCGTCATGACGCTTTCTATCGGCACGGCGGTCATTATCGTGCTTGTGGTGCTCGTCGTGAAATTCGGCGTACTTGACCAGCTTGCGCGCCAAAGTGCCGCAGAAAGTGCTTACAACACCGTGCATGCCCAGTATACCGAAATGCAGAGCGCCGTGGAGAAATACCCCGAGGTCGAAGAGGAGTACCGCACCTATTCCAGAAAATGGATGCAGCAGGAGGATTCCGGCGCGTTCGTTTCTGTGGACAGACAGGAAGTGCTTGACCTCATGGAGAACTATCTGCAGCCCTACGGCACTATAAAGGCCGTCACCATTTCGGACGACGTGATGATTGTTTCCATGTCCGGCTTGAATCTGCAGGAGATTTCCGCCATGTTTGAGATTTTACAGCAGCAGCCCATTGTAAAGGCTGCTGACCTTACAATCGCCTCCACCGAAAAAACGGCAGGCGAAGACCTCGATTTCTCCGTGACGATCACATTACAGCCGGCTGACACGGCGGAAGGGGAGGCCACAGCATGAAAAGAGCCTTTACAACGCGCGAAAAAGTGATGCTGCTCGTCCTCACCGTGCTGCTCATCGTCATCGCATATTTTAAGCTCATCTTGGAGCCCATCAACAATTCCATCGACGAGTATCAGTCCGAAACGGCCGCGGAGCAGGACGAGATTTTGCAGAACACCGCGCTTTTGACGCGCATGAGCCAGATGCAGAAGGAGCTCGAGGAAATCTATGCCGAGGGCGACCCCACGCCCATCCCGAATTATGACAATTCCGGCAAGCTGCTCGTTGAGTTGAACAGCATTCTTTCGGCTTCCGTCGATTATTCGCTGGATTTCGGTCAGGTCTCGGCACTGAACGATGGCTACATCATGTGCCGCCCCATCAACATGGCCTTTACAACGAACACCTACGCCGAAACGCGCGCCATCATTGATGCGCTGCATAACAGCGATTTTACAAACCAAATATCGGACATCAGCGTGCAGTTTGAAAATTCCGGCAGCTCCGGCAATGTGCAGGTAAACCTGTATATTACGTATTTTGAACTTCAAAAATAGCTGGTGCAACACAGGCCGGAAGCTGTTTTTTGCTTGCCGGTTTTCTGTGTTTAAAAAGACTTATACTGTTTTACGGTTTCCATATTTTTCTCAGGAGCAAAACGCATGAATTTTTCACGGGATATGAAGAATTTGAAAAATAGAAGAAAGGGGAAAGCCGGCTTTACCATGTCCGAGCTTTTGATCGTTGTGGCCATTGTCATCGTGCTGTTTGCCGTGGCGGTTCTCTCGCTTGTGACGATCCGGAAGAATCTGCGCCAAAAAGAACTCGACAGTAAAGCGGAGATCCTTTACGTTGCCGTGCAGAATCGCATGTCCGAGCTGCGCGCCGGCGGCTACGAAAGCCTTTATCAGTACGATGAAAAAAAGGATAACGGCGTTGCAAAGGTTGGTCTCATTCCGCTGGATGCTCCCGAAGAAGATGCGGAAGACGCCATCACAAAAGACACGCTCTGCTACGTCGTTTCCGCAGACCGCGTGGCGGTCGGCAAGGCGGCAGCTTCCGTTCTGCCGGAATCTTCCGTAGATGCCGAGCTTTGGAACAACCACTGGGTTATCGAGTACGACCCCGAAAGCGGCAGTGTGTACGGCGCGTTTTACAGCGAAGAGGAGATCACAAGCGGTGATGTCTCCACCACGCTGCCCACATACTTAAACCGTATGCGTGTGCGTCAAACCCGCCTGCACAACGGTGCGAAGATCGGCTACTACGGCGGTGCGCGTGTGATCTCCGGCACAACCGACACTCTAAAGCCGGACATCTCCATCGATAACCGCGAGAAGCTGACGGCAACGTTCTACTGCAACAACCCCTATGCCGATGAGCTGACGTTCAATATCAAGGTTTCGGACGGCCGGAACGAATATGTAAAGGTCGTAAAATACAGCGAGCTTCGCCAGCTGAACAGCAAAACTTGGTACTACACGTGGGTTATGGATAGCTTGGAAAGCGAAAAGACGCGCTTCTATAATCAGACCGACCATAAGCTTGCGTGCGGCACAGACATCACCGTCACGCTTTCCGTAGAAAGCCAAAACGCCAATGTGGACGGCAAAAGCTACACCCGCAAAACGAACAGCCTGTTCCGGTATGCCGAGAGCACCCCGGCCGGCACGGCGCTCATCGCCTACGGCCGCCATTTACAGAATTTGGACGAGGCCTCCCATGTTTCCGACACGATTACCGGCGCCGTGCAGGTCAGCGACCTTTCCTTTGCGGATGATACCGCCGACAACGAAGACTGGTATTCCTTTTACCGCGACGACACCTTTACGCCCATCACCAATAAGAATCTCAAAAGCTATGACGGCTATTCCGAGGTCGATAACGTAAAGCTGTATTCTTCCATTTCAAACCTGCATATCAAAAAAGCTGCGCAAAACGGAGATGCAGGTCTGTTCAGTACATTTAACGGTGAGATCAAAAACGTGACGCTTACCGGCATGAGGATTGATAATGTAGGCCAGAACGTCGGTGCGCTCATCGGTTCTGTTTCCGATACCGTGAAAATCACAAATACCCGTGTATACCTCAGCTCCAAAAAAGGCGACCTCGCAGATATTGAAACGGTCGATTCCCCGGAAAAAGTGCAGCTGTGGCTCGAGGGTAAAGTCGTTGGCGGACTTATCGGCATGGTGACGAAAACGGGCAGCGTATCCGTTACGGACAGCTCCGCGTCTACGGTCATTCGTGCAGACGGCGGCGCAGCAGGCGGCCTCATCGGTGCCGTGTATCATGCGGCAACGATAACCGATTCCTATGCGGATTGCTATTTGACGGCAGACAGAACGGGCGGCCTTATCGCAAAGGCAGAGGGCGGGTCTGAAGTAACCGCAACGGGAACCTCTATCACCTTAAAGGATTTCTATGCAGCGGGTTACCAAACGGCGACCGTCGATGCTTTCGGCTTAGTAGGCGGCTCCAATGTGATCGCCACAGGCGGTTATTCTGCGTGTGTTTACAATGTTGGAGAAAACGCAAAGGTTTATTCCACGGTCAAGGCAATGGGCCGTGCCTCAAACGTATATTATCTGACAGACGGCGGTCTTTCCGGTGACGGCACAAGCAAGTGGGAAAACGACAATCAAACCACGCCGAAAACCTATAAAAAACTCAGTGAATCGGGCTTTGCAAAAGAAATCTCCAAGGCGTTCACGTCCTCCTCCGGCGCGGCTACGTTTCCGTATAACTTGATGGATCAGGGCCTTACGTATTACACGTATCCGCGCCTTGAAAAGCTGAACCACTACGGCGACTGGCAGGCGGAGTTTGAATCCGGCGCACTGGTTTATTACGAGCGCTACGAAGACAAAACCTACGGCTTCTACGGCGCGAACCTTTCCACGCTCAAAACGAGTAAGTTTGTCGTCGGCGACGGCTATGCGCTGGCGTATATCGAAAAGAAAGATGCGACCGATAACGTTACCGTGACGTATGCAAACGACAAAACGACACAGGTATTGTTTGATAGCGCAATTGAAACGACCGACGACACGACAAATACGAAGTATTATCTCTATCCGCTCTCAAAAGAGATTGTCAACACCGATTATATCGACACCGCAGAGCCGGATACGTTCTACCAGAAGATCACGATAGAAGACACCGCAAACAACACGAATACGGAGTATTACTACAATCCGCATTTCGCAAAAACGGTGACGGTCAACGAAAATAAGCCGCAAGCGCCGGAAACGGTCTGCATCCGCTCCGCCCGCCAGCTGTATGCGTTGAGCCTTTACTACCCGCAGTATGCGGATGCCGTAAAGGACAGTGTGTTCCGTCAGGAACTCAACATCGATTACAGCAGGTATGAGTGGACAAATTATGACGTTGTTACCGCTACTGTTAGCATACAGGCGCCGATCGGCACAGGGGATAAGCCGTTTACGGCTGTGTATAACGGCGGCTGCAATACGATAGAGGGAATTTCCTTTAAAGCAAATTCCCTTTACATCGGCATGTTCGGTTATACGTCGTCCGCTGCCGCGGTGCGCAATGTGTTCCTTGTCGGCAACGGCAGTAACACGGTGGCCTATGTCAATGCGCAGGGCGGTAATTCGGCTTCCGGCAGTGCGTCGCGCGTCAGCATGGGCGTGCTCGTCGGTTATAACCGCGGCACGGTTTCAAACTGCTCGGTTTCCGGCTATACCATGGAGTATTACGGTTACAGCGCCAGCACGGCTTCGCTTGGCGGCTTTGTCGGCAGCAACTACGGCACCATCCGCAACAGCGCTTCGGACTGCCCGTCCATTCGCTTTGCAAATACGAACTCTAACACCTATGCGGGCGGCTTTGCGGGCGTGAACCACGCCTCTATTTCGGATTCCTACGCGCTTGGCAGCATTCAGGTGCGCGGCGCGCGAAACAGCACCGTGTGGGTCGCGGGCTTTGCGGCGAACAACGCCAGCGGCATGATTCGCCGCAGCTACAGCGCTACGGCGCTGACAGCTTCCGGCGATGCGGAGTCCTACGGCTTTACGCATGCCGGCGGTTCGGCATACCAGTGCTATTATCTGGACGGCGGCACGTATTCGTACAGAGGCACGCTTTATGCTTACAACACCTCCACGAACGAATTCAAAGATAACGCGGCGGGTGAGCGCCTTACGGGCAGCGAGCTACAAAACAAAACAATCAACAATTTCGAACCGGCAGATTACACCTATAATGCCAAAGAAACGACCGGCGATTATTATATCTACCCGGCAGTCGTGCGCAATGCAGCAGGGAAGACCGTGCATTACGGCGATTGGCCCGTGCAGAAGGATATCGGTACGCTCGGTGTGTTCTACTGGGAATATGAAGACAGCGGCAGCAACAGCGGCTACCACTTCAGCTACGTGGGCACAAGCCAGGGCAATGAAATTTCCAGCGCAAACAACGACATCTTAAAGGGCGATTCTCTCTGTGAGGAGCACGACGACGGCGGCGTTGTAACGCATTACGGCTACGGCTATTTCTATGCGAACAGCAATAATTTGAAGACTTTATTAAGTGCTGTATACTTCAATGAAAACTTCATGAGCGTTGCAGAAAATGCAAAAGCCGGCGAAGCGCTCGGTAAGCAGATGCCCGGCTATACGTTTGTCGCATATGAAACCGGCGAAGACAAAATGTATTTGATCGATAACAAAGCAAACGGCGCATGGCAGCTGAAGTACGGCAACGGAACGGATGCTACCGTATACACCTACACCGTCAACCCGTTCTTTGCAAACTCTATGAGCCTCGATAGCTCCGAAGTACAGGGAAAAATGACAGAAACAGGTGATGCCAAACCCGGCGCCAACGGCAACGCTTACGAGATTCGCTCCGTCTCGCAGCTGCAGTTTATCAACTGGAATTCCGGAAAGAGCAATACAAACACCTCCATTGTGTCTCAGAACCAAGGGGATTGGGATACGTTTAAGGATAAATACACGTATCAGGTTTACGGCGATACTCACAGGGTATCGGGAAGCGGCAAAGAGCTGTATTGGGATCAAACACACGATTTGAATGCTTCCTCAGAATACAGTACACTTGGTAAGGACAAGAACTTCACGCCTATCGGAAGCATGTATGATAATGCAGGCAGTACAGCAAACGCTGATCCGACAATGTCATATTTTGCTTCTCATTATGACGGACAGGCATATACGATCAAAAATGTTGAAATTCACAGCAATGCGGAATGTGTTGGTATTTTTGGTATTACGGTCGGCGCAACGGTTAAAAATGTGGTCGTATACTCGGATGAAGGCAATGTAATCGAAGCTACAAAGGACGGTGAGAGCTGGTACTGTGTTGGCGGTCTTGTCGGCTTTGCGGCCGGCAGAGACAATCCTGCAAGTGTATTTACAAACTGCACGGTTTCCGGCTATACCATTCAGGATAACCATGCAAACACCCCGGGTTGGGGCGGCGGCAGTGTCGGCGGTCTTGTCGGCATGACAAACATGGATATTACAAACTGCTCCGCTGTAACAGATATTATTATCAATATCGGCTATAATAAAGCTTATCAAAATCTGCGTGTCGGCGGTATTGCCGGTGTTTCTCGTGGCGCAGTGCGATATTGTTATGCTGGCGGTTCTATGAGAAGCACAGCTAAATTTTGGTATAATAACTATTATGGGGGTGCGAATATCTGGATGGGCGGCCTTGTTGGCGGTATTGTCATGCGAAACAGCGGCGGCTTAGCAACTTTGGTTGGTGATGTGAGTCGTGCGCTCAAGGTTGAAAACTGCTACAGTTATGTTGAGATGCCAAAACGTGGTAAAGCCAACGAGCAAAATATTATAAAGAGTACGCAGGCAATCGCCTCCAATGGCGAAATGCAGGAAAATTTCGCGAATGTTAAAAACGACTATATCGAGATTCATAACTGCTATGCACTTGAATCCGCCGTATTAAATACAGATGATTACTGCAAATATGGCGGTAAAACTCCCTCAAGTTGGTCTAACCTGAACCTGAACATGACGAATCCGAATAGGCAGGGGCGTGAGATCAAGTTGTTCAATGATTCCACCCCATACGTAACGTATGCCGAAATGCAGAGCAGCGAATTCTTGACGAAACTGAACAAGAACTACCAGTCCGGCTCAAGCTATAAGAGCTTTTCCACCGTCACCATCACCGAGCAGGGGCAGAATATCGACGGCAAGTATAGCTTCCCGGGCAACGATACGGCGCTGCAGGGGCTTAACTATCCGTTCCCGACGGTTCTGACACAGACCGATATCTTCGGCAGCACAGTCAATTTGCATTACGGCCGCTGGCCGCGCATCGGTCTCTTATGGGAAGAAAATTCCCGGAAGCTCGACCTGCTTGCGGATATCAAAACGAAAGCGGAAGACAGCACTTTGAACGACAATGAAAACGGCAAGGCGCTTTTGCAGACACATTTGCTTGTCGCCAGCAGCGACGTAGATACGAGCGCAGTGCCGGAAATCAAGCTGTACGACGAAAACAGAAACGAACTCACAAACGATAAGGCCGCAGCAACAGTCAGCCGCATTGTGTATAATCGTGAGACTAACTGCTACGATGTCACATTCATCGGGCAGAATGTCGGCACGGTCGTCGCAGAGGCGAAGCTCGGCAATTACATCGCGCGCCTTACAATCGAAGTTACGGCATCGCTCAAGTTGGAGGCTTCTTCTACGAACATTTCGGTTTATTCCGGCGACACCGATACAATTACGCTGACCGTAAAGGACGCAAACGACAAGCAGCTGCTTGCCGAGACCGAAAAGACGCTCAGATGGGAGATTGCTGTCGATAACAACGGCGTGCAGCAGGATGTCATCGAGAGCAGTAA
>ENA-ORLY01001558-ORLY01001558.1-human-gut-metagenome-genome-assembly--contig:-NODE-1558-length-26537-cov-3.151474_pt1 | contig 26537 bp, 26 predicted proteins | sample MGYA00243071_ERZ508832 | MGnify/ENA primary metagenome ERZ508832 (study PRJEB26277, sample SAMN04329777) | human gut metagenome | biome: human-associated habitat | host: Homo sapiens | place: USA... | reverse complement strand
AGCTGCTCCCCGGCCAGAAGGTCGTCGTCGTCGAGGATCTGATCTCCACCGGCGGCAGTGTTCTGGAGGTCGTGAATGTACTGCGGGATGCCGGGGCCGAGGTCCTGGGCATCGCCAGTATCTTCACCTACGGGATGCGCAAGAGTGTGGAGCGCCTGGCGGCTGCAAACGTGAAAAATGTCAGCCTGTCGGACCTGGACACCGTCGTCGAGGTCGCAGCGGCGGAGCATTATATCGCAGAGGCGGATAAGGCACGGCTGCTGCAATTCCGTGACTGCCCGCAGGATGAAAGCTGGATTGGAGGCAACAAATGAAAAAAGACCTGATCGACATCCGCGATCTCTCCCAGGAGGAGATCGACAACCTCATCACCACGGCGGAGGACATCATCGCCCACCCCGAGGCATACCGCGAAAAGTGCAAGTATAAAAAGCTGGCGACGCTCTTCTACGAGCCCTCGACCCGGACGCGGCTGAGCTTTGAGGCAGCCATGTACGAGCTGGGCGGCAGTGTTATCGGCTTCTCCGACGCCAGCGGCAGCTCCGTCTCCAAGGGCGAGAGCGTCGCTGATACAGCCCGGACGGTCTCCTGCTTTGCCGATATCATTGCCATGCGGCACCCGAAAGAGGGCGCGCCCTTTGTTGCCGCGCAGAATGTCACCATCCCGGTCATCAACGCCGGTGACGGCGGCCACCAGCATCCGACGCAGACGCTCAGCGACCTGCTCACCATCCGCCGCGAAAAGGGTAGACTGAATAACCTGACGATCGGTCTGTGCGGCGACTTGAAATTTGGCCGCACCGTGCACTCGCTCATCAAATCGCTTGTGCGCTGGGAGGGCATCCGCTTCGTGTTCATCTCCCCGGAAGAGTTGCATGTGCCGAGCTATATCATCGATGAAGTCGTAAAGCCCTCCGGCTGCGAATATAAAGAAGTCCGTACCATGGACGAGGTTCTGCCGGAGCTTGACGTACTCTACATGACCCGCGTACAGCGCGAGCGCTTCTTCAACGAAGAAGATTACATCCGCTTAAAAGACAGCTTCATCCTCGATGCAGAGAAGATGAAGCTTGCGCCGAAGGATCTCATTGTGCTGCATCCGCTGCCGCGTATCAACGAGATCGCGGTCGAAGTGGACGATGACCCGCGCGCAAAGTACTTTGCGCAGGCACAAAACAGCGTATATGTCCGCATGGCGCTCATTTTAATGCTTCTGAACATCGAACCGGGACTTTTTGAGGAGGAAACCGTATGCTGAACATCGACAGTATCCAAAACGGCATTGTGATCGACCATATTCAGGCAGGCAAGGGTATGCGCATCTACTAGCTTTTGTAGCTCGATAAGCTCGATTGCTGCGTGGCACTCATCAAAAATGCCCGCAGCAGCAAGATGGGCAGAAAAGATATCATCAAGATTGAAGGCGACCTCGCCATCAACTTCGATGTGCTCGGCTTTATCGATAACAACATCACCGTATGCACCATTAAAAACGGTAAGCTTGTGAAGAAAGAGAACATCGTGCTGCCACGTCGCATCAAAAATGTTGTAAAGTGCAAGAACCCGCGCTGCATCACAAGCACGGAGGAAAACCTCGACCAGATCTTCGTGCTGTGCGATGAAAAAGCGCACCGCTATCGTTGCCTGTACTGTGAACAAGCGTATAAGAGCCATGAGTAAGGCACAGCGTAACGGTGCAGGCCGTCGCGACCCGGAGAAACTGAAGCGCCAAAAGCGCCGTGACCGCCTGTTTCTGGCGTTCCTGACCTTTTTGAATTTTCTCCTTGCTTTAATCGTGCGTATCGCAGACCGTAAGAGCGTCATCAAAGCGGTAAAGCAGGACGACAAGCTTGCGTTGCTGCTTGAAGAAAAAACCACAAAATCCCTTTGAAATACCTTGACTTTAGGGTCAGTGTATGTTAATATGATAGAGCCGCTTACTGTGGGCTGAAAAGTGACGAAAGTCCGCCTACGAGTAGCGAGATTACAGAAAAGGCAGGCAGAAAAAATGTTTGCAGTTATTGAAACCGGCGGTAAGCAGTACAAGGTACAGTACGGCGACGTGATCTACGTTGAGAAGCTCGCTGCCAATGAAGACGAGACAGTTACGTTCCCGGTCGTTGCAATTTGCGGCGAAGACGGAACAAAAATCGGCACCCCGTATGTTGAGGGCGCTTCCGTTACAGGCAAGGTCCTGAAGAACGGCAAGGCTAAGAAGGTTACGATCCTCACTTACAAGCCGAAGAAGGGCGAAAAGCGCAAGATGGGTCACAGACAGCCCTACACGAAGATTCAGATTGAGTCCGTTCAGGGCTAATTTGATCGTATGATTCGTGCGGATTTTTTCGCAAATGCAGACGGAGCGCTTCTCGGTTTTTCCGTGCTTGGCCATTCCGGTTTGGCGCAGGAGGGAGAAGACATTCTCTGTGCTGCGGTTTCTTCTGCGGCGTATATGACGGCGAACACCGTTCTGGAGATTTTACACATCACACCGATTTCTCTCCGAGCAGAGGACGGCGAGATGCTGTTTAGGGTTTCCGATACCGATGCACGGACATGCCGTAGCCTGTTTGAGGGATTTAAGCTGCATCTTCTCGGTTTAGAGGAGCAGTACCCCGAAAACTTACAGGTACGCTACGCAGAAGTCTGACAATAAAACGAAAGGAAGGCAACAAAATGCTTAAGATCAATATCCAGTTGTTTGCTCATAAAAAAGGTATGGGCTCCACCAAGAACGGCCGTGATTCCGAATCCAAAAGACTCGGTGTCAAGCGTGCAGATGGTCAGCACGTCCTCGCAGGCAACATTCTTGTTAAGCAGCGCGGCACGCATATCCATCCGGGCGAGAACGTAGGCAGAGGCTCTGATGACTCTCTGTTCGCGCTCATTGACGGTCAGGTTCGTTTCGAGCGTATGGGCCGTGACCGCAAGAAGGTCAGCGTTTACTCGATCGAGCAGTAATTTTGACCCTTGGGGGGAATACCGGTTTCGTATCCCCGAATATACGATGAAACGGGCTTCTTCGGGTAAAGCGGAGAAGCCCATTTTATTTTGTACAGAGCCGTCTGCGGCGCTGAAAGGATGATGAATTATGTTTATCGATATAGCTAAGATCAAGGTAAAAGCCGGTGACGGCGGCGACGGCGCCGTGGCTTTTCACCGTGAAAAATACGTGGCTTCCGGCGGCCCGGACGGCGGCGACGGCGGTCGCGGCGGCGACATCGTGTTCCGCGTGGACGATAACCTCTCCACGCTGGCGGATTTCCGCTACAAGCGCAAGTACACCGCAGAGCGCGGCGAAAACGGTCGCGGCAAGCGCTGCTTCGGCAAAAGCGCACAGCCGCTCGTCATTACCGTGCCGCGCGGCACACTGATCCGCAATGCGGAGACTGGCCGCATCATGGCGGACATGTCCACAGACGAAGACGTCGTTATCGCGAAGGGCGGCCGCGGTGGCTGGGGCAACACGCATTTTGCGTCGCCTACGCGCCAGACTCCGCGCTTTGCAAAGCCCGGCACCCCCGGTGAAGCATTCGAGCTTCAGCTTGAACTCAAGCTGCTCGCCGATGTGGGCCTTGTAGGCTTCCCAAATGTAGGTAAATCTACGCTTGTTTCCGTTGTAAGTGAAGCAAAGCCGAACATTGCAAACTACCACTTTACGACCATCACCCCGGTGCTCGGCGTGGTGCATATGCCGAACGCGCCATCGTTTGTCATGGCGGATATTCCCGGCCTTATCGAGAGCGCATGGCAGGGTGTAGGCCTCGGTCATCAGTTTCTGCGCCATGTAGAGCGTTGCCGCATGCTCATTCACATTGTCGATGTTTCCGGCAGCGAGGGCAGAGACCCGAAGGAGGACTTCCGCATCATCAACGAAGAACTGCGCAAATTCAACCCCGACCTCGCGAATCGTCCCATGCTGGTCGCCGGCAACAAATGCGACCTGACGACCGACGAGCAGGTAGAGGATTTCCGCAAGTTTGTCGAGGCGCAAGGCTATGAATTCTTTCCAATCATGGCGGCAATCCGCTATGATGTTGACCCGCTTTTGAATAAAACTGCAGAACTGCTTTCCACGCTGCCGCCGGTCGCGCATTTCGAGCCGGAACCGGAGCCGGTAAAGCCTGTCGAAGAATTCAGCAGCAAGGCAAAGGTCGATATCCGCGTGGAGGACAACGTGTATTTTGTCGAGGCCGATTGGCTCTTAAAGCTTATTTCCGCCGTCGATTTCGATGATTACGAGTCGCTCCAGTACTTCCAGCGTGTGCTCATTCACACCGGCGTTATCGATGCGCTGCGTGAGGCGGGCATCCAGGAAGGCGACACGGTCAGCATGTATGACCTTGAATTTGATTTTGTAAACTAAGAGGGTGGCTATTTGGAAAAGTTCTATCAAACGGAATCGGATCCGAAGCAGTTAAGCCCCTTAACGCTCGCTTATGTGGGTGACGGCGTGTACGAGCTTTTCGTGCGCGAATATATCGTCTCCAAAGGCAACTGCCCCCTGAAAAAGCAGCACAGCCGCGCCGTTTCGTTTGTGCGTTGCGAGTTTCAGGCGAAGGTGCTTAGTGAAGTGCTGATGCCGCTTTTCACGGAAGAGGAAAAAGAAGTCTGCCTGCGCGGACGCAATGCGCACGTTTCGCACGTGCCGAAAAACTCAAGCGTTGCGGATTACCACGCAGCCACAGCATTTGAATGCGTTTTCGGCTATCTTTACCTTAAAGGCGAGCTGGAGCGCCTGCGTCTTTTCTTCGATAAGATCCTTGAATTTGCAGAAACGGAGGAAACCGCACATGCGTAAAAATAAAGTTGCAAAAAACGTGAAGGAATTCCTGCTTGACCTGATTTTTATGACGGCGGGTTCCGTTATTTACGCGGTCGGCCTGAACGGCTTTACCGCGCCGAACAACATCGCGCCGGGCGGCGTGAGCGGTATCGCCATCGTGCTGAATTATCTGTTCGGCACGCCCGTCGGCACCGTGATTTTGCTTATTAACGTGCCGATCATCATTTGGGCGATCATTGAGATCGGCTATAAGCTCGTCACCAAAACGATGTTGGCGGTCGTGTTAAACGCTGCCTGCATCGACATCGTGGCGCTGTTCATGCCGGTTTACCACGGTGACCCACTCATCATCACACTCATCGGCGGCGTATGTGAGGGCGTTGGTCTTTCACTCGTCTTTATGCGCGGTGCCACGACCGGCGGCACGGACATGATCGCGCGTCTGCTCAATCATCGCCTGCGCCATCTTTCCATGGGCAAGCTGATGCTTGCCGTAGACGGCTGCGTCGTGCTGTTTTCCGCCATCGTATATAAGAGCATTGAAAGCGCCGTGTACGCGTGCATCGTCATTTTTGTATCGACAAAAATCATCGATACAATTCTGTACGGCACAGATGCGGGCAACGGCAAAATGTTCTTCATTATGTCCCGTAAAAACGATGTCATTGCCGACCGCATCATCAAGGAGATGGACCGCGGCCTGACGTTTCTCAAGTCCCGCAGCGGCTATTTGAAGCAGGAAGGCGAGGTGCTCTTCTGCGCCGTGCGTCGCTTTGAGGTGTTCCGTATCAGTGAGATCATCCGCGAGGAAGATCCCGATGCGTTCGTCATCGTCGGCGATGCCGGTGAAATCGCCGGTGAGGGCTTCAAACCCGTGCGCTCCGACGACCGCACGCTCGGCGAGATTATCAAAGCGATTCGCAAGACGGGCGATAAGCCGGTCAGCGAGCCGAAAGAATAAATCCGCATAGAAAAAGCAGACAAGCGCATCGCCTGCCTGCTTTTTCCGGTTTTTTGTGTTACCGGCAGCTTTTTTCACTGCGGTTTTCCGTACGATTTTCCGTGCCGTTATTCACGCGGTCGGTTGTCTGACGGTCGCTCTTATTGCGGCTTTGTTTCTGGTTTTTGTTTGTGTAATTCTTGTTTTCGGAATTTGCCATGTGATTCACCCCTTCCGAAAGCTATTATGCGCACGGTACGCGCGTTTATGTACTGAATTTATGAAATTAGGAAAGGTGGGGCGGCCATGGAATTGCCCGCAGCTTTTGAAAAACGAATGCAGGATATGCTTGGGGCAGAATATACGGCGTTTCGGGCGTCTTACAACGAACCGCACAAACGCGGCATTCGTTTGAACACTGTAAAATGCACAAAAGAGCGGCTTGAACATGCACTGCCGTTTACACTGGTGCAAACGCCGTTTTCGCCGCTCTCGTTTTATGCGCCGACAGATACCAAAATGGCGGCGCTGCCGCTCTATCATGCAGGCGCGTTTTATTCGCAGGAGCCGTCCGCGTCTTCGGCCGTCACGCTTTTGGCGCCGGAACCGGGGGATAAGGTGCTCGACCTCTGCGCCGCACCGGGCGGTAAATCCACGCAGATTGCCGCGCTGACCGGCGACACCGGGCTTTTGTGGTCAAACGAAGTTGTGCGCAATCGCGCCGCAATTCTATCCTCCAATTTGGAGCGCATGGGCGTGCGTAATACAGTCGTTTCCAGCGTATACCCGGAGATGCTTGCGGAAAAGCTCGGCGGGTATTTTGATAAAGTGCTCGTTGATGCGCCGTGCTCCGGCGAAGGCATGTTCCGCCGCGATCCCGTTGCCGTGCAGGAATGGAGTCCTGAGCACGTGGAGACCTGCGCTGTACGTCAGCTCGCAATTTTATCCTCCGCCGCACAGTGCGTGCGCGAAGGCGGCATTTTGGTGTACTCTACCTGCACATTTTCCACGGAAGAAAATGAGGGCGTTGTGCAGAAATTTCTCGAAAGCCACCCGGAATTCGTGCTCGAAAAGCCGAATGTCACATTTGGTCGCCCGGCCTATGGCGTAGACGCTGTGCGCATTTTCCCGATGGACGGGGGTGAGGGGCACTTTGCCGCGCGCTTCCGACGCGTTGCGCCATGTGAAGAACGCTTTGCGCCGTTTAGCTTTAAACCCGACCGAGAGACCCAGACGCATGCCGAAGAATTGTACACATCTCTGTTTACCGATGCACCGGGAAGATTCCAGCGCGTGCGCGACCGTGTGATCTTATTGCCAAAGGAACTGCCGGACATTGCAGGACTTTCCGTTCTGCGCGCCGGTGTGGAATTCGGCGAGGCAAAAAAGAACCGCATCGAGCCCGCGCATGGCATTTTCATGGCAAGCCGTGCGGAAAACTGCCGCAGCGTGCTGCATCTCACATCGAACGATCCTGCTTTATTCGCGTTTTTGCGCGGCGAAGAAATCCCCGCAGAGGGGCTTTCCGGTTACACCGCCGTCGCCGCAGACGGTATTGTAACGGGCTTTGGCAAGGCATCGAACGGCGTTTTGAAGAATCGTTACCCAAAGGGGCTGCGCACACACCTGTAAAGGTGCATTCGTTTATACAAAAAGAACAGAAAGCTTCGCAAAGCCAAATGGTTATTTGTGAAGCTTTTTTTTGCAATTTAAACCTCGGTAACTTGCAAAAAAAGCAAATACGTGCTAAAATGTGTATAAGCAAACAGGAAAGAAGTGTTTTTTGATGCAGAAAATCCAGATTGAGCGTACCACTGCGCCTAAAGCGAAGCCGGCAGACGAAAGCAAGCTCGGTTTCGGTAAAATCTTTACAGATCACATGTATGTGATGGAATATAACCCGGAGCAGGGTTGGCACGATCCGAAGATCATGCCGTATCAGCCGATCGTCCTTGATCCGTCCGCTATGGTTTTCCACTACGGCCAGGAAATGTTCGAGGGCATGAAGGCTTATAAATGCGCAGACGGCCGCATTCGTCTGTTCCGCCCGAACAAGAACATCGAGCGTGCAAACAACTCCAACAGAAGACTTTGCATCCCGGAGATCCCGGCCGATGATTTCCTCAATGCGATCAAGACGCTCGTCGCCGTTGACGCAGATTGGATTCCGAGCCGTCCCGGCACTTCTCTTTATATTCGTCCGTTCGTCATTGCAACGGATCCGTTCCTCGGCGTACGCCCGTCGAATACCTATAAATTCATCATCATTCTTTCCCCGGTCGGCGCTTACTATGAGAGCGGCCTCGACCCTGTAAAGATTTGGATCGAAGACGACTATGTACGTGCAGTCCGCGGCGGCATCGGCGAAGCAAAGACCGGCGGTAACTACGTTGCAAGCCTCGCGGCACAGGTAAAGGCACACGACGAAGGTTACTCTCAGGTTCTGTGGCTCGACGGTGTTGAGCGCAAGTACATCGAAGAAGTCGGCGCTATGAACATCTTCTTCAAAATCAACGGCACCGTTGTCACCCCGATGCTGAACGGCAGTATTTTGCCGGGCGTTACCCGTGCATCCTGCATCGATCTCTGCAAGCACTGGGGTCTTCCGGTCGAGGAGAGAAGAATCTCCGTTGACGAGCTCGTTGAGGCAGCCCGTACCGGTGCACTTGAAGAGTGCTGGGGTAGCGGTACCGCAGCCGTTATCTCTCCGGTCGGCGCACTCCGTTACGAGAACGAAGTCATGCAGATCAAGGACGGCGGCATCGGCGAATTCAGCCAGAAGCTGTACGACACCGTCACCGGCATCCAGACCGGTAAGGTAGAAGATACCCTCGGTTGGACTGTGGAAGTCACACCGCTTGAGAAGTAATTCGAATATTTGAACATTCAAAAGGCCGAGCCCGCGTGGTTCGGTCTTTTTGTATAAAAGAAGAACTCTGCGACCGGCAAAAGCCAAATGCAGAGCTCAGTTTATATCCGAATCAGTTTTTCTGTATAATCCATGTTCGCAGGGCGGCGATGCTCTGTGCACAGGCTGTAAAGATTATCCGCGCGCACTTCCAACTCAAATACACGTCTGGCTTCCGGCGAAAGCTTCTTCACGTCCGCAGGTCGTGCGATGATCGGCAGCATCGGCTTCGCTTTGTGCAGGATCTCCGCGCCGCGGCTCGTCATACCTAAAATGCGCAGGTACGGAGGTAAATTGGGCAGATCGTTCGTGATGCCCAAATACGCGCTTAAAACAATACGCCGAATGCGCGCGTGACTGTACCGCTTGGTTTTCACCGCATCAAACAGCCCTGTGCACGTTTCCGCCGTTTCGGCAGCCGCCAAAATGCGGTTTTCAATGCCCTCTGAAACATCCGGCACGCGGCGCAGGTCTTCGGGTGACATGGCAGAGACAGCCGCCAGTACCGCACGGTCGAGATACGAAAGGGAAGCGGGGTACTGCTTTTCCTTTTGCAGCGCACGAATACACACCGCCGTATTTTCCGGGACATACGAGGAAATCTCATCACCCTCGGCACTCTTGCTGCGGATCAGGCTCGCCGATGCAAACGCGCCGTGCGCTTTGTCGCTGTCGTGGTCAATCGCGATACGCTGCACAGTCTGCGGCACGATATTAGAATTCAATGATAAGATCGCCTTGCAATACTCTATACCCAAAATGCAATTTGGCTTTGTGAGCAGCTCTGCGGTTTCTGCGCCGAGTGCCTTTTTCACAGCCTCCGTACGCGCCGCTGCAAACGAAACGCCTTTTGCAACCTCCAGGCGAATATCCGAATTAAACACATCGGAGTGCAAGTATTCCGCGCAGTGCATGAGGGGAGCGGTATCGCCGGTTTCGCTGCCAAACGTCAGTGTATCTACGCAACCGAGCGCATTTAATAACGAAATGCCGCCGCGTGCAAATTTTTCTGCGCCTGCCACAGCCCACGGCAAGGGCAGCTCCAGCACGAGTGCCGCGCCGTTTTGCAGTGCCAGCCGTGTGCGCGACCACTTATCGAGCACAGCCGCCTCGCCGCGCTGCACAAAATTTCCGCTCCTCACACAGACAATGTCGCTGCCGAACTCCTCCGAAATGCGGGAGAGCAGTGCCGCGTGGCCGTTATGCAGCGGATTAAACTCGCAAACAACGCCCGAAATCTTGTTTTTTCCAATCATTTTATAGGAAACTCCTTGAAATTTACATGATTTTGTATTATCATAAGTATAAAGCAATGAAGATCAATTTACAAGCCGCGTTTCCTTATTTATAATTTTGGAAGTGTCGTGCTTATTTTTTGTGCGTTTGCACAGATGATCCAATTCAAATTTAACCATGATTCAGGGGGAAGACGAAATGAAAATTCTGGTCATCAACGCCGGCAGCTCCTCACTTAAGTATCAGCTGATCGATATGGACAACGAGCAAATGCTTGCAAAGGGCAACTGCGAGAAGATTGGCCTTGAAATGGGTATTTTCGGCCACAAGACGGCAGACGGCAGAGAGAAGAAGATCGAAATCCGCATGGCGAACCACACCGAAGCGTTCGAGCAGGTCAAGAACGCACTTCTCGACAGTGAAGTCGGCGTCATTAAGGATCTGAGCGAAGTCGCTGCTATTGGCCACCGCATCGTTCAGGGCGGCGCGCTCTTCAGCGAGTCCGTTCTCGTTGACGAAAAGGTCATCGAGGGCATCGAAAGCCTCATCCCGCTTGCACCGCTGCACAACAGCGCACATGTACAGGGCATTCGTGCCTGCATGAGCGTTTTCGGCAAGGAAGTCCCGGAAGTTGTCGTGTTCGATACGGCTTTTCATTCCACCATGCCGCAGAAGGCTTACATGTTCGCTGTGCCGTATGAGTACTATGAGAAGTACAAGATCCGCCGCTATGGCTTCCACGGCACCTCCCACCGCTATGTCAGCCACCGCGTTGCAGAGCTCATGGGCAAGGACATCAAGGATCTGAAACTTATCACCTGCCACATCGGCAACGGTTCCTCCATCACCGCCATCAAGAACGGCAAGGTCATCGACACCAGCATGGGTCTCACCCCGCTTGACGGCTTCATGATGGGTACCCGTACCGGCACGCTTGATCCGTCTGTTGTCACGTTCATCGCAGAGAAAGAGAACCTCACCCCGGCACAGCTTTCCGACCTCTTCAACAAGAAGTCCGGCCTGCTCGGTATCTCCGGCATCTCCAGCGATGACCGCGACATCTGTAAGGCAGAGGACGAGGGCGACGAGCGTGCACACCTCGCACATGAGATGCTCGTTTATCAGATTCAGAAGTTCATCGGCAGCTATGTCGCTGCGCTGAACGGCGTAGACGCAATCGTCTTCACCGCAGGTCTTGGCGAGAACCAGGATACCCTGCGCGAGCGCATCTGCACCAACATGGAATACCTCGGCATCAAGTTCGATCACGAAGCCAACAAAGGCGTTCGCGGCAAGGAGAAGAAGATCTCCGCGCCAGACAGCAAGGTCGCTGTTTACATCGTCCCGACCAACGAAGAGCTTGTCATTGCACGCGATACGAAAGCCATCGTTGAAAAGTTGTAATTTCACCTGAAATTCGATACCGGATCCGTTTTTACGGGTCCGGTATTTTTCATATTTAAATTTTAAGCGAAAATCGCGGGTTTATTTTCTGTTTTTGGCTTTTGAACCGCAAAAATGGTTGCAAATTTGTAACTATTGTGTTATGATTGTAACTGTATAAAACGATCTGTACCATATTCTGCCGCAACAGGACAGAAACCGGCTTTTGCTTCTACAGGTCGATGCCTTGATAAGGATAGGTGAAAACACATGCAATACAGAAAAAGAATGCTCCGAAAGAAGGGCACGGCTCTGTTGCTTTCCGCGCTGCTATTGGCTTCTGCGCTGCCGCTTGCGGCCTATGCGGAAGAAGTTTCCGCAAAAACAACCGAATACGTGAACTTCCGCTCCGGCCCCGGTACGAATTACAGCTCGCAGGGGATCATCGCTTCCGGCACGACCATCACGGTAACGGATACGAGCAATTCCGAGTGGTACGCCGTGCGTCTTTCTAACGGCTCTACAGGTTATATCTACGCCGAGTATATTTCCATGTCTACCGGCGGCAGCACAAGCAACGGGGAAGAACGCAGTGCCAAAACGACGGAATATGTGAATTTCCGCTCCGGACCGGGCACAAATTACAACTCTAAAGGCGTCATTGCATTAGGCACCACCGTTACGGTCACCGACACGAGCAATTCCGAGTGGTACGCCGTGCGCCTCTCGAACGGCTCTACGGGCTACATATTTGCGCAATATTTGAAGCTGAACAGTTCTTCCTCCGCAACGGCAACGCCCGCACCGACACAGGCACCGAGCGGTTCCGAGCAAAGCGCGAAAACGACCGAATACGTAAACTTCCGTTCCGGCCCCGGCACGAATTACAGCTCTAAAGGCGTTATCGCTTCCGGTACAACCGTCACGGTCACAGATAGGAGCAACTCTCAGTGGTATGCCGTGCGCCTTGCAAACGGCTCCACGGGCTACATCTTTGCACAGTATTTGAAGGTCACCGGCACGTCGTCCGCAACGCCTACACCTACGCAGGCACCGTCCAATGATGGCACTGTGCAGGCTAAGCTCACCGCAGACGTAAACCTGCGCCGCGGTGCAGGTACGAATTACGGCGTCATCAAGGTCATCGGCACCGGCACCACCGTTACGGTCACGGACGCGTCGAACAGCCAGTGGTACAAGGTAAAGCTTTCGGACGGCACAGAGGGCTATCTGTTCTCCGAATATCTGAAAGTTACTTCCGGCAATATTGATTCTGCCAAGCCTTCCGCAACGCCCACGCCGACCCCGGCGCCGAGCAACGGAACCGTACAGGCCAAGACCACATCCGATTTAAATGTGCGCAAAGGCCCCGGCACAAGCTATGGCATCATCAAGGTTATCGATATGAACGTTACCGTTACCGTTACGGAAGCCACAAACAGCAGTTGGTACAAAGTGAAGCTTTCCGACGGCACAGAGGGCTACCTTGCCGCGCAGTACTTGAAGATCACCTCCGGCGATATCAACTCCGTAAAGCCCGGTAACAGTGGAGATGATAACACCAATAACGGCAATAACTCCAATGCACCCGCAACAGACGAATACGTCCGCGTTACAGTCGGCCTCAACCTGCGTTCCGAGCCGAACACGAGCTGTAAAGTACTCACCGTTTTGAGCACCGGCACCGTGCTGAACGTGCTTGACCGCAAAACGAGCGGCTGGGTGCATGTGCGTACGACCGGCGGCGCAGAGGGCTATGTCTCGGCAGAATATGTCACAGCATATGACCCGTCTTCGTCCAGCGCATCGGTCTCCGTTTCTTCCGTCGATCTCGCACAATATAAGACCATCTACATTCAGGCTTCTGCTTCCGGCTCTGTTACGTGGGAGAGCAGTGATGCTTCCGTTGCAACGGCAAAAGCCGGTGTTTCCGGTCAGCTCTTCATTTACGGCGCTGCGCCGGGCACGGCCAAGATCACCGCAAAGAGCGCAAATGGCACTGCACTTGCCACCGTTTCCGTCACGGTCTCCGCGCCGGAAGCTGTCCGCTTTGCGTACACAACACCGAATATTATCACAGCCGGTGCATCCTTCAATTTGAAGGCAGTTACGGATACGCAGAAATCCGCCGTGCGCTTTGAGATTGATGGCGTCGGTACCTACGATACCACGTCCTACGATTCCGAAAGTCAGGGCGACAACAACGTCCGTATTTTCTCTGCTTCGGCTACAATCAGCACACCTGGCACCTACACGGTGCGTGCGTATTCGTCTTCCGGCGGCGGTTATTCCTCCGATTACAGAGAGTTCACCATCCTCGTCGTCTCTACAACGGATTCCGATACGACAACAGGCGAGAGCCGCCGCGTAAGTGACAGTATGCTCGACAACATCGCCTCTTATGAAGGCTATGTCCCACAGGTTTCGCCGGACACGCTTGCCGGCAATATCCCGACCGTCGGCTACGGTTACGTTGTTTCCAAAAACACCACATTCTACAATAACCTGACCCGCTCGGAAGCAAAGGCCATGCTGGCCGATACCGTCAACCGCGGCTCTTACACCACAGAGATCAACCGTTTCATCTCGAGCAACGGCCTTTTGATGAGCCAGTGCCAGTTTGATGCGCTTGCAAGCTTCTCTTACAATGTCGGCGCAGGCTACTGGAACGGCTCCGGTAACTGCTACGTGCGTACAGTCATCATGAACGCCGTTGTTCCGCCGCAGGATCTGTCTTCTTCCAATCCGTACGGCGGTAAGATAACGGCTTCCACACTGCCCATGTATCAGGACCACAGCGCTTCTTCCACGCAGATTACTACGCTTAAGATCAACACAAGTGTGAACATCCTCGATTATTACCGCGACTCAAGCACGAAGCAAAGCTGGTACAAGGTCTCTGCAAGCGGCAAGAGCGGTTGGGTGCGCGCAGGCGATGTTGCTTTCAACAGCACCTCCGGTCTCACGCATGACCTGAACTATGTGGACGCCTACACATTCGGCAGCAATCTGCTGGATTGGCATGTGGCAGGCGGCAACTGCTACATCGGCCTGTATTACAGACGCCTTGCAGAAGCCAAGGTATTCTCCTACGGCAACTACGCCGAGGCATCGCCCTCTAACGGCAACTATAAGAAGAATACATACGGTTACAAAGTCCCGAGCTGTCTGTAAAGCTAAATTACTTTTCATAGCCCTAAAATTGAGCTGTGCATTCTAATGGAGTGCACAGCTTTTCTTTATATGCTCGGCAACGTATAAAGTTTTATCACTTTACACGTTATTTATAAAACGGCAAGCCGACTGCTTTCACTCAGTCGGCTTGCTTTTATATTATGCGATCGACCGATCAGCAGCCACAGCCGCCGCAGCCGTTGTTGCAGCCACCACAGTTGTTGTTACAGCCGCAATCGTTACCGCAGCCACAGCCGCCGCAGCACAAGAGGATCAGTATGATAATGATGATCCAAGAGCAACCTCCGCCAAAACCGTTACACATGATTGAACGCCTCCTTTCGTTTACAGTACAGAATATGAAAGTGGGGGAAATGTGTGATGGTCAAAGCAAAACTTCAAAAACTTTTTAAATTTAGGTGTTTCAGTTAGTATTATTGAGAAATAATTTGAAATAGAGAGATCATTTAATGTAATTCCTGAAAATCGTCTAAAATCACGCTTGACAATATATCCGTTTTGCTTATAATTAAAGTCAAAGAAAGTCAAAGACAAATAAAGGACAAGAGGCGATCAGAAATGCGAATCAGCGACAGCGTTGCGAATTACATCTTACAAATGCTCAATGATGAAAACGGCATCGCGGAGATCCAGCGTAATGAGCTTGCAAACACGCTGGGCTGCGTACCGAGCCAAATCAACTACGTCATCACGTCCCGTTTCACACCGGAGCAGGGATATATCGTAGAGAGCAGGCGAGGCGGCGGCGGTTACATTCGCATCATTCGCCGGAGCATGACAAAATCCGATTTAATCATGCACATTGTCAATTCCATCGGGCCTAAGTTGGACGCAGCTTCTATGCGCGCCATGCTGCGGAATCTTGTGGAAACGGGCGTTGCGTCCGAATCCGACGCTCACCTGATGATGGCAGGGCTTTCGGATTCGGCACTTGCACCGGCGCCAAAAGAAATTCGAGATCAACTGCGGGCATCGATCTTCAAAAACATGTTGCTCGTACTAAATGTATAAAAAGCCATTTTGAAAGGACGGGATGACTTATGATGTGTCAGAACTGCGGAAAGAATCCGGCAACGACCCACATTAAAACCATCGTCAACGGCAAGTTGGCGGAATATGACCTTTGCTCGGAATGTGCAAGGGCAAAAGGCTACAAGAGCTTTTTTAACTTTGATGATATGGACTTTGATTTCAACAATCTGCTCGGCAGCTTCATCGGTGCGCCGACCGGGCGCAGTAATGCAATGCGCTGCCCGAAATGCGGTGCTTCCTTTGAGGAGATTGCAGAAAGCGGCAAGATCGGCTGCGCAGAGTGTTACAATGTGTTCCGTGACCGCCTGATGCCGACTATCCACCGCATCCACGGTGCAGCAAAGCACAAAGGCAAAGTACCCGGAAGCAATGCGCTGCGCATTGTGGAACCGGCAGGTAAGATTGCCGTTGTGGAAGAACCCACGCCGATTGAAAAGAAACGTGCGGAACTGAAAGAAGCAATCGAAAAGCAGGACTTCGAGCATGCAGCTGAGCTGCGTGACGAAATCAAAGAAATGGAGAAAGGAGATGGGAGCCATGCTTAACGAAGAAAAGAAATGGTATGAAAAAGCAGGTAAAGAAAGTGACGTTGTCATCAGCACGCGTGTGCGTCTGGCGAGAAACCTTGCAGATATGCCGTTCCCAAACCGCATGACGCCTGACCAGAAAGCAGCCGTAGAGCGCCGCGTACGCGATGCGATCCTCAGCGGCAACAGCGCCATCGCATCGGATTTCGACTTCGTGCAGATGGATGACCTCAGCAACGAGCAGGCGGTGTCACTTGTGGAACGCCACATCGTCAGCCCGGAGTTCATCGCAAACGCAAAGGGACGCGGATTCCTCATCTCAAAGGACGAGCGCATCTCCATTATGGTGAACGAAGAAGATCACGTGCGTATTCAAGTGCTGCATGAGGGCCTTGCGCTCAGCGAAGCTGCCGAAATGGCAGACCGCATCGATACGCTTTTAAACGAATCGCTGCGCTTTGCGTTTGATTCCGAGCTCGGCTACCTCACCCAGTGCCCGACGAACCTCGGCACCGGCATGCGGGCCTCTGTGATGCTGCATCTGCCGGCGCTCACCGAAAACGGCGCAATGTCCAGAATCTCCACGAATCTTTCGAAGCTCGGTCTTGTGATCCGCGGTACATACGGAGAAGGCAGCAATGTCATCGGCGCCATGTATCAGCTTTCAAACCAGATTACACTGGGTCTCAGCGAAAAAGAGGCTGTGGAAAACTTGCAGAACATTACGATGCAGCTCATTTCCGAAGAGCGCAAAACGCGTGCTTCGCTCAGCAAGAACATCAATGTGCAGGACAAAGTAGGCCGCTCCGCCGGCGTGCTGAAAAACGCACGGCTGCTTTCCTGCGATGAGTATATGAAGCTTATCTCCAATGTGCGTTTCGGCATTGCAGAAAAGCTTTTAAGCGGTATAACGCTTGAAGATATTCACACACTGACCGTAGCGGTACAGCCGGCCACCATGGCAGCCGCACACGGCAGCAACCTTTCGGCGGGGCAAAGAGACATTCTCCGCGCAGACGAGGTGCGCAAAGCCCTCAAAGCGCTTCAATAATAGAAAATCAGTAAAGAGAACTGCGATGCGGCAGTGATCGAAAGGACGGGAATTTATATGTATAGATTCACAGGTTTTACAGAGAAAGCAAACAATGCCATGAACCGCGCCATCGAAAAGGCGGAGGAACTTGGCCACAATTACATCGGCAGTGAGCACGTGCTCTACGGCTTGATTGCAGAGGGCAGCGGCGTTGCGTTCAACGTGCTGAATAAGCTCGGCATCACGGCAGACGATTACGAACGCCTGATGCAGGAGAAGATTGGCACTTCTTCGCCGACGAACCTCACCACCGCATATTTCACCCCGCGCACAAAGCGCATTTTGCAGATGGCAAAGCTCGCAGCCTCCAAGCTCGGCAGTAACTACGTCGGCACGGAACACCTGCTCATCGCCATCATTGAAGACGGTGAAAGCTTTGCGGTGCGTTTCCTGCAAATGCTCGGCGTTGACCCGCAGAGCGTTGCAAATGCGTTGTCCTCGGCGCTTTCTGACGGTTATACCGTCGATAAAGCTTCCGGCAATGCGTACCCGAAGGACGAAAACGGCGAAAAGGAAGGCGGCAGTGCACTTGAAAAGTTTGGCCGCGACCTGACAAAGCTCGCAGCCGAAGGCAAGATTGACCCGGTCATCGGCCGTCATAACGAGATTGAACGTGTCATTCAGATCTTGTCTCGTCGTACGAAGAATAATCCGGTGCTCATCGGTGAACCGGGCGTCGGCAAGACCGCCGTTGCGGAAGGCTTGGCGCTGAAGATTCATGAAGGCGAGGTGCCGGAGCTGCTGAAAGGCAAGCGTCTGGTGGCTCTTGATCTTACCGGTATGGTCGCAGGCTCTAAGTACCGTGGCGATTTTGAAGAGCGTATCAAGTCCGCCATCGACGAAGTGAAGAAGGACGGCAACGTCATTTTGTTCATCGATGAGCTGCACACCATCATTGGTGCAGGCTCCGCAGAGGGCTCTGCCGATGCCGCCAATATCTTAAAGCCGGCTCTGGCGCGCGGTGACTTCCAGGTCATCGGTGCGACGACCATCAACGAGTACAGAAAGTACATTGAAAAAGACGCCGCGCTGGAGCGTCGTTTCCAGCCGGTACATGTCGGTGAGCCGACCGAAGAAGAAGCGGTGCAAATCCTTGAAGGTCTGAAAGATCGCTACGAGGCGCACCATAAAGTACAGATTACCGATGAAGCCATTGAGAGCGCCGTTAAGCTCTCCTCGCGCTACATTGCAGACCGTTACCTGCCGGATAAGGCCATCGACCTCGTCGATGAAGCGGCGTCCCGTGTGCGCCTCAGAACATTCACTGCGCCGGAAGACCTGCAGGAGATGGAAAAGCGCATCAAGGAAGTCGAGATTGATAAGGCGGCTGCCGTCAACGAGCAGGACTTCGAGCGCGCGGCCGAGTTGCGTGACAAGCAGAAAGCCCTTACAGATGAGCTGGAGCAGAAAAAGAACGAGTGGGCTGCAAAGAATGAGCGCAGCAACAGCGTCGTGAAGGCAGAAGACATCGCCGAGATCGTCGCCATGTGGACCGGCATCCCGGTCGTACAGCTGACGCAGGAAGAAAGCGAGCGCCTGCTGCATCTCGAAGATACGCTGCACAAGCGTGTCATCGGTCAGGACGAAGCCGTCACGGCCATTGCAAAGGCCATCCGCCGTGGCAGAGTCGGCCTGAAAGATAAGAATCGCCCCATCGGCTCGTTCATTTTCCTCGGCCCGACCGGCGTAGGCAAGACCGAGCTGTGCAAGGCGCTTGCGGAAGCGATGTTTGGTGACGAAAAGGCCATGATCCGTCTCGATATGTCGGAGTACATGGAGAAGCACACGGTGTCTCGTCTCGTCGGTTCGCCTCCGGGATATGTAGGCTTTGATGAGGGCGGTCAGCTGACCGAGGCAGTGCGCCGCAAGCCGTATTCCGTTGTGCTGTTTGATGAGATCGAAAAGGCACACCCGGATGTCTTCAACATGCTGCTGCAAATCCTCGATGACGGCCGTCTGACGGATTCGCAGGGCAAGGTGGTCAGCTTCAAGAACACCATCATCATCATGACCTCCAACATCGGCGCGCGTCTCATTACAGAGAAGCAGCAAGAGCGTCTCGGCTTTGCCACCGCGGACAACAAGTCGACAGAAGAAGACAGCGCAGTCGCCGATTTCGAGCGCACAAAAGAGCTCGTCATGGGTGAGCTGAAGAAGGTGTTCCGTCCGGAATTCATCAACCGTGTCGATGACATTATTGTGTTCCGTAAGCTCCTGCACGACGACATTCAGAAAATCGCCGGCAAAATGCTCGAGGGTCTTAAGGGTCAGCTGCGCGACATGGACATCGCGGTCGAGTTCACCCCGGCTGCTGTGGAAGCTGTTGCAAACGCCGGTTTTGACCCGGTTTACGGTGCAAGACCGCTGCGCAGAGCGATCCGCAGCAAGATGGAAGACCCGATTTCCGAAGAGATGCTCGAGGGCAACATGAAAGCGGGCGGCTCGTATGTCTGCGACTTCAAAGACGGTAAGTACGTCATTGAAGACAAGGCAAAGAAGAGCGGCGACGAAAAGTCGAGCGAAAGCGAAGCAAAGTAATCACACCCGTTAAGGCAAATGTCCTTTAAAGGCACATAGAAAGGCGGTCTGCCGGGTAGAAAAATATCCGTGCAGACCGCCTTTTGCTGTCCTAAATCACGCAAACACCGTCTCAATGTGCTTTGCGCACTCGGGCGGAGAATACGTGAACTTATCAATATGGTCGCCCTGAAAGAAATATACAGGCGGCTCGGGTTTATAGGTGTAATCAAAGCATTCCACAAGCACGAGCTTCACCTTCATGCGGTTCGGCAGAATACTTTTGATAAACACGCTGGCCTGCTGTCCGGCATGGACGTTTTCTTTCAGCTCGGCAAGTCCTGCAAGGTTTGGGGTCAGCTCCACAAAAATGCCGTAGCTTTCCACGCTGCGCACGATACCTGCGACCGTCTCGCCGACACGAAAGCGCTCCGCGTTTTCCGTCCACGTGCCGAGCAGCTCGCGGTGGCTGAGCGTGATGCGGTTCTCGTCCTTCATGCGCACCACGGCGCGAATATCCATGCCGACCGTGAACCGCTCCTTCGGGTGGTCGATGCGCGAAACAGAAATGGCATCGATGGGCAGTAGGGAAACAATACCGCAGCCGATATCCGCAAACGCACCGAACGGCTCCAAATGCGTGATGCGCACCGGGATCACATCGCCGCAAGTAAGCCCCGCTATGTACTCTGCCATGCAGCGCTCCTGTGCTTTTCGACGCGACAACACCGCTGTGATCCTGCCGAACGCATCACGAATAAAATCCGTGATGATAAAGCACACGGGCTTATTCACACGTGAAATGATGGCGATGTCCCGCACGGTGCCCTCGCGTATGCCGAGCGCGCCCTCTTCGCGCGGGATAATGCCCCGCATACATTTGAGATCTACAATGAGGTTGTGCTCGTTGTCGCAGATGATACTGCGCGCCTCTAAGATCTTTCCGTCGCGCATTGCGTCGGAGAGGGCGGCAGGCGTCTGCATACTGGCTGTGTTTTCCGCTTTGTCGATCAAATGACCTTCCGGGTAAAATTTCATGTACTTCACTCCTTTTTAAGGCCGTGCCGCGCAAAAAACGCTTTCGGCTGCGCCTTAACTACGCCGAAGTATATGAACCTAAACTTTCATTTATGCGTTTCTGAACTTTTCATGAAGATAAACAAAAGGGCTTGCATGTTCTTACCGTGTATATTAAAATAGATATACAGATGCAAAGTATGTCTTTGCAAAAGAAAGGAAACAGAAAAAATGAAGAAAATGAAACTGCTATGTGCGGCGTTGACCGTAATCATGCTGCTCACAGCTTGCTCCGGCAGCACCTCTTCTGCCGCAGAAAAGGTCATCGGCACTACGGATAAAGTCGTTGCGGCAGATACCTTAAAGCCCTTGGCAAAGGCCGACAAAGAAAAGCTCGGCTATCAGCTCGATATGCCGGAAAAAGGCGAGGAGATTTGTGTGCTGACAACGAACTACGGCACCATTCGCATGCGCTTTTTCCCGGATGCCGCACCGAAAGCCGTGTACAGCTTCAAATCTCTGGCGCTTTCCGGCTACTATGACGGCGTCACTTTCCACCGCGTCATCGATGATTTCATGATTCAGGGCGGTGACCCGCTTGGCAACGGAACCGGCGGCGAGAGCATTTGGGGCGAGAATTATGACGACGAATTTCACAAAAACCTCGTCAACATCACCGGCGCGGTCTCTTGTGCAAACAGCGGTGCCAACACAAACGGCAGCCAGTTTTTTATAAACTGCACGGAACCGGGCAAAATAGACTGGGATACCTACGACCAGTATTATCAGGTCTATAAATCTGCACCGGAAAAGTTCACCTCCATGTACGGCGGCACGCTCGATATGGACAAAGTAACGGATGCCTACAAAGAACTTTACGATAAAAACGGCGGCAACACACACCTTGACGGTGCATATTCCACCGCAGGTACCGGACACACCGTGTTCGCACAGGTATTTGACGGCATGGACGTGGTGCGCAGCATCATGGGCGTTGAGACCGACTCGAACGATAAGCCGCTTGAAGACGTCACCATTCTCTCCGCAGAAATCGTACCCTACGAATAAATTTCTTAAACAAATTTAGTATCATTCCAAATCATTTTAAGGAGGAAGTTTCCATGGCAATCGTACATCCCACAGCTGAAAATTTCGGCGCATTGATCCGCGATAACAAGCTTGTTCTTGTAGACTTTTTTGCAACATGGTGCGGCCCGTGCAAAATGATCGCACCGTTCATTGAGGAAGTTGCAGAAGAATACGAGGGCAAGGCCGTCGTCGCTAAGATCGACGTTGACGAAGCACAGGAAATCGCCGCCGAATACGGCATCTCCAGCATCCCGACCGTCATCCTCTTTAAAGACGGCGCACCCATCCACACCGAAGTCGGCGCACACGATAAGGCTTTTTACGCAAACCTCATCGAAATGCACCTGTGAGGCCGCGCCATGTTCACCTTTGAACGCAAAGCGAATTACTACGAGACCGACCAAATGGGCATCGTGCACCACTCGAATTACATTCGTTGGTTTGAGGAAGCCCGCTTGGAGATGCTATGCGCTATGGGACTGCCGTACAAAAAAATGGAAGATAACGGCATTCTGATCCCCGTGCTGGGTGTTTCGTGCAGCTACAAGCACCCAATTCGCTTTGATGAGACGCTTGTGCTTACACTGCGCATTCAAAACTACAACGGTGTACGCTTTGAAATGGCGTATGAGGGGCACAGCAAGGAGACCGGACTTTTGAGTTGCACCGGCACTTCGCAGCACTGCTTCACAACACCCGCGTTAAAGCCGATCCGTATGCAGAAGCATTTTCCCGCATGGCACGAAGTATTTCTTCAGGCCGCAGAGCAGGACAAAGCAGAGTAATTCAAAACACAAAAATGCCCGCCGGGCTGACCGATGTGATCGGAAAGCCCGGCGGGCATTTTTATAAATCTTTAGTTTTTATTCATGTCGCAAAGCATCGATCGGGTTCAGGTTTGCCGCCTTGAAGGAGGGGAGAAGCCCGAAGATGATGCCGATGACCATGGAAAACACCACGGCAATAATGATGGAAGGCACGCTGATGGCAACCGGAGCAGACGTCACGCGCGATATGATTGCCGCAAGACCGATACCGGCACCCACGCCCACAATGCCGCCAAGGCTTGTCAGCACAGCGGCTTCCGTTAAGAACTGCCACAGAATGCGGCTCTTTTTCGCGCCGATGGCTTTTTTCAGACCGATCTCTCGCGTACGCTCCGTAACGGAAACGAGCATGATGTTCATAACGCCGATACCGCCGACGAGCAGGGAGATGCTCGCAATCCAGATGAGCTGCGAATTTGTGGAGCTGCTGAGATCCTGCAAGTCCTGCGCCTGCTTTAAAAGATCCTGTGTCTGATACTTGATCTCGCTGTTCGTCACGTTCGTGTTCATGATCTCCGCCACAGCCTTGCCGGCATCCGTCATGGCTTCCGTATTGGAAACGCGAATGGCCACGTTCTGCGGCTCATCGAACGAATAGAGCGCCGGCCACATGGAGCTTGGCACGAAAATACGGGAGGCAGAGCTATTCGAGTAATACGTATAATACTCATCGATGGAGTTGATGACGGGCTCAAACTTGCTGTCTTCATCCACAACGCCAACCACCGTAAACGGAATGCTGCTGATCTCGATCGTTTTTCCGATGGGGTTTTCGCCGTCAAACAGCGAATCCGCCGTATCGGCATCGATGATGGCTGCCGCATGGAAATCTGTAAAATCACTGTCCACAAAGGTGCGACCGCTTTTCAGCACCAGCCCATTCGTCGTGAAATAACTGTTATCCACGCCGAAGACCTGCGAGCCGGAAATACCGTTGTTGCCGTAGTAAACGGAGTTGTTGTAGTCGCTGCGGCTGGTATAGAACGCCGCATCTTCCACGTTTTTTACGGACTTGATTTTTTCCATCGTGGTCTCGTCACGCACGGGGATGCCGTCCGGCAAGCCGTTATACAGCATTTCGTACTGATAATCGCCCTGATACAGCTGAATCTGCACCGTGTTTGTGCCGGAGCCGATGAGGTTCTTTTTGATTTGCTCATTCGTGCCCTTGATGGTGGACACGATGGAGATGATAGAGGCGATACCGATGATGATGCCGAGCATCGTCAGGAACGAGCGCATCTTGTGCGACCAGATTCCCTGAAATGAAAGTCTGATATTTTCAATCATGCGTCAAGCCCCCTTGCGTCGATGCCGTCATTTTCGTCTGTGTTTTCTTCCATGCCGTTCGCCTTGGCACCATCAATTGCCGAAGTGCCGTAGGGGAAAGCCACATAATCTTCTTCCGTCAAAGTATCGCTCTTGATCTCCAGATACTGGTTGTAGATCGTCTTGCCGGTTTTGATATACGTTTTATGCACACGATTATCGTCGCCGACCTTCAAAACATACTTGCCGCCGTCATCGCTGCGGATATACGCTTTAAAAAGATATATTGCATTGCTTGCGTTATCCGAGGCCGCCTTCAAAGTAATATCAAGGCCCATGCCGTTTTTCAGGCCGTCCGCATCGGCAATGCGCGCTGTAAACTGGTACGTGGAGCTGTTTGGGTTTGAGGAGCCGTCATAGTAATAATTGGAATTGTCATTCGGAAAATCGGAGATCTGTACAATCTCTGCCTCATACATTTGTCCGTTCTCCCAAGAGCTCGCCATGACCGTGTCGCCGACATGCACCTTGCCGAGCAGTGATTCGTTTAAGGATGCCGTTATATAGAAACCGTCGCCGCCCGAAACTACGAGGAACGGGGAGCTTGTGGACATCGCCGTATCGAGATCTGTGAGCGACTTCACAACGCCGTTCACGGTCGATTTTATTGTAGCGTTTTCAAGATCCAGCTTCGCTTTTTCAAGGTCATGCGCCGCCTGTTTCACATTCAGCTTTAAATCTTGAATCTGCTGCTTTTTATCGGCGATCATCTGCTGCAATTCTTCTGCCGTATACATGGAGCCTCCGGTATCGTAGCTGATGCCCGGATCGGCGTTGGAGAGATCCGGCATTTGAATGTCATCCGGCTCGCTGATAACTTCATTAAAGAAGCCCGCGGAAATCTTATCGCCGTCCATCTGCCAGCCCTTTACAAGCGGCAGGTTTTCGTTATCCTGTTCATGCACTTCAAAGCGTGCGACTAACGGGCCGTCCGGCAGTGTGATATCTGGCTCCGGAGTGGGTACGCTTTCGCCGCCGGTCTCATTCGTTTTTATGAATGTCATCTGCTTGAACCACGCCATACCGGAAACCGCAGGCGCTTCCGTGGGTTCTATGGGCGCGGGAGTAGGGGCTTCCGTCGGCGCTGTGGTGGGCTTCGCAGTCGGTTCGGGGGTAACCGTCGGCTGCGGCGCCGCCGTGGGCACTTCACTCGGCTGTGCCGTAGGCTCTGCGCTCGGTGTGGGGGTCGGAGTAGGGGTAGGGGTCGGGGTAGGGGTCGCACGCGGGTCTGTCACGCCGAGCAGCTTCAAGAGAAAGCCCTTCGTCAGCACAGCATCTTCCGTGCAAAGAAAGACATACGGGTCTTCCTCCGTACCGGCACCTTTAAACGGCTTCGAGTGCTCTGTAATCTCCGTATACAGTTCTGCCTGCGATTCCGGCACCGGCGTGGGAGTGGGTTCCGGCTCAGGCTCCGGGATAACCGGCTCCACATACGGCGCCGTATTTTGGAGCTTCGTAAGTTCTTTTTCGGCCTGCTCCAGTTCGTATTTCTTCTTTTTTTCTTCAAGCTCCTTGCTCTCTACCTTCAGCTGGAGCTTTGTCGTATCATACTGCAAAAGCGTATCGCCAATCTTGACAGTATCGCCCTCTTTGACGAAAATCTTAGAAATAGCTTTTTCTTTATCGGGGTAAAGTTCCTGCACAAAGTCACTTGTAGCATTACCGTAGGTGCTGGACTGGTCGCCCCAATACTGTGTGGAGATATTTGAAACCTGCTCCACATCCACCGTGGCATTTGCCGCCTTGCCGTTCACCGCGACCGTCACGCCGGTGATGATCAGCGCGATCACGATCACTACGGAGACCACCGTGATAATGACTTTTTTAAGTGGGAAATTTGCCGGCAGATTCATGCTTCCGCCTCCTTTTCCTCGGGGATATGCTGTTCCGCAAACTGACCGTCGCGAATATGCAGCACACGCTTTGCGTGGCTTGCCACATCGAGATCATGCGTGATCATCACAACGGTCACGCCCTCGTCGTTGAGCGTCTGGAACAGCTCCATAATCTGCGCGCCGGACTGGCTGTCGAGTGCGCCGGTCGGTTCATCGGCTAAAAGAATTTTCGGATTGTTGACGATGGCGCGGGCGATCGCGACGCGCTGGCACTGACCGCCGGAAAGCTGGTTCGGCTTAAAATCCACACGGTCGCCGAGACCTACACGCTCTAAAGCACGCACGGCACGCGCGCGTCGCGATTTTGTGGGCACATCTGCGTATAAAAGGGGAAGCGCCACATGGTCCGCCGCGCTCTGGCGAGGCAAAAGATGAAAGCTCTGGAACACGAAGCCGATGGAGTTGAGGCGAATTTCCGAAAGCTTCGATTCGCTGCTGCCGATGATATTCTCACCCGCAAGTGCATACGTGCCTGAAGTCGGCAGATCAAGGCAGCCGATGATGTTCATCAGCGTCGTTTTGCCGGAGCCGGACGGGCCCATGATGGCGACATATTCTCCCTCATCCACAGAAAGAGAGATGTCTTTTAGAACCGGCACTTCCATTTTGCCTTGGATATACGTTTTATAAATGTTGTGCAGCTCTAAGATCATGCCGTAGCACCCCCGATAACGGTTTCAAAGCTCGACGTCGCGCCATCCGTCGTGTCCGTTTCGCCCTCGGACTCCGTTACAGCACCTTCTGCGGGCATGGCGCTGTAGCC
>ENA-ORLY01001555-ORLY01001555.1-human-gut-metagenome-genome-assembly--contig:-NODE-1555-length-26575-cov-4.566684_pt1 | contig 26575 bp, 19 predicted proteins | sample MGYA00243071_ERZ508832 | MGnify/ENA primary metagenome ERZ508832 (study PRJEB26277, sample SAMN04329777) | human gut metagenome | biome: human-associated habitat | host: Homo sapiens | place: USA... | reverse complement strand
CCACGATGAGATTTCGTTGAGTTCTTTGAGCTCGAGTGATTACAGCCATCTTCCGGAGCTTGTCAACTATCTGATCGACAGCTGCCCGGAAAAAGGTGTCAATATTTCCCTTCCGTCTCTTCGAATCGACGCATTTTCCCTTGATGTTATGAGCAAGGTACAGGATATCAAAAAGAGCAGCCTGACCTTCGCACCGGAGGCCGGTTCCCAGCGCATGCGGAACGTCATCAACAAGGGACTGACCGAAGAAGTGATTTTAAAGGGCGCAGGACTTGCATTTGAGGGCGGATGGAGCCGCGTGAAGCTGTATTTCATGCTCGGGCTGCCCTTTGAAACAGAAGAAGATATCCGTGGGATCGCAGAGCTGTCCAACAAGATTGCAGCCCTCTATTATGAGGTTGTTCCAAAAGAAAAGAGAAACGGGCCGGTACAGATCGTTTCCAGTACATCCTTCTTTATCCCGAAGCCGTTCACTCCCTTTCAGTGGGCACCGATGTGTACAAAGGAACAGTTTTTGGATAAGGCAGCGCTGACCAAGCAGGCGGTGCGTGAACAGCTTAACCAGAAGCGGATCAAATACAACTGGCATGAGGCGGACGTCAGCGTTTTAGAGGGCGTGTTTGCCCGCGGCGACAGAAAGGTTGCCGACGTGATTTTAAAAGCGTATGAAAAAGGCTGTATTTACGATGCCTGGGGCGAATATTTCAAGTATCAGACCTGGGTGGACTGCTTTCAGGAGTGCAATGTCGATATGGACTTTTATACGACAAGAACGCGCAGCGATGAGGAAGTTTTCCCATGGGATTTCCTGGACTGCGGCGTAAACAGAGCCTTCCTTTTGCGGGAATGGAAACGTGCGGCGGAGGCTGTCGTAACGCCCAACTGTAAGATGCAGTGTCAGGGCTGCGGCGCTGCGCGCTTCGGCGGCGGAATCTGTTTCGAACAAAGAGGAGGGGATGCGGTATGATGGTACGTGTAAAATTTGCAAAATATGGTCCGCTGCGCTTTACCGGACATCTGGATGTGCTGCGCTTTTTCCAGAAAGCGATCCGCAGAGCCGGACTGGATGTTGTGTATACACATGGATTTAATCCGCATCAGGTCATGAGCTTTGCTGCGCCACTGGGTGTCGGACTGTGCAGCGTGGGCGAATATATGGACGTGGAAATCGCTTCGTCTGATGGCGCAGAGGATTTTAAGGAGCGCCTGCAGGAGGCATGTCCTTACGGAATCGATATCCTGAGTGTAAAGATGCTGCCGGAAAAGGCAGGAAACGCGATGGCGAGCGTCGCTGCGGCAACCTATGCAGTAGCATTTAAAGATCCCGAAAAGAGCTTTGCAGGCTGTCAGGGCGCGGTGGACGGGCTGCTTTCCAAAAAGGAACTCTGGATTACAAAGGAAACCAAGCGCAGCACGGCAGAGGTCGATATTCGGTCCGGTATTTATAACTGTCACATCGACGACGGCGCGTTGGTATTTATGGTAGATGCAAGCAGCGGCGGAAATATCCGTCCGGAGTTCGTAACGGATGCAGTCCTTTCCCTCGCAGGTCTGGAGGCGTCAAAGATTGAGCTGCAAACCGTGCGCATGGAAACCTGGATGAATACGGGAACGAAAGAAGAGCCTTCCTTTGTTCCGCTGGATGCGATAGGAGAAGCATTTTGAGCAGTGTATGCGTGATCACAAGAGCAGTTTTAAAGGAACATACAGAACCGGTTTTAACTTCCTTTTATTTGGAAAAGGACAAACTGACAGAGGTTCATCCCCATCTGGAGGGACGGTCGCTTCTGGGAAATATTTACGTCGGAAAAGTCAAGCATGTGGTAAAAAATATTGACGCTGCATTTGTGGAGATCGCCGGTGGACAGACCTGTTACCTGCCTTTCAAAGAAGCACAGGCTCCGGTGCTGACGAACCGCCGCTGGGATGGCAGATTGCTGGCAGGCGATGAGATTTTGGTGCAGGTGATGCGCGATGCATTAAAGACAAAAGAGCCTGCCCTGACAGCGAAGATCAGCCTGGAGGGGCGGCTGGCAGCAGTCGTTCTGGACGGCGGACACGGCGTGCGGTATTCCAAGCAGCTACCAAAAGAGGCGACAGATCATTTCCGGGAAGTGCTGCAAAGTGTAACCGTTCCGGATGGAATGACACTGGTGGTGCGGACTGCGGCGGGGGATGCTGCGGATAAAGCCCTTTTACGCGAGGCAAACGCTCTTCTCGAAAAGGCGCAGAAGCTTTTAAGCGTCGGCAGAAGCCGGACGGTCTTTTCCATGATTTCGGAGGAACGCCCTGGCTGGCTGATAGAGCTTCTTTCACATAAGCAGCTGCCGGATAAGATCGTGACAGATGAAACGCTCGTCTATACCGCGCTGGAGGACTTGTACGGCAGCGGTGCATCCGGTATAGAGAAAAAATTACCCTCCTTTGCAGCGGATTCCGTGGAGCGGTTCGGCAAAAGAACTCCGGAGTTGTCGGGAGGCACGAAATGTCCGGAAATTTCGTTCTACAGAGACAGCCGACCGAACCTGTTTGCACTCTATGGGCTTGCCGGGAAGCTGGAAGAAGCGCTTTTGAAGCGCGTCTGGCTAAAATCCGGCGGATATTTGGTCATCGAACCAACAGAAGCACTTACGGTGATCGATGTCAATACAGGAAAATATGACGGCTCCAAAAATGTGGAAGAAACCTTTGCCCTGATCAATCGAGAAGCGGCGCAGGAAACAGCGCGCCAGATCCGGCTGCGCAATCTTTCCGGTATTATTTTGATAGACTTTATCAATCAGAAGAACCGGCAGGCGGCAAAAGAACTGTTGGAGGAGCTGCGCAGCCTTTGTAAAGAGGATCCGGTTCCGGTTCGCGTCGTGGACATCACTGCTCTTGGACTGGTGGAGCTGACACGCAAAAAGGTCAAAGGCACACTGGCAGAGCAGTTAAAGGGGCTGAAACCTACAGGGGTACAGCGATAACTGAAATCGATCAGACAGGCAGGGAAAAGGCATGAAATTTCTTGGCATGAAAAAGGTGTGGGACGGCAAATATCTGAAAAATTATGAGCTGTCCTATGAAAATAAAGCAGGCAGATTAAAAACCTACGAAATCGTCAGCCGAAAAGAGCTGGAAGATGTGCAGGATCTTGGCAGACGGGCAAGCGGTGTCTCTATTGTGGCATTCCAGGATGGGAAAATGCTCCTTTTAAGGGAGTTTCGCATGAGCATCAATAAAACGATTTTCAACCTATGCGCCGGGATGCAGGAAAAAGGAGAAACGATCGAGGAATGTATCCGCAGGGAGCTGTATGAGGAAACAGGACTTTCGGTGAAAAAAATGCTGAAGATCCTGCCGCCCTCCTATTCTGCAGTCGGTTTTTCCGATACGAAAACCTATATCGCCTTTGTAGAGGCAGGAGGGAATTTTTCAGACCATACGTCTGATAATGAAGAAATTTCCGCACGTTTTTACAGCCGGGAGGAAGTAAAAGCGCTTTTGGAAACCCAGGAATTTTCTTCCCGTTCCCAGATGGCGGCATTTTTCTTTACAGAGGGAGCAGAGCTTTGGAATAAAAACGATCCGAAACAGGAGGATGAGGACAAATGAAGAAAAAATGGTGGCATGAAAAGATCGGATATCAGATTTACCCGAAGAGCTTTTTAGACACAAATGGGGATGGTGTCGGAGATCTCACCGGTGTGATCGAGAAGCTTCCTTATCTGGAACGGCTCGGCGTTGATATTTTATGGCTTTCTCCGGTCTATCCGTCCCCGATGGTGGATAATGGATATGATATTTCCGATTATGAGAATATCGACCCGCGTTTTGGTACGCTGGAGGATATGGATCGTCTGATCGCAGAAGCCAAAAAGAAAAACATCTCGATCATCATGGATCTTGTGGTCAATCATTGCTCCGATCAGCATGCCTGGTTCCGGAAAGCGATTGCAGATCCTAAAGGTCCTTATGGCGATTATTTTTACCTGAAAGAGGGAAAAGACGGAAAAGAGCCGAACAACTGGCGCAGCTATTTTGGCGGCAGTGTCTGGGAAAAGCTGCCCGGACAGGAGAATTTATATTATTACCATGCCTATGCCAAAGAGCAGCCGGATTTAAACTGGGAAAATCCTGCCCTGCGAGAGGAAATCTACAAGATGGTCAACTGGTGGCTTGACCGCGGCATCGCAGGCTTTCGGATTGACGCGATCATCAACATTAAAAAAGACCTGACCTGGGAAGATCTTCCGGTGGACGGGCCGGACGGCAGAGGTTTTTTAACCAACAGCATCACCCGGATGCAGAAGCGCGACGGCGGGACGAAAAATGGCATTGGTGTCTTTTTAAGAGAATTAAAGGAACGCTGCTTTGCGCCCCACGATGCGTTTACGGTCGGAGAGGTGTTCGAGGTCGACAGGGAGCAGCTGGAAGAATTTATCGGAGAGGACGGATATTTTTCCACGATGTTTGCCTTTGATCCGATCCAAAGCTACAAAAAAGGAACCTGTCAGTGTGAGTTTGACCGGAACATGAACCCGGACGAATGGAAACGGGATGTGTTTGTCAACCAGAAGCTGCTTGGGGATATTGCATTTGAGGCAAATATTATCGAAAATCATGATATGGCGCGTGGTGCGACGATCTATATCCCGGACGAGGATTACGGCTTTGCCAGCATATCGGCGCTTGCCGGTCTGCAGGTACTGCAGCGTGGTATGCCGTTTTTATATCAGGGACAGGAAATCGGCATGACAAACTGTCCCTTCGAATTGGAAGACATTGATGATATCATGACGCTGGACAACTATCGTTATGCAGTTGCCTGTGGATTCCCGGAAGAAAAAGCGTTTGCTGGCTGTGCGCGGGAAAGTCGTGATAACGCCAGAACACCGATGCAATGGAGTGACGCGGAAAATGCTGGTTTTACAACCGGAAAGCCCTGGCTGAAGGTCAATCCGAATTACCCTGAGATCAATGTGGCGCAGCAGGAAAAGGAATACGGTTCTGTATTGAATTTTTACAGGCGCTTGCTGTGCTTCCGCAAGTCGGAGGAATACCGTGATTTGCTGACTTATGGTACGTTCGAACCGATATACGAGGATCAGGAAAGGATTTTTGCATTTAAGAGAACGCTCGGTAAGCAGTGTCTGACTGTAATCTGCAATGAAAGCTCTGCAGAGCGTTTCCTGACCTTAAAAGAGGATTATGAGGAAGTGGTTTTTGTCAATCTGCCGCAGGTGACGAGAATTGGTGACAATCTGATTCTGCATCCCTATCAGTTGATTGTGGTGGAAACGACGAAAAAATAGTTGAATTCTTCGTGGGAATTGTATATAATAACAGTATCAACAACGAAGAGAGGGTGATGCTATGAATACAGTGATTACGATTGGACGTCAGTTTGGTTCCGGTGGCCGTGAGATCGGGGAAAAGCTTGCGGAGCATTTCAGCATCAAATGTTATGACAAGGAGCTGTTATCCAGAGCCGCCAAGGACAGCGGATTTTGCGAAGAGATGATTAAGACACATGATGAACGTCCGACCAACTCTTTCCTTTACAATCTGGTCATGGATACTTATTCTTTCGGCTACAATACATCCACCTTTATGGATATGCCGATTAGCCATAAAGTTTTTCTGGCACAGTTTGATGCGATCAAGAGCATCGCAAAAGAGGGTCCGTGCGTATTGGTTGGCCGCTGCGCAGACTATGCGCTGCACGACATGAAAAACTGCCTGCATTTCTTCATCTATGCGGACGAAGAGACGAAGATCAAACGTCTGGTGAAGAAATATCCTGACTTAAACGAGTCCAAGGCAAGAGACATGATGGTCAAGAAGGATAAACAGCGTCAGAGTTACTACAACTATTATTCCTCCAAGAAGTGGGGACGCGCAGACAGCTACGACTTCTGTTTAAACAGCTCGATCCTTGGTATTGATGGAACCGTGAAGCTGATTACGCAGATCATTGAAGATTTTGAACAAAAAGAGCAGTAGGTCTGCGCATTTACTGCGCTGACCGTAAGAGAACTTAAACTGGAAGGCAAAAATCCTATCGGCATAGCCGATTTGGAATGGATTTTTGCACGTAACTGTGAGGGTATGGAACAGTTACATTTTGAACAAAAAGAGCAGTAAAACAAAAGTGAAACAATAGAACCTATGCTTTGTGAGCAGTCTATTGTCAGGAATAACAGCGGTTTGAAATTTGTGATGTAGTTTCAAACCGCTGTTTTTGGATGGAATGAGCTGCTGGCGTATCATGGCATGGATGGAGAAACATCCGAGCGGGAGACCATTATGAAATATTTCAGAAAATACGTTTTGTCAATTTTATTGTGTTTTATCCTGACTGGCTGCGGGCAGCAGGCAGGTTTTTCGGAATCTGTATCTGCGGTACCGGAAAGTAATTTTACGGAATCCCAGACAGGCGTTCCGGAAACCGTGATGCAGCAGCAGACTGACGCGGATGCAGAAACAGCGGAAATAAAGTCGGCTTCCGACAACGTAAGACCCTCCAAAGAAGAAGTCCTTGCCATGCGGGAAAAAACGCTGGATGGGATGCCGGAGACGGAAATTTCCAGACTGAGGGAAAATATCAAAGTTGCAAATCTTCAAATGGAATCCGCATATCTGAATGACAACCTCTTTAAAAAGCTGTCAGATAAAGAAAGCCCATACTGGAAGTATTTTGACTGCAAAGGCGACATTCAGCTGGGCTGGTGGTATCATCAGGCGATCTATCCGAAGGATGTCATCATGAAAGCGGAAAATATCACAGAAGAGGAATTTGCGGAAACCTATACGGAGCCTGGAATTGTGACGAATAGCTTTGACGCGGCAGATTTTATCGATTTGATTTCCGAAATGAAGTCCTTTGTAAAAAATGAAGCCCTGGCAGCAGATTTACAGCAGCTGATGGATCTGACGCGAATGGCGCAGACAACGCATGAGATGCAGTATGCGAATGAACTCTATAAGGTGCTCCATGATCTGGACTATTTTCTTCTTAGATACGGGATTGAAGATGTCGGACAATATACTGCCGATGCGGGAACCGTAGGCACTTATTATGGCGTTCTTGCAGTTTATGGGGCAGAGCCTTTTTCGGCAGAGAAACAGACAAAAGTGTTTGGCAAGTACCGGACATGGCGGGAATCCTTTTTGGAGGGAGCGTCAAAACTGGACGATATCTGGTTTTGGGATTTGAAGGAAGAAAATATTGCAATTTTAGGTGCAGAAAAGCCAGATTAAAACAGAAGATAAATTGACACAAACTCGATATGCGTAAAAAGCGTGCGCAGAAATGAAAGGAAAAAAATGGGAAACGAAAGCGGGACTTGGATTATGTATGGGGTAAGTCGGGAGGACCCGGAATGTATCCATACAGTCGATGAAGCAGTGGAATATATCAATAAGGTGGGATTTTTGCCGCTTTTTAAAAATGAGATTCCGGGGTTTTCACTGGAAGAGCGCACTGCTCCGGAATATTGGTGGAGCGGCGATGCCAAAAGCGATCCCTGGGAATGGCGTGAGATCATTGCCCGAAGCGGTAAAGTCGCCTATGGAAAATTTTTTGATAAGAAAGCGGGTTTTATTTCAAAGCAGTGGTTTCCGTATTTTGCAAACTTTAGGCGGGACGGATATGATTTTGATGCGCTTTGGGATGATGAAAAGGCATCCATCCGGCAAAAGAAAATCATGGATTTCTATTTAGAAGAAAATGCCGAAGCAGAATATTTTTCCAGTGAGTTAAAGAAAAAAGCCGGTTTTGGAAAGGGCGGCGAAAAAGGCTTTGATGGCGTGATTACGGCGCTTCAGATGCAGACTTATCTTTGTGTCAGAGATTTTCGCCAGCGAAAAAACAAAAAGGGAGAAGCCTACGGCTGGCCTGTCGCCGTTTACTGTACGCCGGAGCATCTCTGGGGACGGGATCATGTGACAAGCGCTTATACAGAGTCAGCGGCTTCCTCCGGAGAAAAAATCGCAGCACACATGCGGGAAATCTACCCGATTGCAACCAGGCAGCAGGTACATCGGTTGGTGGGGAATATTGTTGCGCTGTAATTGATAAGATTCTTCTATGATTTGGAAATTATGTGAAACAGAACAAGCAAAGGGATATGGATGTTCATAAAAATATATACAGTGGATCGGTTCGGGCAGCAGAAGCGGAAATTTGCGGTGGATTGATCCGGAGAGAGAGGTTTTGATTGAGACATCCAACTATTCGCAAAAGCCAAGTTTAACGAATAGTTAGCACCGTTTTCCGTAATTTCGCAGAAAAATACGTTTTTGCCCGGTGCTAACTAATTCGTTAAACTTGCGGGTGTTTGATAAAAAATAGTTAGAACTTCTTTCTGGGATTTCGCAGAAAAATACGTTTTTGCTTCGGTGCTAACTAATTCGTTAAACTTGCGGGGTGTTTGATAAAAATGAGTTCAGGAGGCATATATCTGCTGACGCAGATGATTGCCTCCTGGGTTTGTCGCTTTTTTTCGTAGATTCTGTAATTTCCAATTATAATTAAAATCTGTAATTTAAATATTTAAATGTCTGCAATTTATGTCTTATTTTTTACCATCTTATATGTCACATATCTGGAATCTGTTTTATAATGTTTATATGCTTACGCCAGGTCTTTTGAATCCAGAATGATTGTAAATGGTCCGTCATTGATCAGCGCGACCTCCATTTCCGCACCGAATACGCCGGTTTTCACGACGGGAACTTCCTTTTTGCAGGCGTCGATGATGTATTCGTAAAGCTCGTTTGCATGCTGTGGTGATCCGGCTTTGACAAAGGATGGCCGGTTGCCTTTTTTGCAGTCCGCGTACAGGGTAAATTGGGAAACCAAAAGAAGCTGTCCGTCGACATCTTTTAACGCGAGGTTCGTTTTCCCGTTTTCATCCGAAAAAATCCGCATTCCGATCAGCTTGCGAACCATTTTGTCTGCTGTTTCTTTTGTGTCTTCGTCACAGATTCCGATCAGGACGAGGAAGCCTTTTCCAATTTCAGAATATAGCTTCTGGTCGATTGTAACGCTTGCCTGTGTAGTACATTGAATAACAAATTTCATAGGTAATCATCCTTCTGAGGTTTATTTTAAATTTTTAACAAACATTGTGAATAAAATAACAATAAAACAAGCCGGATTATTTTTTGCTTTGTTCCGAACTCGAATCTTCTGTTTTTCGATTGGATTCTACGGCTGGCGCAGCGTTATCCGAAGTTGTTTGCGCTTTTTCGTCCGGATGTTCTGCAGGGTGCGGAATAAACGTTTTCAAATCTTCTTTAAAATTCCGGAACGAAAACTGTTTCTTGCGATGTCTTGCGGGCTTATCTTCCGGTTTGGAAATAAAGCTGCCGGTCTGGACATCGACATAATCCAGTGTCTGGTACTCTTCTGTTTTATCGGACATGCCCTTTTTTTGCAAACTGCGGTTGACGTAGCGCTTGATCAGCGCATAAAAAACAGCAAAGATCGGAACACCGAGAATCATGCCTGGTACACCCATGAGACCACTGAAGATGGTGATGGAAAAAATAATCCAGAACCCGGAAAGACCGGTGGAATCGCCAAGAATCTTAGGCCCAAGGAAGTTGCCGTCAAACTGCTGCAAAATCCAGATGAAGATGATAAAATACAGGCATTGCATCGGATTGACCATTAAAATAAGCAATGCACAGGGTACGGCTCCGATAAACGGACCAAAGAACGGAATAATGTTGGTAACGCCGACTATGACGCTGATCAGCATTGGATATGGCATTTTCATGATGCTGACAACAACAAAGCAGAGAACACCGATGATGGCTGAATCCAAAATTTTCCCACTGATAAATCCGCCAAAGGTGGAATCGATCAGACGGAAGTCTTCCATAATTACATTAGCCTGTCTGGTATCCCAGAAAGCGTATAAAAGCTTCTTTCCCTGGCTGACAAAGCGTTCCTTACTGGCAAGCAGATAGATGGAAATGATCAGTCCGATAACGAGGTTCCAGACTGCCTTCGCAAAGCTTAACATGCTTAGGGAGACTGTTTTTACGATGGCATTGATCTGAGGCATCATGGTTTTATTGAGGAAGTTTTCAAGATCTGTCGAATAATGATCGATCAGATCGGATACAGTCGTTTCGATGTCTGGATTATCAGCAAGCAGTTTTTCTGCCCAGTCACTGACGTTTTTTACATAGCTGGGGAACTGACCGACAATACTCTGGATACTTCCAATGATCTGCGGAATTACAACTCTGAAAAATCCGTACACCAAAAACAGGACAAAGCACAGCGTCAGGACGATCGAAATGCCGCGGCAATAGCTGGTCAGCTGTTTCTTTTTTTTCTGTAAGGACGGTTTTTGGGAAATCAGCCAGTCTCTGGCGGGATACAATGCAAAATGCTCGATGGCGTTTACCAGCGGACACATCAGCCATGCCAGAATAAAGCCGTCCAGAATCGGCATGCAGATGTGCAGCAGATTCTGCAGATGATCTTTAAAGTTGCCGCCGTGAAAGATCAGATAATAGGCGAGCAGCCCGCCGATTACAACCAGAAGCGCCGTTACGCCCCAGTATAGATATTTTTTTTCCCAGCGAAATTTCATGTCAAGTACTCTCCTTTCCGTCATGCGAAGAAAGCTCGTCGAATTTCGCTTTCATCGTCGGGTTGTTTTTCGTAAGGCGCTTGATGCTCAGATCTTCCGCCTTGTTGTTTGCGAGCCGCAGGTTGTTTTCAGAAGAAAGCAGGGCCTCCTTTGTCTTCTGAAGATGGTCGATCGTTTTGTCGATTTCATCGATCGCGCGGTGGAACCGTTCACTCGCCAGACGGAAATTCCGATTGAATTTCTCTTTAAAATCATTCATATCTTCCTCAAAATGGGAAATGTCAATATTCTGATTTTTGATGACAGCAAGCTCCTGCTTATACCGCAGCGCATTCAGGGAAGCATTGCGCAGCAGCGTGATCATCGGGATAAAAAACTGCGGACGGATCACATACATCTTCGGATATCGATAGGAAACGTCCACGATGCCGGTGTTATACAGCTCGCTGTCTGGCTCCAGCATGGACACTAAAACGGCGTATTCGCAGTCTTTCTCGCGCCGGTCCTTATCCAGCTCCTTGAAAAAATCTTCATTTTTCTTTTTCGTTGCGGTTTCATCCATCTCGTTTTTCATTTCAAACATGATGGAAATAAATTCGATTCCGTCCGGATCCGTTTCTTTATAAATATAATCGCCCTTGCTGCCGGTTCTGGCATCGTTGTCCTTTTCAAAGTATGCATTCTGGAAACCGGTTGCGCGCAGCTTGTTGAATTCTGTCTCACAGTGCTGCTCTAAGCTTTCTCCGATCATTTTGGTGGACTGGCGCGCCTTGAAATCCTTATAATAGGCGATTTCCTCGTCCTTCATGCGGAGGCGCTCTTCGTACTGCTCCTTAATATTTTGCTCTCGGAGCCGAGTTTCCTGCTTTGCATGTTCTATTCTACCGGTCAGGTCATAAATCTGCCGGTCCATTTCGTTGATCTGCTTTTCTTTCTGGGCAGCTGCTTTGGAAACCGCCAGGGCGATATCCTTGTCCGCAGTTTCCTGTACAGATGTGATTTTGGCATTTAAAAGGCTGATCTGAGCGTCCTTTTGGGACAGAGCCTTTTCCTGTTCGGATAAAAGCTTTTCCTGCCGGGAACGGGCGTCTGCCTCTGCCAGCTGCCGTGCGCTCTCTGCTGCCGCAAGCTTTGCCTGCAGCCGGGAAATTTCCTCCGCCAGCTCCTGTCTCGTCTGGGTCTGCGCCAGAAGGACAGCGTTTTCTTTTTCAGAAAGATATTGCGCTTTACGCTCGGAAAGCTCTTTCTCAAATTCTTTATCACGGACCTGTCTGACGATCGCCGCATAGCCGGATTCGTCTACCTGAAAGACTTCGCCGCATTTGGGACATTTGATTTCCTGCATGCACCTGCTCCTTTATCATGATTGGATATTCTATTAGTTTACTCTGTCGAGCACTTTTTTTCAAGGCGAATCCCGATAGAAACCTCGGATCGATCCAAATCCGGTATGAATCACTGCGGTCTCTTTGCAAAAAGAAAGAAAAAATAGTATACTGTCAAAAGGAAAATCAGGATGAGAAAACCATTCCGGCGTGCAGACGCCGGTAACTATGAAACGAGGAAACAGCATGACGTTACAACAGGTATTGAGCCAGGTGCGGCGAGCCGCCGACGATTATGAAATGATTCAGGACGGAGACAAAATCGCAGTCGGGATTTCCGGTGGAAAGGATTCCCTGACGCTTCTTTATGCGCTGAGCACGCTCAGACGCTTTTATCCGCATCCCTTTGAACTGCATGCGGTAACTGTCGACCTTGGCTTTGAAAACTTAAATTTGGGCAAAATAGAGGCACTCTGTAAAGAGCTGGATGTCCCGTATACAATTGTGCCGACGCAGATCGCTTCGATCGTATTTGACCAACGGAAAGAAAAAAATCCCTGCGCACTGTGCGCAAAAATGCGGAAAGGCGCATTAAATGAAGCGATCCGTGGGGCAGGCTGTAACAAAATTGCTTATGCACACCACAAGGACGATGTCGTGGAGACGCTGATGCTGTCTTTGATTTATGAAGGGCGCTTCCATACGTTTTCCCCTGTCACTTTTCTGGATCGGATGAATCTGACGGTGATCCGTCCGCTCGTTTATATGAAGGAAGCGGATGTGATCGGATTTGTCCATAAGCACGATGTTCCGGTTGTCAAAAGTCCCTGCCCTGCAGACGGACATACTCGCAGAGAATATGTCAAGCAGCTGCTGCGTCAGCTGAACCTGGAAAATCCGGGTGTGAAGGATCGGATGTTCACCGCGGTTCAGAGTGGTCTTGCGGAATGGAGGGTACATGAAAAACAGTAACAATTACCATGATGAAACTGCAAAGGAAAATATCCTCCAGCTGCGAAAGCTGCAGGAAGAGCTGCCGCGCTTCTGTCGCCAGTATTTCCGTGGAATCGAACAGACGACCGCGCCCCGCACGCGGCTTGCCTATGCGTATGACCTCGGTGTCTTTTTTGAGTTTCTGCACAAAAATAACAGCGCGCTTTCGAAGATGGATATCACGGAGTTTCCGCTGTCAGTTCTGGATCAGATCACAAAGACGGATATCGAGGAATATCTGGAATATCTTTCGTATTATGTCAAAGACGACGGCACGGAATATACCAACGATGAACGCGGGAAGCGTCGTAAGCTCGCTTCCCTGCGCTCGTTTTATAATTATTTTTTCCGGGACGAACAGATTAAAAGCAATCCTGCGTCCTTAGTGCCGATGCCGAAGCTCCATGACAAGGAAATCGTGCGTCTGGACCCCAACGAGGTCGCAATTCTGCTTGACCAGGTGGAGGACGGCACCAAAATGACCAAAAGTCAGATGAAGTTCCACGATAAGACGAAGGTGCGCGATCTTGCGCTTCTGACACTTTTGCTGGGAACCGGTATTCGTGTGTCGGAGTGTGTCGGTCTGGATATCAGCGACGTAGATTTTGATAATCTCGCAATCAAGGTGCGACGCAAGGGTGGATACGAGGACGTCGTCTATTTTGGGGAAGAGGTAGAGGAAGCGCTTCTCTCCTACCTGGATCAACGCAAACATATGATTCCGATGAGTGGCCACGAGGATGCATTATTTTTATCCCTGCAGAACCGGCGCATGGCGGTGCGCAGCGTGGAAAATCTGGTCAAAAAATACGCTTCTCTCGTCACAACGACAAAAAAGATCACGCCTCATAAGCTCCGTTCCACCTACGGCACGACGTTGTATCAGGAAACCGGGGATATTTACCTCGTTGCAGACGTTCTGGGACATAAGGATGTCAATACCACGCGGAAGCATTACGCTGCGATGAAGGACGATCATAAACGGAAAGCTGCCAAAACAGTAAAATTACGGGAGTTATGATTTTTCGTTGACTTGTAACGCGTGCAATCTATTGTGCGGAATCGAAAACGGTCACTCTTCCAGTGTTGGACTGAGTGACCGTTTTTTCGTTCTCTTGTTACTTTTTCTGCCCGTGCTTGCGAAGGTTTTTATCGCTTCTCCATCGGCTTGGGCGATAAATCGGAGGTGGTTCGATACCCTCTGCAGGATTGTCTGCAGCGCCGGGGCAATTTAAATTGCCAGATAAATTGGCGTTTGCAGAATGTGCGGTATCCAGGTGTTCCGATCGGTTATCGACCGGTTCAGCGCCCGGCTTGCGGAAGGTCAGAATTGCCTTGAACAGATCGCCATCGAGAAGAATCTGCATTGTGCCGTGCTGCAGCTCAGTAAAGCTTCTTGCGATGGCGAGACCAAGTCCGCTTCCCTCTGTGTTGCGGGAGCCGTCTCCGCGGACGAAACGTTCGGTCAGCTCTTCTCCGGAGACGGTCAGCTCCATCTGGGAAATGTTTCGGATCGCAATCTGCGTTTCGGATGCGCTGTCGGTCACGGTAACATAGACGCGCGTGGATGGCATGGCATATTTGCTGATGTTGGTATAAAGGTTATCAAAAATACGAAACGTCTTTTGCGGGTCAAGCCGCAAAATTACTTTTTCTTCCGGCAGCTGAAATTTGAACGTCAGATTCTTTTCCTGCATGCGGTCTTCATATTCCAGATAGCACTGCCGAAGCAGGTTGCAGATATCGACATTGTCGTAATGCAGGGTAACGTTATTGGTAGTTGCCTTGCTGATTTCGAACAGATCTTCGATCAGTACCTTTAAGCGGAGCGCCTTTTTGTCCAGCGTATCGAGATATTCCTGCTGCTGTTTTTGGGTAAGCCCCGGCTCCTTTAACAGGTTGATATAGGTAATGATTGCAGTCAGCGGCGTCTTTAGATCATGAGATACGTTGGTGATCAGCTCGGACTTCATCCGTTGGCTCTTGACCTCTTCTTCTACCGCTTTCTTGAAATCAGTCTGAATCTGTAAAAGTTCTTTTTTATAGCTTTCGAAAACGCCGAAGTCTTCTGAAAAAGCGGTATCGAAATCCCCTCTTGCGATCGAGCTGGTCGCGCGCAGGAGGTTCTGATATTTGGTTTGTATGTCATAGACGTATTTTTTGAGCAGGAAATAGATAATCAGGGAGTAAATCAACAGTGGAACAAAGCCCCATACCCAGAAAAACGTAATGACAAACAGGATGATAAAATTGACGATGACTAATTTGGAAATCATTTTCTTGGCGTCTGTGCCGATATCGAAGCTGACAAGCTCCTGATAGAACCGGTTCCAGGCGTTCATAATCCTGCGCCAGTAGCGGATTATCAGGCTGTGCTCGCGAAACTCCTGTTTGCTGCGCAGGCAGCCTGCTGCAATCGTGCCGAGAAGAAAGGCGACGAAAAAGCAAAGGAAAAAAACAATCGCCAAAAACAGATACAGCGTCCCGGACAAATGCAGCGGCGAAAGAACATGCTTTGTCAGGTTCGGAAAGAGCTGTCCTTGTTGAACGCCGCAGATCAGATGAGTCAGGAAATAGGGTCCCTGAAAAAACAGACAGAGAAGCACTGCTGCTATCTCGATCGGAAGCTGGCAGATGGAAAAGCTGCGGATACAGTAACCTCTTTTTTCAAACAAGAGAACCATAAAACCACCGAACAGGAATGCTGCAGCAAAAAAACCGATCAGCACGTGGGGAACCCCGGCGGCACAATAGCTCTGATACTGGAGGCTATCGTAATTGGTATCGCTCATGAACAGATCCTGGGAAGAAAGAATCTTCTGATACTGCTGTTGGGTGATGGCATAAATGATCCGCATATTCGAAGGACCGGAAAGCGAAACACGGTAACGGTAAGTCTGGCCAGAGTCTGAATCGAAATCTAACAAAAGGCTGTCGGAGTCATCAGAAAACTGCTGAAAATACTGTTCTCTTCCGGCAGTTTCCAGCTTTTTTAAAAAACTGTCGGACTCGTCGCCAAAATAAGCGCGGCAGCTGCTGACATGTCCGGCGGCATCATATTCGATAACTGCATAATAAATATAGGACGGATGCTCTGTCGAGGTTTGTCCGTTTAAAAGCGCAGTCAGTTCAGAAACACTGCTGTTTCCGATTTGCGTACCGGAAGCAGTATCCTGTGCACAGTAATCGACATATTGCGTCAGTTTCTCTGCACCCGCCTTCATTTCATCAATCTGTGACAGAAATACATTATACAGGGCTTCTTCCAGATCACCGTCAGAAACAGGGGTGTCAGATGAATCGTCGGAAGAGATTCTGTCAGCGATCTGATAAGTTGCTGAAGAGGCAGAAAATGCAGGATCACCTGATTCACGGCTCCCCAGATAGTCGATCGTCAGATACAGATCGGAATAAGACCAGTTTTTCTGATCGGTCTTTTCTTTCAGGTATTTATATTGAATATAGTTACTCTGATAAAGCTGTTCGATAAAGGACATTTCCGTCAGCGGAGTGGAAAATTCGCTGGCCGCACGCGTTTGAAAGAACGGCAGAAACGCCATCAGACAGAGCGTCAAAGACAGGAGGATGACAAGCATCACTGTAACGCTTTTTGCCTTTGGACTACTGTTTTTCCATTTTGTAACCAACACCCCACACCACCTTTAAATATTTCGGATTCTTCGGATCGATTTCTATTTTTTCTCGGATTTTGCGGACATGAACCATAATCGTGTCAGTATTGACCGCTTTTTCATTCCAGATGCGTTCGTAAATTTCGTCTGCGGAAAAAACACGTCCGGGATTGCGCATCAAAAGCAACAGGATTTTAAACTCAATGGGCGTCAGGCGCACCGGTGCGCCATCGACAAAGACTTCTACAGTCTCTTCGTTCAATTCGATTCCGCCCAGCACATGGTAAGTATCCTTGACCGGTTCAGCCGATGCGATCGCTTCCCGGTAACGGTTATAGCGTCGCAGGTGGGAATTGACACGCGCCAAAAGCTCCAAGGGCGTAAACGGCTTTGTAATGTAGTCGTCAGCACCCATATTTAAGCCCATGATCTTATCGACCTCTTCTGATTTGGCGGAAAGCATAATCACCGGAAAATCATAGCCCTTTTCCCGCACCTTCATCATCATTGTAATGCCGTCCATGCGCGGCATCATGATATCTACGATTGCAAGATCAATTTCTTCTTTTTCAATGACCGCCAGACCATCGATTCCATCGCCTGCCTGAGATACGTCATATCCCTGGTTTTTTAAATAAATCTCGATTCCGGAACGGATATCGGCGTCATCTTCTACGATCAGAATATGATTCTTATCCATTGCAGCTTTAAACTCCCCTCTTTTGTATGGCGCCTGATAGTAAAAATAGTGTTCAGATCGCCTGCCTGACATATGTCCTATCAGTATAGCATCCGCGTCCCGGGAAAGCAAACCTTCGGACAAACTTTACGATACGCAAAAGAGCTTAGAAAAAAGCGGCATAAAAACGAAAGAAAATCTAAAGTTTTGAAAATATGTGCCCTAATAGCAGGTATCAGCAGAATGATTTCCGAAAAATGTGACGGAACCGTTCAGTGAAAATCCGTGCTGTAGTATGGAATGATCAGATAATCTCCGGCGTGGATATCGTCTGCATCCTGTAAGTGATTCATTTCGCAGACCTCGTCGATATAATCCTGGACAGATGTATAATGATTATCCATATAGCGGCTGGAAATAGCGGAAAGCGTATCTCCCGAATATACCATAATGCTGCGGAAATACTTATAATGGACAGGTTCGGAGGATGCCTGCGCTCTGGATAAAAATCCGGTTGTCAAAATACCGATAAAGACCGCGATAAGGGTTGCTGCAAGGCTGAAAAAGATCCGTTTGGTCAGTTGTCTGGTCCTGCGCAGGTGGTTGCGATAGGAACGCTCCTGATATGCTGCTACTGCTCTGGCGGTCTGAAAATAGGTGCTGTATGTTGTGTTCATAGAAATCCCCTCCTGAGTACAATCGAACATACGGTTTCGAACATATGTTTCTATACATGGATTATATCGAACGTACTTTCGAATGTCAACAGGAAACGGTAAAAATCGAACACTTCTTCGGAATGTATGTTTGCTTTTTTATCAGGGGTATGTTATACTGAATTTACATTAAAATGCAGAAAGGAATTTTTCTATGGCACAGAGAAAGATCACTGCAAAACAGCAGGAAATTCTTGATTATATAAAAGAAGAAATTTTAAAAAAGGGATATCCGCCGGCAGTTCGTGAGATCTGCGAGGCAGTTCATTTAAAATCCACGTCTTCCGTTCATTCTCATTTGGAGACGCTGGAGAAGAACGGATATATCCGCAGGGACCCGACTAAGCCGCGCGCGATTGAGATCACAGACGACAGCTTTCAGGCTGTTCGCACAGAGATGACGAGCCTTCCGGTTGTCGGCAATGTTGCAGCCGGACAGCCGATCCTTGCCGAAGAAAATGTCGAAAGCTATCTTCCGATTCCGGCAGAATCCGTGCCGACCGGTGAGCCGTGCTTTGTGTTGAATGTCCGCGGCGATTCTATGATAAATGCCGGGATTCTGGATGGCGACCAGATTTTTGTACAGTGTTGTCAGGAAGCCTATAACGGACAGATCGTGGTTGCGCTGATCGATGACTCTGCTACAGTAAAACGTTTCTATAAAGAAAAGGATCACATCCGTCTGCAGCCGGAAAACGATACGATGGATCCGATCATCGTAGACGACTGCCAGGTGATCGGACGTGTGTTCGGAATGATGCGGATCTTCCATTGAACAGATTCGGTGAAGGGCACAAAAATTGCAGAACATATAACTAAAGCTTAGTACATAAGCTTTAGGGATACACCTTTTCACATTGGGAAGCTGGCAGTTTAATTGACGCCAGCTTCCTATTTTTTCATCACTTCAAGAGAAAAAATAAACGCGGTGGGGTTTCTTGATACCCGACCGCGTTTATCTTTGTCCGCTGATATACGGGCAAATCGTTTTTTATTGTAGGTTACTTTCTTGCACCATCCGAGCCGATGGTATATCCGTCAATGGTGGTATTCACCGCCATCGTCCCGTCTGTGTAGAAGTAGTACCACTTTCCGTCAATCTGCTTCCAGCCGCCGGCAAACATCATTCCGGTAGCCTTGTCCAGCCAGTACCACTTCTGGTCGTCGGAGAGCCGGCCCTTCACTGGCTTCCCATTTCTGTAATAGCTCCACTGGCCGCTGTCATTCTGCTGCCAGCCGTTTGCGGTCTGCGGGTCAATGACGATCTCCACAAACCGCCGCAGTACGGTGGCAACCTCGGCGCGGGTAGCGGTTCCCTTGGGGTCAAACTTATTTCCATTCTTCCCGGACAGGATGCCCGCCTGCTGCATGGTCCTGACCGCATTCTTCGCCCAGCTGCTGATCTGTGCGTTGTCCGCAAAAGTCACAGCCTGGAGGGTTTTCGGAAGGTCGTAGCCCAGCTTTTTGGCGTAATTTGCCATGATGACCGCCATCTGTTCCCGGTTGATGTTGGTATCCGGCGCAAAGGTGGTGGCAGTAACGCCCTCCACAATGCCGTTCTGCGCCGCCCAGTTCACATAGGGGGCATAGTAGGCGTCAGCTTTCACATCAGTAAATTTCCCGGTTTTGTAACTGTCCGGGTTGATGCCCGCCAACCGCCCCAGAGCTGTCACAAACATTCCTCTGGTCATGCCGGTGTTGGGGCTGAAGGTGGTGTCGCTGGTGCCGGAGAGCAGTCCCCGGCTGGCTGCAAAGAGGATATTGTCCGCAGCCCAATGGTTATGAATGTCGGTAAAGGCAGGGGCAGGGTTCTTGTAGCCCACGCCGTAAACGCTGAAATGACCGGTTTCAAAAACCACCGCTTTCAGGCTGGCATCGTAGCTGGATTTGGTGATCCATTCCACCTTGCCCGCATCGTCTACATAGACTGCATAGAGATTACCGGTCTGCTCACCCTTTGCCGGTGTGTAGGACAAACGCACCGAGATGGTATGTCCATTCAGGCTGGTAATCGGCGTCTCTTTGCCGCCGGAGAGATACACCAGCGACAGGTCATAGACCGGTCTTGTTTCTATGGCGGCTTTGGCCTCGGTAGAACGCAGCGCATCCACCTTATTTGCCCGGAGAATGATGTCCCCTCCAGCGGAGGCGGCATCCAGCTGCTTCAGAGTATCCAGCCCGATATTAACCGAAACCAGATGGTCTATTGCTACGGTAAACTGCCGGACGTTTTCTTTAACCAGCAGATCCAATGTCTGCGCCTTGATGGTCACGTTAAAAGAGGTCTGGCCTGCCGCCGAGGTGATGGGAACGGTAACGGCAATCCCATTCTCTGTGGTGCCGTTCTTTTTCGCATCCTGTTTGGCCTTGTCGATGGCGGACTGGACAGAGCTATTATCCACTGCCGCATTGCCGTTTTTATCCGGCTGTATGGGTTTGCTTTCACCGGTGACAGGGGCTTGAAGCTTTTCCTTAGGCTGGTTGGTGTTATCATTGTTGCCGGAACCGCCGGAGGATGAGCCTCCACCGCCGCCCGAACCACCAGAGGAGGAACCGCCGTCGCTGGAAGATTGCCTGGAAACGGTCAACGTTCCAGAAACATAGGTGATCTCATAGTTGTCATTTGACAGCGTATCAGTGATGTTGATTGCGATTTCTCCGGCTTTGCTCATATCCGGTGTCTGCTCGTAAGTCAATGTTACAGTGCCGCTCAGGGTGTCTGCACCAACCAGACCTTCCACCTTGTAATCCTTATCTGCTTTAGGGCTGCTCAGATCGGGCGCGGTGCTGCCAGTGTAGGCGCTCTTATCAAGTGCCGTAACGGTAACTGATTTTTTTGCCACGGTCACGGTCACGTTCTGTTCTGCCACATTTGCGTACTCTGCATTTCCCTGAACCTTGTACCAAACGGTGTATTCTCCGGCATTTTTCGCTGTGGGGAGCTGCTCACTCCACTCAGAATCGTCAAGCCGGTAGAGCATCGTGCCGCCAGTGGTCTTGCCCGCCGCAACCAGAGCCTGTTCTGCACCGTTGTAGGTCAGTGTGTTGACCGTAGGTGCAGTCACGGTGGGGATGCGCTTATTCTTTGCGCTGATGTTGACGGTCAGCGTGATGTCCTCATAGTTTGTGCTCTTGATTACTACGGTCGCAGTACCCACAGAGCCGGTGGTTGCCACATCATTTTTCTGAATGGGCAGGGTCAGCTTGCCGTTTTCCACCTTCGCGCCGCTGGTGTAGTAGCCGTCATTTAGTTTGATTTCGCCGATCTCATAGGTGAGTGCACCGTACTCTTTGGGAGTTTTCAGCGTGGGCAGGGCGGGGAGCGTCACAGTGTAGGTCTTTTCGCAGTCATTTACAATGGTAAGCGCAGTTTCCTTGGTGAAGTCAGGCGCAGCGGCCTTGATGATGCTGCCGGTAGTAGGGAAGCTGCTCTGCTCCAGGGCGTAATTCTTCGCGGTCTGCCCCATCAGGGTCACCGTGGTAGTGATGTTCTTGCCGTTGCCCGCACTGGCATCGTCAAAGCTGGCGGTCACGGTGTAGTCTGTGCCTCGGTTCAAGTTCACGCCGTCGAAGGTTACGCTGGTAATACCCGCGTTTGTTGTGCCATCATAGGGCTTGGAAGCAGCCGTTACCCCGGTGATCGTCAGCGGCTTCTTCCCAATGCTGACCGCCACGCTGACAGGTGCGGTATCGTTGTGGTTTTCATCGCCAATCACCCGATACCACACGGTATATGCTCCGGCATCGGTGCCGGTGGGGATGTCCTGGCTGTATGTACCGTTCTCGGTCAAGCTGTATTGCATAGTGCCATAGTCCGTCACGCTGCCCGCAGTAATGAGCGCCTGCTCCTGGCCGGTATAGGTCAGGTTTTCCTGCGCTGTGGGAGGCGTGATGAGGCTTGCGCTGATGTTGGCCGTTTGTACCGTTACAACAATATCCTTGCTCATCTTCTCGTAACCGTTGCAAGTGGCGGAAAATCGGAAGGTGTGCCGGCCTGCGGACAGCTTTTGCGCAGAAAGATCAAATTGATTCTTTGTTGTCGCGCTGCCAACTGCTGTGGTCTTACCGTCCTCCACCTTGTACCACTGAAAGCTTACAGCGCCGGTGCCGGTTTCCTTCTCTACCTTGACAAGAAGCGTCCCCGCACCGCCATAAGTCATGCTCATCTCGGTCGGATAGTTCATGCTCTTGATGGGGATCTTGGCCATAGAAACATTGGTCAGCTCCGTACTGCTAAGGTCGCTGATCCAGGTGCTGCCGCTCTTAAACGTGTAGCCCTCCGGCAGCAGGGATGCCAGCGTGACATCTCCGGTGACGGTCAGCTTTGCCGCCGTCTTACCGTTCAGATTCAGCTTGAGCGGGCTGCCGATGGTGATTTCTCCTGCATTTGCCAGCAGCTTCACCGTACCGCCGTCGGCTGCGGCGATGGCCTCGCCTGCCGTCCGATGGTAGGAAATGCTGCCGTCCGCCTTTGTCACCTCAGCGGCATAGCCGCAGTAGGGGCAAACATTCCCGCCGGAAGAGTCATCCGGGTGGCTGCACTTCACAACAGTTACGGCAGTATTCTCCTTCATCTCCGACAGCTTGAGCAATGCGCCGTCTTTCTTCCGATAAGCATATCCCTCTGCCAGCAGGGACTGATAATCTGCGCCATTCTTGATTTTGATGCTGTCAAAGGATCCGCCGGACAGGGTCACTGGAATATTGTCAAGAAGTCCCAATTCCAGCTGATCCGCGCTGCCGCCGGACATGGTCAGCGTTCCCTCCGTGTAGATGCCGCCGGTGAACGTGCCGCTCGTTACCACGGCTTCGTTCCCGGTAAGAATGAAAAGCCCACGTCCACGGACGCCAATTCCGCCGCCTACGCTGCCCTCCAGGGTGACATTGTCCAGCGTCAGCTTTGCGCCTGTGTGGTCAAATTTTCCAACTTCCACCGCGGTAGCGGGCTTGCTGATGCAGGTGCTTAGCACCTTGCCGTTCATGATGGCTACATTGGAGCCGAGGATGCGTAGAAGCGCATTCTCAGCGGATTTACTCAGGGTGTGTCCATTCAAGTTCAGTATAATATTTTTGCTGATTTCGATAGGCTCTGCGTTCTCGATGTCCAAAGGCCCCCGCAGCGTGATAGTGTCACCGTCCTGCGCGGCAGTCAGCGCGTTTTCCAGACTGGTGTATCGCTTGCCGCCGGTTTCAAATGCCTCCACCAGCGCTTTGCAGAAGGTGCAGTAACCGGAGCTGTCCACCTTGCCCGCATGGTCGCAGCTTCTGCCGCAGACACATTTACCGTTATGATATTGGCAGGTATGCTTGACCACCTTGACGTTTTCACCCTGGATGCTTACATTGGAAGCATTCAAAATTTCATTGCTGTCAGCGTCTGCAAAGGCATATCCCTCCGCCAGCAGAGCCAGTGCCAGCGCGCCGGTCTCCACCCAGATGCCGTTTTGGAAGGTGCCGCCCTGGAGCTGGGTTTCCCCGAGGAAATTCACCTGACTCTTAAACACGCAGTCGCCCTTTACCGTCAGGGTAAACTCGTCAGAAAAGACCTTTTGGTTTGTTGTAACGCTGTCTAATATCAATACTGCGGGGTCTTCGGTGTCAATGCCATCTATCGTGCCGTTTTTGATGGTAACGCTGTTGTACGGGAAATTTTGCAGATCCAGCGCCTTGACCCTGTGGCCCTGCAGGTCCAGCGTAACGTCCCTTTTGTCCGCCGTATCGCCGTTCCCCGCTTTCAAGGTTGCGTCAGTATCCCGCACAAAATAAGCGGTTCCGCCGGAGAACAGAATGAACCCAACCTCAGGGTTATCGCCTTCAAACGTATAGGGGATACCGTTGCGAATAAAGAGCACATCCTTGCTGCACGGTTCGCCGCACTGTTGGCATTTGCCGTCGTTGGCGTATTTTTCATGGGGGCAGGTGTTGACCGTCAGGGTGACGGTGTTGGTATTGACGCTGCAGCTGCCATAGGTCAGGGTGCAGTAGACCTTGGCGGAAGACAGCCAGCGCTTGTCGGCCACTGGGGACAGCTTGCCCGCATTATAAAGTTCCTTCAGAGAGAGGGGCGACCGGGTAAAGCCTTCCAGCTCGGTGCCGTCCTCCAGCTTCCACTGGTAGGAAATGTCCCCGGTCTGGCCGGTGGCCAGTGTGGCAGTCACCCGGATTCCCTTGTCGCCCTGCCAGGCATCCAAATCCCCACCCTTGCAGCTGGCGGAGACATCCTGGGGCTGGGTGCTGATGGTGATGGGGGAGCCGGAGACAGTGACCGTAACGGTCTTGGTGACTGTCTTTCCGTCCGTGCCGGTGACAGTAACGGTCAGGCTGTAAGTGCCCTGCTTCACGGTTGCATCCGTTGTCACCGTCAAAGTCTTGCCGTCGGTGGAGAGGCTCTCCGTCAGGCCGGTGTGGTCTCCCACCCACTGGGCTTTCAGGGTGCCCGTATTCACATTCTTGGCGGAAATGGCAAAGGTGGCCTTCTGGTCGGCAACGCCCTCATAGAGTGTACCCTTCTGGGTCTTCACCGAAAACAGGGGACCGGTGACTTCGCCGATGTAGTAAGTCTTCTTCTTGGCGTTATTCTTAATATCGCGGATATCTCCGGCATCCATTTCCGCCCTCGATGCACCCTTCTCGTCGGAAGCCAGAATGGCCAAATCGCCTTCATTGCCCACATACACGGTTCTCAGTTCGATGCCATACTTATCGCCGGTGGCGTAGAGGGAACCGCTATATGTATACAGATAGGAGCAGACAATACCGGCATTCGACCCGCCGTAGGCCTCCAGCTTGCCGCCCTTCAAATACACCATACAAACAGATATGGCGTTATACTCGCCCCCGCTGGCCTTAATGGTGCCACCCTCAAGGGACAGGGTTCCTGTGCCGTAACTGGTGCCCTTGTAGCCACTGTCAAAGATGGCACCGTTGAGCGTCGAGCCTTTACTCCCGCCACTGCCAATGACCTCCAGAGTTCCGGTGCCCTTGACGGTCAGTTTGCAGTTGTTCAGATCCAAAGGCGCGTCGCATTCGATCTTGTTATCGCCCTCCAAGGTCAGGGTGGTATCCCCGGTGAGCTTGACGGGGGTGGTAAAGGTCTGGTTGTTCCAGGTCACCTCGCCGGAGATGGTTTTTTCAGTGCTTGCCGCAGCTGCCATCAGGGACATTACCTGCTCTGTTCCCTTGCAGGCAGAGAGATCCGCATCTTCCGCAGCGCAGACCGGACAGTCGGGATTGACCGCCTCCTGCTCACAGCGGGTTTCGCAGATGCACTCTGCTGGAGCATTCCCGGACACGCCGGGAACAAGCCCGCTGTCCTGGGAATTGCATTGCTCACAGGTATACCCACAGGGCGTCCCCTCTGTGGCCGGAATGTAGCCGCAGCTATCGTCATGCTCGCCGCGTTCATGAGGACAGCTTAATTCTTTTGTGATACAGCCGCTTTCCTCACTGCATTCGTGGGTACACGCAGTCGGCTGGGCCTCTTCTGCTTCAGATGGGGTCGCCGTATTTTCTGGTACGCTGCCTTCCAAAACAGGGTAACAGCTTTCGTCATGCTCATGGACGCACTTCTTCACAAGGGTGTAGCAATCCTCAGTATGTTCATGTTCACAGGCTGCCCCTTCGGTTCCTTCCGTATATCCGCAGTCCTCTGTATGTTCCGGGTGATGCTCACACAAGCCCGTATGGACAGCGGACGCACCCGCTTCCACCGCAAATACCGGAACGTCCGGCATCGTAAAAATCATTGCCGCCGCCAGTAAAAATGCGGCCGGCCGTTTCCATTTCCATATCATTTTATTCATCCTCCTCACGCGGTTCGTTCCCTCTCGTTGTTTTCTGAAGCAGCCGGGATACTGCCTCCCGCAGCTGATATTCCGTCACAGGCTTCACCAAAAAGGTGTCCACCTGCAGCCTGCGGCTTTGGGGTTCAAACTCTGCCTGGTCGCTAATCCACAGGAGAGGGACATCCCTGCTGTACCCTCGTATGCTCATGCAGAAATTCATCCCCCTGGCTCCGTCCTCCATGACCACCACAGCATCATAAGGCCCATCCCGCTGCATGGCATAGGTACAAAACACGCCGTTATCAAAGCGGTCTACTTTGCCCAGCTTCATCAGCAAAGCGGTTTCTTTTTCTTTCTGGCTATAACTGCATAGCGCAATTCGCATGTTCGCACCTCCATTTCATGATGGGTTTTATCGCCTCATATAGCTCCTGATCGGAGCAGTCTGCCGGAAGAAACACAGGGATACGCAGGTGATACGCGATCAGGGCGAAGTTTTTATCATCGCTCCACCAGACAAGCGGTGTTTCCGGTGCCAGCTGCTTTGCCTGAATGGCAGCCTCCAATCCCCTTGCCCCGGTCATGGCGATGACAACCGCATGGTAGCGGCTCCGCCGCAGTGCCTGAGATAGCTGCTTCTCATTCCATAGCTCGTCGATGACAAGCTGTCCGTCCCCAGCAAAAAGGGAGCGCAGCCTACTCTCAAACCATTCTGCATTCCTTAATTCCGTACAAAGTGCGATTTTCATGCTGAGCCTCCTTTCCTGAAAAAAATAAAAAATAGGCTTCGCCTATTCAACTCCCCTGCCCCTCAATCTTGAGGGGTGGGATTTCTTTTTGTTACTATTTCA
>ENA-ORLY01001549-ORLY01001549.1-human-gut-metagenome-genome-assembly--contig:-NODE-1549-length-26640-cov-15.016715_pt1 | contig 26640 bp, 20 predicted proteins | sample MGYA00243071_ERZ508832 | MGnify/ENA primary metagenome ERZ508832 (study PRJEB26277, sample SAMN04329777) | human gut metagenome | biome: human-associated habitat | host: Homo sapiens | place: USA... | reverse complement strand
AAAGCCTAAACGGGATTTCAGATTCTCTCGTTCCATTATGCGAGCTGACCCTCCAGTACTTTGGACGCTTCCGCGATTGCTGCAGGAATGCCTGCGGGATTCTTACCGCCGGCCTGCGCCATATTCGGGCGTCCGCCGCCGCCACCGCCTACCAGCGCGGCAATTCCCTTGATCAGGTTGCCCGCATGGGCGCCGGCCTTTACAGCACCATCCGTTGCCATAGCGATCATATTTACCTTACCGTCCTGTGCGGAAAGCAGTACAACAACGCCTTCGCCAAGCTTATCCTTGAGCTGGTCGCCCAGATCTCTCAAGCCATTCATATCCACACCGTCTACGCTGGTTGCCAGAAGTTTCGTACCCTTCACTTCCACCACCTGATCGAGTACATCGCCCAGTGCAGATTGTGCCATCTTTGCCTTCAGGGATTCATTCTCTGCATTCAGTGCCTTCAGCTCTGCCTGCATATGCTGGATCTTCTCGGTCAGGGCTGCAGGAGTTGCCTTGGCTGCTGCAGCTGCCTTATTGAAGCTCTCTTCCATTGCCTGATAGTATGCCATGACATTGGCACCGGTCAGTGCTTCAATTCTTCTGACGCCGGCTGCGACACCGCTCTCGGACAGGATCTTGAAATAGCCGATCTCTCCGGTGTGCTTTACATGGGTACCACCGCACAGTTCCCTGGAGAAATCTCCCATAGATACCACGCGGACGGTCTCGCCGTATTTTTCACCAAACAGAGCCATAGCTCCGCTCTTCTTCGCATCTTCGATGTTCATGACATCGGTAACGACTGCAATATCCTCTGCGATCTTCTCATTGACCAGAGCCTCTACCTTCGCAAGCTCTTCCGCAGTCATAGCCTGTCCATGGCTGAAGTCGAAACGGGTTCTTGCGCCGTCCTGGTAGGAACCCTGCTGTTCTACATGATCGCCCAGTACGATCTGCAGTGCCTTCTGTAACAGATGGGTTGCGGAGTGGTTCTTGCAGACACTCTTTCTATTGTCGGTATCTACAGCAAGCTCTGCAGTATCATTTACGGATACGCTGCCGGATACGACCTTACCCACATGTCCGATACGTCCGCCTGCGATCTTCACGGTCTCAGTCACTTCAAAAGTACCGTTTTTTGTGCGGATCACACCAAAGTCACCCTTCTGTCCGCCCATGGTAGCATAGAACGGAGTCACATCCGTGATCAGGGTACCGGTCTCTCCCTCATTTAAGGTATTCACCAGTTCGGTCTCGGATGCCAGTCCTACTACTTTACCTTCTGCGGTCAGCGCATCATAACCTACAAATTCGCTGGTGATCTTATCATCCAGTCCATCGAATACACCTGCGGCGGTAGTCAGCTTCTGGGAGAAGTTCTGTCCTTCTCTTGCCTTCTGCTTCTGCTCTTCCATGGCAGCGGCGAAGCCTTCCTCATCTACAGTCAGATTCTCTTCCTGCGCCAGCTCTACGGTCAGCTCCAGAGGGAATCCGAAGGTATCGTATAAGTAGAATGCGGACTTGCCGTCGATCTCCTTTTTACCTTCACTTCTCTTCTGCTCCAGAATCTTCTGCAGCTCCTTCATGCCGTTCTCCAGAGTGCTCTCGAAGCGGGCGATCTCTTTCTGCAGCTCGCTTAAGACGAACTCGCGGTTCTTCTTCATCAGAGGATAGCTCTCTGCATAGATCTCATCAATATACATAGCAGCAATGTGCAGCAGCTGCTCTGTAGTCATATTTAAAGTGCGTCCGTGTCTTACCGCACGACGGATCAGACGACGGAGAATATAGCCGGCACCGGTATTGGAGGGAAGCAGCTTCGCCTCATCACCGATCAGCATCACACTGGTACGCAGATGGTCTGCCAAAATACGCATGGATCTGGTCAGCTTTTCATCCGCATTGTATTTCACACCGGAAGCCTCTTCAATGTAAGCGATCACCGGAGCAAACAGGTCTGTCTGGTATACATCTCTGGTACCGTTTAAGAATGCCAGAATACGCTCCAGTCCCCAGCCGGTATCTACGTTCTTCTGCTTTAAAGGAGTCAGATGACCGTCATGATGCTTCTCATACTGCATGAATACATCATTACCCAGCTCCGTGTATTTACCACAGTCACAGCCGGGGCCGCAGTTCGGTCCGCAATCCGGTCTGTCAGCGATATAGAACATCTCACTGTCGGGACCGCAGGGGCCGTATTCCAGTCCCCACCAGTTGTCATCAGCGGGCAGATAATATACGTTTTCTTTTTTGAATCCGGAAGCGATACGATACTGTGCGCCTTCCTCGTCTCTGGGGGCATTCTCATCACCGGCAAATACAGTGGCAGCCAGATGATCCGCATCAAATCCGAACACCTGGGTCAGCAGTTCAAAACTCCACTGGCAGCGCTCCTTCTTAAAATAATCTCCAAGGCTCCAGCTTCCCATCATCTCGAAGAAGGTTACATGGCTTTTGTCGCCTACGGAATCAATATCGTTGGTACGTACACAGCCCTGTACATTGCAGAGTCTGGTACCCAGAGGGTGCTTCTGTCCCAGCAGATAAGGCATCAGCGGCTGCATACCGGCAACGTTGAACATAACACCGGTAGAACCGTCGGATACCAGGGATACTGCTCCCACATCTACGTGACCACGGTCTATATAAAATTGTTTCCAGGCTTTTCTCAGTTCATCAGAAGTGAATTGTCTCATTCTCTCGGTCTCCTTGTCTCAATAATTACATCTTTCGGAAAATAAACCTACATTTCTACATTATAATGTTATCGTTTCGCCGCGTCAAGAATAAAACATCACTCATCCTCGTCTTCCAGGATCTCGTTCAATGCCTCTCTGGCCTCCTCGATCTCCTCTTTTTTGCCCTTTTTCAATGCAGCCTCGAAAACAGTGATATAACGATCCAGTTCTTTTCTTCGGTCTCCCAGTGCTTCCTCATACATCCGCTCCGCTCTGAGAAGCACCAGACGGTTCTCCTCCAGGTCTCTGGGCTGGATCTTCAGGTAGGACAATTCTTCCATTCGCTTCTGGATCTCATCATCCGTCATCTGGTTGTCCTGTCCCTTGATGATCATTTTCTGGGTCAGTCCGGTGGATACCACCTTGACTTCCACTTCCAGCAGGGAATTGATGTCATAGGTGTAAGTCACATCCACGGCTTCACTGCCTCTGGGCCCTTTGGGAACATCAATGTTCAGTTCTCCCAGAAACAGATTATTTCTGGCGAAACGGCTCTCTCCCTGTAGTACCCGGACGCGCACCTTGTCCTGATTGTCTCTGACAGTGTACAACTGCTCCGTATGACTGGCGGGGATCACGGTGTTGCGCTCAATGATGGGACAGAAACGGCCGTCTTCAAATTTGCCTTCCTCGTATTCCACCACGACTTCCGTTCCCAATGTAAAGGAGCATACATCCGTCAGAATGACTTCCTTTACCTCCGCCCGGCGTTCCTTCATGGCCGCCTGGATCGCCGCGCCCAGTGCCACGGCTTCGTCCGGGTTCAGTCTTGTATCCGGGAATTTGCGGAACAGCCTGATCAGGAAATCCCTGACCACCGACAGTCTGGTGGCTCCGCCGATCAGCAATACCTCATCGATGTCCGACAGCTTCAGTCCTGCATCCGCCAGACTCTTCTTCACCGGTTCCCTGATCTTCATTAGCAGTTCTTCGCACTCTTCCTCATATTCTTTTAAGGTGATCTCTGCCGTTTTGTTCTCTTCACCCAGCATAAGTTCCATGGTCACCGCAGTCTGATCACTGATTCCCCGCTTGGCTTCTTCTGCCTTTTTATAGAGACGCACCTGTTCTTTCTCCGACAGATCCTTATAATGCAGTCCTGTCTTTTGCAGAAAAAGTTTCGACATCACTTCCGTGAAATCTTCACCGCCAAGATAATTGTCTCCGGCTACCGCCCGCACCTCCAGAATATTGTGATACAGCTCCAGAATAGAGACATCAAAAGTTCCGCCGCCCAGGTCAAATACCAGAAATCTGGTGTCTTTTTCTTTTTCGTACAGGCCGTAGGCCACCGCTGCTGCAGTAGGCTCCGAGATCATACGCTCCACCTTCAGCCCGGCCAGTTCTCCGGCCCGCTTGGTGGCTTTTCTTCTCTTGTCGTCAAAATAGGCCGGTACACTGATCACGGCCTCTGTGACTTCTTCCCCCAGATAGGCTTCCGCATCTTCTTTCAGATAACGCAGGATCATGCTGGACAATTCTTCTGGACGGAACTTTTTGCCGGACAGGTCATAAGTGCGATCCGTTCCCATGCTGCGCTTAAATGCCTGCGCCACACTGTCGGGATAGAGGTTTCTGCGTTCCTGTGCCGTCTCCCCCACATAGACATTGCCGTTCTCATCCACGCTGACCACAGAGGGGGTCAGATGTTTTCCCAGACGGTTGGGGATGATCACAGGTCCTTCCTCCGTAAATACTGCCACCAGACTGTTGGTGGTTCCCAAATCGATTCCGACTATCATATGTTTTCTTCTCTCTTCATTTTAATTTTTTACTTCTTCCCGAACAGCCTCTGCCAGAATCCCCGTTTCTCCGGCTGTGGCTTTTCCTTGTGAAAAGCGGCTACGGCAGGATCCGTATCCTTCGTCACCTGTTCCGAATGATACCAGTGCCAGATGGCCTGCAATCCCATTCCGGGATGTTCCTGCATCTGCTCTTTCAGCCGCTCCAGCGCTTCTTTCTCCCGGCCCTTTTTCAGCATCTGCAGTATCCGTACCATCTCCAGTTCCTCGCAGACGGGATGTACACAGCCATGGCAGAAGGAACAGTCTTTGTCCAGTTGCAGGAGCGTATCCTGTTCCTCATCGGTGGCCGTATAATATCCCGCCAGATATTCGTGTACGATCCGAAGCTTCGGATATTTCAGATACACATCCTTGCCGCTTTTATCTTCTCTTTCCATGCAGGCTTTCAGCGCCTGTGCATAGTCAGCACCTTTCTTCTTATCTCCGTACAGGATGCATGCCAGGATCAGGTCCGCAATGTCATCCTTTTTGCTGAGATCCTCCTTATGGAAGATCAGTGCCTTATCCATATTCTTGATGGCCACTTTTCCGGAACCACAGATCAGCCCATACCATCCCAGATGGAAAAAGTAATCTTCGAAATACTCCTGGGTATTCCCGGTATTTTTCCCAAGCAGTTCGATCTTCTCCGGCCACGATGTCAGAATATTTCCGGCGATCGTCTTTTCCCCGCACCAGACACACAGATCCAGCTTTTCTCCTGCCGCATCCAGTACATTGACGAATGCCTTCTCCAGAACTTTTAATCCCTCCGTAGTCTTGTCATTGCAGGCCAGACATCTGGCGAAATCCCTCATACGGTTCCGATCCCGTTCTCCGGCACTTCCCGTCATCTCACGGTATCTCCGGTAAAACTGTTCCGCCATTTCCGTATTGCCCAGCAAAAAATAAATTTCTGCCTGTTCCGCAATCAGTTCCGGCCAGGCATGATTCTGTGTTCCGCTCTTTTCATAGAAAAATACACATTTTCTCAGGCAGATCATGGCTTCATCGTATTTGCCGCGGCATCTGTGGATCCGTGCCAGTCCCTTCCAGGCAAAAGGATTGGCCGGGTTCGTGGAAAGCGCCTTTTCATAATCCGCTTTTGCCGCCTCCAGACAGCCTGCCGCATTATGAAAATCTCCCCGCTCCACCAGTAAAAATTCACAAGGGTAGGCATACAGATATTCCGTAATGATCGGAAGTCCTCTCCGGTAAAATATGGTCTTGCCCGCTTCCAGTTTGTTCAGATATTCCTTCCGGAATTTATCTATGGCGTCATTCATCTGTTCCTGGGGAAGCCCCGTATTGGTCAGCTGCCATTCATAGGCATCCAGGATCACACTTTTGACATTATTATCCTTCGCCTGTTGTAACAGTTCCTTCAGTTCCTCCGGATGTGTCAGATCCATGTACACCTTTGCCATCATTTCATAGGCCTTGACATAGGTTGGAAAATAATTTAGACAGGCTCTGCCGTTCTGGATCACCCCTGCTGCATTCCACTGCCTCTTCGCCGCTTCCAGTTCGTTGGCATATGCAGTGTAAACCTGATAATCCCCGATCAGTTTCTGGGATATCTCCGCACAGCGTTCATACTCTTCCATCTCCACATAGATCTGTGCCTTTTCGATCAGCATACCGATATCCTTCGGTGTTCCGGTCTCGGCTTTTTCCGCTTCCGCAATGGCTTCGGCGAATTTTTCCGGCTGTACATAGCCATAAGCCCGATAGCACTGCATCCGGATCATATGTGACTGTCGGATCCGGTCTCTGTCTTTTTCCTCCTCTTCGGCATCCGTATCCCGGAGGATCTTTTTCTCCAGGCTTTCTTCCCATTTGGCTGCCATGGAAATTGCCTTCTCATATTCTGCCGCTTCTGCCAGCAGTTTTGTCATAAGTCCCAGATATTCCTCACGCCTGTCCGCAGGAACTTTTGCTTCCAGCTTCCTGACCGTGCGGATTCCCAGATCGGTCCTGCCATCCTGCAGATAACACCAGCCCAGATCCAGTCCCAGACCTGGATCATGGTTCTGCGCATATTCCCGTTTCATTTCCCGTTCCAGTTCGGTGTTGATCTTCTGCAGTGTCTCCAGAAATGTGTTGTCTCCGCCTACGGAAAGAATCTCTTCCGCACATTTTTTTGCCTCTTTATAGTTCCCCTGCTCATAATACCAGTCCGTCAGGCGCAGGTTCGCCATGTAGTGTTTCGGCAGCTTCTCCCGAAGACTCTCATAAATAGCAGACGCTTCTACGCGCCCTTCATTTCTCCACAGTATTTCCGCCGTATTGTAAGCAATCAGATCATCCTCCGGATATCTTGCAGACAGTTTCTTTAACAAAGTAATGGCTTCTGCGGTCTGTCCCTTTCCTTCATAGAGGGACGCACGGCAGATCTCCATAACAGGGTGGGTAATCCCCAGAGCATCCCCACATCCGATCATCTGCTCCGCTTCCTGTAATTTTTTCTCCTGCAGCGCCTGATAAGCTCTGTCATAATATTGCAGAAACTGATCGTAATCCGCATCTTCCGCACCACGGAACTCGGAAAAATCCACTTCTTCCCCGGATTCGCACTTATGTACCATATAGCTTACAAACTGTGCCGGAAAGTGCTCTCTGAAGGCCCCCGCATTCTGTACAATGTGGATTTTCTCATCCAGAAGCTTCCAGATTGCGGTCGGCAGCTTATAATGTTCCATCAGAAAACGAAGCAGATAAGTGGTGCAGTTTTCCTCTTCCTCCAGAGAAAGAAAGTCATCCGCCTCAAAAAGCGCTTTCCATTTTTCCACATCACAGCGGTCCGTAATATTCTCATAGACCTTCCGAACACCACGTACCCACTGTCCAGCCGGAGTATCGTCCTCCAGCGTCGGTTCCGCCTCCTCGTTCTCTTCTGCATCCGGCGTTCCGGCATAGCGGCAGGCCTCCTCATAAGCCATCCGCAGTCGCTTGAAGCCTTCCGGATCATCCTCCGGATTCGTTACCGTCAGCTTGTCACGATAGGCATTCTTCAGTGCCCTTTCGTCTTTTGTCTGTTCGATTCCCAGAATCTGAAACACTTCGATCGGTTCCACGCTGTCCCCTCCACTGTAAGTATCAAAGTTTTCGTACTAATAGAAAAAGATATTGAAAAGGAGCAGAAAAATCTTTCTGCTCCTGAATAGTGATCTTAGAATGTAAACTTATCTGCAAAGTAAGCATCCAGATCTGCGATAGCAACACGCTCCTGCTCCATGGAATCACGGAAACGTACGGTAACACAGCCATCTGTCTCGGAATCAAAATCGTAAGTTACGCAGAAAGGAGTTCCGATCTCGTCCTGACGACGATATCTCTTACCAATGTTTCCTCTGTCATCAAATTCACAGTTGTATTTCTTGGAAAGCTCTGCGTAGATCTTCTCCGCACCCTCGTTCAGTTTCTTGGACAGAGGCAGCACACCGATCTTTACCGGTGCCAGTGCAGGATGGAAATGAAGCACAGTACGAACATCGCCGCCCTCTAACTCTTCCTCATCGTAAGCTGCACACAGGAATGCCAGAACCACTCTGTCTGCACCCAGAGAAGGCTCAATAACGTAAGGGATGTATTTTTCCTTCTTCTCATCATCGAAGTAAGTCATATCCTCGCCGGAGGTATTGGCATGCTGGGTCAGATCATAATCGGTTCTGTCCGCAATACCCCACAGTTCGCCCCAGCCGAAGGGGAACAGGAACTCAATATCGGTGGTTCCCTTACTGTAGAAGCACAGTTCCTCAGGAGAGTGATCACGAAGTCTCATCTCGTCTTCCTTGATGCCAAGAGACAGCAGCCAGTCACGGCAGAAGCCTCTCCAGTACTGGAACCACTCCATATCGGTGCCGGGCTCGCAGAAGAACTCCAGCTCCATCTGTTCAAACTCTCTGGTACGGAAAGTGAAATTGCCGGGTGTGATCTCGTTACGGAAGGACTTACCGATCTGTCCGATACCGAAGGGAATCTTCTTGCGGGAAGTTCTCTGTACATTTTTGAAGTTAACAAAAATACCCTGTGCGGTCTCGGGTCTTAAATAAACCGTGTTCTTGGCATCCTCGGTAACGCCCTGGAAGGTCTTGAACATCAGGTTGAATTGGCGGATATCGGTAAAGTTGTGCTTGCCGCAGGTGGGGCAGGGGATATTGTGCTCCTCCACAAAATCCTTCATCTCCGCCTGGGTAAAGGCATCGATGGGGCGGGGAAGCTCGAAGTTATTTTCGGCGCACCAGTTCTCAATGACCTTATCGGCACGGAAGCGCTCGTGGCATTCGCGGCAGTCCATCAGAGGGTCGGAAAAGCCGGAAAGATGGCCGGAGGCCACCCAGGTCTGGGGGTTCATCAGGATGGCGGCATCCTGGCCGACATTATAGGGGTTCTCCTGGATGAATTTCTTCCACCAGGCGCGCTTGATGTTGTTCTTCAGCTCCACGCCCAGGGGGCCGTAATCCCAGGTGTTGGCCAGTCCGCCGTAAATCTCGCTGCCGGCGTAAACAAACCCGCGGTTCTTACACAGGTTTACCAGGGTATCCATCGATTTTTCGGTATTTTTCATGTTTATACTTTCCTCCTCGGCATAGAACCATAATATAATATTTTACTTCCATAGGGGAAATAAGTCAAGTAAACCCGGCAAAAAAGAGTAACACCTCCCCGCGGTGAAACAGGGAGGCGTAAAAGAACAAATGTTTCACGTGAAACATTTTTACCGGTTCTTTTCCGGGTGCAGGTGGGTTTGCTGCTCCTTCAGCTCCCGGTAGAATACATCCAAAATACCAACATAGCCGGGCTTCCAGGGCTTATTGCGGCCGCAGTAGTGGATAATGACGGTGTTTTGCCGCACCCACTCCAGACTGTGGTGGGGGTGCAGGGGATTGGCATTGTAAAAGGCCAGGATGCGGTCGCTGAGATTATACCGCTGACTATCGAGGAGCTTGACCCGGCTGCCATACAGCGCGGTAAGGATATCCTGATCCGGCAACAGCAGGGCGTCAAAGTGCTCCAGCGCATACTGCCGCACTGCTGAAAGATCGATCGTCTGCCGCAGGCCGTTTAGCTCCATCAGGATCACACCGGTATTGATATAGGGGACGGGTTCTTCCAGCCCCAGGCGGTGGCTGTTGGCGCGGGTCAGGAGCTCCCGGGTGTGGGTGCAGGCCATAAATAGGTTCCCCTCAAAATCGCTGCGGTACAGCGGTCCCAGTGGGTTGATGACCACAATATCGGCATCCAGGTACAGGATACGGTCCAGCTCCGGGGGAAGCAGCAGGGGCGCGGCCAGCCGGTAGTAGATTTCCTGCGGATAACGGTCGGTTTCCGGGAAGTCCTCGAATAGTTCCCGCGGAACCGAGATAAAGTGCAGGGCAACAGCGGCCGGCACCTGCCGGCAAAGCTGCTGCTGCGTTTCTTCCGCTAAATCGGAGGAGAGGAGGTACACATCATAGTGTTTTTCGCCCCCATGCAGTACTATGGAATCCAGACAATCCAGCAGCGGGCCGGTGTAGCCGCCATTGATGCAAAACAGTAAATTCATGCGGTACCTCTTTGCGGGATCATTCATTCAGGATCTTCATGAATTCCTCGCCGGTGATGGTTTCCTTTTCGTACAGGTACTTGGCCAGCTCGTCCAGCTTTTCCCGCTTTTCGTTCAGGATGCCGGTGGCCTTTTCATGCTGCTTCTTTACGATGGAAATGACCAGCCGGTCGATCTCCGCCTGGGTGCCGGCGGAGCAGGCCAGGGAGGTATCCCCGCCAAGGTACTGGTTGTTCACCGTTTCCAGTGCCACCATATCAAATTCATCGCTCATGCCGTACTGAGTGAGCATGGCACGGGCCAGGCGGGTAGCCTGCTCAATATCATTGGAGGCGCCGGTGGTGATGGAACCAAACTTGACTTCCTCCGCGGCGCGGCCGCCGGTGAGGGTAGCGATCTTATTTTCGGTCTCCTCTTTGTTCATTAGATAGTGGTTGCCCTCATCCACCTGCATGGTGTAGCCCAAAGCGCCGGAGGTGCGGGGGATAATGGTGATCTTCTGCACCGGGGCAGAGTGGCTTTGGCAGGCAGCCACCAGGGCGTGGCCAATCTCGTGGTAGGAGACGATCCACTTTTCGTGGTCGGTGAGGATGGCATTCTTCTTCTGATAGCCGGCAATGACGACCTCGATGCTCTCCTCCAGGTCGGACTGGGTGACCTTAGTGCGGCCATCCCGTACAGCGCGCAGGGCAGCTTCATTGACGATATTGGCCAGTTCAGCGCCGGAAGCGCCGGAGGCCATGCGGGCGACCGCCAAAAAATCTATATTATCCTCGTGCTCCACCTTTTTGGCGTGGACCTTGAGGATGGCTTCGCGGCCCTGTAAATCGGGCAGCTCCACCGGTACCCGGCGGTCAAAGCGGCCGGGACGGGTCAGCGCGGGAGCAAGGGATTCGGGACGGTTGGTGGCCGCCAGAATAATGACGCCGTTGTTTCCCTCAAACCCAACCATTTCGGTCAAAAGCTGGTTGAGGGTCTGCTCGCGCTCATCATTGCCGCCATATTGGCCGCCGCTGCGCTTTTGGCCGATGGCATCGATCTCATCGATGAAAACGATGCAGGGGGCTTTTTCCTTTGCCTGGTCGAACAGATTGCGCACCTTGGAAGCGCCCATGCCCACGAACATTTCTACAAATTCCGAGCCGGAAATGGAGAAGAAGGGCACATTTGCTTCCCCCGCCACCGCCTTGGCCAGCATGGTCTTACCGGTTCCGGGAGGGCCCACCAGCAGGATCCCTTTGGGCATGGAAGCACCGATGGCCTTATATTTACTGGGGTCATGCAGGTAATTGACGATTTCTTGAAGATTGTCCTTGGCTTCGTCCTCACCTGCCACATCGGCAAAGCGGATCCCTCCGTCGGTAGAGGGAACATAGACCTTGGCGTTGTTGTTGCCCAGCCCGAACATCATGGAATTGGGCCCGCCGCCCATCTTTTCGATCATCTTCTTATAGAGGAGCTGGCCGAGGGCGACAAAAAGCACGACCGGCAGGATCCATGTCAGGAAAAAGCTCATCAGTGGGGAGGCTTCCTCCACAATCTCGGTGGCGAACTGGGCGCCGGAGGCATACAGACGCTCGGTGAGGTTCGGGTCGTCCATCACGCCGGTCTTGTAGACATTCTGGCCGTCTTTATCTGTGAAAAGGATCTGGTTGCTTTCGATCTCCACCTTGCCGATCTCGCCCTTTTCGGTCATGGACATAAAGGTGCCGTAGTCCACTTCCTTGATCTGCTGCCTGGCGATAAGCGGCACGATAAAGGAATTGAACACCATAAGAACCAGCAGGACAATGCAGTAATAGTAAATAAGCGGTTTCTTTGGGGATTTGACTTCTTTCATGGGCAGTTCCTCCGTTTGGATAGCTTGGGTGTCTATCTAAACAAACACCTATTCCATTATATTTTAGTGCGAGAGAAGGGGAAAAGTCAATGCACAGATAGGGGAATTTGTGGCAGAGATGGGCGGGCGGCGGGGAAAATGAGAGGAGGTCAAGGCAGGCCGCAGGCAGGCTGATGTCCGGCGCAGGTAGACTTATGCCTGTCAGGGGCAGCGCAGACAGCCGCGTTTGCCGAGAACATGCGGATGAATCGCTGCGGGAGGTAGCCCTAACAGCTGCTGCCGTGGAAAACTGGGAGGAGTATGGTACAGTATTCATCGGTTATCCCATCTGGTGGGGGATCGCCGCATGGCCGGTAGATGGTTTTGTAACCGGCAATGACTTTACCGGCAAGACAGTCATCCCATTCTGCACCTCGGCGTCCTCTCCGCTGGGACAAAGCGGAGAGCTGCTGGCCAAGCTGGCCGGTACCGGTGATTGGCAGGAGGGACACCGCTTTGGCAGCAGTGCTGCGCAAAGTGAAGTTGCCGCATGGGCTGAGGGATTGGGAATCTCCGGCTGAAGATAGATAGAAAAAAGGGAACCTGTTGGTTCCCTTTTTTGGTGCGCAAAATAGGCCCTGCCGGGTTACGGCAGGGCCTATGCCTATGGTGCGGCTTTTACGGTTGAACAAGAACTTAGATGCCAAGGGGCTTCAGAATCCAGGAGTAGATGAGGCTGAACGCGATGCAGTCAACATCGGTCATGGTGTAGGCGGCCAGGGAGGGCAGGCCCTCGATGACAATCTGTCCAAGGTAGGGTGCGATGATGGCGGGCATCAGGGAGATGAACAGACCGTGGACGATGCTGGCGATAATGGTGCCGCGGCGACCGCCCATTGCATTGGCAAAGATGGCGGCGGTACCACCGGCGAAGAAATTGGACATGATGCCGGGGATGACCATGGGCAGACCGAAAAGGGGCCACAGGAACATGCCGATGACGGTGCCAATGGTGGTGAAGATGAAGCCGTAAACGACGGCATTGGGCGCGAAGGTGAACAGAACCGGGCAGTCAAGTGCGGGACGGGCACCGGGGACGATCTTCTGTGCAATGCCATTGAAGGCGGGAACCAGCTCGGCGATGAGCAGACGAACACCGGTGAGCAGAATGAACAGGCCAACACAGAAGGTGATACCCTGGAGGACAGCGAAGACGATGTAGTTCTTTCCGCCGGCGGCTTCCGCTACTACCTCGGGACCGGCCAGGATGGCAAGCAGCACATAGAGGGGAACCATGACGGAGGCGACTGCAAGGTAGGTATCCTGCAGGAAGGACAGCTTGGGGCTGAACTTGGTATCCTCGGTGGATTTGGAAGCATCGCCGGTCAGCTTGGCAACGCCGGCACTGAGAACATAACCCAAAGTACAGAAGTGACCAAGAGCGATATCATCGCTGCCGGTGATCTTGCGGACGAAGGGCTGTGCCATGGCAGGGAATACGACGCAGCAGATACCACCCAGGATGGCACCGATGCCGATGGCGAGACCGTGGCCGAAGCCGCAAAGGCCCACACCAAAGAGAATGCTGGCCATAGCGATGTAAATGGGCGCTTCACCATTGAGGAAGACATATTTGAGCTTGGTGAAGCGGGCCAGAATCAGGTTTACCACAAAGATGCCGGCATAAACCAGAGCTATATCACGGCCGACGACTTCATTCTGCATGGCAACAGCCAGAACTGCTTCGATGGACGCGACAGCGCCATCAATGCCGAGGCCGGCAGCAAACCATACGCTGAAGGGTTCCAGAGCGCCGACGATTACATTGGCGCCCGCAGACAGAACCATAAAGCCCATCATGGTCTTGAATGTTCCGCTTAGGCAATCGGCAAAGGGCTTCTTTTGAAGAATGAGACCGAGCAGGGCAACGAGGCCCAGGATAACGGCAGCATTGATAAGAATGTTGTCAATGATAAAATTAAGAATTGCCATAATAACCTCCCTTTTTTATCCTCAGTTTTGAATGGAAAGCCGCATTTGAGGCATTTTATATCCAGCCGTTTTCCTCCAGGATTGGCTGTAATTTTGTTTTGATTTCCTGTTTGCTGATTAGGCTGTTCAGATAAATCTTGTTGGGAAAAGAATTGAATTTATCAAAGTGCGGTTTGAAATTGACACCGGCGATGAGAATATCAGCGGTCTTGGAAGCGGCGGAAAGCATATCGCTGTGATCGACCTTGGCCTGTACACCCAGTTCTTTAAGAACGGCTTCTACGGCCATTTGGCAAACCAGGCTGCTGCCGCAGCCATTGCCACACACCATCAAAATACTAAGCATCTTTGGAATCACCTCCTTTTTGTTATATTTTGGAATAACCTATTGGGATCCGGCCGTGTTATCTAACAAAATATTGCAGATATACACTAGAACACCAACTGATTTTGCAATAAATTACAAATAGAATCCCTTTTTCTTATAAACACATTAACATTTCATCCATACAATGTCAACAGTTTTAGTCAGAAAGCATAAAAAACCGCAGATTGACCAAATAAACACATCTATTTTTGCATAATACGACAAAAGAAAAGGGAAATAATAATTATTTAATTGCAAAGTATTGCAATAGTTTGCAATATGCCCTATAATGGAGACAGTTACTGCGAAAATGGAGGGAAGAAAGTGCTATTAAAAGAAATTGTGGAAGGGAAGCGTTATGCATTCTATAAAGAGGCTGCCGACTGGAAGGATGCCATAAAAAAGAGCTGCTCCCCCCTGGTGGCAACAAACTGTGCCACAGAGGAATATGCGCAGCGCATTATAGAATGTGTGGAGGAACTGGGCCCCTATATCGTGATCGTGCCGGGACTGGCGATTCCGCATTCCATCAAAGGCTCCCCCGGTGTGCAGAAAACATCGATTGCATTTGCAAAGTTTGAAACACCGGTGCGTTTTGATGAAAACGACCTGGATAAAGATGCTGCCCTGTTTTTTACCCTGGCGGCGGTGGATGAGGAAGAGCATCTGAAGAACATGCGGCAGCTGTTTCTGATTCTTTCCGATGAGGAACTGCTGGAAAAGCTGGCACAGGCGAACACCGCAGAAGAGCTTTTGGAGCTGGATCAGTTACTTTCCTGATTGAGGGCCCTCACCAGTTCTAACGGCGTTTTTATTGTGGCCAGGGGTTCTTTGGCACTACCAAACCCATAGGCCGCATGGATGAAGGGACATCCGGCCAGCTTGGCGCTGGCTTCGTCCATTTTGGTATCGCCGATATAGACGGGGGCGGCCAACTGATGGCGGGTGATGATATCCCGGATATTTTCGGCCTTTGGTTTTTGGCTGCGTCCCTCGCATTCGTAGTCGGTAAAGTACTGCTGAAACCCAGTAAACCGGAAGAAGCTTTCGATATAACCATTCTGGCAATTGCTGACCAGGAACAACGGGTGCCGGCGGGAAAGCGCTTGGAGCATTTCTTCCACACCTGGGTAGACGATGCCGCCGTGGGTGGAAAGGTAATCGCATTCTTCCTTTCCGCAGACCTCAAAGATATAGGCAGGATCTTCCCCGATGCCGGTAAACAGGGCGCGCGCGATTTCGGAGGCAGTCATCCCCATGATGCTTTGGATCTCGGAAAGGGAGGGCGCTTCTTTAATACCAAACCGCCGGGTAAGTGTTAGATGCCAGCTTTCGGCAACACTGCGGCAGGAATCCCACAGAGTCCCATCCAGGTCGAATATGATCCCATCGAATTTCATAATAAAGCCCTCTTTTCATCGCAAAATGTTTCCGGTTCTTTTGCTGCTTTACAATCTACCACAGGATATCCTCATTTTTCAAGAGGTGGAATAAAAAATTTCGGGAGGAGTTTTTCAATGAACGACACAAGCAACTCTATTTTTTGGAAGGAGATTTTTGAGCAACCAGAGGCGGTAGCGAACTGTCTGGCGGCTAACCGTGAGGTGTGTAAACAGATCGCTGCCGAGGTAAAAGAAAGGAATATCAAGACCGTTGTGCTGGTTGGCCGAGGCTCCAGCGACCATGCAAACCTGGTGGGACGGTATCTGTTTGAGGCTAAGTGCGGGATGGTAACCAGCATCAGTGCCCCCAGTGTGGTTACAGCGTACAAATCCGCGCCGGATTATTCCAATGTACTGATGATTGCGGTTTCTCAGTCCGGCGGTGCCCAGGATATCTATGAGGTGATGAAGGCCTGCGATGAACAGGGCGGCATCTGTGTCAGCGTGACCAATGTGGAAGGTTCCCTGATGACGCAGGTGGGTAAATATAAGATCAATAACCACTGCGGGCCCGAAAACAGCGTAACGGCCGGCAAATCCTACATGACACAGGTCATGGTGCTGACGATGATTGCTGCCTATATTTCGGAAGATTCGGAGCTGCTGCATACCCTGGATATAGCGCCCGAGATCATTTCCGAATCACTGGCAGTGCTGGAAAGCCAGGTGCGGGAGGTGGTGCGGTTCTACCGGGAAACCGAGCATATGATGGTCCTCGGCCGTGGGCTGATGGATGCCCTGGCCAATGAAACGGAGTTGAAAATTCAGGAGACCAGCTACCTGGATGCTCGCTGCTACGGCTCGGCGGATTACCGCCATGGCCCGATTGCGACAGCCCAGCGGTTTGTACCCTATCTGTTCTTCCTGGCGGATGAAAAGACCGACTACTGTGCGGAGGCACTGCTGCACCGCCTAAAGGAGGAGAGCAATATCTGGTGTACCGTTGTGACGAATAAGGAGAAGTACCTATCGTTGGGCGATACAAGTGTGCTGCTTCCTGTGAAATATGATGGCATTCGGGCGGTATTTTCCGGCGCCGTATTCTCACAGATGTTTGCCTGTTTGTGCAGCCTCTCCCGGGAATACGACCCGGACCACCCAAAGGGTGTAAGCAAGAAAACCGTAACAGTCTAAAAAAGCTGAAAAAATCGATGCAGAAAGGACGGAAGTTGAATGGATAGCAATGCCCTTTCCATGCTGAAATACATCATGGAAACACCGGCGCAGGTCCGCAGCAATATCAAAAATGCCGAGTCCCTTACGGCCAAGATGGTATCGCTTTTTGCGGCCAGGCCCTACAAGAGCGTCTGGTTGGTGGCCTGTGGCTCCAGCTGTAATGCGGCCCATTGCGCACGGTATTATATGCGGGAATACCTTGGAGTTGAGGTAAAGGTCATTACGCCGTTTACCTTTAACCACTATGAACATGACATGGACAAGGACGACTTTGTGGTCTGTATTTCCCAAAGCGGGTGCAGCACCAATACTGTCGAATCCCTGCGCCTGTGTAAAAAGCTTGGGGTCCCCGCGATAGGCCTGACAGGAAATGTTCATTCCGATTTTGAGCGGGAGGCCGATGATGTGGTGGACTATGGCCTGGGAGAAGAAAAGCTGGACTTTGTATCCAAGGGTGTAGTCACGCTGATGGTATTCCTGATGTTGTTTGCGCTGTATGCAGCGCGTGCCCAGGGAAGGATAAACAACGAACAGGTGGAAACGGAAAAGGCACAGATGCTGCTGGGCATAGATAATTATGAAGAGCAGATCAGGAACTTCCCGGCATACTTCGAGGCCAACAAGCAGAAGTTGCTCTCGATGGAACGGGTGTATGTAATTGGGGCGGGCGCGAACTACGGCACGGCCCTGGAAGGCGCGGTGAAGATTGGCGAGACGGTACATATTGTAGCCGTTGGCTATGAGGTGGACGAGGCCATCCATGGACCGCAGATCCAGCTGACCCCCAATTACAATTTCATTTTTATTGATCCGGGCGATGAAACCGCCCCGCGGATCCAGCAATCCTATAAGGCGGCACGGGCCATGACGGATCGAGTGTTTATCCTAAGCAATAACCCCGAGATAACTGGGAAAGAAGTGATGCGTGTGACACATGCCATCAAGGAAAAGCTGACCCCGCTGTATACACTGGCTTTCATCCAGTTGATCTCGTACTATGTGGCGGAAACCAATTCCACCTGGAAACAGCACCCGCTGATGAAGGACTATAAGGAGATTCTTTCGGGGAAATCGGCCACATACCAGGCATACGACTGCACATGATGCGGTCTTAATATCGAAAACTTATTTTTAGGAGGTATATTATGGATGCAAAAGAGCTGAGAAAATTGAAAAAGTTTTCTGCCCAGCTGCGCATTGACCAGCTGGAAATGTTCAAGCAGCGCGGGATGGGGCATATCGGCGGCTGCCTTTCCGTGACGGAGCTCATCAGTGTACTGTACGGAAAACAGATGAAGGTTGACCCCAAGAATCCCAACTGGGAGGGGCGTGACTACCTGGTAATTAGCAAGGGCCATGCCGCGCCGGCGGTGGAGGCCGCTTTGGCGGAGCTGGGATTGTTTGATAAAAAGCTGCTGCTGACAATGGACGATATCGGCACTAGGATCCCGAGCCATGTGGACCGCCTGCTGACCCCCGGTATCGATGTGACCTGCGGTTCTCTGGGACAGGGTGCCAGCGTGGCGGCCGGTATTGCGTATGGACTAAAGCATGCAGGCATCACCGATCAGTATGTCTATGTATGCATCGGTGATGGGGAGCTGAACGAAGGACAGAACTGGGAGGCATTCCAGTTTATGGCCCATAATAAGCTGAACAACTGCATCGTGTTCATCGATAATAACAAGCGCCAGCACGATGGTTACTGCGATGAGGTCCTGAAGCCCTTCAGCTATGAAGAAAAGATGAAGGCTTTCGGTTTCTGGTGCAAGACCGTTGATGGTGCCAGTGAGGAAGCCATCGATGATGGCATCAATGAGGCGAAGGCAGTAAAAGACCAGGCGGTTTGCATTGTTCTGGATACCATCAAGGGCCAGGGTGTCAAGTACTATGAGGAAATGCCGGATAACCATGCACCGAAGGTATTTGAGGAAGGCCGGGCTGTAATTGATGCCGCAATTCTTGAACTGAGAAAAATAACGGAGGAGGAATAAGCAATGCTGAAGGAAAATAGGACTCTTGGCGGCGAGCTCCGCAACCAGCTGGTTGCAACCGTAACGGAAATGCTGGAAAAAGACGACCGCATTATGGTACTGGATGCAGATTTGGGTGGCGCTTCTTTTTTCCTGCGCTTTAAGAAATCCCATCCCGACCGCTTTGTAGACTGCGGTATTTGTGAGGCGAATATGGTGGGCGTGGCGGCCGGACTCTCTCTGCGCGGCTATATCCCGGTGGTACACACCATGTCGGCTTTTGTGGCCCGCCGTGCGTTGGATCAGCTGTACATCTCCTGCGCTTACCAGAACAATACCATCAATGTATTTGGTTCGGATCCCGGCATCTGCTCCGGTTTTGATGGCGGTACCCACACCTGTTTTGAAGATCTGGCCATTATGAGAACCATTCCCCATGCCATTGTGTGCGATCCCTGTGATCAGGTGCAGCTGGACTGGATGGTTCGGGAGTGCCTTTCCCGCAATGATGGTGCCATCCATTATATCCGCGCGTACCGCAAGAATGTTACCGAGGTCTATGAGCCCGGTACCAAGTTCGAGCTTGGCAAGGGCAAGGTCCTTATCCCCGGTGATGAGGTGCTGCTGGTCGGCAGCGGTTACCTAATGGGCGATGCCCTGACTGCGGCGGAAGAGCTGAGAGCGCAGGGTATCAGCGTGGAAGTGGTTGATCCGGTTACCATTAAGCCTTTCGATGAGGAGCTGATCCTGAACGAGACAAAGGGCAAGAAGCTGGTCGTTACCTACGAGAACCACGGTACGGTAAATGGTATCGGTAGCGCTGTGGCGGATGTGCTGGCCAAGAACGGTGCAGGTGTGCCGCTGCTGAAGCTCGGCGCTACTGAGATCTTTGGACAGGTAGGTATGGTCGACCTGCTGAAGGAAGCATACAAGCTTACCGCAAAGGATGCTGTTGCCGAAATTCTGAAGGCCTGGCATAAAGTAAATTAAAGAAACAGGCATCCGGGTCGGTGAACCCGGATGCCTATTCCCTAAAACAGTTATTCTTTTACGATGGTAAAATTCGAAGGAAAACCGATAGAGAGGTTTTCCGGCTCGTAGATAATGATGTTATCAAACGAGCTTAGCGAGGCGAAGCGACATACGCTGGTCTTTCCAATTTTACTGGAGTCGGCCAGCAATACGCTTTTATCGGCACACCGCATGGCAACCTCCTTTACCGGGACGGTTTCGATATCGTCATTATAGGCCAGCTGGTTATTTAGCTCGATACCGGAGCAGCCGAAAAAGGCGTAATCAAAGTGAAACTGCGAGATCATTTTTTCGGCGTAGGTGCCCACGGTGCTTTCGTGGAAATGCATGTATCTTCCGCCGATCAGGAAGATGTCCATATCCATGTTATACAGCTTCCGGGGGATTAGAAGATTGGGTGTGACGATTTTAATGCGTTTATCTTGAATGAAATCGACAAGCTGGGCGACGGAAGTTCCGCCATCCAGGAAAATACATTGACCGTCCTGAATTAGGCTTGCGGCGGCTTTGGCGATCACATTCTTTTCTTCCATATGCTCCGTCAGTTTTTCGCTGGTGATCAGCGGTGCAACATTTCCCAGGGGGGACCCGCTGGTTTTGGTTGCGCCTGCACGCACTCTCAGTGCCAGGCCTTTTTGCTCCAGCCGTTCAAAGTCTCTCCGGATCGTTGCTTCAGATACATTTAGACTGGCGGCAATCTCCTTGATGGTAACGGTCGTTTCGGCCTCCAGCTTTTGCAGGATATAATCCATTCGCTCTGTTGCAATCATATAAAAACTCCTTTGATCCCGATATTCAGCAGGCGCTTTTTCGATAAATCAAAACGCCTCAAAAAGATTCCTTTGGACAATGAGCCCCAAAATCAAGGTGGGATAATTTATATTATTAGAATACATCAAAATTGAAAGATAAACAAGCAAATTCTCAAATATTCTGCAAACTATCTTGGATTTGTGAAAAGAATACGCAAAATGTGACAAGTACTTTATCAAAGCTTTCATTATAAAGGAAGAACAAAAAACGAGGAGGGCAATTCAGATGAATTATCCGGCTTACATATCACCTTCAATTGCGTGCTGCCCGCTGGAGTGCCTGGAAGAGCATGTGCACCGCCTGGAGCAGCTAGGGATAGAGATGTTGCATGTAGATATTATGGACGGGAATTTTGTGGCAAATTATTGCCTAGGAACGGAATTTATTCCCTTGTTGCACAGGATAACAAAGCTCCCCTTGGATATTCATTTGATGATCCAGCGTCCCGACCAAAAGCTGTCGTTCATCCCATTTGAGAGCGGGGATTATGTAACTATCCATGCCGAAAGCACACCGCATATTCAAAAAACACTGGCGGAAATACGCCGGCGTGGGGCGAAGGCGGGACTTGCGCTGAATCCCGCAACGCCCCTGGATTATTGCCGCTGGATGCTTCCGGATATTGATTTGCTGCTGGTAATGACCATCAATCCGGGATTTGCCGGACAAAAGCTAGTTCCCCAGACGCTGGATAAAATACGGTGCGCAAAGGAACTGTTGGAGCGGGCTGGAAGTACGGTCCTCATCGAAACGGATGGGAATGTGTCTTTTATCAATGCGGAGAAAATGCGCCGTGCTGGAACAAATATATTTGTAGCGGGGACTTCCAGCCTATATACTAAGGAAGGAACCCTGGAGGAGAACTATCGAAAACTTCGTTGCGCCATTGCGCAGGGGGAGGAGCACACAAAATGATTTACAAAGGGAATCCGGTATCTGCTGGCATAGCAATCGGCAGTGCCTTTGTGTACGATCCCAAGATTCTGACTGCTCCGGAGGATGCACCGGTGCTTCCGATGGAATGTGAACTGGAACGCTATGAAAACGCGGTGCAAGCAGCGCAGGCAAAGCTGCGGGAAATACAGGCCGCCTTTACTGGTAAGGATGATGATAAGGCGGAGATTTTCAGTGCACACCTGGATATGGTGGACGATGAAGAAATCTCCGAGGAGATCCGTTCGGCTATTCATGCCGGTACCGGTGCGGCAAAGGCGGTGGAACAGGTATACCAGCGGTATGCAGATCTGTTGGCAGCCCTGGATGATGACTTTATGGTGCAAAGGGCGCATGACTTGTTGGATGTGCAGCAGAGGCTCTTGCGCATCCTACTTGGTGCCCTGGAACAGAATCTTTCCCGGCTGGATGGCCCGGTAATCGTCATATGCGATGATCTAATGCCTTCGGATACGGCGACTATGGACCGGGCAAATGTGCTAGGCATCGTTGCCCAAAAGGGCGGCTATACCTCACATTCGGCCATCATTGCCCGCGGGTGGGGCATCCCGGCGGTGCTGGGTATCCCCGATATTATGAGCTGTGTTTCTTCGGGGGATACGATCGTGCTGGATGCCATTGCGGGGAATTTGCACAGCGAGCCCACTCCGCAGGAGCTGCAAAATGCCGCTGCACAGCAGACTATGTTTATGGAACAAAAGAGTATAAGCGATAAGTTTCTGTATGCTCCGGGCAGGACCCTTGATGGTGTTCCGGTGGAGATTGGCCTAAATATGGGCAAGCCTGCGCCGGAGGTGCTGGAGACTTCCACCGCAACGGATTATGTGGGCCTGCTTCGTACGGAGTTTCTTTATATGGAATCAGACCACATGCCTACGGAGGAAGAGCAGTTTGCAGCTTATAAAAAGGTGCTTCTGGAATATGGGGAGCGCCCGGTGACTCTGCGGACGCTGGATATCGGTGGGGATAAGTCACTCCCTTATTTCGCGCTTCCCAGGGAAGATAACCCCTTTTTGGGTATTCGCGCACTAAGGCTTTGCTTTGAAAATGAGGATATTATGCGCACCCAGCTTCGCGCGGCGCTGCGGGCTTCTGTGTACGGAACGCTATGGCTGATGTTCCCCATGGTCTCTGGCCTTGAAGACTTTACAAAAGCGCGTATAATTGTACTGGAAGAAAAAGAGCGCCTGTGGCAAAGCGGTGTGGCAGTGAGTGATCATATTAAGCTTGGCGTTATGATAGAAACCCCGGCGGCGGTGATGATGGCGGACCAGCTGGCAAAGCAGGTGGATTTTGCCTCCATCGGCAGCAATGACCTGTGTCAGTATCTTACTGCGGCTGACCGGATGAATCCTGCGGTGGCGCAGTACTGCCGTTCTTCCCATCCAGCCATTTATAGGGCAATCGCGATGACGATCCAAGCTTTCCGCAAGGAGAATAAGCCGCTTTCGATCTGCGGCGAGTTGGGCGGCGATAAAAATGCTGCTTGTGTGCTGGTTGGTATGGGGATGCGTAAGCTTTCAATGTCCATCCATGCGGTGCCGGGTGTCAAACAAATGCTATCTCGCTACGAGTTACCCTATTTGGAAACATTGGCAGAAGCGGTGCTGCAATGTGCGAATGCTGATGAAGTTGAGCGGTGTATGGGCGAATTTCTGCACGGCTAAGTGATTGACAGTATTCTTGTAAGGAGAAGGGTGAGACTATGTATCAGAGAAAAACGACCATTATTAATCGTACAGGGATTCACGCAAGGCCGGCATCGGTCTTTGTGAATGAGGCAAAAAAATTTCAATCCAATATTACCATCTGCAATTTGAGCCTAAATGAGCAGAATAACACCGCAAACGCAAAGTCCATTATCAAGGTGCTGACACTGGCCCTGTCACAGGGCTCGGAGGTGGAAGTGAGTGCTGAAGGTGTAGACGAAAAGGAAGCAGTCGATGTTCTGATTGAATTGATCGACAGCGGTTTTGGTGAAACCTGATTAGCTGACTTAGTTAGCAAAGTATTTTAAGAAATGGGGTCGCTGACTCCATCGGCAGTAAAAACATTTAGGGAAAAAGGTGCCCGCTTCATCCACGCCCTCACCTGTGAGGAAGATATGGGAAAACGCAAGGTGAAGAATTCTCTGCCTCCGGCAGCGCTCGAGAAAAAAGCCCAAAGCAAGCGCACATTGCTTAATACCGCAAAAGACCGCCCCGAAAGGCGGTCTTTCCTGTATGGTCGGAGTGAGGTGATTCGAACACCCGGCATCTTGCTCCCAAAGCAAGCGCGCTACCAACTGCGCTACACCCCGATACGGTATTCACTTTGCATCGCAAATCCGTTTTTGACAGCCCTAATAGTATACTGGATTTTGGCCGGAAAGTCAACCGGCCGGTTGCATATCCCGCCCGAATAGCCTATAATAAAAATATCACCCAATATATAAAGGAGCGTGCCCTATGAGCGGTATGAAAAATATCCCCAAGAACGAGCGGATGACTCTGGCTTCCCAGATCGATTACCAGCCCGGCCAGGTGGTCAGCAAAACGCTGGCCCAAAATAACGCCGTCAGCCTTACCCTGTTTTCCTTCGAAAAGGGTGAGGAGATCAGCACCCATGTCTCCGGCGGTGATGCCATGGTGCAGGTGCTGGAGGGCACTGGCCGCTTTACCGTGGATGGCGTCCCCCACATCTTGCATGAGGGCGAAAGCATCGTAATGCCTGCCGGCATTCCTCATGCCGTCTTTGGCGAAGAACGATTCAAGATGCTGCTCACTGTCATTTTTTAAGTCCTATTGGGCCATATTCCCGTGGCAGATGCCGGCTTTGGTATCTGCCACCTTTTTAAAATGCAAGAAATTTCTGCATGAATTTCAATATTTCTATCAGTAAAAATAAATTAACCATCGCTGGCGAACACGAACCGCGAAATGTGTTTTCTCAAAAAAACACCTCGCATTTAGCTGCCCTTGGCACTGCAAAACTGCCTATCAAAGGCATTGACATTTCCCCCGGCCTCACATACAATAGTAAAAATACGGCGAGAAGTTGCCGTAATTGGTGTGACATCCAGTAAGAAAGAGGGTTTTATCGTGGAAAACAGCATGCAGAAACGCTATGGCCTGTTTACCGCCATTTCCATGGTCGTGGGCATCGTCATCGGCAGCGGCATCTTTTTTAAGGCCACCAAGGTGCTGGCCAATAATAACGGCGATATGGGCCGCAGCCTGCTCACCGTCGGCATCGTGGGCGCCATTATGCTCATCTGCTCCTTTGTGTTCGCCAATCTGGCCTCCCGGTACGAGAAGGTCAATGGCGTGGTAGATTACGCCGAGGCGGCGCTGGGCCGCGGCTACGCCTACTATGTGGCCTGGTTCATGACGCTGATCTATTATCCCACCATCACCAGCACGCTGGGCTGGGTCACCTCCCAGTATGCGGCCATTTTGTTTGGCTTTCCGGTAGCGGGGATGACCCATTACTGGGTCGGCTTCGGCATCCTGCTGGCGGATGGCCTCATCAATGCCTATGCTCCCCGGCTGGCCGGCAAGCTGCAGGTCTCCGCTACCGTTATCAAGCTTATCCCCCTTATTCTGATGGCCGTTGCGGGCACCATCACCGGCCTTTCCAATGGCCTCACCGTGGAGGCCTTTACCGCGGCCAGCGCCCAGATAGCCTCCCAGGGCAGCGGCCTGATGGGCGCCATTGTGGCCTTTGCCTTTGCCTATGAGGGCTGGATCATTGCCACCTCCATCAACAGCGAGCTGCACAATGCCAAAAAGAACCTCCCGCTGGCGCTGTCCCTTGGTGCGCTCATTGTGGTCGTTATCTACATGGCCTACTTCGTGGGCCTTACCGGCAGCATGAGTACCGCCGAGATGATGGCAGCAGGGGATATGCTCCCGGAAAAGGCCTTCGGCAATCTATTTGGCCCGGCCGCCGGTACCATTGTATTTGTGTTCATCGTCATCAGCTGCCTGGGCACCACCAATGGCCTGATGATGGGCTGCGCCCGCGGGGCCTACTCGCTGGGCGTCCGCGGAGAGGGCATCGCGCCGCGGTTCTTTGCCCGTGTGGATAAAAAGACCGACATGGCCACGAATTCCGCCTGGTTCGGCATCATCATCGCGCTGCTGTGGTACTCCTACTGGCATTTTTTCTTCATCCACGGCATGGGCCCCTCCTTCTTCAATTGGGAACCCGATGAACTGCCCATTATCACCCTGTATGCCGGCTATATTCCCATGTTTATCTCGGTCATGGTCCATTCCAAGGGAAGCAAGCCCCTTATGCGGTACATCCTGCCGGTGGTGGCCATCCTGGGCTGCTGCTTTATGGTGTATTGCGCGTTTGTGGCATACGGCATCCAGGCACTGTACTACCTGGGTTTCTTTGCCCTGGTCATGGCGGTCGGTGCGCTGGTGCGCATTACCCAGTCCCGGCAAAAATCAAAACCCGAATAAAAGGAACAGCCCCGCGGCGCAGCAGCCCGGGGCTTCTTTTTTTTGCTAAATATCCGTCCAAACTGCCCTGTGATACAAAAAAGCTCCTCTTTCGAGGAGCTTTTTTCCTATAATGAAATTACTGGGCGTCCACTTCCGCCATATGGCCGATAAGATCCAGCAGCTTGTTGCTGTAACCCCACTCGTTGTCATACCAGGAAACCAGCTTCACAAAGTGATCGTTCAGCATGATGCCGGCCTTGGCATCAAAGATGGAGGTATGGGGATCGGTGTAGAAGTCGGAGGAAACCACATCCTCATCGGTGTAGTCCATAATGCCCTTCATCTCTCCCTCGCAGGCAGCCTTTACCGCCTTGCAGATCTCCTCATAGGTGGTGGGCTTAGCCAGAGAAACGGTCAGATCCACAACGGAAACATCCAGGGTGGGAACGCGGAAGGACATACCGGTCAGCTTACCCTTCAGCTCGGGGATAACCAGGGCGCAGGCCTTGGCGGCGCCGGTGGAGGAGGGGATGATATTGCCGGCAGCGGCACGGCCGCCGCGCCAATCCTTCTTG
>ENA-ORLY01001544-ORLY01001544.1-human-gut-metagenome-genome-assembly--contig:-NODE-1544-length-26723-cov-10.205021_pt1 | contig 26723 bp, 23 predicted proteins | sample MGYA00243071_ERZ508832 | MGnify/ENA primary metagenome ERZ508832 (study PRJEB26277, sample SAMN04329777) | human gut metagenome | biome: human-associated habitat | host: Homo sapiens | place: USA... | reverse complement strand
GAAAACGTTACAAAATATTTGGAAACACAAAAGAGAATTTCAAATAAATATCTTTATGGTAATAGGTATTGACAAATACCAATTTATCGTGCAATTGATATTTCGTAGAGGTGTATTGGAATGGATGAAAATCAAAAGGCTAAGATGGAAGCCATGAAAAAACAAATACAAAGAAAAAAGCAGGAACAAGAGCTTTTGAATAATAGTTTATATCAAGAATGTCTTACTGCCTTGAAAGATTATGTTATTGTTCAGGATGAGACTGATATAAGGTATTTAACATCATTGGTGAGTTCAAATGATATTGAGTCCCATTCACATTCTGAAGAAGTCAAGCTGGCTGATACTGAAAGATATTATATTGTATGGGATAACATGTCAGTGCCAATTTTAGAGAGTTCTGGTAAATGTATTAATGATAGTTGGGATGATGTGATAGCTGTTTCTTTTGATACATATTTTGTTGTGAAGTCTACAGAAAAAGTTATCGGTATTAGACATTAAATTGGAATTTTATCTTTGCAAGCGAGACGACAACTTTCAGTCTTACAAAGAGATTGAAAGCAACAGAAGAGTTGAAGTAGAGTGAGGCATGAATATGAATTTTAACGTAAATGATTTTAAATGGATAAGAGAACCTGCAGATTATTCTATAACTGAGGATAAAATCGAAATAATAACAAAGCCACATACGGATTTGTGGCAAAGAACATATTATCATTTTAGAAATGATAATGCACCTGTTTTACAGATGGAGACAGGGGAGCGATATTTTTCGTTTATTGTGAAAACAACATTTGAGAGCAAGCATAGATTTGACCAATGCGGAATTGTAATGTATCTCGATAGTGATAACTGGTTGAAAGGCTCCATTGAATATGAAAATGAAAGATTTCAGCATCTTGGAAGTGTAGTAACCAATAAAGGATTTTCAGATTGGGCAACAACGGAGATTGATGCTAATATAAAATCAATGTGGTATAGATTTAGCAGAAGAGAAGATGACTATTGCATTGAATGCTCAGAAGATGGCGTAACATTCAAGCAAATGCGAGTGTGTCATATGTGGAATGGTGCTGGAGCAATTCGATTTGGTATTTATGCATGTAGTCCAGAAGATTCTTCATTTAAAGCCACCTTTACAAATATGGAAATTACTGAATGTAAATGGTTAGCACATGATGGACAGCAGCCAGATAAAGAATAAAATTCCAGCTTTACGCATACTATGTATTTAAAATAGCCTTATCCATTATGTGTATGGATAGGGATATTTTTTCGGTTGGGGGGCGATTATCTCGCCCCTTTATCTCTGTTTCGGTAAGGTTGACTGGCATTCTGCCTGTCAGCCATTTCTTGATATCGTTGTAACTTTTCGTGCATGGTTTCGGCTTTTGGAGTGGCTTTCTCTCCGTAGGATTCCTCCCACTTGGCACATTCTTTCTGATATGCTTCGGTGGCACGCTGTGCGGTATAGAATGCTGTGTAGAAATCCTGCACCGTTGCAAATCCATGCTGTCTGACGATACCGGATAATCCGGCTTTGAGGGTTCGGATTTCCTCGGTTTTGGTGGTAATCTTGCTTTCAAGCTCCTTTTTCTTGGTGAGCCTTGCAAGCCCCTTCAAATCGCTTAATTCAATCTCCAGTTTTGTCCGTTCACGCTCTGCTTCAAAGATAAGGTTATTGTGTTTATCAAGAGTAACCTTGACCTTTTGAAGTCTTGGGAAAGCGGTAGCTTCCGGTGGCATAACCGGTCTTGGTGGTATCTGTGGCTTGGGCAGTTCTACAACATCTGTTTCCAGAACAGTTGCGGTAACTGTAACGCTTGGTGACTTAGGCTCTGTTATTGTTTCCTTAGCTGGAGCTGTAACTATATCTGCGGTGTCCACAGCTTTTTTATCTGCCTTGCTTCCATACTCTTTTTCTAGAGTTTCACGGAACAGCTTGTCTTTCAGTTCCCATGCGGCGGTCAGCACCTTGGAAATCAAAAGTGCAAGTTTGGCTGTGGCTGTTGTGATAATGCCTGCCAGTTTCTCAGGACACTTGCCGAATACATCAATGGATAACCGGATACGCTCCGTAATCCATTTCTGCTTTATCTGCCGTATCTCATCCTCCGGCACTTGGCTGACTAAGGCTCGGTCTACTTCGTGATTCCACTGCATACGCACCTCGTTATCTTTCTTTATCTGTTCCTCTTTGGGATTATTCTTGCCGATTTTCTTGGTGGCAAGGTATAATCCGTTTTTATCAAACACATGGAGCTTGTCTTTATCATCCCCTATCAGAAGATTGATAAGGTCAGTATAGAAGCGTTTCGCTTCATCTAGATAATGCTCCTGCTTAAACAGTTTGTTTTTGGCGGTAAATAAGGTTCGTTCATAGACTTCGCCTTTTTTAATTATCTTACAGCCCTTGCGGACATTACCTCTATCATCCAGTATCTCTTTCTTGGTGCGTACATGTTTTTTCTGTTCGTTGTAGAACATATTGCGTGTTGCAATCTTTTCTATGGGTTCCGGTAACAGTTCCCTTTCGGAAAAGATGAGATGGATATGATAGTTGGTTTTGCGTTTGTTGTGGTGCAGGGCTGATACACACTCCACACCATATTTTTCCTTAAAGCGGTTGGTAAACATCTGTAACAGCTTGCTGGGATCATAGAGGTCGGGAAAAGATTCCGGTAATGCTATAATCAGTTCCCTTGCCTCGATACATTTCCCCTCTGTACCGCTTTTTAGAAATTCCTGCTGATTAAATCTGGCAAGTTCCGTCCAGTAATGGCGGTCTGTTGTTTCATAGACTGCATAGAGATTTTCCTGCTTGGCGTGACTGGATATATAAGTAATCCTGCCACGGACATTGTGGAGCTTGCTCATCTGAATAAATGAATTTCTTTCGATAGTGCTTCCTCCTCTCGTAAATGTTACTTAGGGAAAGAGGTGGAAGGATTAAAAGTGAGTGGACACTTAGGTGTCCGGTTACGAACACTATGCCGTATCCGGCAATAAGAGCTCGATGCAATCGCGAAATACCCAGAGTACAAATCGAAGATTTGTGCGAAGGGTGTATTTCGCTCTCAATCGCCGAGGGCTTACAAAAGAATTGCACTAAGAGGTCTGTACCATTCACTTCAATATGAAATTGTCCCGTAAAATTCCTGCTCCTTTCCCGTAAGTTTTGGTTGATACCAGAGGAAGCACATGATATAATCTATTTGCGTGTAGGTATATCATGGCTTCGGTCTGATACATACCAAAGGGTGGTTTCGTAGGAAGCCACCCTTTTAAGTTACAGCAGTTTTTCGACTAACTGCTCTGACAGTATTCTTATCCCTTAAGTCCCTGCCCTCATTGGCTTCCATGAACTGCTCCAGTATATCAGTTTTTATAAGAACCTTTCGTCCTACCTGAAGTACCGGGAGCTTCTTCCACTTTACCAAATCTCGGAGTGTATTTCTTCCGATACCGGTATAGTCGGCTGCTTCCTCAATGGATAAGGCAATTTTCATTTCTGTCATTGAATCACCTCCTTCTGAATTGCATTATGCAATTTTTGAACTAAGCCTACTATAAACCTTTTATATCATTCTGTCAAGCGTTACGAAATTTTAAAAATAATTATTAACTTGCATATTGCAATTGTAAAAGATGTATGTTATAGTAGTACCATACCGAAAAAGGAGGCGTATGAAGATGAAAGATAAAGAATTACGCAAGCTAATCGGTAGCAGGGCAAAACAGCGAAGATTGGAGCTTGGATTGAAACAGCCTTATGTCGCTGAAAAGATGGGAGTGACAGCTTCCACCATTCAGAGATATGAAGCCGGAACAATCGACAATACCAAGAAACTGGTGCTGGATGGACTTTCAGAAGCACTTCATGTATCCGTGGAATGGCTCAAAGGAGAGGCAGAGGAATACGAAACAGACATTACGGATAAAAGGGAATTACAGATTCGTGATGCAATGGGAAGTATCCTAAACCGCTTACCCTTTGACCTTAATAATGAGGAAGCTGACTTCTCGAAAGACCTACTGCTACTGATGTTACAGGAGTATGAGTTGTTTATGGATTCGTTCCAGTTTGCCTGCAAGAACTTCAAGGGCAACACGGAGAATGCAGACATAGCAGCCACAATAGGTTTTGAATCGAATAAGGAATACAACGAAATCATGTTTCTTAGGGAGATTACCCACACAGTCAATGCCTTTAATGACATGGCAGATGTGATAAGGCTCTATTCCAAGAAACCGGAGACAGCCACACAGAGGCTTGCAAATCTTTTATCGGAAGATTCCGAATCGGTATAGTTAGACAACCGGAGTTATGATATACTTACACGCAAGAAGCATTTCATCAGTTCCGATTGTCTATATCGAAAGGAGAAACGATTATGGCAAAAGGTTCTGTAAGGAAAAAAGGCAAGAAATGGTATTACCGCTATTATGTGGAGGATGCCAGTGGTAACTTGGTTCAGAAGGAATGCGTAGGGACAGAAAGCAAGTCGGAAACGGAAAAACTGCTCCGTAAGGCTATGGAGGAATACGAAAGTAAGAAAATCGTAGCCAAAACGGAGAACATCACACTGGGAGAGCTTCTGGATGTGTGGGTGGATGAGGAATTAAAAGTCAGTTCCCTTAGTAATAACACTGTAACCCTTTATCTTGGGGTAGTGAAGATTATGAAAAGACACCCTTTAAGCAAGAGAAAGCTTCGTACAGTCACAAGTGAACACATGCAGGAATATATGGATTATTTAAGCTTCGGTGGAACGGCTCCCAATGGTACGGAAGCAAAGCCGTTAAGCATAGACCGTATCCATTCTTTTTCAGCAGTGTTACAGAGGGCTTTCCGGTATGCGGTGTTTCCAAAGCAGTATATCAGTTTCAACCCTATGCAGTATGTAGTAATCAGAAGACCGACGCAGGAAGTGGATTTGTTTGCTACGGAAGATGAAGATTTTTCGCAGGAAAAGACCATTACTCACCAGCAGTACAATGAAATCGTAGATTATCTTACCAAGAAGAAAAGCTCCTCATTGTTGGCAGTGCAGATAGCATATTATGCAGGTCTGCGAATTGGGGAAGTGACCGGATTATCTTGGGATGACATCAACTTAGAGGAACAGTATCTGACGGTGCGTAGGAGCTTAAGCCGGAACAATGCAAGGCATAAGCTGGAGCTTGGACCTACCAAGCGTAAAAAGGTCAGAATCGTGGATTTTGGCGATACCCTTGCTGAAATCTTACGAAAGGCAAAAAAAGAACAACACAAGCAACGCTTTCAGTACGGACAGCTTTATCAGCGGAATTACTACAAGGAAGTCAGAGAAAAGAACAGAGTTTACTACGAACTGTATTCATTGGACGGAACACAGGAAGTGCCGCAGGACTACACAGAGATTTCTCTGGTGTGTGTCAGACAGGACGGAATGTACTTAGGAAGGGAAGCACTGGACTGGATGTGCAGGTCAATCAGGAAGCACCTGAAAGGATTTGAAAACTTCCACTTCCACTCATTAAGACACACTTACACAAGCAATCTGTTAGCAAACGGAGCACCACCAAAGGATGTGCAGGAGCTCTTGGGACATTCCGCAGTAAGTACCACAATGAATATTTACGCCCACGCTACAAGGGAAGCCAAGAAGAATTCAGCAAGGCTTCTTGATAAGGTAGTAGGGAACGATTAAGACGAAAACAACACTTTTCCCTTATAGCTTCCTCACAAGGGAAAAAATAAGGGAAAAGTGCAAATTACATAGATGTTGATGGGCGGGAAAACCCGTAAATACTGGAAAGTTGAGAAAATACACGAGAAATTTTGAATTTTGTTAAGAATACTCCTGCGAATATCTACTGCTTCATCACTTTATGGAAAGACCCTTTAGGATTTTTCCGGATAGCGTATGTATTATGAGTGATAACAATATAGTTGTTACCAATGTTATATATGGGTAAAACCACAACTCTTTATATTTGAACAAGAAATACAATGAAAACCCATGAACTAAGTATATTTCATACGCAATATTCCCCACTTTAGAAAGTTTTTTCCCAACCTTCGTTACGTTCAATCTAAATGTGAGCATATATACTTCTAGCACACAAGAAACACTGCTAATTCCGTATAATAGCACTTCCGCCAGGTTTTCTACTATTGCAGATTCAATCCCAAATCTATCTAAGAGAGCCGCTAGCAAAAAGAATATTATAAATACAATCGTATTAAGCAACAACAGTAGTTTATAGTGGTTTTCAACTTTTTCCTCAATCTGCGCTTTGTATTTATAGACAAAACACCCTATAAAAAATGCCCAACACGCTCTATACCACACAATTGGAACTGCTAATACTGTACAACACAGTTGGTACGCACATATTCCCATCGCAATTGTTACCAACTTATTTGTTGGGAAGATCATTTTATTACTGATGTAAAACCATACATACAAACCGCAAATCACATATATGTACCAAGCATACATAATATGAGTTTTTAAGACAAGCAAATAAATTATCTCGGCTATGGCAACTGGACACAAAAGCTTAGCTAATTTCCTTGTAAGAAATTTATCGAGATAATTTTTCTTTAAGCTTACCCCCCCCCACAGTCCATAACCACTAAAAAACAAGAATATGCTAACGCACAAATATCCTACCATCGTAAATGGCTTTAAAACAAGTGGAGTTCCCAATGTTAGCCCAAGATGATCAAAGAAAATAACTAATGCGCATGCGCCTCTGATACAACTAGTACTCGAATGGCTCATTATAGAATCGCGGTTGAAGTTCAAATCAAATGCAGCTAAATATACAACAACCACTGCAAGCAAAAATATCGCAAGCAACACCCATCTCATTTTTCCACCTCATTTTCTCATAATATCAATTATACTGATTTATATATTTAATTCTTTCATCTTATCAACGTAAAAGAGCATTCCGTTATCATAAATGTCGTTGTTATCATGTTCCTCAAATTCCTGAAGTGTTCTGATTTGGCTTCTATCTTTATAGTCCGCTTTTCCCATACTCCGCCTAACAATCCATTCTTCTTTTGATTTAGTAAAATAGTGGTTTATCCGAATTTTATTGATTTCTACAACCTCGTTAGACCACCCATTCACTTTATTTCCGTTCTCATCCACAGAATAGAACCCCATTAAATATGTTGGGAAATGAACATGCTCATACTTATACACACGCCGAGGATTCACTATTGTCTTTATACAATTATTTCCTTTTCCATCTTCCTTTGCTCTATATAAAAAATTATCTAGCACCCCCCCCAATTGGTTTCTTTAGCAAACCGCTAGAGCCAAACATTCGCCAATTAACAGCAATCCCTCCGGCTTGTGGGAAAGAAGAAAAAATATCAGCAACTTCATCTCGTACACTCATACTTTTATTACAGGAATACAAAAATTCATCTGCGTCAATAATTGCCATGTACCTGGTTTTATGTTTAAATCTATAAATTGCATCATTGTACGCTAAAAGCTGCATAGCAACACCAGGAAATGGAATCAGATTCACATACCCAGCATCAATATTCTTTTTTAGAACCTCTTCCGTATTGTCGCTGCTATCATTATTATAAAGATAAAACTTCTGAACACCTGCAACAATGTGATACCGAACCCACTCTTCTATATACTGGCCCTCGTTTTTAATAATCGCCACAATAGATAAATCAACCGCATCTCTATCAAGAGTATCATTTATCGTTAACGTTTTGTAAAGTCTTTCTGGAATATGTGCTATTTTTCTCAACAGCCCTTTTGTACCGTTCATTCTCATTATATTTTTCCCTTAATTACACGTTTAATTATTCCGATGAAGTATTTTCCCTTTGTTGTTAAATCTATATGCGCAGCACACCGACTCAAATAGCTCCGATTATATGATGGTGTATTCCGACCGCAAATCTTCATAGCCAAAATCATTGCGGCCATCGTTCCCTTTCTTTTAAACTGTGCGGGCTGATACCTATGAAACTCTCCATCAATACGTTTTGTGAAGTCTTCTTCCTGAACAAGGTTTCCAGCATTAAAAACATCTCTTAGAATTTGTTCTCCGAAATCAGTTCTCGATATCACAATATTCCGTCCGTCATGTTCAGAAAAATCCGGTGTCCCATTTTCATCTAGATACCAGAAATCAGCGCAGACAATATCAGCAGCATCACCAGTTCCATCCATACAAAACCGGCATATGTTTCTTAAATCTCTGCCGAGAAATCTTCCCCAAGTTTCTTTATACTCTAATTTTTCAATTTCTCCGGTATTTTTTACAACTGTTGTGTAACCTGGCCACCCGTTTCCTCTATATGTTATACTTCTACATGTAGCACGTGAACAATTCATTTCTTTTAACAACTTATCCTGTGCATTTTCACTAGGCTCTCCAGCACAAAAAAAGGACAGCAGACAAATTATTGACTCTTGTAATTTCTTGTTTTTGTTCATATACCGTCGTAATGCCATAACATCACACGGTTTTCCTACAAATGCATATTTTTTCCCAGACTCTAGCATTTCCATGATATTCTTCAATGGAACCGATATGCTATACCTTGATCCACATCTTTCAGCAACTTCATCTGGAGTAGAACTAATCACAGTTATCGTCTTCGTTTGATCCATAGGATCATAGGTCGTTTGAATGACACCATCAACAACCTTATTATGAAGTAAATAACTGCAAATCTCAGTCAATGCGCCTCCAGATGCTGCCTTATAACGAATTTTAGGGTTTGAGGAATAGCCTATATAGGCACTTTGTACTTTTCCCCAAATGTCATGTTTCACATCTTCTTTATAATAGAAAACCGGACAGGTGTCTTTATAAAAGTCAATTTCATCCTGGCTTTCAATATCAACATTCGGAAACCCGCCTTCAATTTTTTTCATTTCTGTTCCTAGAACAGAATGGCATAAACCGCATCCTGTACAATATGTGTTTACATACTCGTTTATTTTCATTTCTTATTCCCTCCACAAATTTTAAGGTGGCCTAATGAGGGGAAGAACTCCACTATTTTTTTCCATTCTCTAATAAACATTAGCACCAGATAAATGCAAAGTCCGCCCCATCTGATATACCATTCGTTCATAAAAAGATAGAAAACAATCATTGCTCCAAAAATATGAGCAAGTGGCCGCACGAAGCTCTTCAACGGGTATACATCTGGTTCTAATTTTTTTGCATAGCGTGCATGAAGAACAAAAGCTAACAAATAAGAAAATAGCGTCGTATAGGCAGCTGCCACATATCCATATAAAGGAATAAAAATATAATTCAAAATCAAATTTGAACCTGCTGCAATCAAAGTATTAACTGTAATATACGGTGTCTTTTTATAAAAGTGCTCTATATTAACATAGAGTGTATATGCAAATATAATATAATTTGCCAAAACAACAGGCGGAATTATACTGATTCCCTCCCAATATTTCGATGATGCAAGAAGTTTCACCACCTCTGGACCAACAAACATAACACCCACCATTGCATATGTCATCAAATTGATATAATCAACAGCCAAATCATTTATGCTTTTTATTTCTCTATTTTTCAGCCTTTCTGTAAACCAAGGTACCCATACACCATCAAGCGATGTTGTAATGACTGTTGCTATCATACTAAAATTATAAATCAGACTATATACACCGGTTTGTGATGCATCAGCCAGCCATGTAATCATTGTTCTATCAGACTGTGATAGAATATTTAATGCAATACCATGAAGCACCAATGGCATTGAAATAGCAAGTCCATATTTTAGATACTCTCGATTATATAGAACATGGCTTCTAGCGTATACGAGAGCTACAGTAATCAGTCCAAAAGCTGCATTAATCAGTGCTGTGGGAACAATTCTACCCATATACAAATCTGTTTTTACTACAAATAAAATAGCAAAAACGGAAGCCCCTACAGACAAAAGATTGGGAAGGATCATCAGTGCCGTTCGAAATTTATACCTGTACTGCATCATTAAATACATAGAATAATTTTGAACCAATGCTGTAGCTAAGCCCTGAAGTAGACACAATACAATCAACGTTAAATCTACATTAATGCGTAGCAGATATGCTCCTCCACCAATAAACAGACACATTACACCTCCGCACAAGAGTGTAAATGTTGTCGTAACTGATACAAAATCATCAATTTTTTCTTTGTAATCAATAAAAGCAGCTCTAATTCCCATATGGATTGCAAAACCCATCACCATAGATAAAATGCTAATCCAAGAATTGTAAGTTGTAACTATACCATAATCGGTCGTTGACAGTATTCTTGTAAATATTGGAACTGTCAGAAACGCAAAGCCTTTGTTAAACAGACTACCTATCAAATAAAAAGCACTTGCTTTTTTATATTCATTTTTCTGCATCAAACACCTCGTCCCAATAATCGTTATTTGCTCCTACTTTCTATAATCATATTTGCAAACTTATTGGGTTCATCAATATAACTGTAAAATTGCAATAACTCATCTGGCTTCATATTATACCATTGCGATTTTTCAAGAATTTCTATGGTTTGATCATCAAACCGCATTTTAATTGTTCTAGCAGGATTTCCAGCAACAATTGCATAAGGCGCTACATCTTTCGTTACTATTGCACCTGCACCAATAACTGCGCCATTTCCAATCTTATGACAGCTCGCTGTAATAATCACTCCACAGCCAATCCAGCAATCATTTCCGACTTCCAATTTATATCTTTCAATGTCGGAGACTGTACCCCCCCCCAACTTTTTTGATAGAAATAGGGTGACATCGAAGCAAATTTATACGGATGATTTGCGCCAAAATAGTGTACATCTGGTCCAAAAGAAGTATATCTGCCTATCACTACTTCACCACCAACATTAAAGCTATCATCAAAACAGCTTCCATATGTATACATGCCTATTTCACATTTATTTTTCTCTTTTGCAATTTTTCGCGCCAATTCCGATGTTTTATAACCGCCCTGTTTTTCAATAGTTTTATAAATATGGTGTTTTTTTACTCGTCCCATCCATGACATAATATCAACTCCATCTCAGCTGTTCAAAATATTTCTCAGTTCATTTTCAAATATATTCAACTTGTCGGTAATCAAACTCATTGCATGGCATGAACACTTAATAAGATTATCATCTCCCATATACTCAATTGTTTTCTCAAACGCCTGTTCTGTTGTTAGGGCGCAACCATCAACTATATATGGATAATCCAAATTTCCATACAATCCATTAAATTTTCTGCTATATGAAAACGGGATAGTCTTTACTCCCGAAGAAAAAGCAGCTATTGTTGCATGCATTCTAGCGCCAACAAATACGTCCATTGAAGCGATATAACTTTTCACATCAACAGGTGACGTGTACATCGGTGAAACAATTACCTCCGGGAATTCTTGTTGCAATTCTGTGCATGCAACATAGTCAGTATCGTATGACGGAGTGTTTTCTTTAATCTTTTTAGTCACATGCGATATTAAGTGAACTTCATATCCTTTTTCGCAACAATATTCGATTAGCTGTCTAACATATCTCTTATAATCTACTTTTAGCAAAAACTGATTCTCGCTTGAAAATCCACCCTTCCACAATAAGCCGGATACATTAATTCCAATTTTAACCTGATTGTTTTCCTTCTTTTCTTTTCTATACGGTAATGCAAAAGCCAAATCTGTTACCGTAGTAAGCTGCTTTCTATGCGAGATTTTTTTTGCATAATCGGTCGATATTTTATCTCTTGAAAAGACATAATCAGCATGTTTTATTGCGTATCCTGCAAGCCATTCAAGTGTTTTATGCTTAAATGGGCCATATGTCTGGGGAAGCATAATATACTTACATGAACATTTTTCTGCTATGATAGTCAGAAGTGTGCTCTTATAAACAGCATTTGTAAAATATATATCTGAAAAGCCATCTCCGTCATATATGTCAAATATAATGTCGCACCTATTAAACAAGGATATGTACTGCATTTTCTTATCTTTGATTGATATTCTTTCTTGTGAAAACTTCATATTCGGAAATTGCATTGGAACATTTCCGAGGCTTTCAATTGAAGATATATTTATTATTTCAAGTTTTTCTTTTTTAGCATAAACTTTATCTAAAATACTCAAAAATGAATATGTTAAAGCTTCACAGCCTTTGTTCTCATGATCAAAAGAAAAGCCTCTTAATCCTATAACCATCTTCTTATGCTCTCCTCTCAAATTTTTTATTTGCTTTATATACAATCAAAAGATCAACAATCAAAATATACAGTTCTCGATCTGTCCCCTGTGATACGGCAAAAAATTCTATATAGCATGCAATTAATGCTACAATTGCAACAAATGAAAATGATACTTTTTCTTCCCAATATGCCTTTGCCATCTTATCTTTTAGGCATAACAATATTGTTCCGATATACGCAATCAATTGGCTAATCATTCCAAATATCCCAAAATAATATAAGGTGGACAAATACTGCACTTCGATGCTTGTTTTAACATCCTCTGCTGTATAAATTCCAGACATAAACGTAAACCTATGACTAAACTCCGCACCATAACCCTTTCCAAAAATTCTATAGCCCTTGAGTTCTTGCCATACCCAGCTATATAAATCCAATCTATTTCCAATACCACTCAGATTATCATTACCAAAAGCAGCCGAAATGGAATTGGAATAGTTATCATTAAACACAGCTAAAAGCATATAGAAAAACATCTGAACCGCATTTAACACCTTGCTATTTATCATAGAAAGAACGGCAATAGCAATCCCAGCAACTACAGTTAATTTAATTGCAGCTATAATAAATTTCTTTAAGCCGCTTGCACAATAAAGCAAAACCAATTGACTAGCAATAAGTACAAGCAATGATGATCTCGACAACGTCAGGACAGCATTTGCTAATACCATTATATATATTACGCGTTTCATTATTCTTTCTTTCCGATTTTTACAAAATTGAAAAGAATAGAAAATAAGACATAGCATCATTGTCAAATAGAGGCAGTATGCAATAGCGTGTGATGAAAAACTAATTATTCTCAACAGTCCAAAACGTAGTGAATTATAATTCAATACTGCACCACGCGTATTCAAAAGAGAAAAAATATTAAAATGTGTTACTTCTTCTACTAATCCCCAGAAAGAAACAAATCCACTCGCATATACCAAGGTGTTAATTACGCCAACAAACCTGTTTCTATTATTCACCACTTCAAGCATTGCAATTAGCAGGGCTATAGTTGTTACAACATAAAACACGAGTGTCTTAACATTCCATGCAAGAAGCAATTGGATAATACGAATAACAACTCCCTGCGCAATAAATGCCATTGCCACGTTAGAGTATAATGAAATTTTTGCTCCAGACAACAAAAAAACAAGAACACAATCAATCAGACAAATGACATAAGCAACATTAACACCAGCAATCTTGAACCAATAGTAGCCGAACACAGTTGCACCCTTGCCATTCTCTGCATTCTGAACAGCTGCCTGCAGGCGCTTCTTCAAGCCGTGGCCGGCAAAGATGTTGTCGCCAAGCACCATTGCCACCGAATCGTTACCGATAAAGTCGGCACCAATGATAAAGGCCTGTGCCAGTCCATCCGGAGACGGCTGAACAGCATAGGTCAGGTTCACACCAAACTGGTGACCATCACCCAGCAGGTTCTCGAAGCGAGGAGTATCCTGCGGTGTGGAAATAATCAAAATATCGCGGATGCCAGCGTTCATCAGAACGGACATCGGATAATAAATCATCGGTTTGTCGTAGATTGGCAAAAGCTGTTTACTTGTTACTTTTGTTAATGGGTACAGGCGTGTGCCTGAACCTCCTGCTAAAATAATACCTTTCATTCGTTTCTTCACTTCTTCTACTAAAAGTCTAATAGGTGAAAATCATTGTTGCTTGCCTATCATTTTCCAGCATCCCCCATATATTACACTTCCTAAACATCCCCCCAATGTGTTATAAAAGATATCTGATAACTGAAATGTGCCCAATCTCAAAAACAATTGAAGAAATTCTATGGATACAGAAAAACAAAAAGTTATCTTTATGCCTTTCCAAATCATCCTCTGCCTTTCTCCAAATGTCCATATCAACGTAGCACTAAATGGCATCATCATAATCACATTCTCAATACATTCTGTTGTAAGCTTCTTTTTTCCATTCACTGTTTCCCAAATGCTCCAACCTCCCATAACGTTAGATAACGGGTTCATCCATAGATCTCTATTTAGGAGAGTCTTAAATAAAATGAGCGAAGTAACAAAACACAAAAGAAACAATTTACGGAACAACGCTGATTCCTTAAAAGTATCGTGCCACACAATAATTGCAGCCTTCCATCCCTTTCCAACATTAATTGGTCGATACGCATATAAGTAAAAAAACATAGAAAAAAAAAGACAAAAGAAGTGAAAAGCCACATGGTCTGTATAGGGCAGTCAGTACGTTAGTTATAATATTATTGAGTATCTTAATTACTTCTGTCATCTTATTCTCATCTCTTAAAATCCAATTTTTTGTCTGCAAAAAAGCAGAAACTCCAAGTTAAAATGTGCAAAAAGCAGCTAAAGTACTATATAACAGAAAGACATTTATATATTCAGTAGTTATGCATGTTTATCCTTCCAGCTTAACGTTTCAAACCACTAATACGAATCTTCACCTTAGTTGAAAACTCACGTACTTCTCTCGGAAATGAAACATAAGACACTACTGCGATTTCAAAAATATAGATTAAAAATCCAGGAACTGCACTAAAACAAAATCCACACACCAAAAAGGCACATGTTTGAATAAAAGGATACAATTTCTCTTTAGTATTGTATTCCATCCATTTAAAATCAGGCAGACATAGAAAATACCAACAAATTGCTGATAACAGTGTCCCTACTGCAAAACTTTCCTTAACCTTATAGATTCCATAGCAGACAATGTTAAATATAAATCCTACAACAATAATCATCGTTAGTTTTATGAAATAAATATTTTGTTTTTTCTGTGCTTTATACAAATTAACATATACACTTTTTATGACAATATAAAAAATCTGAGCCGCAAAAAGCAAAAACATAACTTTAGCTGAATCAATATATTTCGTCAAATATATCTCTAAAATAAACCTTGCAGGAAAAGCACACGAAACAATTGCAGCTGCAAAAACCATTACATAATTTCTTGTTTTTCGTATCTGTGATTTATCAGTGGCCTTACAGAAATAATTATATAATGTTGTAGTCACTGGCGTAACTGCAACATTCATAAAGTTCTCCATACTAACAGCAAACGAATACTGTGCAAATGCCAACGTAGTCATCAAAGCCTTAACAAACCATCGATCCATACTCGTAAGCACAACAGATGACAAATTTCCGACTGTCAGCAAAATACCACCTTTAATATTATTTAATAACTCATTTAAAGAGAAAGAAGTTCCTCTATGCTCGCCTGCAACAAGTTTTTTGCAATTCAATTCCAAGGCAATCCACACGATAAAATACACAATGACGTTACTAAATAGAAAACATTGTGCATTATCTGTTTTAATTAAGTATACCCACATCATGTTTGCAAAAAAGATCAAAATCGTATTTGCATTCATGATTTTCCCGTAAAGAGAGAATTCCCCCGTTGCTTGGTATAGCTGTTTAAAATAGTTTGCCAGATTCAACGGTAGAATCGATAATGCAAAAAACACCAAAACTTCTTGCTTTAAAACAACTGCGACAAAAGCACAAATAATCGTAACAGCAATTTCAAAAAACCTCAGTGTAGAAAGATTTGTTCTTAAATCTCCTCCTTGGATATCTTGAACATTTTTTCCCCCGTATTTCAAGTACATTCCATCGACAAAGCCAAAGTGGAACAGACCTGCATAGCTTACATAAAGCTGAAACGTCTTTATTGTTGCATAGCTTTCAACGCTTAACTCTTTCGGAAGGACAAAATTTGTTATTAAATTAAATCCCAAATTAATTAAATTGGCTATCAGAACATACAACAATCCTTTTTTTATTGATGTTTGCATTTTATCTTAACAATTCCCTCCATCTTCAGTTTTCATAGTGACCGAAACAAAATCCTGAGCTTTGCCTTTTGCAATTCTCTTGCAGAAAATATTCCCCTCGTTGATTGTCTCCAAAAATATAATTTTGATTTTAAAGACTTAGGATAACTTGCAAATTTTTCATAATGTATTAAGTATTCTTTCTTCATATCAAAACTATAAAGATTTATAATTTCCGCTATCATTTGCGCTCTCGGTGAGTTATTCCTTTTGCAAATCATTTGAATTTTCTTCTTCAGTGTAATTCTATTAGCGCCAATTGCATTATTTCCATGCTGTCTATACTTTATATATGCTTTACAGTCTGAAATGATTTGGCCACCAACTCCCAAACATATATAATACATCCAGCAGTCATGCATTGTTATCAAATTATATCTTGGTGTTCTTTTCTGAACTATTTCTAATAAACAATTATTAAACACCATGGTACATCCAGGAATATAAAAAACCATCAATGTCTGATCTATATATTCCGTTTTCTTGCTGTTATGTGTTGTTCTAATATAATTCAAATTTTCATCTACAATTTCAAGTTCACAATGATACAATGCTGGCCTTGTGTAATAATTGTCAAGCTGAGTAACTGCGCTATAAAGTTTTTCCTCCATCCAGTAATCATCTTGATCACAAAAAGCATAATAGTCGTACCCTAAAGGCGCATTATATATCAAATCCAAAAATGATCCTGCCGGTCCCATATTTTTACCAGAATACCACTCCAATGCATTTCTATTTTTATATTCATTAAGTATAGAAACTGTTCCATCTGTCGATCCATCATCGCGAACCACTATGCTTACATTCACATTTTTTTGAGCCAGTAAAGAATCTATCTGTGTTTTAAGATACTTTTCACCATTATATGTAGACATCAATATCAAAACACTTTTCATTTATTCTCTCTCCAATAATATTCAATTATTTTATCAATACCATCTTCCTTTTCAGGTGCATCTTCTGTATTGAGTATTCTCTTTTTTGCAAAATCATCAAAACTTCCTATTATCTTAGCTGGAACTCCTGCTACTACTACACCTTCTGGTATATCCTTAGTTACAACACTTCCCGCAGCAACAATTACATTGGGGCCAATTTTAATATTTGGCAATATCATACTGTTTGCGCCAATCATAACGTGGTCAAATATTTCAATAGTTCCCATATAATAGTGTGCTTTTCCAATTTTCTCATATTTCCCCATTCCATTTATCATGTATGATGCTATATCGTGTGTAATCAGTCGAACACCCGCTGCTATCCGCACATCATTATGTAATTTAACAAGAAATGGTTCTGCCGGAAGATCCCTTGTGTGATAATAGCAATTATCACCCATTTCAAAAAAGACCTTATTCTTTTTTAGGTATTCCGCTCTTTTCCAACCGCTAGAACTGAATAGAAGCCTAATCTTAGCCCACCGAATATCTTTACTTTTATAAATCATAAGAATTCCCTCCACCTTCAATTTCACAATAATTATAAATTATATAGAGAGCTATTATCACCCAAAGCAACTGCGATATATCAGCAACAGACAACATTACCGCCACATAGGACACAAAACAGAGAAAAAAGCTGTTATTCATGTTTCTTGAATTTTTAAATGTTGTTCTTTTCCAAGAAGATTTAAGAAGCGAGTAGAACAAACTAAAACATGCAAGCCCTCCTAACAAACCTTCCTCTACAAAATAAGCAACATATCCGTTGTCAATGGTATCTCTTACCTGCCATATTCCATTTATACGATAACTTAATTTTCCCCTTGTATGGCAACTTGCTCCCAGTCCAAATACTGCATTATGTATCAGCATCCAAGTAATACCCGATAACTGTATCATTCTTGACGAAAGCCCCGTCGAAGAATTTCCGCCAAAGTTTTCAATTGTTTCTCCACTATCTCCAAACGCAATGATTACTGATTTAATTATGTTTGTAAATTGTTGTGAAACAGTCGGCACCGCAAAAGAAACAAAAACTGCCAAACAAGCAATTACACAACCTGCACCAAGAATTTTATTTCTTGTTTTTTTATCTGTAATAAGAATAAATACCAAAAGCAACGCAAGCAGCACAACAATCGTTCCTCTTGACTCTGTTAAGAATGCTGCGGCAATATTTAGCCCAAGAACACACCCATTCCATCTTTTTCTTTCATTTTGCCACATATACAATGCCAAAGGAATAATAAGTGCGCAATACATTGCATAGTATACCGGATGCCCAAAAGTAGCTTCTGCACGAATGATGCCCATTCTTACCGTAGACACCATTAAAACATTCCGAGATACCGTATTCAAAGAATAAAACAAATTTGAACCGATCAGAATGTTGATAATACTAATTATTGCTATTATACCGCTCGCATCTACTATTGTTTTTACACACAGATACACATCTTCTTGACTTTGTACAACCTGACAAATCAAGACAACCAATAGCAATTGCTCTACAATGACTGTAAACTCCGTATTGATTGCAGCAGATAAGCTAGAGACATAATATCCATTTGCCAAAATTCTTGCTACAAAATAAATAATCAACGGCCAATATAGACCAGCTGCTTTCAAGGGTTTCCTAATTAGTTTTATTTTTTGGTTTCGGAAACATACACATAGAAGAAGTATCAGCAACAAAATTCTGCTGGCCTTGAGTAATGGAAGCCCGCCGCCCAATTCGATAGCAAAATAATCAGGCAATACTGGATAAAACGCCATGAAAAACAAAATAAATTTTTTGTTTCCTTTCAGTGCAACCAATAGTGCAACCACTATAAAAAATACTAAAAACAGCATTGTTTTATTTCTCCATATTACATTCTTTCCATCCTATATTTTTACTTGTTTTTAATTTTACCAGCCATCTTCTTAATATTTCTCTTCAACCCTTTTGGAAGCATTCCGGAAACCGTATATTTCAAGATATCCTTCTTATAGTTTTTATGGAAATAACGGTCAACCGCTTCATAGCCTTCTTTCTGGTACAATTCCAGAATCTGCTCACGTTTCGAGCTGTACTTGCTGGGCGAATGCAGCTGGTCGTTATGCCGTGCAACTTTCTCAAAGTCTGAGGTCATCAGGACGAACTGACCTTCGCACTGCTCCAACGTAGCTTTTCCTTGATTGGTATTGACTAAAATGCAAGAAACGCCTTTCCCATTAGAAAGTCCCTGCTTTTCATCATAAGACGGGTATTCTTCATGAAATCCCCAAAAATCCCCCAAAGTCAAATCTCCAACGCGCTTCTCTGAAGCAAAGGGGCAGGAATAGCAATTTTTGCGGTATGTGAATGACCTCAAAAAGAAATTGAAGTAGGAAAGTAAATTTCCTACAATTATTTTTTCTTGCTGTTCGCCATTTTTATTTTTATAGACACTCCGGGTAATCATACCCTGACCTTTGCTCTTGTCCCGGAAATAAAACTCGGTGATCGTTCCACCCAGTTTCTTCCCGTAGTCTTCCATAAAGCTCTGGAAAAATCGTTTGCTTGGAACTCCATGACAAATAATGTCCACTGTGAGCAGATTTTCATAATCTTTTTTCAGATACTGCTTTAAGCCTGCAATCTGACAAGGTGTTCCAGAAAAAAGAACACTTTTTCCATCCAACAGATCTTTTTTTGCCTGTGCATAGGTATCCCCAATCGCACTTTGCACATATTTCGACCCTTGCAGTTCAGTCAATCTTTCCACTGTATCAATGCGGAGATGCTTTGGCTCCAATTTTCCATTTTCCAGAGGAAGTGCAGCACCATATACCACACCACCTTTTTTCAACACATTCTCTGCAAGGACAGCAAATGCTCCGCCCGATGCAGATTTTCGCAACAAATTGTCATCGTTCGATGCAGCCGCATAGACCGCTTCGGACTTCTGCATCATAGGCTGCATTTGATAGCCGCAAGCCTTTTTGCAGGCACCGCATCCAATACACAAATTTTGATCGATTTCTGGATAAACAAAACCGACTTCATCTTCCGCCATTCGAATCGCATTCTTGGGACAAACGTTCATACACGCCCCACAGCCGCAGCAATCCTTTTTATCGTCAAATAAAACGATCGAACTCATGATTTATCTCCTGTAAGGAAGTCATCTGCTTCCTGAATCTTCTGTGCAATATAGTTTCGAGTTTCCGTATAATCCATTGGCGTATCCAACAGCGGGATAAAATCATCTTCGCATCCCACCTCCAAAAGTCGAGAGGCAATCTTCATATCGGATAACAGCGAACGAATCTTATTGATTCGGTTTTTCTCTGTTGGATAACACAAAACCGATTTGTTGTACTTAATAGAAAAAACTGTCCCATGAAATGTTCCAGTAATAACTTTTTCTGCATTCCGAAACAAATCGACCCACTCATATGGGGTCAGGTCAATAAATCCTTCATCGTAGAATGTCTTGTAATCGCCCGCACCAATGATCTTCAAATCATTTTTCTTTGCATATTCCTGTAGCTGTTTCGCCATCGGTTCTGTTAATTTGCAGTCATAGATCAGAATATACCGGTACGGCTTCGGCTTGATATTTTCCCTTTCAATATCCATATCAAAATTATAGAGAAAAGTCGGATCAAGCATTTTCTCAGCTTTTCTTCCGCAGGCCCTCTCAACAAATTTTAAAGATTCCACATCACGACCAGATATCCGATCAAGGTGTTTCAAGCCCGAAAAGACATCCTCCGGCACAGCGGTTTCTTCGGTTACTGCGCCAACACTCGGTGCATAAGCAATTGTCCGCTGATTTTCAAGTCCCGTACCAAATTTCAAAGGATGGTACCCAGATCCACACAGATTCCAAATTTCATCACTGCCAAGAACGATAAGATCCAATTTCAAATCGATTATCTCCTTGGCAGTCTTTACCGAGCGAGTCCTCGGAATACTGCGTTCATATTTTGTGAATGTTCTTAACTGTCGGATTTTTTCCACATAGGTAGAAAGCGTATCAATTCCCGGACGAAAGTGAAGAATATGGATGATGTTTCTTCTCCAATGCTTTTGATTTACATAATTGATGATTCTCACTTCTGCTTCAGGATATAGCCTTTGTAGCGTTTCATACATTCCCTTCATCTGAAGGAATGCACCATAATTTTTTACGTAATGATGTGTTAAAATTCCTATTCTCATTTTTTTGCCATTCCTATCGCATCTTTTAAATACTGCTTGCTGCTCTGCCGATTCTGTTCTATGACATCATACACTTTTTCATAGTTGATTTCCGACTTCATACTTTCTAAATCGAAGCAAAAATCCTCTTTGATAGGGCGGTTTGTAATCTGAAGTTCACTCAGCAAGGCTGTTACTTTTTTGATTCGGCTTTCATTTGTCAGATATACCTTAAACTGCCTGCGATTCAGAATAGAGAATACTGCACCGTGAAAAGTTCCAGTAAACACAAACTCCGCATTTCGGAACATTTCCACCCACTCAAATGGTGTCAGGTTTACAGTAACTTCTGAATATCGTTTGTCACATTCACCCGCGCCATAAACCGCCAGACCATGCTCTTTTGCATAAGAAAAAATTTGATTTAAAATATTTTCCGGTAGATTTTCGCAATAGTAAAACAGAATATACGGCCTTCTATTTGCTTTCAATTCTGCCCGTGGAAATTCGGCCAAAAAAGTAGGATCTAAAACTCGTTTCGGTGTCTTCCCTGTTACCTGCTCGACCAGTTGTTCTGTCAGGTCATCTCTCGCAGAAATCCGCTTAAACTTTCTGATACCATCAATAACATACTGCGGAACTACTTCATCCGCTGCCGTCTTTCCTACACTCGGCGCATAGGCAATCAAATTTTTACATGTTAATCCTACACCAAATTTAAGTTCAGCATTTCCCTTTGTATCTCTGTAGTTCCACACTTCATCACTGCCAACAACAATGCAGTCAAATGCTAATTCATTGATCTGTCGAGCATTAAAACATCTTTTGGAAAGTACCATTTCTTGATTTCTTGCTTTCGCAAAAGTGTTCGGAAGATGAATCTTAGCAAACCATTCTTTCAGCGTTTCTCTATTTTTATAAAATCGAAACCACCCACCGGCATTGATGATATAATGTTTTACGTTTACATAATCTATAATCTGCACTTCATCTTCGGGAAATAGTTTTGAAATTGCTTTTCTTAGTGCCCATGCCTGTAAAAAAGCACCATAATTGTTGATATACTGATGTGTTAATATTCCGATCTTCATTTCACTTCTCCAGCAAGTTGTAAATATCTCTCCTGCAGTTTCTTCGCTTCAAATGCAATATTATAGTGGTGTTCTGTAATCAGCTTCGTGTTGTCATTACGCTCATTCTGCTGCAACGCATCACACAGTGTTTTTGCCCATACAGAAACAGATTCTGTGAGCGGAACAAATTTTGCGCGCTGTGACAGCCCAATTTCTCTTGTAATGGCTGACGAAAAGACACACGGAAGGTCCGCTGCCTGAGCCTCTACACCCACAACGGGAAGGCCTTCCCAGATTGACGGCAAAACAAAGCAGTCAAATGCTTGATACCACTCATTGGCGTTTCCAACATTTCCAACGAAGGTTACATGCTCACTGATACCAAGGTCTGCCGCCTTTCTTTTAATTTCATCCATCAGTTCACCATCGCCTAATAGAACAAGATGTGCCTGAGAATCAATTTTTAAGACCTCTGCAAAAACATCCATTAAGAACGTATGGTTTTTTTGCGCCATAAAGCGTCCAACATGCCCCACAACGTGTTTGTTTTCCAGATTGTTTTCCTTGCGAATCTTATTACGGATTTTGGGGTTATAGATAAAGCGAGCAACGTCTATTGCATTTGGAATCAGCACATAGTCATTTTCGTCTACCACTTTTTGTCCAAAATAGCATTTTGCGGCCTCGACACCACAAGAAAAATGATGCGTCATATTTGTGGGAAGGCAAGCCTTACAAACAAGCTTGATTGGAAGCTTCCAGTCTTTCGTTATGCTTGCTCCATGTGCATGAAAAATGCGCACAGGAATTTTGCTCACTTTGGCAGCATGAAGTGCATACACGCCAAGTGCCCCATTGTGCGCCTCAACGATTTTATATTCTGGATGTTCTTGAAACAGTTCTCGCATGTATTTCAAGTACACAGGATACTTGGCCAGATTCAATCCCGGTGTATGATAAATTCTACCGCCCATAGATTTTATTTCATCGTCATACGCTCCCGGTTTTTTCTTATTGCATAAAAAATCGAATTGAACTTTTGACTTATCCATATATCGATAATAGTTCATCAGCATCGTCTCAATACCAGCACGATCCATATTGCTGACAGAATGAAGAATTCTTATCATTGCCTTTTCTCCTTATAAATTTCTTTTCACAATACGAGTTACGTACTGTCTTTCTGCTGATAAATATTTTCTCAGCAATTCAAGTGTCAACCGTTATATTCTATGTTTTATTTCACTACCTCTGTTCAGATGAAACACTTCCAATGTATTGTTCATAAACCAGAGTGCTCCATACAAACGCAGGTAGTGATACTGAAAGTCCTTACGATAAAATCATCTGCTGTTGCTGAACCTAGGTAGCGAGATAAAAACCACTTTCGCAGCTTCACCTATCTCTCAAAAAATGCCGTAACTACGCTATTTTTCAGGCGTTTCCACTATGTACATCTCACTACCTGCGTTCGGTTAGAGGAGATTATTTATTATCAATACTCTCATCTATTATTTTCTCCTGTACAGTTTCATCGTTTCCTTTACAACTTCATCCCAGTTATATTTCTTGCAGATAAAGTCAGCTGCCTGCTTCTTCATTTTCATAACCAGTTCAGGATGGTCACATGCCTTTTGAATTTTGGTGAGTAAATCATTAACATCTGACTTTTTGAAAATCAATGCCTTGTCTTCTACAACTTCTGTACACTCTGGGATATTCGAAACTAGACAACAATTCTCATAGCTTCTAAAAGACTCAGTGGCATTCCTTCCAAATCGGAAGGTAACGTATATACATAAGCATTACTATATAGTTCTTTCAATATCTGCCCCTGAACAAATCCTGTAAAAATAATCCTGTCATCATCTTTTGCTAGATCCTTTAATTCATTCATAAATGAATCTGTATCACTTGAACCACCTGCTATTACTAGCTTCTTATCAGTCTTAACATTCTTAAATGCCTCAACCAAATATCTAATCCCCTTTTCCGGAACTAATCGTCCTAAAAACAATATGTAAGAATCTTTTTCCAAACCATATTTTTCTGTAATTAATTCAGCGTCTTGGATTTTTGGTCTATTCACTCCATTTGGAATGAACACTGTTTTTCTTCCATACTCTTTCTCAAAATAATCTTGAACGCCTTTACTCAGCACAATAATTTCATCCGCATACTTCACAGCATTCTTTTCACCCTGATGAATAAATTTTGAACCAAATCCACTTTTCCATTTTTCACGTTGCCAATCCAATCCATGAATTGTTACAATCACTTTTTTACCAAATAGTTTTGGTAACCACGCGAAAAATGCCGGTCCCTCAGCATGAATATGAACAATGTCATACCGGCCAAAAGCACAACATAATGCTGCAAAAAATGATGATGATACAGCTGCAAGACCTTTTTTCTCTATTGTTGGGACTGTTTTAAGCCTAATTCCTTTATATTCTTTAAGTCGTTTTGAATCATATTCAGAACCACTCACATGATGACCACCTCTGTTGTAGCAAGTCACATTATGCCCTTGTGCAACCATCCTTGTACAAAGTTCTTCAACTACTATCTCAACTCCGCCTTCTCTTGATGGAATTCTTTTTTGTCCAAACATAGCAATATTAAGTTTTTCTTTATGCTTACTCTTTCGTCTGTTCACGTCTTTTAAACTGCTCCATCACTCTTTAATACGCCTGTAATTGTCTTAAAGAGAATCTTCATATCTTCCTTAACACTCCACTCCCTAATATACTGGGTATCCAGCTTCACCACTTCCTCAAAGTCCGTGATATTGCTCCTGCCACTCACCTGCCATAGTCCGGTCAGTCCGGGTCTGAATGACATTCTGGCTCTATGGTGTGGCTCATACTTCTCCCACTCATCGAGTGTCGGTGGTCTGGTGCCTACCAGACTCATATCTCCCACTAGTATGTTGAAGAATTGTGGGAATTCATCCAGGCTTGTTTTCCTGATGAACTGCCCGATTCCGGTTTTCTTCTTTCCGTTTGGCAGCACCTTATTGCCTATGATTCTCGGGTCAAAGTCCATCTTGAACATCATTCCGTCGCCCACTTTATTCTGTGCCGCAAGCTCCTTCTTTCGCTCCTCGGCATCCATATACATACTGCGGAATTTATACATCTTGAACTTTCTGCCGTTTCTGCCGACTCTCTCCTGTGAGAAGAATATCGGTCCTGGCGATGCTATGTATATCGCCGGTCCCACAAATATCATGATGATAAGTGTGAACAGGCAGCCCACCAGTCCTCCGACTATATCCATGCCCCTCTTTACCAGAAGTGCGCTGGGATTTGCATAGTTCTCGCTTGATGTAACTACTGTGTAGTCGCCTATCTTTTCTATCTGCTTGTAGCCACCATGGGCTGTACCGTTTTTTGCTATTCCTGTATGTACTGCAATTCCCATCTCTAGGAATATATCTGCCATTTTTTCAGGATATTCATCCTCGCTGCAAGGCGGAATGAGCACCTCATCCACCCATTCATCGCACGCATAGTCTACTATGCCATCGTGATTCGCAACTATCGGTATGCCGCATATAGTCTCACCCTTCATGTCTGTATCCAGTGAAGCTGCTACTATCTTTGTATATCCTATACAGCTTTTCTCCACTGTGCGCAGTGTATCACGAAGTATTGCATCAGGTGCTATGACAAACAGTGATTTCATAGATGCTGCAAAGTCATTTTTCTTAAGGAAGCTCTTGAGCGCCAGTCTTGCTACATATGTTATTGTCACATAGATTGGAAACATGATATAAAATGATAATCGCGAGTATATATCAGCCATCTGTGTGGTGAACAGAAATAGCGCTGTCACCATAAATACAAGCACTACGTGCTTGCAGGTCGATATGAATTCATCCAGATATCCGCGTCTTAGGGCATTCTTGAATGAGTCTTCCATTATCTCCACACAGAAATCTATCAGAATGAATGCTACACCCAGTATACGGTAGTCCTTGTCCACATATGGGTTATTAAAGCCGAAGCGTATCACATATGAAATAAAAAATGCTATAACAATGCATGCGATATCTATAAACATAAAGTCTATATGCTTTGTCCATTCTCTGCCTTTCTTTCTGTACATTCTTTCCAAATTCTCCTTATGTATCTTTATTTCCCCTATACCCACTCCGAGGGGGGTACCTTTGTACCCCCCCCCGAATATTTTTAGTCTGTTTTGTTTTTTGTATATTTATTCGGATTAGCGTATCTTTTGTTGTATCTAATTGGGTTTTCCAATGACTTATTTTCACCTTTTTTTTATTCATTGTCAATGAATATTAGGTTTTCTTTACAATTTTTGACATATTCGCCAATCTGTATAGTATTATCAGATAATGTCTATATAATGGTGTAAATTACAAATCTATATAAAAAGAGCCAAGTGCTCATCTTTCAGTTATAATTAA
>ENA-ORLY01001543-ORLY01001543.1-human-gut-metagenome-genome-assembly--contig:-NODE-1543-length-26734-cov-7.605695_pt1 | contig 26734 bp, 20 predicted proteins | sample MGYA00243071_ERZ508832 | MGnify/ENA primary metagenome ERZ508832 (study PRJEB26277, sample SAMN04329777) | human gut metagenome | biome: human-associated habitat | host: Homo sapiens | place: USA... | reverse complement strand
GAAAGGGAGGACGACATGAGAAAATATCTGACCCTGATTCTGAGCCTATTGGCCCTCATGTGCGCGCTGTGCGTCAGCGCACAGGCAGAAGCGCCGGAGACGGAACAGGCGGCAGGGAAACTTTACATCAAAACCATCGATGAGATCGATATTTTAGAAGCGCAGAGGCTGGCGGAAGCGCAGGATGCACAGTCACCGGTCAACACTGAAAACTGGGAAGCAGCTAAGCGCACGTTAAAACAGGGCATACGGGAAATGCAGGGCAGTATCGACATTTCGCAATACGAGATTCCCGAAGCAAGCATACTGAAATTTTACCTTGAAGCTATATTTGAAAGTCCGGAATTATTTTATGTAGTAAGCGCTTGCAGTTACACCTACATCCCTTCCTCTAGTGGCAGAATTATATCGTCTGTCTCTCCGTGCTATACGGTGAACGGAAGCGATAGGGTGGACCGGCTAACAGACGAAGATAAGCAGGAGATCAGACAGCAGCAGACTGTGTTGGAGCAGAAACTTGCGGAGATCATGCAGAAAGTCAGGAGCGATTGTTCAGACCTGACGAAAGCCATGTATCTGCACGATTACATTGCTGTGCATTGTGAATACGATTCTACGCTTACATTTCGAGACGCATACCGTATGCTGATCAATGGAACGGGCGTTTGTCAGGGCTATATGCTGGCCTACCGTTTGCTTCTGAATCGGGCTGGCGTCACATCCAGCTGGGTGCAGAGCAACAGCTTGAGACATGTCTGGTCGCTGGTACAGCTTGACGGGGCCTGGTATCATGTAGATGTCACATGGGACGATTCGACGTGGTTCGCAAAGTCCGGGCGCAAGTATTTCTGCATCAGCGAAGAAAAAATGAAGTCTGCAGAACTTAGACATCTGGAAAAAGACGACTGGGTATATGGCACAGATGTGCAGGCAGACAGTAAAAAATACGATAACTATTATTGGCGTGGTCTTGATAGTCCGATTGTGGCAGTTGGAGAAAACCTGTATTATCTGGATGGAAACCAAATCATGGAGACGAATGACCCGGAATATCAGGGAACCGCGAAAAAAACGATTTATGGGCAGTGGCGTGGATGGGGCTGCTATTCAGGATTGTCGAGTTACAACGGCAGGCTGGTCTATAACACGATGGACAAGATTTACAGCTATGATCCGGAAACGGAGCAGGAACAGGTGCTTTATACGCTTACGGACGAAGAGAAACAAATAGGTGATATTTATGGCTCCGTAGTAAATGGAAACCTGCTGCAGTATGTACTGCTGCAAAGACCGTCGCGGCCGGAAACGATATACAGCATCCAGATCAGCCCCTACATCACCGTCACGGAGGGCGGCTATGCCTATTATCTGAAGGATGGAACGCTCCATCTGAAGCGCAGCGGCACGGAAACCGGCAGCGTTATCGCAGCGTGGTACGACGGGAGCGGAAAGCTGCTTGGTATGCGGATCCTGAATCAGCAGGAACTGGATATCCCCGTGCCTGGCGCGGCAAAAACCGTGAAGATTTTCGCCGCCGCAAAGGGAAGCTATGCGCCGCTCTGTAAGGCGATAGAACTTCGTGCAGCAGGATAAAAAACCTCCCTCTGCCGTATGGGCAGAGGGAGATTTTTCATAACAAGACTTAGTTCGGTTGATTGACCAGACCGACGAACAGCGGCAGGCCGTCAATGCCGGTGATAGCGAAGACGAACGGGTTATCGAGTGTAAAATCGATCTCATCCTCCGGCCCCATCATCGCAGTCGCCTCGACACCAAGGATGGTATAGGCCGCTGCCTCGCAGCCGTCCTCGTCGATCTTCACGCGCGCCGCGTGCTTGGCCTCGGTCAGGGCCAGCGGCAGCTGGTTCGCGGTCGTGAGCGGCGTGAAATCCGCCGCGCCGGGCGTCTGCACATCCGTCATGCCGAGCTGCGCCAGCGCGTCCAGAAGGTCCAGATCCGATGAAACGTCAAATTTCGGCAGGCTGAGGTCGACCTCGGCCTGCTGCGTCTGCGACCAGCTGCCGTTTGCCAGCAGGAAGCCCACCGCGTCCTCACTTTGCAGCAGATCTTCCGGCGTCACGCCCGCGTCCGGCTTCAAAAGCCACATCGACCCGCTGCTGCGCAGCGGAAGCTCCGTCGCCATGAACCCGTCGCCGTAGTACACTGTCCCGGACCGGCTGCTGTGCAGGAACGTCGCGGTCTCGTCGCCCGTGGGCGCGTGGAAGGTCTCCTCCGTGTTCGCGCCCTCGTAGAACTGGTCGCTCCACTGCGCGCTGTAGTAGATCGTCGACACCAGCGCCAGCACGGTCTCGGGCCGCAGCTGCACGCCGCCTGCCTGCTCGGTCAGCAGCCCGCCGGTGTTGTCGTTGAGCCAGCTCTGCAGCTGCTTGTTATAGTCCTCCGAGCCCATTTCCCCGGAAAAGGCCGAGGCGAAAAATTCCTCGCCCAGCTTTTTGAGCGTGTCCTCGTTATATTCGTACCCGTCCTGCAGCCAGATGGAGTTTGCAAGCAGGCTCGTGACCAGCCCGTCGTCCCAGCTGTTCTCCTGCCAGAGCAGCGCGGCGCGCGTCTGCAGCTCATCCAGCGAATCCGCGCCCAGCGCGTCCAGGATCTGCCCCTGCGTCTGCCCGTCTGTCACCGCCGCCAGCATGGCGAGTGCCATGTAGACGTTCAGCGGCGAGCACACGCGGTTTTCATCTCCCGCGCCCTGCAGCAGCACCGGGATGCTGCTGGTGAACCAGTGTGCCACGTCGGCTGGATCCACCATGGTCTGCAGCTTCTCCTGCCGGGCCGCCTGCCAGTCGTCGCAGGCCTTGTCATAGCCGCTGTAGTCGACCTTTCCGTCCTTGACAAAGTCCGTATCCTTCGGATACGGCACCGACGTCACCTCCGGCGGCGCAGCCAGCTGCCCGTCGGCCATCGATGCCTCCGGCAGCGTGATGATGCCGCCCGTCTTCGCCGCGCACGCCGCCATCGATACCGCGCACGCCGCCGCCAATACGATCGCAAGAAGTTTTTTCATGTCTGTCGCTCCTTTTTCATTCAGAATTTGTAAGGTCAAGAGAAGGCGCAGTCCAAAGGCTCCCCTTGCAGGGGAGCTGTCAGCCGCAGGCTGACGGAGAGGTCGTATCTTCCCGGCACAACCTCTCCGTCACGGCTTCGCCGCGCCACCTCCCCTGAGAGGGGAGGCAGGGGCATATGCCCCAACCAGTCCCTTCCTCTCTACAGACGCAGAAAAACAATAGAAGTTGCGCCCTCTGATTTTATTCAATTTGCCGACTTGCCTTTTTCCATGATTTGTGTAAAATACGAAGTAGAATGAAACCAAAAGGAGGCCGTTTTATGGCTGTCGATACGAAAAAATCCCTGCGCAATCAGGTCCTGTATTCCATCTACGTCCGCAATTACTCCAAAGAGGGCACCTTCGCCGCCGTGCAGGCCGACCTTGACCGCATCAAGGCCCTCGGCACGGATATCATCTGGCTGCTGCCCATCCATCCCACCGGCGAGAAAAACCGCAAGGGGAGCCTCGGTAGCCCATATGCCATCCGTGACTACCGCGCCGTCAACCCCGAGTTCGGCACGCTCGACGATTTCCGCCATCTGGTCGACGCCATCCACGCCCGCGGCATGAAGTGCATCATCGACGTCGTCTATAACCACACCTCGCCCGACTCCTGGCTGGCCGAAAACCACCCCGAATGGTTCTACCACAAGCCCGACGGCTCGCTCGGCAACCGCTTCGGCGACTGGTGGGACGTGGCGGATCTGGACTACAGCCACCCAGAGCTCTGGGACTACCAGATCGAAACGCTCAAGACCTGGGCCCGCCTCGTCGACGGCTTCCGCTGCGATGTCGCGCCGCTCGTCCCGCTGGAGTTCTGGAAGCGCGCCCGCGCAGAGGTCGCGACCGTCCGTCCCGGCTGCTTCTGGCTGTGCGAATCGGTTGAGCGCGGCTTCCATGTCGCCGCCCGCGCACAGGGCTTTGCAAGCCTGTCCGACGCCGAGCTCTATCAGGCGTTCGATGCCGCCTATGACTACGACGTCTACCCCTACTTCCGGGACTACCTCGAAGGCACCATCACCCTCGCGCAGTACGCCGACCGGCTGGACGCCCAGGAATGGCTCTATCCCGACAACTATGTCAAGCTCCGCTTCCTTGAAAATCATGACCGCGCCCGCGCGGCCCACATCCTCCCGGAGGAGATCGTGCGCCGCAACTGGACGGCCTTCAACTACTTCCAGCGCGGCCTGACCCTCGTCTACGCCGGGCAGGAGGTCGACGATCCGCACGTGCCGTCCCTGTTTGACAAGGACCCGGTCCACTGGCAGACCGGCCGCGACCAGTCCGACTTCCTCATCCGTCTCGCCGCGATCAAGCGCGACCCCATCTTCGCCGAGGGCAGCTACACCCTCACGGCCCTGCCGCACGACGTGCTGCTGGCCGTCTATGAGCAGAATGGCCGCCGCGTTGCGGGTCTGTTCAGTCTCCGCGGCGCGTCTGCGCTCGTCCGCTTCCCGGCGCCGAACGGCGTTTACCATGACAGCATCACCGGCCGCCCCGTCGAGATCTACGAAAACCAGCTCGCGACCGACGGCCAGCCGCTGATCCTGGAGCTCTGATCCGGATTTCCCGGAACAAACCGGAAAAATCAACGTCTAAATCCATATCAATGAATCAATGAAATGAAATGGAGGAACTTCTGATGAAGAAACTGTATAAAAGCAACAATCGTATGATCTGCGGCGTCTGCGCCGGCGTGGCCGAGTATTTCGGCATCGACCCGACGATCGTCCGCCTGATCTGGGCGGCCTTGGCCCTGAGCGGCACAGGCATTCTCCTGTATATCGTCGCCGCCATCGTCATGCCCGAAAACCTGGACGTGATGTAAGCGAGAAAAACAAACCCCGCCCGCTGCAAACGCAGCGGGCGGGGGATTTCTTTTCTCAGGGCAGCGTCCGGATGCAGTCTTTCAGGATCTGCATGAATTTCTCGCGGTCGAGGTGCAGGAGCACGAGGGCGTTCTGCACGCCGAATTTTTTGTCGCTCTGCAGGTCGGTGACGGTCTTGCCGAGCGTGACTGCGCCCTGCGTCTCGACGAACACGCCAGCCATCCGGCCTTCGAACAGCTCCGGGTGCGCCAGATACATCACGGGGCAGGAGTCATGCTGCGCCACGCCGGTGAGTCCGACGGTCTGGATCGTCTTCCACGCGCAGGCAAACAGCTCCTTGACGAGTCCGCCGCAGCGGTTGCCATATCCGGCCATCTCGTCCCAGTCCGCAGGGCGGAGCTCAGCCTGCATCGTCACATCCAGCCCGCACATGACGAGCGGTACGCCGGATTTGAACACGATCTGCGCCGCATCCGGGTCGTCGTAGATGTTGAACTCCGCCGCGGGCGTCACATTGCCGCCGACGGCCGCGCCGCCCATCAGGGCGATGGAATGCAGAAGTCCGTGCAGGTCCGGGTACTTGGTCAGCGCGATGGCCACGTTGGTCAGCGGGCCCGTGGCGACGAGCCGCAGCTCGCCCGGCATCCGCTTTGCCGCGGCGTACAGCGCGTCCCACGCGGGCGTCTGCTCCGGGGCCGTGTCGGGCAGAGGCAGCTGCACGTTTCCGAGGCCGTTTTCGCCGTGGAACGCGCCTGCCACATGCGGCTCGCGCACGAGCGGCCGCTCTGCGCCGGGGTAGACGGGGTAGTCCGCCCCCAGCAGATGCACCACGCGCCGCGTGTTCGGGAACGTGTTGCACAGCAGGCTGTTGCCCGCCACGGCGGACAGGCCGATGATCTGCAGCTCCGGCAGCGCATGCGCCAGCATGATGGCGACGGTATCGTCCGTACCGGTGTCGCAGTCGATCCAGATGGGAATTTGTTTCGTTGTCATGCCTTTGCCTCCCCATAGAATCCGATGGCCTCGACCAGCAGATCCGCAAAGCGGCCGCGGTCCACGTCCATCAGCACGTCGGCGTTCGGCGCGTGGCCGGAGAAGCCGAGCAGATCGCCCACGGTCGTCCCGCGGCAGTATTCGCCGCCGGTCTCGACCTGGACATACATGGGCCGGATCGTGAAGATCTCCGGATGGATGAGCGCCATGACGGCGCACGGGTCATGCATCGGGGCCCCAGCGTAGCCGATAGACCGGTGGAACTTGTAGAAGAACTCCAGCCACTGCGCCACGATATCGCTCACCGGGTTGCCGAGCGCGCGCACGCGCGCAAAGTCCTCCGGCAGGATCAGCGCCTTTTCCGTCACGTCCAGCCCCGCCATCGTGATGGGGACGCCGGAGGTGAAGACGATCTTCGCCGCCTCCGGGTCGACCAGAATGTTGAATTCCGCGGCAGGGGTCCAGTTGCCGGTGGCGATGCCGCCGCCCATGAGGCTGATGCGGGCGATCTTGCCCTTCAGCTCCGGATGCGCCAGCAGCAGCGCCGCGACGTTCGTCTGCGGGCCGGTGGCGACGATGGTGACGGGCTCTTTGGCCTCGCGCAGGACCTTCGCCATCAGCTCCGGCGCGGGAAGCTCGGACGGGGCGAAGGCCGGCTCCGGCAGCGCCGGGCCGTCGAGGCCCGATTCGCCGTGGACCGAGGGCGCGTTCATCACGTCGTTCAGCAGCGGATGCGGGCAGCCCTTGCCGACCGGTGCGTCCAGCCCGATGAGCGTGCAGACGCGCAGGGCGTTGTAGGTGGTTTTTTCGATCGTCTGATTGCCGCAGCACGAGGTCACGGCGAGAATGTCGAGCTCCCGGCTCGCCCGGGCCAGGACCCACGCGATGGCGTCGTCATGGCCGGGGTCGCCGTCGAGGATGACGGGGATCTTTTTCAGTTCGGACATACAAAGCTCCTTACTTGAGCGCCGCGGCGGAATGCAGCTTTTTGGCCCGGCTGCGCCGCACGAGCGAGAAGATGACAAGGCCGATGATCGTCACGGCGTAAGGGATGGGGGAGGCGAGGTTCGAGTCCAGGCCGACAGCCGAGAACTTGATGCCGAGCGCCTGCGCAAAGCCGAACACAAGCGAAGACAGCATACCGCCCAAACATTCGCCGCCGCCCATGGCCTGCGCGGCCAGCGCGATGAAGCCGCGGCCCGCGACCATGTCCAGCGACCAGCCGGCCGCGTAGTACATCGACATGAATGCCCCGCCGAAGCCGCACATGAGGCCCGAGAAGCCGATGGCGATGTACTTGATCTTCAGCACCGACACGCCGACCGAGGAGGCCGCGTTCGGGTTTTCGCCCACCGCGCGGATGTTGAGGCCGAGGCTCGTCTTATAGAGCATCACGCTCGTCAGCGCGCAGCAGAGGAAAGCGATCCACGTCAGCAGATTGTGGCCCGAGAGGATGCCGCCCAAAAACGGGATCTTGCTGATGAGCGGAAGATTGATGTTTGGGATGAGTAGGTTGGAGTTAATCAGGCCCGTGGACGAGGCCATGGCCGTGCCCTCGGTCAGGTTTGTGATGACCTTGCAGAGGAACAGCGTGCCGCCCGAGCCCATCATATTGACGGCGATGCCGACGAGCGTGATATCCGTCTTCAGCTGGAAGGCGAAGAAGCCCATCATCAGGCTCATGAGCACGCCGATGGCCAGCGCCGCAAGCAGACCCCAGACCCAGCTGTGCGTGTAATACGACACCAGCGAGCCCGTCAGCGCGGAGAACATCATGAGGCCCTCAAGACCGATGTTGCAGAAGCCAGCCTTTTCGACCACGATGGCCGCCAGCGTCGCAAACAGGATCGGCGCGGAGATGCGGATGATGGAGAAGAAAAACTCCGGCGTCAGCAGCAGCTTCAGAAAATTAAGCATGTTCCGCGCCTCCTTTCTGCGCTTCGAGCGCGGCCTTGGCGGCCAGCTCCTCCTGCGCGGTCTTGACGACCAGCTTCTGGCGGTAGCCGGACAGGAACTGCTCAGCCGCGAAGAACAGGAAGATGACGCCCTGGATGATATCGATCAGCTGCGAGGGCACATTGGCGTAGGTCGCCATCAGCTCACAGCCCTTCGTGAGATACGCCATGAAGAACGAGGCGAACGGCACGAACCACGGGTTGTTGCCCGCGAGAATGGCGATCGTGATGCCTGTCCAGCCGTAGCCCGGCAGCGAGCTCCACGAGAAGGTCGGGTAGCGGCCGAGCATCTCGATACCGCCGCCGATGCCCGCGAGGAAGCCGCCCAGCACCTGCGACAGAACGATGACCGTCGCGACCTTCATGCCGGAATACTTGGCGAACGCCTGGTTGATGCCGATCATGCGGATGGTGTAGCCCCAGCGGGTATTGTATATGAAAAGCCCGATGAGCACGACGCACGCGATGGCGACGACGAAGCCCCAGGAGAGCTTCGAGCCGTTGTCGATGAGAGGCGCGATCTTGGACGTTTCGAGGAATTCATACGACTGGATCTGGCCCTTGGTCTTGTCGGCCAGGTATGTATTCATCAGGTACTTGATGAAGTACATGACGATGTAGTTGAGCATCAGCGAGCAGACCATCTCGCTCACGTCGAGCTTGCTCTTGAGCAGCGCCGGCAGCAGCATCATCACCGCCACGGCCAGACCGCCCGCCAGCACGCCGACGATCGGGTGGATGGCGGCCGCCATCGGCACATAGACCGCGACCATGGCCGTCGAGAACGCGCCGAGCATGATGCCGCCCTCGGCACCGAGGTTAAACTGGTTGGCCGAGAACATCACGCAGACGGACAGGCCCGTAAAGATGATCGGGATCATCGAGGCGAGGATGTCGGTCAGGCGCTTGAAGTCGAATTTCGTGCCGCTGCGGCCCATGCGGAACAGCGGGCCGACCAGCAGCTGCTTGAGCGCGCCGCCCGTGGCCGCGAGCTTTTCGGCAAAGCTATCGCCGTCGGCAGACAGGAAGATCAGCAGCGTCGCCACCAGCAGTGCGATCAGAATGGCGAGCAGACCGCGGATCACCGAAAACAGGATCTGACGTTTCTTAGTCATGGCAAACCCTCCGGATCTCTTCGTCGCTCTGGTGCTTGAGCCCGAGCATGTATTCGCCCATCACATCGTCGGTGAGGGTGGAGGTATCTTCAAAATAGGCCGCGATCTTACCGCCGTGCATGACGATCAGACTGTCGGACAGCTCCATGACCTCGGCCAGATCCGCCGAGATCAGCAGCACCGCGATGCCGGACCGCGACAGCTCGACGAGCTTCTTGCGGATGAACTCCGTCGCGCCGACGTCGATGCCGCGCGTCGGCTGGTCGGCAAGGATGAGCACCGGATCGCCGGAGAACTCACGCGCGACGACGACCTTCTGGATATTGCCGCCCGAGAGCATCCCGACCTGCTGCTTGCGCGACTTGCAAAGGACCGTATAGTCCTCGATGAGCCGGTCGGCCTCCTCGTGGATGGCCTTCATGTTAAAGAGCGGCCCGTGGTTCAGCCGTTTTTCCGCCGAGCGGTCGGAGATGAGGTTTTCCTCGATCGAGGCGGAGGCGGCGATGCCGTAGAGCATCCGGTCCTCCGGCACGAGCGAGATGCCCTTGCTGCGCAGCTTCTGCTGCGGCAGGCCGAGGATGTTCTCCTCCTGCACCGTGACGCTGCCCGCGTTCGGCGTCAGGAAGCCGAAGAGCATGTCGACCAGCTCCTTCTGGCCGTTGCCCTCGACGCCCGCGATGCCGAGGATCTCGCCCCGGCGCACGTCGAAGGAGATCTTGTCGAGCATTTTCTTGTGCCACTCGTTGACGTATTCCACGTCCCGCACGCGCAGCACCACGTCCGTCGGCTGCGCCTTGTCCTTCTGCACGTTCAGGATGACGTCGCGGCCGACCATCAGCCGGGAGATCTCCTCTTTTGTCACGTCGCAGGTGTTGTACACGCCCATCGAGCGGCCGCCGCGCATAATGGTCAGCCGGTCGGTGATCTCCATGATCTCGTTGAGTTTGTGGGAGATGAAGACGATCGTGTAGCCCTGCTCCTTCAGATTCCGCAGCTCCTTGAACAGCTCGACCGTCTCCTGTGTGGTCAGAACGGCCGTCGGCTCGTCGAGGATGAGGATCTTCGCGCCGCGGACCAGCGCCTTGAGGATCTCGACCTTCTGCTTCATGCCGACCGGGATGTCCATGACCTTGGCCTCCGGCTCGACGTGCAGGTTGTATTTTTCCGCGTATTCCTTCGTGATGGCGACGGCCTTCGCGTGGTCAATGAAAAGACCCTTGCGCGGCGCCATGCCGAGCACCATGTTTTCCGCCACGGTCAGGCTCGGCACGAGCATGAAGTGCTGGTGCACCATGCCGATCCCGTGGGAGATGGCGACGATAGGGGAAGTGAGCGACAGCTTTTCGCCGTTCACCCAGATCTCGCCGCTCGTCGGCTGCTCCAGACCAAAGAGCATCTTCATGAGCGTCGATTTGCCGGCGCCGTTTTCGCCCATCAGCGCGTGGATCTCGCCTCTGCGGAGGAAGAAGTCCACGCCCTGGTTGGCCGCGACACCGTTGGGATACACCTTGGTGATCCCTTTCATCTGGACGACATACTGCTCGTCCGGACGGCCGGTTTTTTCGTCTGGCATACGATATGTTCCTCTCTTTCTTCAGAAAAAGTTGTGCGCATAAAAAGCAATAAGTAATAGTGAATCCTGAAGAAGCGACAAAATTGCCGCGCTGAATGCGCCACGTCGCTTGTTCCTTATTCACTATTACTTTTTACCGCATGTTCCGGGGAGACTCAGAGAGTCTCCCCGGAAAGAACCGAAATTACGGTCTGACAGAGTCGCGCAGCGCGGCGACGTCAAAGTTGGCGTCGAACGCGGTGTCGACCTTGGTGCTGCCGTCCATGATACCGGCCTGTGCAGCCTCAACGGCGGCTTTGGTCTCGGCGGAAGCGTACTTGTCGTAGTTCTTGTCGGTCACGATGCCGACGCCGCCCTCGGCCAGGCCGAGCTGGACTTCGGTGCCCCAGTAGGTCTTACCGGCATCCCACTGGTCGAAGATCCAGATGATGGAGTTGCCGATGTTCTTGAGGCCGGAGGTCAGCGTCAGCGCTGCAAGGTCGGAGGAGAAGGTCAGCTCCTGGTCGGAGTCGACGCCGATGAACCATGCCTTGCCGGTCTCCAGAGCAGCCTCAGCCGCGCCGTTGCCCGCGTTGCCGGCAACGCCCCAGATGATGTCGCACTTGTTGTCGTTGATCATGGAGTAGCCGAACTCCTTGGCGATGGCGGTGTCAACGTAGTCGTTGGTGTAGCGGGTGTCGACCTTGATGTCGGGGTTGACGGCCAGAGCGCCCTCAATGAAGCCGGTCAGGAAGTCGTTGATGACCGGGGAGTCAACGCCGCCGACGAAGCCGATGACTGCGTCCTCGTTGATCTTGTCGAGGCTCGTGTCAGTGGTCATGCAGGCGGCGTAGGTGCCGACCAGATAACCCATGTCGTTCTGCTTGTAGGTGATGTTGACAACGTTGGAGTTGTTGCCGGCATAGGTGTTGTCGTCGAAGATCAGGTAGAGCTGATCGGGATACTGCGTGGCGACTTCCTTCAGGTAGTCGGGCATCTGGTAGGTGCCGCAGATGACGAGGTCATACTCGCCGGACTCGGAAACGTCGTACAGCGTGGACAGCCACTTCGGCTGGTCTTCGTCCAGACCGCCAAGCTCGATGGTGTCGCAGGTGATGCGGCCGTCGTCGATCAGCTTGTTGATGCCGGCCTGCGCGGAGTCGAAGAAGGACTTGTCGCCCAGGTTACCGTTGACGATGTAGACCACGTGCTTCACGTCGTCCGCAGCGGGAGCCTCTTCTTCAGCGGCCGGGGTCTCTTCCTCGGCAGCGGGGGTCTCTTCCTCGGCAGCGGGGGTCTCTTCGGTGGTTTCCGCCGGTTCCGCTGCAGGCTCTGCAGTGGCGGTATCGGCGGGCTCCGTCTTGGATGCGCAGGCAGCCAGACCGAGCACCATGATCGCTGCAAGCAGCAATGCGATGATCTTTTTCATGTTTGTTCCTCCATCATGTTCAATCTGTATGATTGTGGGGATAAAAATCCCACTGTTATTGTACAGGACTCATGAAGACCTGTCAATATGTCTCCCGGCAGCAGACAAAATTTTTTTTTGCGCCGGCTGAAAGATTTTTGCACGCCGCCCGGCTCAGTCGTCGACCTTCTCCGAGTCGATGATGGGCCCGCCCATATACATGTGCAGCTTCTGCCGCGCCTCGCGCACGCGCTTGGAGAACGCGAGCGTCGCAATGAGGTCGAACACGCCGTCGACGATCAGCGAGATCCCGGCCAGCAGCATGATCGAGCCGAACTTGCCGAACAGGATCACGCACCCGAGCACGATCGTGATGACGGCCAGCGCCGCCAGCACCCACCAGCCGCCGAGCTTCGCCCGCGCGCAGTCAATGCCGTCCTGCAGCGTGACCATGCCGTCGATGACCAGAAACACGCCAAAAATGACGGTCAGCAGCCCCTGGATGACCTCCGGCCGCAGCAGGCAGAACACGCCGCACACCAGCAGCACGATGCCAGACACCAGCGCGTACGACCCGAACATCCGCCCCGAGGCCAGATAGCTCACCACCGCCGCAATGCCGGAGGCCAGCAGCAGAATGCCCGCCACATAGCAGATGACGTCCGCCGACGTCTGCGGCGTCAGAATAAACAGCAGCCCGATCAAAATCGCGCTGAACGCGATGATCAGACTGCGCCACTTCAGGCACTTGAAATAACTCCGGATGGATCCCATAAAAAAGCTTCCTTTCATTCTTTATAATAATATTATGCCGCGTCCCGCCCCAAAAAACAACAGTCATTTTCCCACCCCTGCCCGACCATCGCCCAAAGGCTCCCTTGTGTAAAGGGAGCCTGGGGGATGTGCACCATCCAAGGCTCCCCTTGCAGGGGAGCTGTCAGCCGCAGGCTGACTGAGAGGTCGTCGCAAATTTGCAGCAACCTCTCCGTCTCGGCTTCGCCGAGCCACCTCCACTGCAAGGGGAGGCTTTGGATCTGCGCCCCATCTCCACGCTCCTCGTATTCTATGATTGCATTTCCCGCAGAAAAATGCTAAAATACCTTGATAGAATAAATTGGAGAGGTATCCGCGTGTATCTGAAATCATTGGAGATCCAGGGCTTCAAGTCCTTCCCGGACAAGACGCTTCTGCAGTTCGGCAGCGACTGTACCGCCATCGTCGGGCCGAACGGCAGCGGAAAATCGAATATATCCGACGCCATCAGCTGGGTCCTCGGCGAGCAGAGCACCCGCGCCCTGCGCGGCGCGAAGATGGAAGACGTCATCTTCGGCGGCACCGCCAAGCGCCCCGCCGTCGGCTACGCCGAGGCCACCCTCGTCCTCGACAACTCCGACGCCAGCCTTCGCATCGAGACCCCCGAGGTCATGATCACCCGCCGCTATTTCCGCTCCGGCGAGAGCGAATACTATATCAACAAGCAGCTTGCCCGCCTCAAGGACATCAACGAGCTGTTCATGGACACCGGTCTTGGCCGAGAGGGCTATTCCAACATCGGCCAGGGCCGCATCGACGAAATCCTTGCCCTCAAATCGACCGACCGCCGCGAAATTTTCGAGGAAGCCGCCGGCATCTCCAAATTCCGCCACCGCAAGGAGGATACCGAGCGCCGTCTGGCCAACACCGAGGACAATCTTCTGCGCATCGGCGACAAGATCTCCGAGCTGGAGCTGCAGGTCGGCCCCCTGAAAGAGCAGGCGGAAAAGGCGCAGAAATATCTGACGCTCCGCGGCGAGCTCCGTGGGCTCGAGGTCACGGTCTGGCTCGAAAACCTCAAAAAGATCGCCGAGACCGCCCGCAAGGCCGAGACCGACTACGCCTCCGCCGCCTTCATCCTCGAGCAGGCGCACGACGAGCTGACCGCCCTCTACAGCCGCTCCGAGCAGCTGAGCCTGCAGTATAACCAGCAGACCCTCCAGCTTGACCACCAGCGCGAGACCATCGGCCAGCTCGAGACGGCCCGCCAGCAGACCCAGAACGATATCACCCTCCTGCAGTCCGAGATCCAGCACCACCGCACCAACATCGCCCGCGTGCAGCAGGAGCTGCAGGATCAGCAGACCCGCAGCGGCGGCATCGCCGGGCAGATCGCGGCCGAGCAGGAGAAGATCGCGGCAAATGATCAGGAGCTTTCCGAGGCCGAACAGGCTCTCGCGCAGGCGCAGACGCAGGCGGACGCCCTCTCCGGCGAAGCTGCCGCGGCAGGCCAGAAGCTGACCGCCCTGCACGCCCAGCAGGCGCTTTTGCAGACGCAGAGCGCCTCCACCCAGGCGCAGATCGCCTCTATGGAGGCTTCCATGGAAGAGGTGCAGGCCCGCAAAGCCGTCCTCGAAGAGGACCTGACCGCCGCCCGTGCCCGCAAAGCCCAGATCGCCGACCAGCAGTCCGCCTGCAAAAAGAGCCTTGCCCAGGCGCAGGAGGACGCGCAGAGCGCGAAAAACACCATCGCCGGCTACGAGCTCCGGCTCAGGACCCGGCAGGACAAGCGCGACGCCCTGCAGAAGCAGGCGAGCGCCGCCAGCGTCCAGCTCGACACCCTCGATTCCAAGATCCGCATGCTGCAGGAGCTTGAGCGCGACTATGAGGGCTTTTCCAAGGCCGTCCGCCTCGTCATGCAGGACGCGGGCACCGGACGCCTGCGCGGCGTCCACGGCCCGGTCTCCAAGCTCATCCGCGTCGAAGACCGCTATACCACCGCCATCGAGACCGCGCTCGGCGCGGCCATGCAGAATATCGTCGTCTCCTCCGAGGAAGACGGCAAAGCCGCCATCCAGATGCTCAAGCGCCGCGACGGCGGCCGCGCGACCTTCCTGCCCCTCACCACCATCCGGCCCCAGACGCTGCAGGATACCGTCTGCCAGCGCCAGCCGGGCTTCATCGCCATCGCCTCCAGCCTCGTTTCCTGCGACGCGCAGTACCGCGCCGTCGTGGAAAACGCCCTCGGCCGCACCGTTATCTGCGACACGCTCGACCACGCCGTGCCCATGGCCCGCGCGAGCGGCAGCCGCGTGCGCATCGTCACGCTCGACGGGCAGGTCATGAACGCGGGCGGCAGCATGACCGGCGGCTCCGCCGCCAAAAGCGCGGGCGTGCTGACCCGCGCCAATACGCTCTCGCGCCTCGCGGAAGAACGCAAAGCGCTCGCCGCCAGCGCCGAGACCCTTCGCCAGCAGGCAGCCGAGGCCGCTTCGCTCGCCGCGAAGACCGAGTTTGAGATCACCGCCGTCCAGGGCCGCCTCCGCGAAGCGGAGGACGAGGTCCTGCGCCGCACCGAGGAAGCCAAGCAGGTCCAGCTCCTGGCCGCGACGGTCGAGGAAAACCTGCAGAATCTCGAAGCCGAGTTCACCCGCCTCACCACCCGCACCGGCGGCGAGGAAGGCAAGCTCCAGACCCTCAAGGACCAGCTGCGGCAGCAGACGGACGCCCAGTCCGCCCTTGCGCAGCAGGAAGCGGCGCTCGACGCGGAGCAGTCCGCCCTTTCCGCCCGCCAGCAGCAGTCCGCGGACGAGATGACCCGCCTGCGTTTGCAGACCGCCGCCATCGAGGCGGCCCGCAGCGCCTCCGAGACCACCATCGCCCAGCTGCAGGCCCTCAGCGAGGCCATGCAGGGCGACGTGACCCAGAAAACGAACCTGATCGCCGAATACGAGGCCGAAATATCCGCGCTCGAGGCGCAGATCGAAGAAAAGACCGCCGCGCTCGCGGCGGGCGAGCGCGAGCTGGACGAGGCCCAGCAGACGCTCAAAGCCGCCGTCGACGCCCGCGCCCAGCTCGAGGCCAAACGCAACCAGACCGAAAAGCAGGCGCAGGAGAAAAACCAGTCCATCCTCCAGCTCGAACGCGAAACGGCCCGTCTCGAGCAGAAAAAGGCCACCAGCGAGCTCGAGGAAAAGCAGATCGTCGATCGCCTCTGGGATTCCTACGAGCTGACGCCCGGCACCGCCGAAAAGGAGATCGTCGAGATCGAAAATCTCGCAGCCGCCAACAAGCGCATCGGCGAGGTCCGGCGGAAGATCTCCGCCCTTGGCACGCCGAACCTCGGCGCGATCGACGAATACGCCCGCGTGTCCGAGCGCTACGAATACCTCACCGCTCAGCGCGACGATGTACAGCACGCCAAATCGGAGCTGGAAACGATCGTCGCCTCCATCACGACCGAGATGACGGAGATCTTCGTGCGCGAGTTTGCCCGCATCGACGAATATTTCGGCAAGACCTTCGCCGAGATGTTCGGCGGCGGCAAGGCCTCGCTCATTCTGGAAGATAAGTCCGCGCCGCTCGAATGCGGCATCGAGATCCGCGTCCAGCCGCCCGGCAAGCAGGTCAAGACCATCACGCTGCTCTCCGGCGGCGAGAAGGCCTTCGTCGCCATCGCGCTCTATTTCGCCATCCTCAAGGTCCGGCCCACGCCGTTCTGCATGCTCGACGAGATCGACGCCGCGCTGGACGACCGCAACGTCGAGCGCTTCGCCAGCTACCTCCATACCCTCAGCGACAAGACCCAGTTCATCGTCATCACCCACCGCCGCGGCACGATGGAAGCCGCCGATGTCCTCTACGGCGTCACCATGCAGGAGCAGGGCGTCTCCAAGATCCTCCGCCTGAGCCTCGACGAGCTCGCCAAACAGCTGGGCATCACGGCGTAAGACGGATATCACGTTCCAAAGCCTCCCCTCCCAGGGGAGGTGGCCCGGCGAAGCCGGGACGGAGAGGTCGTTTCAAATTTGCGACAACCTCTCAGTCAGCCTGCGGCTGACAGCATCCCTACCCCTTTTGTCCCTTCGGGACATTTCCCCCTGATAGGGGGAATCGGCCCCTGAAAGGGGGGGGCTTGGGCTTTGTCTTTTCCACTGCCAAACCATCCAGAAAGGATTCAGATACATGGGATTTTTTGAAAAACTCAAGCAGGGGCTGAGCAAGACTGCCAGCTCCATCAGCAGCGTCTTCACCGCCAGCGAGCTGGACGACGACTTCTACGACGATCTGGAAGAGAGCCTCATCGTCTCCGACCTCGGCATGGACACCACCGAGACCGTCATGGACCGCCTGCGCCAGACCGTCCGCGAGCAGCACATCAAGACCGTCGACGAGGCCAAGATCGCTCTGCGCGCCATCCTCGCCGACATGCTGAACGTCGGCGACTCCGGCCTGCGGCTCGACACGAAGCCGTCGGTCATCCTCGTCATCGGCGTCAACGGCGTCGGCAAGACCACCACCATCGGCAAGCTCGCCCACCAGCTGCGCGACCAGGGCAAAAAGGTCCTCCTGTGCGCGGGCGACACCTTCCGCGCCGCCGCGGCCGACCAGCTCGAGATCTGGTCGGAGCGCGCCCACTGCGACATCATCCGCCAGCACGAGGGCGCCGACCCCGCCTCCGTCGTCTATGACGCCATCGCCGCGGCTAAGGCCCGCGGCAGCGACGTCATCATCTGCGATACCGCCGGCCGTCTGCACAACAAGCAGAACCTCATGAACGAGCTGAACAAGATCTCCCGCATCCTGGACCGCGAGCTGCCGAACGCAAGCAAAGAGGTCCTGCTCGTCCTCGACGGCACGACCGGCCAGAATGGCCTGCTGCAGGCCAAACAGTTCCAGGAGTGCGCGGGCGTCACCGGCATGGTGCTGACCAAGCTCGACGGCACGGCCAAGGGCGGCGTCGTCATCGCCGTGGCGCAGGCGCTGCAGATCCCGGTCAAATTCATCGGCGTCGGCGAGCAGATCGACGATCTCATGCCCTTCGACGCGAAAAGCTTCGCGGAGGCGCTCATATGAAAGTGATCCTGGCCAGCAAAAATCAGCATAAGCTCACCGAGCTCTCGGCGATCTTGTCCGGCCTCGGCTTTGAGATCGCGCTCGAGTCCGAATACGGCCTCGATATCGACGTCGACGAGACCGGCACGACCTTTGAGGAAAATTCCCTTCTCAAGGCCGAGGCCGTCATGAAGGCCAGCGGCCTGCCCGTCCTGGCCGACGATTCCGGCCTCATGGTCGATAGCCTGGACGGCGCGCCGGGCGTCTATTCCGCCCGCTACGGCCACAAAAACTCCGATGCCGAGCGCATCGACTATCTGCTTGCAAACCTGAAGGACGTTCCGGCGGGCAGCCGCGCGGCGAAGTTCGTCTGCGTCATCACCTGCCTGTGGCCGGATGGCCGGAAGATCGTCGCCCGCGGCGAATGCCCCGGCGAGATCCTCTTTGCTCCGCAGGGGACCGGCGGCTTCGGCTACGACCCGGTCTTCTTCCTGCCGGAGCTCGGCAAGACCTACGCCGAACTCACCCCGGCGGAAAAGAACGCCATCTCGCACCGCGCACGGGCCCTGCAGGCCTTCTGCAGAATCTATCAGGAGGAATTGGAACATGATGACAAGTAAAGAACGCGCCGCGCTGCGCGCGCAGGCCAATCCGCTGGAGGTCACCCTGATCGTCGGCAAGAGCGGCATTTCCCAGACCCTTCTGGACGAGGCCGTCATCCTGCTCGACAGCCACGAGCTCGTCAAGGGCCGCGTCCTCGAGACCGCCGGACTCACCGCCCGCGAAGCGTCCGACATGCTCTGCGAAGCGCTCGGCGCCGAGGGCATCGCCTGCGTCGGCACGAAGTTCGTGATCTGGCGCAAGTCGGAAAAGCTCGCACAGGAAAAGAAAAAGGCCGCGGCCAGAAAGCCCGCCAAAAAGAAGCCCTCCGGCAACGACAACCCCGTCAAGGCCGGCCTGCGCGCCCGCAAGCAGGCGGCCGAGCAGCAGCGCAAGCAGCGCAAGCAGTACTTCCACGACAAGGCGGTCGCCGCCGCGATCGAGCGCAGCCGCCAGCAGAAGGAAGAACAGGATTAACAACGTGCAGGGGAGGAGCTGGATATGAGACGGATCGGCATTTACGGCGGCAGCTTCAATCCGCCGCATCTGGGCCACGTGCTGGCGGCGCGGAACGCGCGCGCGCTTCTGCAGCTGGGCGAGATCCTTTTCATCCCGGCGGCCATCCCGCCGCATAAGGCCGTGGCCGGCGGCTCGCCGGACGGCGAAACGCGCCTCGCGCTCACCAAGCTCGCCATTGCGGGCGAGCCCGGCATGTCCGTCAGCCGCATTGAGCTTGACCGCCCCGGCCCGAGCTATACCGTGGATACGCTGCGCGCGCTCCGGGAAAGCTATGGGCAGGACGAGCTGTTTCTGCTCATGGGGACCGACATGTTCCTCTCCTTCTTCCAGTGGCGCGAGCCGGAGGCCATCGCAAAATTAGCGACGCCTGTCTGCATGGCCCGCGTGCGCGCCGATGCCGCGCTTTCCGCCGCCCTTCAGCAGCAATCGCAGGCCGTTGAGACCGCCTTCGGCGTCCGTCCCATCGTCCTGCAGAACGAGTGTCTGGAGATCTCCTCCACCGAGGCCCGGCGGCTGCTCTTCTTCGGCATCGCGGACGGGCTTCTGCACCCGGACGTGCTGGCGAAGATCGAGCGGGAAAAGCTCTACGGCGTGGGCAGCGACTACAGCGGCCTGCCGTTTGAAGACCTGCGCCGCGTCAGCCTCTCCCTCCATAAAGAAAAGCGCCGCGCACACACGCAGGGCGTATCCGACACAGCCGTGCAGCTCGCGCAGAAATACGGCGCAGACACGCAGCTGGCCGCCCGCGCGGGCATCCTCCACGACGTCACCAAGGCGCTCACGCCCGGCGAGCAGCAAGCGCTCATCGGCCGCTGGCAGCTGCCCGTGACAGATTTTGAGCGCGCAAATCCGCAGCTCCTGCACGCCAAGACCGGCGCGGCGGCCGCCCAGAGCATCTTCGGCGAAAGCGACGCCGTTGTCAGCGCCATCAAGTACCATACGACCGGGAAGCCCGATATGACGGCGCTCGAAAAGATCATCTATCTGGCCGACATGATCGAGCCGAACCGCACCTATCCCGGCGTGGACGCCATCCGCGAAGCTGCGGCGCGCGATCTCGACGCGGGCGTGCTGCTCGCGCTCGAGCGGACCATCGCCTTTTTGCAGGAAGAGCGGGCGGCCGTGTGCGAGACTTCCATCCACGCGCGTGACTGGCTCCTGCAAGCCCGAAAGGAACTCTGAATGAAATTGTTTGGCAATCGCCGCCGCGCAGCCCATGCCGCGCCGCGGCAGAAGCTCCCGCGCGGCACGCGGGCGGCGATCATCGCCGTGTGTGTCGTGCTGGCGCTGACGGGCGGTGTGTTCGCCGCCTGGAAGCTGCTCGTAAAGCCCGTGCAGCGCCCCAGCCTCTCCCAGCCGGATCCGGAGCCGGTATCCGAGCCGGACGAGGCCGAGCCCTCCGTCATCCGTGTCACGCCGCATGAGACGGAGCAGCCGGAGGAGGAACCCGAGCCGGACGTCCCCACCGAGCAGCCCAAGGCCCTGCAGGACGGCGTCTACAACATCCTCATCTGCGGCACCGACGACGACGCTACCCGCACCGACACCATCATCATCGCCCATCTCGACGCGAACGACCATACGGTCGCGCTCCTGTCCATCCCGCGCGACACGCCGGTCGCGACCGGCGGCGGGGGACTCATGAAGATCAACTCCGTCTACGCAGGCGGCGGCAAGGACGGCATGGAGCGCCTGGCCGCCAGGCTCAAAGACCTGCTTGGCTTCCCGGTCGACGGCTACGTGCTCGTGGACCTCGAGGCGTTCCAAAAGACCGTCGACCTTGTCGGCGGCGTCGAATTCGACGTGCCGATGGACATGAACTACGAAGACCCCTCGCAAAACCTCTATATCCACCTGCAGAAGGGCCTGCAGACGCTCGACGGCGAACAGGCCATGGGCCTCGTCCGCTTCCGCAAGGGCTACGCCACGCAGGACATCCAGCGCACCCAGACCCAGCAGCAGTTCCTCAAGGCGCTGGCCAAGCAGTGCCTGTCCGTCAGCAGCCTGACGAAGCTCAGGGAATTCGCGGATATCTTCTCCCAATACGTCACCACGAACCTCACGACCGGCAACATGGTCTGGTTCGGCAAGGAACTGCTCAGCTGCGATTTTGACAATATGAAGACCTACACCGCCGAGGGCGAGGGCGCGATGATCAATGGTGCGTCCTATTACCCCCTCTACGCCGGAAAGCTGCTGAGCGTCGTGAACGAAGCCTTCAACCCCTACGATACGCCCATCAGCGCCGGGAGCCTGACCGTCATCACGCCGGAGACGGCCTATTCCTACCAGAAGCAGACCGACCCCGCCCCGGAGATCCCCGAAACGCCGGAAACCACCGAAGCACCCGACGAGACCCCGGACCTTCCCGCGGAAGATCCCGCGGAGGACCCCGCCGACCCCGTACAGCCGGAGCAGCCGCTCCCGGACGACCCCTTCGCGGGCGACGCGCTCTGGGAAGACACCGATCCTGAAGAATAGAAAGGAAGCAAACTATGCTCAGTGCAAAAGAAGTCGCCGCGCGCGCGGCAAAGGCGCTCGACGCCAAGATGGGCGAGGACATCCGCCTCATCGGCATCACCGATATCTCGACCCTCGCCGATTATTTCCTCATCTGCACCGCCACCAGCTCCACCCATGTCAAGACGCTCTGCGACGCCGTCGAAGAGACCATGGACGAAGCCGGCGAGCCGATGCTCTCCCGCGAGGGCCATCGCGGCGGCACGTGGGTGCTCATGGACTTCGGCAGTCTCGTCGTCCACGTCTTCACGGCCGAGGCCCGGAAGTTCTATGATCTCGAACGCCTCTGGCAGGACGGCCATCAGGTGAATCTTTCGTCCGTCCTGGGCGAAAACGCTTGACAAATCCGCGAAAAGTAGTACAATAACCCGGTAAAAGGCAAAGAAGGGGAATGCCCCGCGCGAATTTCTCAGAGACCCGGCGGCCGGTGCGAGCCGGGAAGGATGCGCGGACGGCTCTCGCCCCGGAGCCGCTGTTCCGAACCGCAGTAAGGACAGACGGATGGCCGCGTTAGAGGCCGCTTGAGGGCTGCGTCTGCAGCCGAAGCAGGGTGGTACCGCGTAGTTTACGCCCCTGACCGGATGGTCAGGGGCGTTTTTAACGTCAGAATTATCAGACAAAGGAGTTTGTTATGAAATACGATTTTGCAGCCATCGAGAAGAAATGGCAGGAAAAGTGGGAGCAGACCAAGCCCTACGCCGCTGTCACCGGCGACAAAAAGCCCAAGTTCTACGGCCTTATCGAGTTCCCGTACCCCTCGGCCGCGGGCCTGCACGTCGGCCATCCGCGCCCGTTCACCGCGATGGACATCATCTGCCGCAAAAAGCGGATGCAGGGCTATAATGTCCTGAACCCGATCGGCTTCGACGCTTTCGGCCTGCCGACGGAGAACTTCGCCATCAAGAACCACATCCATCCTGCCATCGTCACCAAGCGGAACATCGAAAACTTCACCCGCCAGCTCAAAATGCTCGGCTACAGCTTCGACTGGGACCGCGTCGTCGACACCACCGACCCCGAGTACTACAAGTGGACGCAGTGGATCTTCCTGCAGATGTACAAGCACGGCCTGGCCTACAAGACCACCATGCCCGTCAACTGGTGCACGAGCTGCAAATGCGTCCTGGCCAACGAAGAGGTCGTCGAGGGCGTGTGCGAGCGCTGCGGCGCGCCGGTCATCCGCAAGGAAAAGAGCCAGTGGATGCTCCGTATCACCAAATACGCCGACCGTCTGATCGACGATCTGGACGATTTGGATTACATCGAGCGCGTCAAGACCCAGCAGCGCAACTGGATCGGCCGCTCCACCGGCACCGAGGTCACCTTCCACACCAACACCGAAGACGATATCACCGTCTACACCACCCGTGTCGACACCCTCTTCGGCGTGACCTATACCGTCATCTCGCCCGAGCATCCGCTGCTCGCCAAGTGGAAGGACAAGATCGCCAACTGGGCCGACGTCGAGGCCTACAAAGAGGCTGCCGCCCGCAAGTCCGACTTTGAGCGCGGCGAACTGAACAAGGACAAGACCGGCGTCCGCCTCGAGGGCATCGAGGTCACGAACCCCGCCACCGGCAAGGTCGTGCCCATGTTCGTCTCCGACTATGTCCTCATGAGCTACGGCACCGGCATCGTCATGGGCGTGCCCGGCCACGACCAGAGAGACTGGGACTTCGCCACGAAGTTCGGTCTGCCCATCGTCGAGGTCGTCAAGGGCGGCGACATTACCAAGGGCGCCTTCACCCTCAAGGACGATACCGGCATCATGGTCAACTCCGGCTTCCTGGACGGCATGACCGTCAAAGAGGCCATCCCCGCCATGAAGCAGTATGCCATCGACCAGGGCTGGGGCCACGAAAAGGTCAACTACAAGCTGCGCGACTGGGTCTTCTCCCGCCAGCGCTACTGGGGCGAGCCCATCCCGATGGTCTCCTGCCCGAAGTGCGGCTGGGTGCCGGTCCCCGAGGATCAGCTGCCCGTCGTTCTGCCGCAGGTCGAGAGCTATGAGCCGACCGACGACGGCGAAAGCCCCCTGTCCAAGATGACCGACTGGGTCAACACCACCTGCCCGTGCTGCGGCGGCCCCGCCAAGCGCGAGACCGATACCATGCCGCAGTGGGCCGGCTCCAGCTGGTATTTCCTGCGCTATATGGACCCGCACGACGATCAGGCGCCTGTCTCCAAGGAAGCCGAGCAGTACTGGGGCCCCGTCGACTGGTACAACGGCGGCATGGAGCATACCACGCTCCACCTGCTCTACTCCCGCTTCTGGCACAAGTTCCTCTATGACATCGGCGTCGTCCACACCAAGGAGCCGTATGCCAAGCGCACGAGCCACGGCATGATCCTCGGCCAGAACCCGCACTACGTCGGCAACGTCTCCACTGAGGCCGAGAAGCAGGCCCTCATCGAAAAATACGGCAATCAGGCCCTGCGCCCGGCCGTCAAGATGTCCAAGTCCCTCGGCAACGTCGTCAACCCCGACGATGTCGTCAAGGCCTACGGCGCGGACACCATGCGCCTGTATATCATGTTCATCGGCGACTTTGAAAAGGTCGCCACCTGGTCCGACGAGGCCGTCAAGGGCTCCAAGCGCTTCCTTGACCGCTGCTGGAACCTCATGGACATGGCCTCCGACTCCGAAGCACTCAGCGAAAAGAACGAGGCCATCATCCACAAGACCATCCGCAAGGTCACGCAGGACATCGACGAGCTCAAGATGAACACCGCCATCGCCGCCCTCATGACCATGGTCAACGAGTTCTACGCCAACGGCCTGACGAAGGGCGACCTCAAGATGCTCATGCTCATGCTCAGCCCCTTCGCCCCGCATATGGTCGAGGAAATGTGGGAGCTGACCGGCGAGGCCGCGAAGACCGGCACCATGGCCATGCAGCAGCCCTGGCCGGAATACGACGAGAGCAAGACCGTCGCCTCCCACGTCGAGATGGCCGTACAGGTCCTCGGCAAGCTCAAGGGCACGATCAACGTTCCCGTCGACTCCGAGCAGGACTTCATCGTCGAGACCGCCAAGCAGAACGAGAAGGTCGCCCGCGCCATCGACGGCAAGACCATCGTCAAGGTCATCCTTGTCAAAAACAAGCTCGTGAACCTGATCGTAAAGTAAACAAAATTTTTGAAATTTGCCGGACAGGCGAAAAAAATGCTTGACTTTACAACGCCTGTTCACTATAATAATGAAGCCAATTATGTTGGCCCTGAAAGCAGCCTGGATTTAGCCGGCTGCATCGGAGGGAGGGAAAACAATGTCTGAAGTTCGCGTCAAGGAAGGCGAGTCCCTGGAGAATGCTCTCAAGCGGTTCAAGCGCAGCTGTGCAAAGGCCGGCGTCATCGCAGAGGTCAAGAAGAGAGAGCATTATGTCAGCCCCAGCCTGAAGCGTAAGCAGAAGTCTGAAGCTGCTCGCAAGAACAGAAAGAAGTTCTATTGATCCCTTCCCGGTTCATAAGACAAAAAACGCTCCGTGCACCCGCACGGAGCGTTTTTTATATCCAAAGGCCCCCCCTCCCAGGGGCCGATTCCCCCTATCAGGGGGAAATGTCCCGAAGGGACAAAAGGGGTAGGGATGCTGTCTGCGAAGCAGACTGAGAGGTTGTCACAAATCCGGCTCAACCTCTCGTCTCGGCTGCGCCGAGCCACCTCCCCTGGAAGGGGAGGCCCAACGGGAGCGCACGCACCCAAGACTCTCCTTGTCAAGGGGAGCTGGCGCGGAGCGCCTGAGGGGTGAACTCGCCGCAGCGGATATGCCTTCCCCTATGAGGGGGAGGTGGCACGGCGAAGCCGTGACGGATGAGGTGGGGCACCCCGCATATCCACCCCTTTTCTTTCCCCGCCCGACATGCTAAAATAAGAAAAAAACCCAAAGGAGGCGCGTCCATGCTGCAGATCCTCTGCGGGCCGGACCGGACGGCCAATTCCATGCAGATCCTCGATCAGATCTGCGAAAACGCCAGGGCCGGCGTCGCCGGCCAGATCCTCATCGTCCCCGAGCAGTATTCCCATGAGACCGAGCGCGCGCTCTGCGCCCGCGGCGGCGATACCATCAGTCGCTATGCGGAGGTTTTGAGCTTCACGCGGCTGGCTGCGCGGGTGTTTTCCGTCTGCGGCGGCGTTTGCGAGGAATATCTGGACGAAAACGGCCGCGTGCTGACCCTCTATCTTGCCGCCCAGCAGGTACGCGAGCAGCTGAAATTCTATGCCGCCGTCATGACCCGGCCGGATTTTCTCCGCCAGCTCGGCGCGCTCATGGAGGAGCTGCTGACCTCCTGCATCCCGCCCGACGCCCTGCACGCCGCCGCCGCGCGGCTCGAAGGGCGGCTCGCGCAGAAGGTGACGGAGCTGGCCCTGCTGTACGAGAGCTATCTTGCCGTCTGCAAAACCGGCCGCGGCGACCCCGTCACGCGCCAGATGCGCCTGCGCGATCTGCTGGACGAGACGGATTTTCTGGACGGCCGCACCGTCTTCCTCGACGGCTTCTCCGACTTTACCGCCCTGCAGCAGCAGATCCTCGCCGCCATCCTCGCCCACGCGGAAGCCGTCCACGTCAGCGTCCTGACCAGCGGCGGTGAACAGGCTGCCTGCCAGACCGGCAACGAGACGAAAAAGCGCCTGCAGCAGCTGGCTGCCCGGCAGGGCGTCGAAGCCGCTGTCTGCCGCGTGACCACCCGGGCCCCCCGCGACCCGGCGGTGCAGTCCTGGCTGGATGGCCTGTTTTTCGGCGGCCCGGCAGAGTCCGGTGCGCCGCAGAATATTTCGCTCGTCCAGGCCGGCAGCTGGCAGGCCGCCTGCGCCTATGCCGCGCGGCAGATCCGCACCGGAGCGGCCTCCGGTCTGCGCTACCGCGATTTTACCGTCTGTATGACCGATGAAGCCGCCTGCGCGCTTCCCATGCAGACGCTTCTCTCCCGCGCCGGCATCCCCGTCTACAGCGCGGCGAACGCGCCGCTGCTCAAAAAGCCGCTCGTCGCGGCCCTTCTGAGCGCCCTGCAGGCGATCCTGCGCTATGAGCAGGGGCCGATGCTCTCCTTCCTCAAATCCGGCTTTTCGCCCGTCAGCGAAGACGAATGCGACCGGCTCGAGCGCTATGTCCACTACTGGAACATCCGCGGTCAGCTCTGGGAAAAGCCGTGGCAGATGCACCCGCGCGGCCTCGGCCTTCCCATGACGCCGGAGGACACACAGGCACTCGAAGAGCTGGACCGCATCCGCGAACAGGCCGTCGCGCCCCTGCGGCGGCTGCGCCTCGCCTTTGCCAAGGCTCCCGACACCGACGCGCGCCTGCGCGCCATCGCGAGCTTCTGGGAGGAGCTGGACGTCGCCGGCCGCCTGCAGGCGCAGAGCGAAGCGCTC
>ENA-ORLY01001527-ORLY01001527.1-human-gut-metagenome-genome-assembly--contig:-NODE-1527-length-26968-cov-13.955561_pt1 | contig 26968 bp, 21 predicted proteins | sample MGYA00243071_ERZ508832 | MGnify/ENA primary metagenome ERZ508832 (study PRJEB26277, sample SAMN04329777) | human gut metagenome | biome: human-associated habitat | host: Homo sapiens | place: USA... | reverse complement strand
GCGCAACCGCCGCTTGCGGCGGCTCTTGGCGCGGAGATCCGCCGGAGCGGTGCTTAAGCCGTTAGGCGGGAATTGTGCGGTGTTGCCATAAGTATAAAAGTTTCTTCGCTTCCTTCTTTTCAAAGAAGGCGGGAAAGGACCTCGAATCATGCCAGAGAAAAAATCCGCCGGGGAATCCTTTGCCGGCAACGTAATGAAATACTCGGTGGCAACCTACCTGGGTTTTGCCATCACCGGCCTGGCGCTCATCGTCAAGGGCCTGCTGCCTGCCGAGGTGCTGGGCGCGCCGGTCACCTTTATGACCTACACCGCCACCGTCATGAACCTTGGCATCCTGGGCCTGGACCAGACCCTGCTGCGCTTTTACCATGAGCCGCCCGCCGGGGCCGAACCCCGCCAGCTGTTTGCCGCCTGCACCCGGATGTCGGTGGCGTTCATGCTGGTGCTGGGGGCTGTGTGCAGCCTGTTCGCCGCCCGGCCCATGGCGGTGGCCTTCGGCTTTGGCGCTGACGGCCAGGGGCTGGTGCCGCTGCTGTTCGTGAACGCCGCGCTGTACATGCTGGTGCGCTACCTGAACGTGCTGTTGCGGCTGGAAAACGACCTGAAAGCCTACACCGCCGAGACGCTGTGGATGCAGGGATGCTTCAACCTCATCTACCTGCTGCCCGGCTTCTTCACCTCCAACGTCTACCTGCTGGCCATGGCGGCCATCATCAGCTTCGGCGTGGTGGTCATTGCGTTTGGGTATAAGTACCGCAGCGCCTTCTTCAGTCCGCTGCCTGCCGAAAAATTCGGCGGTATCGCCAAGGTGGCTGTGCCTTATGGCATCGCGCTGGCCCCGGCGCAGATTCTGTTCAGCCTGTCCAGCGGCATCTGCCTGTCCTTTGTGGGCAACAAGTGCGGCGAAAGCGCCCAGGGACTCTTTGCCTTCGGCTACAGCCTGGCGCAGCTGGTCACCGCTATCCAGGCGGGCTTCTCCACCTACTGGGGCCCCTATGTGTACGCCCACTACCGCGAGGAACAGGAGCGCATCGGCCGCGTGCACGACGTGCTGAACCTGCTGATCTTCGGCTTTTTCTGCGTGCTGGTGATGTTTGAGGACATCGTATTCCTCATCTTCCCCAACAAAAAAGAGTGCCTGACCATCTTCCCGCTGCTGATGCTGGCGGTGGTGTTCAACATTTTGTGCGAGGGCACCGTCTACGGCAACTCCATCGCCCGCAAACCCTGGCATGATACCATTGGCATTGGCATCGGGGCGCTGTCTAATTTGGGGCTGTGCGCGGCCTTCGTGCCCCGCTTTGGCATGACCGGCGCGGCCTTTGCGCTGGCCGCCAGCAACGGTCTGGCATTTTTGTACCGCAGCGTTACCGGGCAGATGTACTACCGCACCATCCCCAGCTTTGCCAAGACCATCTCCGGCTTTCTGCTGGCGTTCGCCGTCACGGCGGCCGGCACGCTGCTGTGGCAGCATTTTGTCCTGAAATTCGTGCTCACCGGCGCGGTGCTGTTCATCTACTGCACCCTCTACCGCGCCCAACTGCTCAAACTGTGGAATATGGGGCTGGGCATCCTGCGCGGCCTGTTAAAGAAGTGAGGAAAACCATGAAACATTGCGGTACACAGGAACTGGAGACCGGGCGGCTGCTGCTGCGGCGGTTGACCATGGATGACAGCGAGATGATGTTTAACAACTGGGCCAGCGACCCCGAGGTGACCAGGTATCTGCGCTGGAACGCCCACCGCAGCTGGGCCGAGACCGCCGAAATCCTGAACGAGTGGGAAAAGCACTACGTGGAGCCCACCTTTTACCAGTGGGGTGTGGAAAACAAGCGCAGCGGCGTGCTGATGGGCACCATCAGCCTGTTCCCCGCGCCGGAGCTGAAGACCGGCTGGCACCTGAACACCGAAATTCTGGGCTCTGCCTGGGAGGCGGGCTATGCACTGGGCCGCAAGTGGTGGAACAACGGCTATATGACCGAGGCCCTCTGCGCCGTGCGGGACTACTGGTTCAACACGGTGGACGCCCCCTGGCTGGCGGCCATCCATGCCAACGAGAATGTGGCCAGCAGCGCCGTGCTGCAAAAAGCCGGTTTCGTTTACGACCACGATGTGATCGACCACAAATTTGACGGCACGGCGGTGCCCTGCCGCGCCTACCACCTGGTAAAAGAGGATCTATGAGCGAGAATACGATCGATTTGGACTTTGGCACCACGGCCCAGAAACAGCAGGACGGCGAGAAACTGCCCGTCGTGCTGCTGGCGCTGGACCAGGGCAAGTACGATATGGCCCGCAGTCTGGACGAGCTGCGGGCGCTGGCTGACGCCAACGGCATGGAGGCCGTGGCCGAGGTTACGCAGAAGCGCTCCACCCCCGAAGCCGCCACCCTGCTGGGGGAGGGCAAGGTGGCCGAAGCGCGGCTTGTCTGCCAAAATTTGAACGCTGCGGCAGCTATTTTTGACGGCGAACTCACCGGCAGCCAGATCCGCAACCTGTCCGCCGCTTTGCAGGTGGAAGTGCTGGACCGCACGATGCTGATTTTGGAAATTTTCCGTGCCCGCGCTACCACCAATGAGGGCAAGCTGCAGACCGAACTGGCCACCCTGCGCTACCAGCTGCCCCGTTTGCAGGGCCTGGGTGAATCCCTCAGCCGCCAGGGCGGCGGCGGCGGGGGCGGCGGTGGTGCCCGCCGCGGTGCCGGTGAAACCAAGCTGGAGCTGGACCGCCGCCACCTGCACCACCGCATTGAACATCTCGAAGGCCGTCTTAAAGAGATGGAGAAGCGCCGGGGTGAGACCCGCCGCGCCCGCCAGAAAAACAATGTGCCCGTGGTGGCACTGGTGGGCTACACCAACGTGGGCAAGTCCAGCCTGCTGAACGCCCTGTGCGGCGAGCAGATCTTTGAGGCGGACATGCTGTTCGCCACGCTGGACCCCACCGCCCGCAAGCTGACCCTGCCCAGCGGCCTGCAAATTATTCTGGTGGATACGGTCGGCTTTGTCAGCCGCCTGCCCCACCACCTGGTGGAAGCGTTCAAGAGCACGCTGGAAGAAGCCGCCTATGCGGACGTTATCGTAAAGGTGGCCGACGCCGGTGACGACCAGGCTGCCGAGCAGCTGGCCGTCACCGATGAGGTACTGAGCAGCCTGGATTGCGAGGGCATCCCCCAGCTGGTGGTGTACAATAAGTGCGATACAGCGAACCTGCTGTCCTTTGACCCGGACATCCTGCTGACCAGCGCCAAAACGGGCGTGGGCCTGCCCGCCCTGCTGGCCAAGATCGATGATGTGCTGGCCCACCGTGTGCGGGGCATCGAGGTGCTGCTGCCCTACGATAAACTGGCGCTGGCCGACATCCTGCGCAGCCGCGGCAGCGTGGCCGAGGAAGAATACCGAGAGGACGGCGTCTACTACCGCGCCACCGTCAAGATCGACGACCTGCATCGGTTTGAGCCGTATCTTGTGTAAGGTTGACAGCGATTTGTCTTCGCTTTATAATGAAGTCGTTTGAGAACAAAAACATGTTTGTAGGGTCGATGCAAGCACCGGCCCCTGCAATTTACGGGATACTAATTTAAAATAAAGGGGTTTTCACCATGTCTAACGTTCGTACCCGGTTTGCGCCGTCGCCCACGGGCTATATGCACGTCGGCAACCTGCGCACCGCACTGTACACTTACCTGCAGGCACGCCATAACGATGGTACGTTCATTCTGCGTATTGAGGATACCGACCAGGGCCGCCTGGTCGAGGGCGCTACCGACATCATCTACGGCACGCTGCGCGCCACCGGCCTGACCTGGGACGAAGGCCCCGACATCGGCGGCCCCGTCGGCCCCTATGTGCAGAGCCAGCGCATGGGCATGTTCAAACAGTATGCCGAGCAGCTCGTCAAGGAGGGCAAGGCTTACTACTGCTTCTGCACCGAGGACCGCCTGAACGAGATGCACGAGGCCCAGCGCGCCGCCGGTGAGATGACCCACTACGACGGCCACTGCCGCCACCTGACTCAGGAGGAGATCGACGCCAAGCTGGCCGCCGGTGAGCCTTACGTCATCCGCCAGAAGATCCCCGAATCCGGCGTGGCCGGTTTCGACGATGTGGTCTATGGCCATATCGAGGTCGACGTCAAGGAACTGGACGACCAGATTTTGATTAAGACCGACGGCATGCCTACCTACAACTTCGCCAACGTGGTGGATGACCACCTGATGGGCATTACCCACGTCATCCGCGGCAGCGAGTATCTGTCCTCCACCCCCAAGTACAACCTGCTGTACGAGGCTTTCGGCTGGGAAAAGCCCATCTACGTCCACTGCCCGCCGGTTATGAAGGACGCCCAGAATAAGCTGTCCAAGCGCAACGGCGACGCCAGCTATCAGGACCTGGTGGCCAAAGGCTACCTGCCTGCCGCTGTGCTGAACTATCTGCTGCTGCTGGGCTGGGCCCCCGAGGGCGAGCAGGAAATTTTCTCTCTTGAGGAAATGATCAAGATTTGGGACCCTGCCCGCATTTCCAAGTCCCCCGCCATCTTTGACCCGCTTAAGCTGCGTGCCATCAACGCCGCCTACATCCGCGCCCTGCCGGCCGAGGAGTTCCGCCGCCTGGCCGATCCGTTCATCGACCGTGCTGTGCACCGCGATATCGACCGCGACCTGCTGTGCGCCAACCTGCAGCCCCGCTGTGAAGTGCTGGAGGACATCCCGCCGCAGCTGGATTTCTTCGACGCCGTGCTGCCCATCGACGCCGAGATGTACCGCAACAAAAAGCAGAAGACCACGCCGGAATCCGCCAAGGAGGCTCTGGCCGCCCTGCTGCCGGTGCTGGAAGCCCAGGCCGATTGGAACCGCGACGCCATCTTTGAGGCCTGCAAGACCCTGGCCGAGCAGATGGAGAAAAAGAACGGCTGGCTGCTCTTCCCGCTGGGCATTGCCCTGTCCGGCAAAGCCCGTACCCCCGGCGGCGGCACCGACCTGGCCGCTATGATGGGCAAGGAAGAAACCATCGTCCGCGTAAAGGCCGCGCTGGAAAAGCTGTAAATTTAAAATAAGAAAATGCCCGCTGCATGAGATAAACATGCGGCGGGCATTTGTTTTAACTTTGTTACTCCTGATGCGCCTGCAGTGCGGCCAGCAGCGGCGGGATCAACTGCTTTTTACGGCTGACGACCCCCGGCAGCCAGGCCTTGCCGTCCTTCGGCTCTACATGGAACGCCTCGCGCACGATCTGTTCGGCAGCGTTGCCGCAGTACATCAGATCTGTGCTCTGGGTCTTCATGTCGGTGAACATGTAGAAGATCATCGGCAGACCCTCACGGCGGCTGGCCTCGGGCAGGAACGGCCCTACCAGCGCCTCGGCGGCGGCACGGGATTTGTCCGTCATGTAGATGGACTGCCCCACGCCAAACTTGGCGTCGCCGCGGCTGAACACCTTGAAGTCGGAGCAGAACACATCCTCGGCGTCGCGGCCGGTCAGGTCGGCGCCCGCTTCAAACATCTGCTCAGCGTAGGTGGGAATGTCCTCGCCCGCCAGCGCGGCCAGCGCCTTGGCAGCGGCCTCATCCTGCGGGGTCGAGGTGGGGGAGCGGAACATCAGCGTGTCGGACAAAATGGCCGACAGCAGCAGACCCGCGATCTCTTTCGAGGGGGTCATGCCCTGCTCGCCGAACATCTGGTACAAAATGGTGGCTGTGCAGCCCACCGGCACATTGCGGAAGTAGACCGGCCCGGTAGTCTCCAAATTGCCGATGCGGTGATGGTCGATGATCTCCAGAATATCGGCTTCTTCCAGGCCGTCCACAGCCTGCTGGCGTTCGTTGTGGTCCACCAGAATCAGCTGCTTGCGGTGCAGGTTCAACAGGTTACGGCGGCTGACCACGCCGCAGTACTTGCCGTTCTCGTCCAGAATCGGGAAGTAGCGGTGGCGCACGCTGGCCATGACCTTGCGGGCGTCCTCAATGGGCGTGTTTACGCTGAATTTCAGAAGCTCCTTAGTGCGCATAAAGTGGCGCACCGGCGCGGCGGTGGAGATGAGCCGCGCGGCAGCGTAGGTGTCGTAGGGGGTGGCCAGGATGGCGCAGCCCTTCTCCTGGGCGCGGGCCACGATGGTGCGGGGCACTGCCGAGCCGCAGCAGACGATGATGGCCCGGGCACCGCAGTCGATGGCGCACATCTGCGCCTCGTACCGGTTGGAGACTAGGACTAAATCGTCGGGCTTGACCAGTTCCTCCATGATTTCGGGACTGGTGCCGATGCAGATGTTGCCGCTGTCGATGCGGGTGTCGGCGTTGCCTACTACCAACTCAGCCTCCAGCGTTTCCAAAAGATTGGAGTAGCGGGTGCTGGCGGCGGCCAGTACGGCAGTGTCAAACAGGTCCATGTTGGCATCGGCAATGTCCTTGATGGTGATAAGCCCCTGCAGCTCGCCCTCGTTATCCACGATGCACAGGGTGTCGATCTCGACATCGCGCATCAGGTTCCAGGCGGCGCGCACGCTCATTTCGCCGTCAATGCCCGCCTGTTTGCGGATGTCAATGTCTTTGATCTGGGGGCTGACATCAGTGCACAGGCGCGGCGGCTCCACGCCGAAATGCTGCAAAACAAAGCGAGTCTCGCGGTTGATATGCCCGGCGCGGCGGGCTTCGTACAGGCCTTCCAGGCTGCCGCGGTTTTTCAGCCAGGCATAGGCAAGGGCCGAGCAGATCGAGTCGGTATCGGGGTTCTGGTGTCCGATGATGTTGATGCGGCGCATCGGTTTTGTTGCCATGTGTTCTTTCCCTCTCTTGTCTTGTTTTTTGGGAAACTGCGTCCTTCCCCACGGAATGTACAAAATCCCTTTCAATTACTATCCAACATTTTATATTATAGCATACTATTTTATAATTTGCGATTCTTGACAAATACTACATGATAGCGTATTATAGATAAGTATGTGGATATTGGGGTTTATCCCCCTATAGATAGGCATTCAATCGCAAACCAATCAGAGAGGGAACGTATATGATTCAGGAAAATTTACGCAATGTCGCGATCATCGCCCACGTTGACCACGGCAAAACCACCCTGGTCGACCAGATGCTGAAGCAGTCCGGTGCTTTCCGCGCCAACCAGCAGGTCGCCGAGCGTGTCATGGACTCCGGTGATATCGAGCGCGAGCGCGGCATCACCATCCTGGCCAAGAACTGCTCCTGCGAGTATCAGGGCGTCAAGATCAACATTGTCGATACCCCGGGCCACGCCGACTTCGGCGGCGAGGTCGAGCGCGTGCTGAAGATGGTCAACGGCGTTCTGCTGCTGGTGGACGCTGCTGAGGGCTGCATGCCCCAGACCCGTTTCGTGCTGCAGAAGGCTCTGCAGCAGAATCTGAGCCTTGTTGTCGCCATCAACAAGATCGACCGTCCCGATGCCCGCATCAAGGAAGTCATCGACGAGGTCCTCTACCTGCTGATGGATCTGGGCGCTACCGACGAGCAGCTGGACTGCCCCATGCTGTTCTGCTGTGGCCGTGATGGCACTGCAAGCCTTGACCCCGATGTACCCGGCACTGATCTGGTCCCCCTGTTCGACACCCTGCTGAGCACCATCAAGCCGCCCGAGGGCGACCCCGAGGCTCCCTTCCAGATGCTGGTGTCCTCTGTGGACTACAATGAGTTCGTTGGCCGCATCGGCATCGGCCGCATCCAGAACGGCGTCGCCAAGGTGGGCGAGGAAGTGGTCGTGTGCGACTGGCACAACCCCGACCTCAAGATGCGCGGCCGTCTGACCAAGCTGTATGACTTCCAGGCCAATGGCCGTCAGCCCTGCGACAACATCACCGCAGGCGACATCGTGGCTTTCTCCGGTCTGCCCGACGTCACCATCGGCAACACCCTGTGCAGCCCCTCCAATATCGAGCCGCTGCCCTTTGTGAAGATCAACGACCCCACCGTCGAGATGACCTTCTCCGTCAACGACAGCCCGCTGGCCGGCCGTGAGGGCAAGTATGTCACCAGCCGCCAGATCCGTGACCGTCTGCAGAAAGAGCTGCTGAAGGACGTCGCTCTGAAGGTGGAGGATTCCGCCACCACCGATTCCTTCCGTGTCATGGGCCGTGGTGAGATGCATCTGTCCATCCTCATCGAGACCATGCGCCGCGAAGGCTATGAGCTGCAGGTCTCTCCCCCGCATGTTCTGACTAAGGTCATCGACGGCAAGACCTACGAACCTATGGAGCACGTCGTCATCGACGTCCCCACTCAGTATCAGGGTGCTGTCATGACCGGTCTGGGCCAGCGCAAGGCCATCCTGCAGCAGATGGAGTCTCTGGGTTCCGACCGTGTGCGTCTGGAGTTCCGTATGCCCAGCCGCGGCCTGTTCGGCTACCGCAACCAGTTCCTGACCGATACCCACGGCGAGGGCATCATCAACCAGATCTTTGACGGCTACGACGTCTGGGCTGGCATGATCGCCAACCGCTCCACCGGTTCTCTGGTCAGCTTTGAGACCGGCGAGGCCGTCACCTATGGCCTGTTCAACGCGCAGCAGCGCGGCACTCTGCTGGTGGGCGCCGGCGAGAAGGTCTACGAGGGCATGGTCATCGGCTACACCGCTTCCGGCGAGGATGTCGATGTCAACGTCTGCAAGACCAAGCACCTGACCAATACCCGTGCTTCCGGCTCTGACGACGCTCTGCGCCTCATTCCCATCAGCAAGCTGAGCCTCGAGGGCTGCCTCGAGTTCCTGGCTCAGGACGAGCTGCTGGAGGTCACTCCCGAGAACCTGCGCATCCGCAAGCAGATCCTCAACCACGAGCAGCGCATGAAGGCCAAGAGCAAGATGAAGTAAGCCTTCCTCATAAAATGCAAAATGTCCCGTCCTCTGCACTCTATGTGCAAAGGGCGGGATTTTTGTTTGTCTTTATTCCTCTTCTCCGGTCATTTTCTGCCGGGCCAGCGCCTGCAGTTCTTCCAGTGAGCTCACCTTCACCTTGTTCGTCTTGTGCTTTTGGAAATGCTTTGCCCCCTTTGCGTCCCGGTGATGGCCGTGTCCCCGATGGGTCGGCTTCGGCGGTTTTGCGGCAGGGACACTCCCCGTCTCCGGGAGCGGACTGTTTTTCCGGTAAAGGTCGTGCTGGACGATGTATTCCAAATACTCCATGATGGTCTTCTTGTGAATGGCCTGACTGTGATAGCCGGGGATGTCCTCACTCTCAGTCAGATGGCTCCTATGGGTGTTCTTGTGATAGAGCCAGATTTTATCTTTTCCCTTCCAGACGATCCGCCACCCGCCGATGGACGTCGTGACGTCGATCTCGCCATCCCGCAGCACACACTGCATCCCTCTCTGGCTGCAGAAGGACTCTATCTGCGTCCGGGTCTGCCCGTACCGGATGCCCAGCGGTGAACACCGGTCGCAGGCCGTCAGGCCGAGGGCCGCCGCATCGGCTCTCCCGAAAAGCGGCTTCCACTGCAGATAGTCCGGCCCCTCCCGGAACGGTTTGCAGCAGGGGCAGGCACGGTCATGGTAAAGCTTTTGCGGGTCGCCCTCCCGGTAGAACAGCTTCGGTGCCGGCGGATAATTCTGCGGCGTCCCCAGAGCACCTGTGTGAGGCTGGAACTTCACTGCATGCAGCCGTTCCATCTCCCAGAGATACAGCGCCTTCTTCTTTTGGCAGTCTCTGCAGAGAGCGGCCCCTTCCAGCAGCACCTGCGGCGTACAGGGCTGTCCGCCCGGCAGGCCGAGATGACTGCATCCCGGCAGGTGGACGGTGTTTGTCCTGGGGTTAAGGCAGAGTTCTGTCTGCGTCCACTCCTCGCTCTGCGCCGCAAGCTGGCTCACCCTGTCCCACAGCTCAAGCAGAAAGCCTGCCCGGTATTTCGGCTGATAAAACGTCTCCCGGGTCGTCTGGACATGAAACGCCCTCAGCACCTGCTGAAAAGGCACCCGGCCCCTCTTTCTGGGGCGGACGACTGCTCCCAGCAGTTCTTCCAGCAGAACGACTTTCGCCGTACAGAGGCGATGTCCGCAGTCATGCATCGCCTGCCGGAACAGCTCATATTCTTTCCGGCTCCACAGGACCAGAACGTCATAGGCCGGAAAGGTCTCCGCTATCGTATTCAAAATCTCTTTTCGCGGCTTTGCTGTTTCCAGTACCGTGATGTTGTGGTAAACAGCATCTTTTGTCCACTGCGTCAGGGCGCTCATGTCGTCCAGATGGGTGTAGCGTCCGTACCGCGTCATTCCATTCGGGCTGTAAGACTGACAGCAGACCGCAAAAATATCGCCCGGCCCGGGCATTTCGGCCCGGGCATTCCACATGAGCGTCACAAACAGGTACTTCATTTTTACCGTCCTTTCCTCTGGCCGTACTCTCTTCTGCCTCCTATTTTACAAATCATCTGTCCGATAAAACTCTCTTTTGAGATTTTTTGCAGCAAAAATGCCCTGGATCCTGCGATTCAGGGCATTTGCCGTTGTATTTTTGAAATTTCAGCCTGCGTAGGCGCTGCCGGGTGTCCATGCATTATCGGCAGAATACTTGGCGTGGTTGCGCAGGTAAGTGACCCACGCGCCGTAGCCGTTGCCCGCCGAGAAGTGGACGCCGTCCGGCGCAGCCAGCACCTCTTTCAGGTTACCCTCGCCGTCGGCCAGCGTCTCCCACAAATCGAGGTAGACACAGCCCTTATCTACGGCCAGCAGGGCCAGCTGCTCGTTCACCGAGCGGATGATGTCCGAGGCAAGGCCCGGCTTTTCCGCTGCGGCCTCGGGGCGGACGGGCGGGATGGACTCAACATAGATGACGCAGTCCTCCCCCAGCGTCTGGCGCAGCACATCCAGCATCTGGCCGTAGTAAGCGAGGAAGCGGTCTGCCGCACCCACGGTGGTCAGGGTGTTGGTACCCAGCAGGATATACAGCTTCTTGGGCTGAGCAGCGGCCAGCACGTCCAGCGCGACTTCCTCGCCCCGCACACTGCTCTTGACGGCGCTGCGGTTGACGATGGCATCCGGACCGACGCCGGTGTAGCCGCAGATGAGTGCTCCGCCGAGGTTGATCTTATAGTCGGAGAAGCCCACCGTCAGGCTGTCACCGAGGAAGGCGGCATCGGAGAAGTAGCTCAAATCGACCTGGCCGCTGGCGGGCTGGCGGATGACGCTGCTGTCGTAGGCTTTGACGCTGTAGGCTCCCGCCGTCTGACGGGCCGGGCCGAACTGCTCGAGGGTCACGGCGGGCGTGCCGTCTGCCGCTGCGTTCTCCCCGCCGCTGACGGCGCTGTCGGTGGTGCTGTCCGCCGCGCCCTGCATGGGCAGCGGAGCCAGAATGTTCTGCGCCGTGCCGTTGGCCGTCACGGTGGGCAGCTCTTCGGGCTGTGCCTGTCCGTGCTCGAGGATGGCCGTGATGGCGAAGCTCACCAGCAGGATGCCAGCCACGGCCCCCGCAAACCGGATGACTCCGCCGGGACCGCCTCTGCGGCTCCGGCCCGTGCTATGATAATCGTGTGAAATGCCCATAAAGGTGTTCCCGCTTTCGTTTGGTTCTGCTCTTAGTCTGCCCGGGCGTCGGCGGGTTATCCCCGCTTTCCGGCCCGGCAGAGCTGTGCAGCACCTATTTTATCATAATTTTTTTGCCTCTGCAACCAATTAGGGCTTGCATACAACAGGCAAAACAGTTACAATAGAAGAAGAGCAGGTTTTTGCACACATTTCTCGAAGTGCTTGCACGACCTGCCAGAATTTTTGTGCGAGTTGCAGTCATCGATTGTTGGCTGTTCCCCCGTCCGTACACTGTGCAGGGTGTACGGACCGCGAAACGGGGACAGCGCGGAGCGGTGCTGCGGCGCACAGGAAGTCCAATTTATCGGTAAATGGTACAAGGAGGTTCTCATGGCCAAGAATGTCATCATCGGCCAGAGCGGCGGTCCTACCGCCGTCATCAATTCCAGTCTCGCAGGCGTCTATAAAGCCGCCTGCAGTCTGGGCGCAGACAAGGTCTACGGCATGAAATACGGCATCGAGGGACTGCTGAAAGAGGAGCTCGTGGAGCTGAACGTCCTGCTGGACGACCGGCTCAGCATCGAGCTGCTCAAGCGCACGCCGTCCAGCTATCTGGGCAGCTGCCGCTACAAGCTCCCCGAGCCGGAGGCGGACTCCACGCCCTACGTCAAGCTGTTCACCCTGTTTGACAAGTACGACATCTGCGCGGTGTTCTACATCGGCGGCAACGACTCGATGGACACCATCGCCAAGCTCAGCCGCTACGGCGCACAGGTAGGCAGTGCGGTGCGTTTTATCGGTGTACCCAAGACCATCGATAATGACCTCTGCCTCACCGACCACACCCCCGGCTACGGCTCTGCGGCCAAGTACATCGCCACCATCCTCAAGGAAGTCATCCGTGACTCCTCCGTCTACGACATCCGCAGCGTGACTGTGGCCGAGATCATGGGCCGTCACGCCGGATGGCTGGCCGGTGCGGCCTGCCTCGCAGGCGGCGACGACAGCGACGGCCCCGACCTCATCCTTCTGCCGGAAGTTCCCTTTGACCAGGACAAGTTCCTCGCCAGAGTGGATGAGCTGCAGCGGGTGAAGTCCAACGTCATCATCGCGGCCAGCGAGGGTGTCAAGACCGCCGACGGCACCTATCTGTGCGACCTCGTGTCCACGGCAGGCCAGCTGGACGCCTTCGGCCACAAAGCCATCCTCAGCGGCACCAGCCGCTATCTGTCCGACCTCATCCACGACAAGCTGAACTGCAAGAGCCGCGCCATCGAGTTCTCAACGCTGCAGCGCTGCGCCAGCCATCTGGCCAGCCGCACCGACGTGACCGAGGCCTACGCCGTGGGCGGCGCAGCGGCAGCCGCAGCCTTTGCCGGTGAGACGGGCAAAATGATCGCGCTCAAGCGCGTTTCCGAGTATCCTTACCAGTGCATCACCGAAGCGGTGGACGTCCAGCAGGTGGCAAACCTCGAAAAGAAGGTGCCGCTGGACTGGATCACCCCCGACGGGATGCAGGTGACGGCGGCGTTCGAGGAATACGCCCGCCCGCTCATCCTCGACGAGGTCACCCCCGTCTACGTCAACGGTACGCCCCGCCACATCTGCCTGTAAGGAAACTCGCTTCTCCCCTTCCCCGCGTCTGTTTTCGTGCTCCTGCACGATTTTATAAAGCCGAAACAGAAAAACAAAAAAGGAGAAATCATCATGGGTAAAAATGCAATCGTTGGCCAATCCGGCGGCCCCACCTCTGTCATCAACGCAAGTCTGGCTGGTGTGTTCGAGAGCTGCAAGAGCCGCGGCGCGGACATCGTCTACGGCATGTGCAACGGCGTCGCCGGTCTGCTGGAGGAGCGGGTCGTGGACCTGTCCACCCTGCTGACCGATGACCTCGACATCGAGCTGCTCAAGCGCACCCCCTCCAGCTTCCTCGGCAGCTGCCGCTACAAGCTGCCCGACTGGCACACCGACGAGGCCGTGTACAAGAAGCTCTTCGCCATCCTCGAAAAGCTGGACATCGGCTACTTCTTCTACATCGGCGGCAACGACTCGATGGACACCATCGGCAAGCTGGCTGAGTACGGCGAGTGCATCCAGAGCGACATCCGCTTCATGGGCGTGCCTAAGACCATCGACAACGATCTGATGGTCACCGACCACACCCCCGGCTACGGCTCTGCGGCCAAGTACATCGGCGTGGTGATGAAGGAGATCATCCGCGACGCCACCGTCTACGGCACCAAGTACGTCACCGTCGTCGAGATCATGGGCCGCAACGCCGGCTGGCTGACCGCCGCCGCCGCACTGGCCAAGAGCGACGACTGCGAGGGCGTGGACATGATCTGCCTGCCCGAAGTCCCCTTCAATGTGGAGCACTTCATCGAGAAGGTGCGCGTGATGCAGGAGAAGAAGCCCAGCATCGTCATCGCGGTGTCTGAGGGCGTCAAGCTCGAGGATGGCCGCTATGTCTGTGAGCTGGCCGACGATGTCCACGCGGTGGACGCTTTCGGCCACAAGGCCCTGACCGGCACCGCCCGCTATCTGGCCAACGTCGTAGCCCGCAATCTGGACACCAAGACCCGTTGCATCGAGCTTTCCACCCTGCAGCGCTGCGCCGGCCACCTGACCAGCCGCACCGACATCACCGAGGCCTATCAGGTCGGCGGTGCTGCTGTCAAGGCTGCGTTTGAGGGCGTCACCGGCCAGATGGTGGCCCTGAAGCGCATCTCCAACAGCCCCTATCAGTGTACCACTGAGCTGCACCCCATCAGCGAGGTCGCAAATCTCGAGAAGAAGGTGCCGCTGAGCTGGATGAACGAGAATCACACCCAGATGACTGAAGACTTCCTTGCTTACGCACGGCCCCTCATCCAGGCTGAGCTGACCCCGCTCTACATCGCCGGTCTGCCTCACCACATCTACATGAAGCCCCAGAAGTAAGCGTTCTGTTTCGCAAACGTACCTCCGCGCCCCTGCACCCTGTGTGCAGGGGTGCATTTTTGTACGGAAAAAGCTTTGATTTCACTTGTATTTTACCTGAAACCGTATTATAATACTATCTGCGTCGCTCGCTGTTGAGCGGCGCGTTTTTTCGTGAGTACCATCTGATATTTGAGGAGGCAGAGCATTTTCATGGCACAGAATACCCGGACAGGCGATTTGACCAGCGGCCCCATGCTGCAAAAGATCATCCTGTTTTCCCTGCCGCTGGCTGCATCCAGCATCCTGCAGCTGCTGTTCAACGCAGCCGATGTCGTCGTCGTGGGACGCTTTGCGGGCAGCACGGCGCTGGCCGCTGTCGGCTCCAACGGTGCGCTCATCAACCTGCTGGTCAACCTGTTCGTGGGCCTGTCGCTGGGCGCGAACGTCGTTGCGGCCCGCTGCTTCGGCGCGAAGGACGATGAGGGCGTCCGCAACACCGTCCAGACCTCCGTGGCGCTGGGCCTTGTCAGCGGCTTCTTGCTGGCCGTGGTGGGCTTTTTCGCCGCCCGCGTCCTGCTGGAGCTGATGAGCTGCCCGGAGGACGTCATCGGCCTGTCCACCCTCTACCTCAAGATATACTTCATCGGTATGCCCATGACCATGCTGTACAACTTCAGCTCGGCCCTCCTGCGCGCCGTGGGCGACACCAGGCGGCCTCTGTTCTGTCTGGCCGTGGCGGGCGTCATCAATGTGGTGCTGAACCTCGTGTTCGTCATCCTCTTCTCCATGAGCGTGGCGGGCGTCGCTCTGGCTACCATCATCAGCCAGACCGTCTCCGCCTGCATGGTCACGGCCCTGCTGGTGAAGGAAAAAGGCCCGCTCCACCTCGACCTCGGCCATCTGGGCTTCCATGCGGGGGTTCTGGGCCAGATTTTGCGCATCGGCCTGCCTGCCGGTCTGCAGAGCACCGTGTTCAGCCTCTCCAACGTCGTCATCCAGTCGGCGGTCAACTCCTTCGGCTCCATCGTCGTGGCCGGCAACTCTGCCGCTTCCAACCTCGAGGGCTTCGTCTATACCGCCATGAACGCTTTTGCCCAGGCTGCTGTCACCTTCACGAGCCAGAACATGGGCGCCCGCCGGTACGACAACTTGGACCGCGTCATGCGCAACTGCCTGCTCTGCTCCATCGTCACCGGCCTCGTGCTGGGCGGCGGTGCTTCCCTGCTGGGCGAACAGCTGCTCCACTTCTACTCCTCCGATGAGGTCGTGGTGACCGCCGGTCTGGCCCGTATGCACATCATCTGCACCACCTATCTGCTCTGCGGCGGCATGGATGTTCTGGCCAGCTGCCTGCGCGGCCGGGGCTACTCCGTCCTGCCGATGGTGGTCAGCCTCGTTGGCAGCTGCCTGCTCCGCCTCGTCTGGATCGCCACCATCTTCCGGCTGTTCCACACCACCACGATGCTTTACCTCAGCTACCCCGTCAGCTGGATCCTCACTACACTGGTGCATCTGGCCTGCCTGCTGGTGGTACGGCATAAGATGAACGAGAGCCTTAAAGCTGCTGCACAGCGGTAAGCAGGCTCTTTGTCAGAGCGATACGATCGCAGTGCAAGAGCTGTTTGGCAGCGTCCTTGCCCTCTCAGGCGGGCTTGCGCCCGCCAGCTCTCCCAGAGGGAGAGCCTTTGGCAGGCCAGTCAACTCTGAGCTGGCCGCCGGAAGCCTGATATAACGCAAAAAATAGTGCCCTGCTACAGAGGGCAGCAGCTGCGGAACCATGTTCCTTGTCAAGCTGCTGCTAGCCTTGGTAGCAGGGCACTACTGTTTGCGATACAAATTAAGCTTTACTCGTCCAGCATGGGCTTGACCGACACGCCAGTGCCTCTCCCTTCGGGAGCAACGGCGACGACCGCCGCCAGCGGCGGAAACAGGGAGGAGCTGTTGGGGCCGCGGCCAGCAAGGATGCGAGCGGCAGCGAAGCAGACGCTGGGAGCCGCAACCCGGGCAGTGTCACCGAAGGTGGCGGAGAGGGGCCTTCGCCAGCAGATACCGGTCATACCCGCCGTACATCTCCCGGCGGCAGACGATCTCAAAGCCGCTGGCCAGAGCGTTGTTCAGGCTGTACTGATTTTCCGGGCTGACGGTGGCCCCGATGCCCACGATGCCCGGACGGAGCAGGGTAAGCGCCACTTCCAGCAGCTTCCGCTGCAGACCGTTGCCCCGGTAGTCGGGGTGGACGATGGCGCTGTCGGCGTTGGCCCAGCCGTCCCACTCTTCTCGCGGGATGCCCATAAAGGCGGCATAGTTGTGCGCGTCCTGCCCGCAGTACCGCAGGATGAAGTAGGCCCCCAGCCGCCCGCCGTCCCACCCGCCGATGCACAGATCCTCTTTCAGGTAGCGGGCGATGTTTTCCAGCGTGTCGGGTACGAACTGCTCCGGGTGAGGCATCGCGGCCCGCACCTCGTTCTGCAAGGCGTAAAAGGCGGCGGCATCCTCCGGCCCGGCAGCGCGCAGGGTCATGGTGCGGCTTGCGGGCCGGCCGCACACTTTGTGCAGAAGAATTTCCATTCTTGCTCTATCCCTCCAAAATAAAATCATACTTTCCGGCTGATTCCAGTATAAATGCCGTTTGAATCATTGTCAATTTATGCTATAATATTTGCAGGAAAAGCTTTTGTGCTCAGGCACAGCTTTTTCGGAAGTCCAGGCAGGGCCGCCCTGCCCGTGTACCGGAGGAAACGAACCATGAGAGATTCCAGCTTATCCCCTTCCAGCCGCCTGGGTGGTGCTGTCATCAGCGACCGCATCGTCAGCGCTCTGCTAGAGGAACTGCGCACAGGCCGCTATGCACAGACTGACCGTCTGCCCGCCGAGGTAGACCTTGCCGCCGAACTCGGCGTCAGCCGCACCGTCATCCGCGATGCGCTGAGCGAGATGGAGCGTGCGGGTTACATCGAGCGGGTGCGCGGCATCGGCACAGTGGTCAACCGAAGTGTCCTGAACCTGCGCAGCCGGTTGGACCAGAAGCTGGAGTATTACCCGCTCATCCGCAGCTTTGGCAGCTACCCCCACGCCGACGGCATCCAGATCTACCCCGTCCGCGCAGGCGAAGAGCTGGCCCGTGATTTGGCCATCGAGCCCGGCGACGATGTCATCTGCATCAAGAAGCGCATCCTCGCCGACACCACCCCCGTCATCTACTCCATCGACTACCTGCCCCGCGCCCTGTTTGGGAACCGGGACTACACCCGCATCGACCTGTCGGGTGACATCTTCGATGTTCTGGAGCGGGAGTGCCGCCAGCAGGTGGCCTCCAATGTGGCCCACCTCAAGGCCAGCTGCGGCGACGAGCCCATCCGGGCCGCCATGCGTCTGGCCCCGGGCGAGGCCATGCTGCTGCTGGATGAGATATGCTACAACCGGCTCTGCCATCCCGTCATGCGTTCGTTGAGCTACTACACGAACTTCTTCGACTTCTCGATTCTTCGAAAGCTTCTTTGACGGAGGGAAACAAAAGAATATGCGTCATCTAATCGATCCGTTGGATTTCAGTCAGCAGGAGATCACCTCTCTGCTGGACCTGGCCGACCGCATCTGCGCCGACCCGGCTGCCTATCAGGACGTGGCCGCCCACAAAAAGCTGGCTACTCTGTTCTACGAGCCGTCCACCCGCACCCGTCTTTCGTTTGAGGCCGCGATGCTGAACCTCGGCGGACATGTCCTCGGCTTCCCGAGCGAGACCGTCTCCAGTGCATCCAAGGGCGAGAGCGTGGCCGACACCATCCGCGTCGTCTCCTGCTATGCCGACATCGTGGCCATGCGCCACCCCAAGGAGGGCGCACCGCTGCGGGCCAGCCGGTACTCCCGCATCCCTGTCATCAACGCAGGCGACGGCGGCCACCAGCACCCGACCCAGACCATGACCGACCTGATGACCATCCGCCGCCGCAAGGGCCGTCTGAACAACCTGACCATCGGCCTGTGCGGCGACCTCAAGTTTGGCCGCACCGTCCACTCTCTCATCAAGACCATGGCGCGCTGTGAGAACATCCGCTTCGTCCTCATCAGCCCCGAAGAGCTGCGGGTGCCGGACTACATCATCACCGACGTGCTCGAGGCCAACCACATCCCCTACAAAGAGACCCGCAGCCTCGAGGAGTCCATGCCCGAGCTGGACATCCTCTACATGACCCGCGTCCAGAAGGAGCGTTTCTTCAACGAGGAAGACTATGTCCGTCTGAAGAACAGCTATATCCTCACCAAAGAGAAGATGGCCCTTGCCAAGCCTGACATGGCCGTGCTCCATCCCCTGCCCCGCGTCAATGAGATCACGCTGGACGTGGACGACGACCCCCGCGCCGCCTACTTTGAGCAGGTGCAGAACGCCGTCTACATCCGCATGGCGCTGATCATGACACTGCTGGGCCTCAAGGACCCCAAGGCTGAAAAGGAGGGCAACTGAGATGTTGAACATTGATGAAATTCAGAACGGTATCGTCATCGACCATATCAAGGCAGGCACGGCCATCGGCCTGATGGACCTGCTGGGCATCAAGGGCAACCGCACCTCCAGCGTGGCCCTCATCCAGAACGCCCGCAGCCACAAGGCAGAGTCGGGCCGGAAGGACATCATCAAGGTGGAGGGCGACGCCTCCTGGCTCAACCTCGACGTGCTGGCCTATCTCGACCCTGACATCAGCGTGACCGTCATCGAGAACGGCAAGGCTGTCAAGAAGGAAAAGCCCCAGCCCCCCAAGCGTCTGGTCAACATCGTGCGGTGCAAGAACCCCCGCTGCATCTCCTCCATCGAGGAAGAGTGCGACCAGATCTTCGAGCTGAGCTCCAACGGCAAGTATCGCTGCATCTACTGCGAGCAGGAGCTGCAGGTCAAGCCGGAATAATAGAAATAAACGATAAAAGCCGCCTGTCATTCAACGAACGACAGGCGGCTTTGCTTTTGATTCTCAGACTTTCCGGCGCAGCAGGCTCATAGGCGGCAGCTCCGGGGTGGGGATGGTATAGCGCTCCATCGCGTGGGGCGTGGACTCCACCAGCTCACCGGCCTCATTCTTTATCCACTCGGGGTTCAGCGGGATGCTGCGGCCATCCGGGCAGAGCACTTCCAGCGTGTCGCCGAGGCTCCACTTGCCCCGCTGCTGGCAGCTGGCGACGCCGTTCTCCCAGCCGTCCACCGTACCGACAAACTCCCACTCGCGGATGTAAGTCGCGCTGTCGGTGGCCTGACGGGCCTGCTCCCGGCCAAAGTAGAAGCCGGGCGAATAGTGGCGGTGACTGGTGCGGGTCAGCTCAGCCAAAACCTCTTCCGGCAGCTCAAAGTTCTCGTTCATCGGGTCGGCCAGATACTGGTCGAGGGCGCGGCGGTAGGCCGCCGTCACGCTGGCGACGTAGTAGAACGTCTTGGCGCGGCCCTCGATCTTGAGGCTGTCCACGCCCGCGTTGCAGATGAGGTCGAGGAAGGGCGCGGTACACATATCATTGGCGTTGAGGATGTAGCTGCCGTTCTCGTTCTCGCCGATCTCATAGAGCTGCCCCGGGCGGGTCTCCTCGCTGAGATAGTACTTCCAGCGGCAGGGCTGGGCGCACTGGCCGCGGTTTGCGTCGCGGCCTGCCATGTAGTTGGAGAGCAGGCAGCGGCCCGAGACGCTCATGCACATGGCGCCGTGGACGAAAGCCTCAATTTCCAGCTCCGGCGGGGTCTTGTCGCGGAGGGTGGCGATGTCCTGCAGGGTCATCTCCCGGGCCAACACCACCCGCTTCGCGCCCATGTTGTAGGCGGCGCGGGCAGCGGCCCAGTTGGTGATGCCGGTCTGGGTGGACATATGGATGTCGATGTCGGGCGCGAACGTCTTGCAGGCGTCCAACACGCCGAGGTCGGCCACGATGAAGGCGTCCACACCGGCGGCGGCAGCGTCCTTGATGGCCTGAGGCAGACGGTCAGCCTCCTCGTTGGTGGGCAGGGTATTCATGGTCAGGTAGACCTTGCGGCCCCGGGCGTGGGCATAGATGACGCCCTCGCTCAGCTGCTCCGGGGTGAAGTTGGTGGGTGCAGAGCGCATCCCGAACTCGGGCAGAGCGCAGTAAACGGCGTCCGCGCCGTAGTTGATGGCATACCGCAGGCGCTCGAGGTCGCCTGCCGGGGCCAGAAGTTCCGGTATCTGTAACATGGTATTCCTCTTTTACTTCATACTTTTATTAACTTTCGCCGCCTCATCGCAGTTTTTCTGGTGGTCTGCGTAGGTGCGGGCGTAGTAGTAGTGACCGGCAAGGTCCGTGACAAAGAAATAGGCGTCCTTCGCCTCATCGTCGGGCTGCGGGTCAAGCGCCGCACGGATGGCCGCGATGCCGGGGTTGGAGATCGGGCCGGCGGAGAGGCCGGTGCAGGCGTAGGTGTCGTAGGCTTCCAGAATGTTCTCCGGGATGCTGTCCCAGCCGCCGTAGTAGGGCGCGACCCAGTTCCAGAGGTAGTTGTTGTCGGCGTCGCTCTGGACGTGGCTGGAGGTGTTGCTCTGCAGTTTGGGGTAGGGCGAACCCTCGGCCAGACGGTTGCGAAACACCTGCGCCACATTATCGTCCTGATCGTTGCCGGCCTCCTCCTGCACGAAGGACGCCAGAGTGACCACCTCGGAGAGGGTCATCCCCTGCTTTTCCATCTCGGCATACATCTCATCGGTGATCTGCTTGTCGAAGTGAGAATAGAACGTCTCAACGTAATGATGGACGGTGTCATCCTTCAGGAAATCGTAGGTATCCGGGAAAAGATAACCCTCGCACTTGAGGAAGCGGTCCGGGGCGTCCTTGTCGTCGGGGACGTACTGCCAGAACCTGTACTGGCTGAAATCGCCGGTGTTGGCCTCCTTGAGGAAGTCCTCGGCGCTGCACAGCCCGGCATCTTCCATTTTCCGGGCAATGGCGATGGCCGTCGTACCCTCGGGGAAGGTCAGCCGGACACTGTCGGCCTTCGCGTAGGCGGAAAGTGTCTCGATGATGTCGTCGTAGGAGCTGCCGGGGGCGAGGTCGAACTCACCGTATTGGAGCTTGCCTGCCGCGCCCTGTTTGCCTGCATACCAGCGGAAGACGTGGGGGTACTTGATGACGCCCGCCGTCTTGAGCTTCTGGGCGATGGCTGCCACGCCGCTGCCCTGCTGGATGCTCACACTCACCGGTTCGCCAGCGGAAGCACTGCCGTTGATCTCTTTTCGGATGGCCAGCAGACAGCCGCCCGCCGCCAGTACCAGGATCAGCAGCACGATCAGAATCATTTTCGCTGCGCCGCCTTTTCTGCTTTTTTTATGTTTTGCATCGTGTGCCATGTACACACTCCTTTACCATTCCGTTCAGCTTTCCATCATCAGCCGCATATAGCTTTCTTCCACATCGAAAGGCTCCGCGTCGAACCGTATCATGCCGTAGTCCTGCCGGGTGCCTTCGCCGAGGAAAAGGTTCTGAGCCGCGCCCACTGTGATGACGGCGCGCTCCACGATGACTTCCTTCTCCCGGGCCGCTTCCATCAGCACCTCGGCGGAGCGGTCGTCTTCGGCCATCAGCTCCACAAAATAGAGGGTGTCCTCCCGGCGGAAGTAGATGCCGTAGCCCTTCTCGCTGGATACGATGGTAGCGCCCCGGGCGTAGAGGTCGGTCAGCACGACGGCCATCCGCTCCGGCGGGAACTGGACGGTATCGGGATAGAAGCGCTCCCGCAGCTCACAGAGCTTGCGGGCCGTCACGGAGTCGAATTCCGCCTGACTCCACAGGTTGCGGGACACCTCCCGGGGCAGGCAGCGGAGGGCAAAAGCCCGCTGGAAACCCTTGTTTTCCAGCAGCGCGGCCTGCTCCTGTCCGGCCGGAACGGCCACGGTGAAGCCCGCGCCCCGCAGCTTCTGCTGCGCACAGAGATAGTCCACGAGTCCTGCCAGAAGCAGGCTTCCCTGCCCGCAGAGGCCGTAGAGGTAACTGCCGCTGCGTCCCTTGAGGGTGACGGGGACCGCCAGCGCCGCAGCGACTATCTCGTCATTTTCCTCAGCGACGTAGATATTTTCCGCCCCGGCGAACTTTTCCAGAGCAGTCTTGATGAACTCGGCGCTGTCACCGCGTTCTTTCTGCCACAGTGCCACGACTGCCGCCTCATCCGACGGCTGCATCAAACGATACATTGATAGTATCCCTCCCATTTCCGCGGTTATCCGAGTTCTTTTTCTGCCAGCGCCCGCACCTCGGCCTGAATATCCTCGATGGTGCGCATGGCTCCATTTTCCGTGCAATGGACGGTGGCCCAGCCCAGATGCTCTGCGCAGTACTCGGCGGCACGGCGGCTGCGGGCCAGATATTCGATGTCCTTTTCGTGGACGTCCTTTCTGCTCTCGTCGCCGTGGTAGCGGCCGGTCATGAGCTTCTGGCTCACGGCGGGGTCTACCTGTAAGTACACCACAGCGTCCGGTGCGGGCAGGCCCAGCAGCCTGTATTCGTAGTCAAAGGCCCAGCGGAGGAAATCGTCCCACTGCTCCGGCGGGAGCTTGGAGCACTGATGGACCGCGTTCGACGTGGTGTAGCGGTCGGCGATGACGATGCCGCCCGCCTCGTAGAAGCTGCCCCACCTGGTCTTATAGCTGGCGTACCGGTCCACCGCATAGAAGCTGGACGCCGCATAAGGGTTGACGTCGTCGGGTTTGTCGCCGAACTGGCCGGAGAGGTACATCTTTACCAGCGCACTGGAATCGCTCTCGTAGTCCGGGAATGTGATCTCCATCACCTTGCAGCCGCTCTCGGCCAGATGGGAGGCCAGCAGCTTTGCCTGGGTGGCCTTGCCGGAGCCGTCCAGCCCTTCGATGACAAGAAGCCTGCCCTTGCTCATTCTGCCTTCTCCCCTTTCAGCGCGGCGTACTGGGCGCGGACTTCGGCGGTGCGGCCGCAGCACATCTTGCCCTCCGGGCAGGGGCCGGACACGCAGGCCGGGCCGGCGGTGCGGAAGATATGGGGTGCCACCGGGTAGACCAGCCGCAGCATCTCTTCGGCCAGCTGCCGTATCTCCCACTGGGCGCGGCTGCAGCAGCGCAGGTGGAAGAAGTTTTGCAGGCTGCGGGCGTTCATGGTCACCACCATCTTGGTCTCGCAGGCGTTGGGCAGCACGAAGCGGGCGTCCTCGTTGGCCTGCTTGGAAGCCTTGGCCCGGGCCTGCTTTTCGGGCAGACCTTCGGCCATCAGGCGGGCGGTGTGGCCGTCTTCCAGCTTCTGCACGAGGTCGAGGTAGCGCCTGGCGTCCTCGTTCATGCTCTCGATAAACGCCGCCTTTGCCTCGGGGATGGCCTCGATCTCGGGCGGGATGACGTAGCGGAAATCGTCCAGACGGACGTACCGCTGACTCTGGACGCTGAAGGACGCGATGCGGTGACGGGTGATCTGGGCCAGCAGGGTACGGCTGACTCCCTCGATGCCGAAGGTGAAGCTTGCGTGCTCAATGGGGCTGGCGTGGCCCAAATCGCTGAGCATGGTCAGGAAGCGGGCAGTCTTTTCCTCATCCAGCCCGTCCAGCAGGTCGGTGATGTGGGCGTCGGAGTAGCAGAGCTTCGCCGCGGCCGCCACGACCTTCTCCGGCTCCGGCGTATGTGCTATCAATCGGACAGTCATCATTTTTTCTCATTCCTCCGTCGTTATCTTCACAAGGGGCGCAAAGTTGGCCATGGTCTTTTTCACGCCCACCTTCTCGAAGCTGATCTCCACGATCTGGTCGCCGGCGGCGGGCTTGACTTTCAGCACCTTGCCGCGCCCGAAGACCTTGTGCTCCACGATGTCGCCCGGCTCATAGTGTTTGGGGCCGGTGGATACCGCTGCCGGACGGAGCGAAGACGTCACACCGCCGCCTGCGGGTTTGACCGGCGCTTTGGGCGCTGCCGGACGGCCATAGCCAGAGCCGAAGCCGCTGCTTCCCGAACCGGAGCTGCAGCCGCCATGACCCGACGAAACACTTCCCCGGCCCGCGTAATCGGAGCCAAAGCCTCGGTCATTGGACATCGGTGCGTTATATTCTTTATTCAGATAGCCGCTGCGGCTGCCATAGCCCGAGCCGTAACCGGAGGCCGCACGACCCCAGCCGGAAGGGCCGGAGTAGCCCGACGCGCCGCCCGGCACGGTATCGCTGCCGTAACTGCTGCCCCAGCCGCCCAGACGGGAGCGCTGTTCCAGCACCGGGCTGCGGGTCTCTTCGATGTACTCCGGCTCGATCTCCCGGAGAAAGCGGCTGGGCTCGTTGCGCTGGGTGCGGCCATAGAGCATCCGGGTGACACTGTTGGAGATGTAAAGCTCCTTCTTGGCGCGGGTGATGCCGACATAGGCCAGACGGCGTTCCTCTTCGAGGTCAGCCTCGGAATACTTGCTCATCTCACTGGGGAAGACCCCCTCTTCCATGCCAATGAGGAATACATAGGGAAACTCAAGGCCCTTGGCCGAGTGGATGGTCATCAGCACCACCTGGTCGGCGCTCTCGTTGTAGCTGTCGATGTCGCTGATGAGGGCGATGTCCTCCAGATAGCCTTCCAGCGAGGCCTCTTCGCCGTGCTGGTCGCAGTAGCTCTTGACGTTGTTGACCAGCTGGCCGAGGTTCTGCAGACGGTCAGCGGCATCCTCGTGACCCTTGGCGGCGTCGGCTTCCAGCATGGCGCGGTAGCCGGTGATCTCGATGACATCGGAGGCGAACTCATCCAGCGTCTTCGTTTCCAGCGATTCCTGCAGTTTCTGGTAGATGTCCCAGAACTTGAACAGCGGTGCGATGGCGCGGCTGAGCTTGGCGTACTGGTCGGCATGGGAGATGACATCCAGCATACTGATGCCCTGCTGAGCCGCCAAATCCGCGATGACTTCGATGGTCGTCGCACCGATTTTGCGCGCAGGCTCGTTGATGATTCGACGAAGTCGGACATCGTCCCGGGGGTTCGCCACGATGGACATATAGGAGTGGATGTCCTTGACTTCCTTGCGGTCATTGAAGCGCTGGCCGCCCACGATCTTATGCGGGATGCCCGCACGGGTGAAGTAGCTTTCGATGGGGGCCGACTGGGCATTCATCCGGTAGAGGATGGCGTGGTCGGCCAGATGTCCGCCCTCTTTGAGGTGCTGGCCGATGACGTCCGCGATATGGCTGGCCTCGTCCTGCTCGTTCTCGGCGGTGTAGACCTGCACCTTGTCGCCCTCGCCGTTCTTCGTCCAGAGGGTCTTGCCCTTGCGCTCAGTGTTGTGCTGGATGACACAGTTGGCGGCATTCAGGATATTTGACGTAGAGCGGTAATTCTGCTCGAGTCGGATGGTCCTGGTACCTTTATAGATGCGCTCGAAGTTGAGGATATTCTCAATGGTCGCGCCGCGGAAGCGGTAGATGCTCTGGTCGTCGTCGCCCACGACGCAGATGTTTTTCTCCGGGCCGGTGAGCAGGCTCACGAGCCGGAACTGAGCCACACTGGTGTCCTGATACTCGTCCACCAGCAGATATTTGTACTTGTTCTGGTAGAACTCCCGCACGTCCTCGTGCTCCGACAGCAGGATGACCGTCTGGTAGATGAGGTCGTCGAAGTCGAAAGCACCGGCCTCCTTGAGCTTCTTTTCATAGGCGGCGTAGACCTTGGCCGCAAGGGCGCCCTTCGTGTCCCGGGCCGGGGTCTTCAGGGCCTCGGCGGGGCTGATGAGCTGGTCTTTCCAGCGGCTCATCTGGTTGATGGCGCTTTTGACCGGGAAGAACTTGTCGTCCACGCTCAGCTCTTTGTACACAGTCTTCATGACACGCTGGGAGTCGTCGCTGTCGTAGATGGTAAAGCTGCGGGGGTAGCCGATTTCCTCGGCCCAGCGGCGGAGAATGCGGACGCAGGCCGAGTGGAAGGTGGAGGCGAACACCTCGTCGCCCTCTTCCCCGCCCAGCATCCGGCGCAGGCGCTCTTTCAGCTCACCGGCGGCCTTGTTGGTAAAGGTGATGGCCATGACGTTCCAGCTCCGGACGGCGTCCTTCCGCAGCATCCCGTCCAGCCACGACGGGGCATCGGTGCCGGTCATGATGGCAGTGCGCAGGGCTTTCACATCGTCCTCCGTCACCTCCCGGGGCGTCCACCTGGAGCCGTGGGCCGAGCCGAAACGGATGAGGTTGGCGATGCGGTTGACCAGCACGGTGGTCTTTCCGCTGCCTGCACCCGCGAGGATGAGCAGAGGGCCGTTGGTGGTGAACACCGCCTCCCGCTGCATATCGTTCAGGCGTCCGAACTGCTTTTCGATATACGTATCACGCAAAGCGCAGAATTGTTGTGCGAGATCTGTTGCCATTGTTTCACCTGTTCTTTTCAATCATTTCTGGATATATCACTTAAAATATAGTATATCACATTTCAAAAAAGTTGTACATAAAAACAATGCAAACAAAAAACCGCCCCACCGCGGTCAATACCACGATGGAGCGGAAATTTCAGGAAATGCTTAGCCGAAGATGTTGATGAGGATACCAGCAGCGACGGCAGAGCCGATAACACCGGCCACGTTGGGGCCCATTGCGTGCATCAGCAGGAAGTTGGAGGGGTTCTCGCTCTG
>ENA-ORLY01001525-ORLY01001525.1-human-gut-metagenome-genome-assembly--contig:-NODE-1525-length-26972-cov-21.907195_pt1 | contig 26972 bp, 26 predicted proteins | sample MGYA00243071_ERZ508832 | MGnify/ENA primary metagenome ERZ508832 (study PRJEB26277, sample SAMN04329777) | human gut metagenome | biome: human-associated habitat | host: Homo sapiens | place: USA... | reverse complement strand
CACCCGAAAGTCGTTTCTGGAGAGTCTGAATAGAAGCCGTTGACTTGGACAAAATAGTAGAATATAATAAAAGTACGAAAAAACATACGGATTTTAATACGAAAAGAGGTGAGAATATGATAGCAGTAAAATCAATGAATGTAAGAGACCATTTTAAAGAGTGGTGTAATAAGGTAATAAATGGAGAGACTATTATTGTATCAAGACCAAAGAATGGAAATATTGTTATGATGTCTGAAGGAGAATATAACGAGATGAAGAAAGCTCAGAGAAATGCAGATTATCTGGCTATGCTGGACAAATCTATGTCCGAAGCGGAATCTGGTGGAGTTATTGTAAAAACAATTGGGGAATTGGAGAATTTATAGGTGAATATCATTTTTACACCGACTGCCTGGGAGCAGTATACAGAGTGGCAGCGGGAAGATAAGAAAATAGTAAAACGAATTAATGAATTGATAAAAAGTATAGACAGAGAGGGATTGGCACAGGGAATAGGAAAGCCGGAACCATTGAAATACAGGAAAGTCTGGAGCAGGCGGATTACGGATGAACACCGCCTTACATACAATTTTGATGTAAATTTAAATTTAATTATTTATACTTGCAAATATCATTATGAAGAGTAGAACAATGGAAAAAACCGCAACTTACAGGAAGTACAGACTGAAAGGTGAACCATGACATATATAAAAGACGAATTATGTAAACTTGCATCCTCTGATATGTATCCCCTTCATATGCCGGGACATAAGCGGAGACTGGATTGTGACATCAATCCTTATACATATGATATTACAGAAATAGATGGATTTGATAATCTGCATGCCGCAGAAGGAATCATAAAGGAAGCCGAGGAGCGGGCAGCTGCATTATGGGGCGCAAAGAGTTCTTTCTTTCTGGTAAATGGAAGTACCTGCGGTATTTTAGCAGCACTCAGTGCCGCATTACCGAAAAAGGGACATCTTCTGATGGCACGAAACAGCCATAAGGCAGCATATCATGCAGCATATTTAAGAGAGTTACAGGTGACATATCTCTATCCGGTATTTACAGAATTCGGGATACAGGGTGGAATACTGCCGGAGCAGGTGGAAGCTGCATTAGAAGCGGATGAAAGTATTGAGGCTGTGTTTCTTACATCACCAACCTATGATGGAATCGTATCAGATATAGAAAAAATAGCAGAAATTGCCCATCAGCATGGGATTCCGCTGATTGTGGACGAAGCTCATGGTGCGCATCTTGGCTTTCATCCGTATTTCCCAAAATCAGCTATTACGCTGGGAGCAGATGTGGTAATCCAGAGCCTGCATAAGACGCTTCCGGCACCTACACAGACTGCAATTCTGCATTGGAAATCTTCTTATATAAAGAAGGAACGGCTGGAGTGGTTATTAAATATCTATGAAACCAGTTCTCCATCCTATTTATTCTTGGCCAGCATGGATGAATGTGTGCGTCTGCTGACGGAAGAGAAAGAGAAGTATTTTGATGCATATGAGAAACATCTGAAAGACTTTTATGAAAAAGCATCCCAAAACCCGGCTTCTGTGCGGTGCAGCGCGGATTTTAGGGCGGTGGGCGACAGCTTTCTTGTTGCCCCCAACCAGACGTTGTGCTATAATAGAAAACTATAATAGGAGTAGTGTCGGAAAGGGAAAGCAGCATGAGAGTTTTGGGCATCGACCCCGGTTACGCCATCGTGGGCTGGGGCGTGGTGGAGTATGCGGGCAACCGCTTTGCGCCGGTGGATTTCGGCGCGGTATGCACGGACGCAGGCGTGCCGTTTGAGCGGCGGCTGGACGAGGTGTATACCGGCATCAAGGAGGTCATCGAACGCACAAAGCCCGAGGTGCTTGCCATCGAAAAGCTGTTCTACCAGCACAACCAGACCACCGTCATCGGCGTAGCCGAGGCGCGCGGGGTCATTCTGCTGGCGGCGGCGCAGGCGGGGCTGCCCATCTACGAGTACACCCCCATGCAGGTCAAGCAGGCGGTCACCGGCTACGGCAAGGCCGTGAAAAAGCAGGTGCAGGAGATGACCCGGGTACTGCTGCACCTGCCCGCCGTGCCAAAGCCGGACGATACCGCCGATGCGCTGGCTATGGCCATTACCTTCTGTCACACCAACGGCAACCAGCTCAACCGCTATACCCGCCGGGTGGCGGGACCGATTTAACCGATAAAAAGCTCCCCCTGAGAGGAAAGACTTCCCCCGCGCCGGGGGAAGATGTCGCGCAGCGACAAAAGGGGGAATCTGGCAATGCCGTAAGGCATTGACTGAGAGGGTTTTATTCAAATGATCTACTGTCTGACTGGAAAAATCGTGAAAAAAAGCCTGAACGCCGTGGTGCTCAGCTGCGGCGGCGTGGGCTACTATACCCAGTGCCCGGCCAGCGTGGCGGGGGCGCTGCCCGGTGTGGGGCAGGAAACTACCCTGTACACCGTGATGAGCGTGACCGAGAACGATGTAAGCCTGTACGGCTTTGCCACCGAGGAGCAGCAGGCCTGCTTTGAGATGCTGACCGCCGTGTCCGGCGTTGGCCCCAAGGTGGGGCTGGCCATCCTCAGCGTCATGGAGCCGCAGCGGGTGGCGCTGGCTATCTCGGCGGGGGACCACAAGGCGTTCAAGGCTGCCTCCGGCGTTGGGCCGAAGCTGGCGCAGCGCATCGTGCTGGAACTGAAGGATAAGGTGGCCAAGGGCTTTGTGGACGGCATCTCGCTGGAGGATGTGGCGGGCACTGCCGCCGACACGCCCGCGACCCAGAGCAGCGCACAGGCCATTGCAGCGCTGGTGTCGCTGGGGTACAGCCAGAGCGAGGCGGCGCTGGCCATCGCAAAGATCGATGCCACGCTGCCGGTGGAAGAGATCATCAAGCTGGCCTTGCGCAGCATGGCAGGCAGGAGGTAAGCAATGCAGGACGATACCGCGCTGTACGGCGCAAAAATGATGCAGCCCGTCATGACCCCGGCGGACAATGAGGAAAATAACCTCCGCCCGCAGCATCTGGAGGACTACATCGGGCAGGAAAAGGCCAAGCAGAACCTGAAAATTTATCTGGAAGCCGCCAAGCGCCGGGGCGAGCCGGTGGATCACATTCTGCTCTATGGCCCGCCGGGTCTGGGCAAGACCACGCTGGCGGGCATTATTGCCAACGAGATGGGGGTGCAGATCCGCATCACCAGCGGCCCGGCCATTGAAAAGCCCGGCGACCTTGCCGCCCTGCTGACCAACCTGCAGGAGGGCGATGTGCTGTTCATTGACGAGATCCACCGCCTGTCCCGGCAGGTGGAGGAGGTGCTGTACCCCGCGCTGGAGGACTACGCGCTGGATATCATGATCGGCAAAGGCCCCAGCGCCCAGAGCATCCGCATCAATCTGCCCCGGTTCACGCTGGTGGGCGCTACCACCCGCGCCGGACAGATCACCGGCCCCCTGCGTGACCGCTTCGGCGTGCTGCTCAAGCTGGAACTGTACAGCCCGGACGAGCTTTCCCGCATCATCATGCGGTCGGCAGGCATTCTGGATCAGCCCATCACCCCGGAAGGCGCTTATGAGCTGGCAAAGTGCAGCCGTGGCACGCCCCGCGTGGCCAACCGCTTTTTGAAGCGCATCCGCGACTTCGCCACCGTGCTGGGCGATGGCATCATCGATCGGGACGTGGCGCTGCTGGGTCTGAAACGGATGGACGTGGACGCGCTGGGTCTGGATGAGCTGGACCGCAGCCTGCTGCGCGCCATCATTGAGATGTACAACGGCGGCCCGGTAGGTCTGGAAACGCTGGCCGCCGCCCTAGGCGAGGAGGCCGTCACGCTGGAGGATCTGTGCGAGCCGTATCTGATGCAGATGGGCTTTTTGACCCGCACCCCGCGCGGACGCTGCGCCACCCGCCTTGCCTACGAGCATCTGGGTATGAAAGCCCCGGAGATCGGCAGTGCCGAGGAAAACGGTCAGCAGAGCCTGTTCTGACTTTTATATAAAGGATTATTTGAAGCAGTAAACGGAAGGAGGACGCTATGCGCCCTGCAGATACTTGGAAAGACTATGAGCTGCTGGATGCCACCGACGGCAACCGGCTGGAACGCTGGGGAGAGACCCTGCTCATCCGCCCCGACCCGCAGGTGGTGTGGAAGACCCCCAAGCAAAGCCCCCTGTGGGCAAAGGCAGATGCCATCTACCACCGCTCCAATCAGGGCGGCGGCGAGTGGGAGTACCGCCGCCGTCTGCCGGAAAAGTGGAAGATCAGCTGCGGCGAGGGGGAGGATAAGCTCACCCTCATCGTCAGCCCCACCGGCTTCAAGCACACCGGCGTGTTCCCGGAGCAGGCGGTCAACTGGGCGTGGTACCAGCAGAAGATCCGCGCCGCGAACCGCCCGGTGAAGGTGCTGAACCTGTTTGGCTACACCGGCGGCGCTACGCTGGCCTGTGCCGCTGCCGGTGCTACCGTCTGCCATGTGGATGCCTCCAAGGGCATCGTGGCATGGGGCAAGGACAACGCCGTGGCAAGCGGCCTGACCGACAAGCCCATCCGCTGGCTGGTGGACGACTGCGCCAAATTCGTGGCGCGGGAAAAGCGCCGCGGTAACACCTACGATGGCATCATCATGGACCCGCCCAGCTACGGGCGCGGCCCCGGCGGCGAGATCTGGAAGCTGGAGGATTGCATCTACGACCTCATCAGCCAGTGTGAAGAGGTGCTCAGCGATACCCCGCTGTTCTTTGCGGTCAACAGCTACACCACCGGCCTGTCCCCGGCAGTCATGGAGTATATGCTCAAGACCACGCTGGTGCCCCGCTTTGGCGGCAAGACCAGCTGCGACGAGATCGGCCTGCCGGTGTCTGCCACCGGCGGCGTGGTGCCCTGCGGCGCCACCGCTATTTGGGAAGAATGAAAGTAAAATACTATCTCAGTCACGGCGATCGCCGTGACTGAGATAAATATATGCTAAGAATGGGGTACAGCCCCTTTCGGAGGGGCGCACCACCAGAAAGAGAAACAAAGCATGAGTGAAACGATTTTAACTGCTGAAAATTTGAAGTTCCGCTACGATGCCGAGCAGCCGGTCTATGCGCTGGACGGCGTATCCGCGCAGGTAAAGCGCGGGGAGTTCGTGGCGGTGCTGGGTGCAAACGGCTGTGGTAAATCCACGCTGGCGAAGCACTTCAACGCCATTTTGCTGCCGGAGAGCGGCAAGGTGTATGTGGAGGGCATGGACATCGCAGACGAAGAGAAACTCTACGATATCCGCCAGACCGTGGGCATGGTGTTCCAGAACCCGGACAACCAGATCGTGGCGACTGTGGTGGAAGAGGACGTGGCTTTTGCGCTGGAAAACCTCGGTGTGCCGCAGGACGAGATGCGCCGCCGGGTGGATGACTCCATGAAGATGGCCGGCATCTACGAATACCGCGAGCGCGCACCCCACAACCTTTCCGGCGGTCAGAAGCAGCGGGTGGCCATTGCCGGTGTGGTTGCCATGCGCCCGGACTGCCTGATCTTGGACGAAGCCACCGCCATGCTGGACCCGCGCGGCCGCGAGCAGGTGATGCAGACCATCCACTACCTGAACAGGAACATGGGCATCACGGTGGTGTCCATCACCCACTATATGGAAGAAGCCGCACAGGCCGACCGTGTGCTGGTGATGAGCAAGGGTCATGTGGTGATGGAGGGCACTCCGAAAGAGGTGTTCAGCCAGACCGAGAAGGTGCGCAGTCTGCATCTGGACGTGCCGCAGGCCGCTGAGCTGCGGGACGAGCTGGTAAAGGCCGGTATCCCGATGCCGGAGGGCATCATCGACACCGGTGCCTGCGCACAGGCGCTGTATGAACTGCTGCAGTAAGGGGGGCGGACGAAATGGCAGATATCATTAAGGTAGAACATCTGAGCTACGTCTATAACCCCGGCCTGCCCACCGCAGTGACCGCGCTGGACGATGTGAGCTTTACCGTAGAAGAGGGCGATTTTGTGGGCATCATCGGGGCCACCGGCTCCGGCAAAAGCACCCTCATCACCCACATGAACGGCCTGAACAAGCCCACCAGCGGCAAAATTTACATTGACGGCCGTGACCTGTGGGCAGACCCGGAAAAGATCCGGGATTTCCGCTTCCTCACCGGGCTTGTGTTCCAGTACCCGGAATACCAGCTGTTTGAGGAGACCTGCTACAAGGACATCGCCTTTGGCCCCAAGAATATGGGCTTGGACGAAGCCGAGGTAGACCGCCGCGTCCACGAAGCCGCAGACTTTGTAGGCTTAGACCCGGCGCTTTTGGAGCGCAGCCCCTTTGAGCTGTCCGGCGGTCAGAAGCGCCGGGTGGCGGTGGCGGGCGTCATGGCCATGAAGCCCCGCATCCTTGTGCTGGACGAGCCCGCCGCCGGCCTTGACCCGGAGGGACGGGACGATATCCTTTCCGAGGTGAAGGAGTATCATAAAAAGACCGGTACCACCGTGCTGCTGGTGTCCCACAGCATGGAGGATATTGCCAAATACGCCAACCGCGTGCTGGTGATGAGCAACAAAAAAATTGCCATGTATGACACGGTGGAAAAGGTCTTTGCCCGTGCCCCGGAGCTGCTGGAACTGGGGCTGTCGGTGCCGCAGGTGACTAAAATTTTCCTCAAGCTGCGGGAGATGGGGGTGGACGTCCCGGCGGACGTGTACACCATCCCCTACGCGGTCAAGACCCTGCTGGAAGCCAAGCGCCGCCGCGATGCCGGGGAAAGCCTTGTGCTGCCCCGCAGCGCTGCCCAGAAAGGGGGTGCTGTCTGATGCTGCGAGATATCACCATCGGTCAGCACTTCCCGGGCAACAGTCTGGTGCACCGGTTCGACCCCAGACTGAAGCTTGTGCTGACGGTCGCTTATATCGTGCTGCTGTTTGCAGCCTCCAACCCCTTGGGGCTTACTTTGTCCATCCTCTTTTTGGGAGTCATGTACAAGGTGGCAAAAATTCCGGTCAAGATGATCGGCAAAAGCCTGAAGCCCATTCTGCCCATCGTGCTGTTCACGGCGGTGCTGAACCTGTTCTTTGTTTCCGGCGAGGGCGACCCGCTGGTGCATTTCTGGTTCTTGAGCATCTACGCCGAGGGCGTGCGCTATGCAGTGCTGATGGCGGTGCGCGTGATGGCGCTCATTGCGGGCACCAGCCTGCTTACCTACACCACCAGCCCCATCGTGCTGACCGATGCCATTGAGCAGCTGCTCAAGCCCTTGGGCAAGCTGCACTTCCCGGTGCACGAGCTGGCCATGATGATGAGCATTGCCCTGCGCTTTATCCCTACCCTTATCGAGGAGACGGATAAGATCATGAACGCGCAGAAGGCGCGCGGCGCGCAGCTGGACACCGGCAAGATGACCGACCGGGTCAAGGCGCTGGTGCCGGTGCTCATCCCGCTGTTCATCTCGGCCTTCCGCCGCGCGGATGAGCTGGCTATGGCCATGGAATGCCGCTGCTACCGTGGCGGCACAGGCCGCACCCGCCTGAAGGTGCTGCGCTGCGAAAAGCAGGACTACATCGACCTTGCGGTCTGCATTGCTTGCTTTGCCGTCATCCTTGCCTCCCGGCTGGTGTTCCCGAATTATTAAAGAGGAGAACCCTCTCAGGCAATGCCTTGCGGCATTGCCAGCTCCCCCGAAAGGGGGAGCTTTTGGCGGTGGTGGGAGAGTTTCTTGTTGCGTTTGATACTTCAACGACAAGGCTAACGGCGTGCGCCCTCTCCGGCACGGCTTAAGCCGTGCCACCTCTCCCAAAGGGAGAGGCAAGAGCACTGCCGGAAGCTTTCTCATTACACCTAATACTTTAGCAACAAGCCTTACGGCTTGGCTCTCCCTTTGAGGAAAGACTTCCCCCGCTCCGGGGGAAGATGTCACCATAGGTGACAAAAAGGGGAATCTGGCGCGCAAGCGCCTGAGAGGGTTTTATACTATGAACTTTTTACTTACCCTTGCCTACGACGGCACAAATTACTGCGGCTTTCAGGTGCAGCCCAACGGGCGCAGTGTGGCGGCCACCTTTCAGGATGCGCTGGAAGCGGTGCTGGGCTCACGGCCCGATATCAAGGGCTGCAGCCGCACCGATGCCGGGGTGCACGCGCTGGGCTTTCGGCTGAATTTTCACGCCGACACCCGCATCCCGCCCCAAAAGCTGCCGCTGGCGCTCAACCAGCATCTGCCGCCGGATATCCGGGTGCTTGCAGTGCAGACTGTGCCGGAGGATTTCCACGCCCGGTACGCCGCCCATACCAAGACCTACCTGTACCGCATCCATAACCACCCCATCGACTCGCCCTTTGATGCCGCCTACTACACCCGCGTGCCCCGGCGGCTGGACGAAGCCGCCATGCAGGCGGCGGCGCAGCAGTTCGTGGGCACCCACGATTTTCTGGCCCTGTGCGCGGCGGGCTCTTCTGCTGCCGCCCACGGGGACACCGTGCGCACCATCACGGACTGCCATGTCACCCGGCGTGGGGACGAGGTGGACATTGAAGTGACCGCCGACGGCTACCTGTACAACATGGTGCGCATTCTGGCGGGTACTTTGTGCGAGGTGGGCGCGGGGCGGCTGCGCGCTGCCGACATCCCCGCCATTCTGGCAAGCCGGGACCGCAGCCGGGCAGGCCCCACTCTGCCTGCAAAGGGCTTGTTTTTAAAGTGTGTGGATTACCCGGAAAGGAAGGAAGAGCAGCCATGAAAAAGCTTCATCGCGGCGGCGGCAATCCGGACGGAGAACCGCTTTCCGCCGGGCGTGTGGAATATCTGGAGGCAGCGCGTCAGCGGGTGCGCCGCCGCCGTCTGCGCCGCACCGCCATCATTCTGGCGGCGCTGATACTGGTCACTCTGTTTGCCACCGGTGCGGTGGGGGCATCCATCGCCCGGGTAAAGGATCTGGTGGATACGGTGCACATCGCCCTGTCCCCGGCGGTGGGCTGGCCGCAGCAGACCGGTCTTGGCGAGCTGACGGCCGTGCAGCCCATGTCCGGCAGCTTTGTGGCCATGGACGAGGATGCCTGTGCGGTGTACAGCTTAGGCGGTACCCGCCTTGCCAGCATCCAGAGCGGCTACGCCCGCCCGGCGCTGGCTGCGGGCAAGACCCGCTTTGTGCTGTACAACCGCTCCGGCAACGAGCTGCGGGTGGAAAGCCGCACCCAGAACCTGTACAGCAAAACGCTGGAAAACAGCATCTATCTGTGCGCCATGTCGGACACCGGCACGCTGGCAGTGGCCACCGATTCCGCCGACAGCACCGCCCGGCTGACCGTGTACACCTCCACCATGACGGAGCAGCTGCACTGGGATATGACCAGCGCGCAGGGCACCCCGGTGCGGATGGCCTTTGCCGCCGACAGCCGCCGTCTGGCGGTGGCGGCGGTCACCTCAAGTGCGGGACAATTACAGGCGAATCTCTTTGTGCTCAGCCTTGCGCAGGGCGACCCGGTGCAGCTGAGCAGCGGGGACAGCGTGCCCCAGTGGCTGGGCTGGCTGAACAACGACACCGTGCTGGCTGTGTATGAGAACTGCGCCGTGGTGTACGGTGCGGACGGCGGCGAGCGGGGGCGCTTTGACCTTGGTGGCGGCAGCCTTGTCAGCGTTTCGCAGGATGGCGCAAACGCCGCTCTGCTGCTGGAAAACGGGCAGGTGTGCACCGCCGTGCTGCTGGATAAAGATCTGAACGTGCAGTACAGCGGCAACGTGCCTGCGGCAAACCAGATCCTGCGCCGGGGTCAAAATTTTTATCTACTTACCGACAGCGGCGTGGAATGTTTTGCCGCAGACGGGGTGTATCAGTGGGGACAGGAACTTTCCGTCCGTCCGCAGGCACTCATCGCGGGCAAGCAGCTGCTGGTGCTGTGCGGCAACACGGTGCAGCAGATCGCTCCGCCGGAGCAAACGGCTTCCAGCGCCCGGTGACCGAGGGGGAAACCGGTATTTTTGCGGGGAAAGTGATCTTTATAACAGGGAAAACAAGGTATGTTCAAGAATCCGTCATTTCTTTTTGATATCCTATGTACGGTGGTCTGGCTGGTGCTGATGGTACGCTATGCCCGCAAGGGCTTTCTTGCCAGCATCGTGCAGCTGTCCGGCAACCTCATCAGCCTGCTGGGCGCACGGCAGTGTTCTGCCGCCTGTGCGGGCTGGGTGTTCGAAAATCTGCTGGCAGGGGGCTTCCGCACCCAGATCGCCGCCCACCTTTCGGAGGACGGCGTGGTGAACCTTTCCGGCATTGCCCAGCAGTACGCGGGCTTTCTGCCGGAAAGCTTCCGCGCTTCCATCGTGGCAGCCTGCGAGCGCAGCATCAACGCCGTGCTGGCAGACAACGCCGTGGTGCTGGCCGATACCATCGTGGAAAAAGTATTGCAGCCGCTGCTCACCCCGGTGATCATGCTGGTACTGTTCTTTGTGTTCTACGCGGTGCTGCGGCTGCTGGTCAGTATGCTGGTCACCGTGCTGGGGCTGGTGAATAAGCTGCCGGTCATTGGCACCGTCAACCGGGGTCTGGGCTGGCTGACCGGCGGCATGACCGCAATGCTGGACCTATACCTCGTGCTGTGCGTGGTGTGGGGGCTGGTGGTCATCACCGGCGGCAACCTGAATGTGCTTAACGACACTGTGATGCACAGCAGTCTTTACTATAAAGCGTTTAATATGTTCAACCCCTTTTTATAACAGGGGCGACAAGGAGGAACTATGGTCTGTATTCGATGCCAGAAGCGTCCGGCGATCATCTTTATCCAGCGGATGGAGAATGGTCAGATGAAGCAGGAGGGGTACTGTCTGCATTGTGCCCGGGAACTGCACATCAAGCCCGTGGACGATCTGATGAAACAATTCGGGATGTCGGAGCAGGATCTGGATAACATGGAAAACCGCATGGAGAGCATGATGGAGGAGCTGGGCGATTCCAACCCCCTTTCCATGCTGATGAATATGTCCGGCAGCGGCGAAGATGCCGATGCGGAGAACATGGACGAGGATCTTGTACCCGGCAGCAATGCCACCTTCCCGCTGGGCTTTACCGGCACGGAGAAGCAGGACGGCGAAAAAAAGGCCGACCGCAAAAACGGCAAAAAGCCGCCCAAGCGCAAGTTTTTGGATACCTACTGCGAAAACCTGACCCGCAAGGCGCGGGAGGGCAAGCTGGATGATATCATCGGCCGCGACCGCGAGATCTACCGCACCATCCAGATCCTGAGCCGCCGCCAGAAGAATAACCCCTGCCTCATCGGTGAAGCCGGTGTGGGCAAGACCGCCATTGCCGAGGGCATTGCCGAGCGCATTGCCAAGGGTCAGGTGCCCATCGGTCTGCGGGATAAGGAAATCTTCCTGCTCGACCTCACCAGCCTTGTGGCGGGCACCCAGTTCCGTGGTCAGTTCGAGCAGCGGGTCAAGGGTCTGCTGAGCGAGGTAAAAGCAGCGGGCAACGTCATCCTGTTCATTGACGAGATCCACACCATCACCTCTGCCGGTGAGAGCGAGGGCGCCATGAACGCGGGCAACATCTTAAAGCCCGCCCTTTCCCGCGGCGAAATTCAGGTCATCGGTGCTACCACCTTTACCGAGTACCGCAAGTATATTGAAAAAGATCAGGCGCTGGAGCGTCGTTTCCAGCCTGTGCGGGTGGAAGAGCCCAGCGTAGCCGACACCCTTGCCGTGATGAACGGCATCAAGCGCTACTACGAGCAGCACCACCATGTACAGGTGCCCGCCGAGGTGCTTTCGGCGGTGGTCACCCTGAGCGAGCGGTACATCACTGACCGCTTCCTACCGGATAAGGCCATCGACCTGCTGGACGAAGCCTGCGCCTGCTGCAATCTGGCGCACCCGGTCATCTCCGAGTATCTGGGGATGCAGAAGGAGCTGGACGCCCTGAAGCAGGAAGAAGCCGAGATGGAAAGCGCGGATGTGAACGAAGCCATCGACTACGAGCGCGTAGCCGAGCGCAAGACCCGCATCGCCAAGCTGGAATCCGAACTGCCCGCCAAGCAGGCCGCTGCCAGCGAGATTCAGGTGACCATGGACGATGTGGCAAAGGTCATCGAGCTGTGGACGGGCATTCCGGCGGTGAAAATTCGCGAGACCGAGTTCGTCAAGCTGGCAGGGCTGGAAAATGCCCTCAAGCAGAAGGTCATCGGTCAGGACGAAGCCGTGCATCTGGTGGCGCAGGCCATCAAGCGCAGCCGCGCCGACCTTTCCGGCCGCCGCCGTCCCGCAAGCTTCATCTTTGTGGGCCCCACCGGCGTGGGCAAGACCGAGCTGGTCAAGCAGCTGGCAGAACAGCTGTTCGATGGTCCCGACCCGCTCATCCGTCTGGACATGAGCGAGTACATGGAAAAATACGCGGTGTCCCGCATGATCGGTTCTCCTCCGGGCTATGTGGGCTACGAGGAAGCCGGTCAGCTCACCGAGAAGGTGCGCCGCCGCCCGTACAGCGTGGTGCTGTTTGACGAGATCGAAAAGGCACACCCGGACGTGATGAACATTCTGCTGCAAATTCTGGACGAGGGCAAGATCAACGATGCGCAGGGACGCACGGTGGATTTTTCCAACACAGTCATCTGCATGACCTCCAACGCCGGCAGCAGCGACCAGAGCGCGGGCAGCCTTGGCTTTAACAAGAGCGACGCCCAGCGCAGCGAGGAAAAGACCCGCAAGGCGCTGGCGCAGTTCCTGCGCCCGGAGTTCCTTGGCCGCGTGGATGAAGTGATCGCCTTCAAGCCCCTGACCGAGGAGACCTTGCAGGGCATCGCCGCCCTGATGCTGGACGAGTACAAGCCCGGCATGGAGGCTAAGGGCATCGCTTACAGCTACACCCCGGCAGCGCTCAAGGCACTGGTGCAAAAGAGTCAGGGCGGGCGCTTCGGCGCACGCGATCTGCGCCGCACCATCCGCAAGGCGGTGGAGGACCCCGCCGCCGAGCGCCTGATCGACGGCACGCTTGCTTCCGGCGGCACCCTTGTGGTGGATGCCGATGAAAACGGCGAGATCATCCTGAAGTAAACAAAGCGAAAGCCCCCGCATCCGTTTTTGGAATGCAGGGGCTTTTGCTTCAGCACTGTATGGTAAACTGGAACTTGTCGGGGCAAAGCCCCTCCATCTTGCTGCGCAAGACCGTTCGGTCGCTTAAAGTCCCCACTGGGGACTTCATTGCTGCGCTGCGCTTCGCTTCGCAAACGCGAATTTGTCAAAGAAACTTGATGACAATTAAGTGATAGTATTGCAGAAATGACAACCTGAAATTGAGGAGATAAATAAGTATGAATACAAAACAAAAACAAATTTTAGCATGGGTTCTCCTTAGTTGTGGAGTTATTATCGCCGGTGTAATACTTGGCGGTATTACCGGAAAATTTGTTTTAGACCACATCATATAAGGAGAAATGTCATGTTCAGTACAAATAAAAATCGTAAAATAGGGATGTTGATTTTTCTGTTTGTTGTATCCTTTATTGTGGGGATGCTCATCAACATTCAACGTCTTGGGTCTTTGCCGATGAAGCTTATCCAAGTTGAATGGAATGATACAGTAGGATGTGTGTATGAAAATCTTGATTATGAAAATCTTGATTATGAAAATCCGAGCGACCACAAATATGATTTGTATGTGCCGAAAAATCTTGATACGCCAGAGTCAAAATGCCTGATTCTTTATATACACGGAGGAAGTTTTAATTCTGGGAGCAAAGAAGATGGCGATACGTGGTGCAAATATTATACGTCAAAAGGATACGTAACAGCATCGGTTGATTATACATTGCAATCAAAGAAGAAAAAAAGTGAAGAAGAATTACTCAACGCCAGTCTTGAGTTAATGAATGAAGAAATTCTAAGTTGTGTTGCCGCAATCAAGGAGCAGGCATCGCAGCTTGGAATTGATTTAACACAAATGGCTACCTGTGGGGTGTCAGCAGGTGGAACACTTGCGATGAACTATGCATATAAAAATGCTGACATTTCTGCAATCCCGGTAAAGTTTGTCTTTCAACTCGCGGGTCCTGCTTCATTTGAGCCATCCGATTGGGGTTTGCTGAAATTGATAGACCATATAACCACAGATGCGGATTTTGCAACCATGATGACAGGGGTTAGAATTACAGATGAAATGATGGCATCAAAAGAGTATCTTCCGTATATTTACTCTGTTTCGCCTACATATTTGGTGGATGCAAACTCGGTGCCGACCTTGATGGGGTATGGACTAATCGACCATTGTGTGCCGACTCAACTTAAATACCCTTTAATAGATGCATTGAAAGAGAATGGTGTGCCATACGATTATGTTGAATTTCCAAAATCGAACCATGGAATGTATAATGATATTGATAAATTGCAGGAGTTTATCAATCTATCACTTGAATACTGTGATAAGTATTTTGATAAATAAGATAAAGACAAATCCCAGTTTTCAGCCTTCTTTATAACCTATAACAGCTATAATGACATTCTCCTTCTTCAAACAAGCTACATTCTTCTCTTCAGCCAGTAATTCCTTGACACAATTTGATACATTAGCATTTGCATCATTTGGAATCCCGTAACTAACACTGTACGTACCATTTGGAATGCCTTTCATATCATCCATAAATATTTTCTCAATTTCTTCTATGCTAATTTCTTTCGCAGGAAGCCACGAAAACAAATCTAATATCCTCATACCATCTCTCCATAGAATCCCAGCTTGTTGAATCGAGTATAGCATAGTGCGAACAAAAAGAAAAGCTGAACTGTGAGTGCATGACATTATCCCGCATTGACAAAACTGCGCAGAATAAGTACAATAAAACATAGCTATCCGCAAATTTTTTGCATGAGAATAAAGGAGCGTTTTTCTATGCCGAGCAATAAAGTCCGCACCCGTTTTGCACCCTCGCCCACGGGTTATATGCACGTTGGCAACCTGCGTACTGCCCTGTACACCTACCTGATGGCCAAGCACGAGGATGGCACCTTCATCCTGCGCATCGAGGACACCGATCAGGGCCGCTATGTGGAGGGCGCTGTGGATGTCATCTACAACACCCTGCGGGAGACCGGCCTTCTGTGGGACGAGGGTCCGGATATCGGCGGCCCTGTGGGCCCCTATGTGCAGAGCGAGCGCATGGGCATGTTCAAGCAGTACGCCGAGCAGCTGGTGGCAGAGGGCAAGGCCTATTACTGCTTCTGCACCGAAGAGCGGCTGGAGGCTCTGCACGCCGAGCAGCGCGCTGCCGGTGAGATGACCCACTACGACGGCTGCTGCCGCGAACTGCCCAAGGAGGAAGTGGAAAAGCGCCTTGCCGCAGGCGAGCCTTACGTCATCCGCCAGAAGATCCCCCGCGAGGGCGTGACCGGCTTTGACGATGTGGTGTACGGCCACATCGAGGTGAACAACAGCGAGATGGACGACCAGATCCTCATCAAGACCGATGGGATGCCCACCTACAACTTTGCTAACGTGGTGGACGACCACCTGATGGGCATTACCCACGTCATCCGCGGCAGCGAGTATCTGTCCTCCACCCCCAAGTATAACCTGCTGTATCAGGCCTTTGGCTGGGACATCCCCACCTATATCCACTGCCCGCCGGTGATGAAGGACGCACAGAACAAGCTGTCCAAGCGCAACGGCGATGCAAGCTATCAGGATCTGGTGGCAAAGGGCTACCTGACCGAGGCAGTGCTGAACTATATCTGCCTGCTGGGCTGGAGCCCCCGCGGCGAGTACGCCGAGCAGGAGATCTTCTCCCTGCCGGAGCTGGTCAAGATCTGGTCCCCGGAGGGCATTTCCAAGTCTCCCGCCATCTTCGACCCCCTCAAGCTGCGCGCCATCAATGCGGAGTATATCCGCCGCCTGAGCCCCGAGGAGTTCCAGAAAAAGGCCGAGCCGTGGATCGACAGCGCCGTGCACAGCGCCATCGACAAAAAGCTGCTGTGCGCAAACCTGCAGCCCCGGTGCGAGGTGCTGGGCGAGATCCCCGAGCAGCTGGATTTCTTTGACGCCATGCCGGAGTACGACGTGAGCCTGTACGCCAACAAAAAGCAAAAGACCACCCCGGAGACTGCAAAAGAAGCACTGGAAGCCCTGCTGCCGGTGCTGAGCGACGAGGCGCTGGATTTTGCAAACCGCGATGCCGTGTTCGATGCCTGCAAGGCCAAGGCCGAAGAACTGGGCAAAAAGAACGGCTGGCTGCTCTACCCGCTGGGCATTGCCCTGTCCGGCAAGCAGCGCACCCCCGGCGGCGGCACCGACCTTGCCTGCATGATGGGCCGCGAAAAGACCCTGCAGCGCGTGCAGGATGCCATTGCAAAGCTGAACGGTTAAGTTTTACAAAATACCCCCAAAGCTCTGCGGCAAAATGACGGCCGCAGGGCTTTTTTGCGTCTTTGGGCGGGTTTTGGGCGGTTCTATGCACCGCGCCAAAAAGCGCCGCTGCCCCGCGTTACAGTATATGCAGACAGTGCGGGGAACAGAACAAAATTCCCCGCCGGAAAGCGGGGGATTTTTATGACAGAGCGGATGGGTGTTTTATCTTCGGACGGGCGGTGCTTGCAGCCTTCGCCCTTGGCGGCACGGGCGATGCTGCGCCCGGCGGCGCGGCGGCTGGCAGCGGTGGGCATCGGCTTTGCCGGCGGCTGGGCGGTGCTGTACGGGGCGCTGATGCCCTTTGGGCTGGGGCTGACCCTTGGGCTGGCAGAGGATTGCTTTGCCCCCTGTGCGGCAGGGGCGGCGCTGGGACTGTTGCTCCACGGACTGGGGGCGCTCTCGCTGCGCAGCCTGTGTCAGCTGTGTGCGCTGGGCGCTGCCGTGGCAGCCCGCTGGCTGCTGCCGCAAAAGTTTGTCCCCGCCGCGCTGGCGGGCTGCGGTACATTGACCGGCATGGCGCTGTGCTTTGCGCTGGGCAGCAGCGGCGGGGCAGACCTTTTGTTGTACAGTGCGGCAGACGCATTGCTTGCGGCGGGCATCGGCTTCGGACTGCGTAGATTTGCCCCGGAACGCCCGGGCATGGGCACGCTGCTGGTGGGTGCAGCCGTGGCGGGGGCGCTGGGCAGTGTGCGGTGGGGGTGGTTTTCGCCCGGGGTATTGGCGTGTGCCGCCGCAGAGTTGGCGCTGTGCTGCCGGGCACAGAAGTTTGCCGCCCTGAGCGGCAGCGCGGTGCTGGGGGCAGCTCTTTGCGCCGCAGACCCCGCCCTTGCCCCGGCGGCAGCGGGGCTTGGCTGTGCCACGGCAGCGGCGGCGGTGCTGGCACCCGGGCGGCGGGTGGAGACCCTTGCCGCCTACGCGGGCGGGTGCGTATCCGGAGTACTCTGCGTACAGCCGCCCGGAAACGCTTTTGGGCTGTTGTTCAGCGCCTGCGGCGGTATGGCGGTGGTCTGTCTGCTGCCCGGCGGCTGGCTTGCCCCGGTGGCAGACACCCCGCAGAGCGGGGAAAACACCCCCGCGCCCGCCCGCAGTGCGGCGGCGTCCACCCGGCTGGAAGCCGTGGCGCAGAGCCTTTCCTCACTGGCAGAAACGGTGAACGCGGTCTACGAGGGCTTGCCCCGGCGGCGGGAGGGTTTCCGCTGGGTCATAGACAATGTACATGATACTCTTTGTTTTAACTGCGGGCGGCGGGAGACCTGCTGGAAGCAGGAATATACTGCCACCATGGCGGGCATGGAGGCACTGCGTCCGCTGCTGGAACAGAATGGCAGCGTGGAGACCGCGCAATTGCCCGGGGAATTGTCCCGCTACATCCACCCGGCGGCGCTGTGCGCGGCGGCGGGACGCAGCTTTGCGCTGTACCGCAGCCGCAAGGAAGCGCGCATCCATTCCGAAGCCATGCGCACCGCCCTGACCGAGCAGTACAGCGCCGTAGCCGAAGCACTTGGGGTGCTCAGCGAGCAGCTGGGACGTCCCGGCGACCCGGAGCCCTATAAATCCAGCCGGGTGGCAGAGTTCTTTACCGGGCTGGGTGCGCCGCCGCAGGAGTGCGCCGTCACGCTGGACGACCTTGGCCGCACCCATGCCGCCGTCACCCTGCCGCGCACCCGATTTACTCCGCAGGAGCTGGCGGCGCTGGCGGGGGAGGTGGGGCATATCTGCCGCCGCACGCTGGAAGTGCCGCAGGTGCTCTCCTGCAAGGGCATGACTACCCTGCTGTTCAGCGAAAGACCGGCGCTGCGGGCGGTGTTCGGGGCGGCAAGCGCAGCCGCCCGGGGCGAAGTTTCCGGCGATGCAGTGCAGCAATTTTGCAGCCCTACGGCGGCGCAGATGATCTTATGTGACGGCATGGGTACTGGACGCCCGGCGGCGGTAGACGGCAATCTGGCGGCAGAGCTGACCGCCCGGCTGCTCAAGGCGGGCTTTACCGCCGAGCTGGCGGCGCGGCTGGTGAACGTGGCGCTGGCCCTGAAAAGCGAGGACGAGAGCGGCGCAACGCTGGACCTCATCAGCGTGGACTTATACACCGGCACGGCGCGGCTGTTCAAGGCCGGAGCCGCCCCGGGATTTCTGGTGCACGGCGGGCGGGTGCGGGCTGTGGGCGAAGCTACCCTGCCTATGGGGGTGCTGGGCGGGGTGAACGGACAGAGCCGGGTGGTGCACCTGACCGCCGGGGACTACGCGGTGCTGGTATCGGACGGCTTACTGGTGGATGGCGCGGGCTGGGTGGCAAAACAGGTGGAGCTTTCGGCGGCGGCAGGAGATGCGCCGGAAAAGCTTGCCGAGACGCTGGTACAGACCGCCCGCATCCGCGCACAAAAGACCGGCCGCCCGGACGATATCACCGCCGCCGTGCTTCGGCTGGAAAAGAGCGGATAACGGCGGCAGAGTTTCCGTTGCAATTTTCAGGAAGGAGGGGTATACTGGAAGCATATTTTTTTGCCCGGCAGTGCCGGGCGCAGGAGGCGGCTTATGCTTACCATCAACGTTGCACCCGACGGCAGCGGACAGTTTACCACCATTTCCGAGGCGGTGCTGGCGGTGCCCTACGACTGCCCTGCGGTCATCCGCATCGCGCCGGGTATTTACCGGGAAAAGCTGGTTTGTGAGAAAAAGGATATCACCCTTGCGGGCGCGGGCATGGATGCCACCCGGCTGGTATGGAACGGCGGCGGCAAGCTGCCGCACCCGGACGGGCGTCCTACCCACACCTTCCGCAGCTACACCGCCTTTTTCAGCGGCGAAAAGCTGCGGGTGGAGGATATGACCATCGAGAACGACGCAGGCCCCGGCGCAAAGGCCGGGCAGGCCATCGCAGCCTATGTGGACAGCGCCCGGGCGGCGTTTGACCGTGTGCGGCTGCTGGGCAATCAGGATACTTTGTTCTGCGCCCCTCTGCCGGAGAAAGAGCGGGAGAAGGACGGCTTTCTGGGCCCGCGCGGGCTGGCACCCCGCCGGGCAAGCGCGCAGTATTACCACGCCTGCGAGATCGCCGGGGACATTGATTTTATCTTTGGCGGGGCAGACGCCCTGTTTGAGCACTGCACCCTGCGCACGGTGGACAACGGCCTTGCGCACAGCTGGGTCACCGCACCCTCCGGCGCGGCGGATGGGCTGGGCTTTGTGTTCTGGGACTGCGATTTTGTCTCGGACTGCCCGGCGGGCAGCGTGTATCTGGGCAGACCGTGGCGTCCTACCGGTAAAACGGCGGTGCTGGACTGCCGCCTTGGGGCGCACATTGCGCCGGAGGGCTTTGCCGGCTGGAACGACCGCACCGACACGGCGCTGGCCGGCTTTGCCGAGGCAGGCAGCACCGGCGCAGGCGCAGGGGAACGTCCCGGGTGGGTGCAGGCGCTTTCGGCTGCCGAGGCCGCTGCGCTGCTGCGCACTGCCCGGCAAAAGTGCCGCATGGAGACTACGGAAAGGATAACGGAATGAAAAAATTACCAAATGCAGTAAAATGGCTCATCATTCTGGTGGTGCTGGGCGCTATGGGCGCGATGATGTGGGCGGTGAACGACCGTGCTTCCCGCGTGGAGATGCCCGCCCCGGACAACACCTTTGGCATTTACCATACGGCAGAGAGCGGAACATAATAAAGCACCGGCAGTTTCCCGATTTGAAATCTGGAAAGCTGCCGGTGCTTTTTCTGTATCACAGGGGGTGCTCACTTGCCCTCAAAGTCGTCCACATAGGGCAAATCGCTCATGACGAACCAGAAGGTGGTGCCCTTGCCTACGGTGCTTTGTACGCCAAAGCGGAAGCTGTGCTGCTGGAAGATGGCTTTGGTGATGGAAAGCCCCAGACCGGTGCCCTGCTTGCCCGCGTCCGAGCGGGAGCGGTAGTACCGGTCAAAGATATAGGGCAAATCGGCGGCGGCAATGCCCGGGCCGTGATCCTCCACCTCTACCCGCACGCCCTCAGAGCAGCGGAAGGCGCGCAGGATAAAAATGCCGTCCTGGCCGATGTGGTGCATGGCGTTGCCCAGCAAATTGTGCAGCGCGCGCTGCATCATGTCCGGGTCGGCGTAGACCGGCAGTTCCTCCTCCGGCAGTTCCAGCTGCAGCTGCCAGCCGTTCTGGGCGCAGACGGCGTCGTAGCGCTCGCTCACCTCGTCGCACAGCTGTCCCATGTCAAAGTGCACCCGTTCGCACTTGTAGGTGCCGCTGGTCACTTTGCTCAGCTCCATCACGCTGGAGACCAGCGCGGTCAGGCGGTCGGCCTCGTCCACGATGATGTTCATCTGCTCGTCCCGGTGGGCTTTATCGTCGCCGGTCAGGTCGCGCACCGTCTCGGCGTAGCCCTTGATGAGGGTCAGCGGGGTGCGCAGGTCGTGGGAGACGTTGGCCAGCAGATCGCGCTGCATCTGCACCGCGTGCTGCACCTCCTCGGCCATGTGGTTAAAGTCCCGGGCAAGGTCGCCCAGCTCGTCGTTGCGGCGGTTGTCCACCTGCACGGCGTAGTTGCCCAGCGCCATCTGCCGCGCGGCGCTGGAAAGCTGGCGCAGCGGCTTTGTGAACCACTCGCTGAACAGCCACGCCGCCGACATGGCAAAGCCGAAGATCAGCGCCGCCGCCAGCGGCAGCAGGGTGCTGAGCACCTTGCCGGCCTCGGTAACGTGCACAAGGCTGGTGGTCACCAGCACGGTATAGCTGCCGTCGGCGGTAATGCGCCCTACCAATAGCTGCGCCGAGCCGGAGAGCCGGGGCGGGTTGAGCGTCTGCACAAAGCTGCCCACGCTGCGGCACTTGCGGCGCATGGCAAGGGCAGTGGCAATGATCTTATCGTTGTTGGCAGAGTCTGAAAGATAGGTGCCGTGCAGGTTGCAGAAGGACTGGTTCTCGATCTTATAAATGGTGTGCAGGGTGGTATCCGAGATATCCACGCAGAAGCTGTTCAAAGAGCCTTTGGTGTACAGTTCCAGCGTGAGCTTATCAAAAAAATCACTGTTGACCGCAAGCTGCCCAAAAGACCAGCTGGACAGCACCTTGCCCTCGGCAATGGCATCGTCCAGCCGCTCCACGATGCTGTCGGCCTGATTGGTAAGCTGGGTCTCGATGTGTTTGGTGTACAAGGGCTCCAGCAGCTGGGTGGACAGCAGCCAGAACAGCCCCAGCAGAAACAGGCAGATGAAGCACAAAAACCACATCAGCTGCCCGCGGATGCCAAGGGTATGCCGTGCTTTGGTGGTTCGCCGCATGCTCCGCACGCTCCTTCAGTCAACGGGCGGCATCGGGGTCGAACTTATAGCCGATGCCCCATACCGTAGCAATGTAGCTGCGGCATTTGCCCAGATGGCCGCGCAGCATCTTCACATGGGTGTCCACGGTGCGGTCCTCGCCGAAGTAGTCGTAGTTCCACACCTTCTGCAGGATCTTTTCCCGGCTCAGGGCAATGCCCTTGTTGGAGGCCAGAAATACCAGCAGGTCAAACTCCTTGGGGGTCAGGGCCACCTCCTCGCCGGATACACGCACGGTATGGCTGGCAGTGTCGATGGTCAATTCGCCAAAGGTCATGGTATCGGCGGCCTCGGTGGGGCGGGGCATGGTGCGGTTCAGCACTGCGCGCACCCGCGCCACAAGCTCCCGGGGGGAGAAGGGCTTTACCACATAGTCGTCCGCGCCGCTTTCCAGCCCGGCAAGCTTGTCGTATTCCTCGCCCCGGGCGGTCAGGATGATGACCGGGGTGTTGATGTGGCGGGCGCGCATCTCCCGCAGGCAGGTCATGCCGTCCATAAAGGGCATCATCAGGTCTAAGATCACCAGATCAAACCCGCCGCCGGACAGCTGTGCCAGCGCCGCAGAGCCGTCCCCGGCTTCCTCGCAGATGTAACCGGCATATTGCAGATGCTCGTGGATCAGCTCCCGGATGCGGGGCTCATCATCAACGATCAGGATCTTTGCCATAAAACAGGACTCCCCCTATCATAGTTCAATATACAACTCTATTCTAAAGCAAGAATTGGAAAAAGCTGTGAATTTTAAGTGAATGGTTTGGAAAAACAAAACCGTCTGCACCCAGTATACCACACCGGGCGGCGGGGCGGCAATCTTTTTGCGGGAATACGCGGCAAAATGCACTGGGGAACTTGACAAGAAAACGGGCGTTTTTGTAAAATAAAGTCGTAAAGACTGGGGTATTTGCGATGAAAAAGGAGAAGTGATCATGAGCATCCCCAAGATCATCCACTACTGCTGGTTCGGCGACGGGCCCATCAGCCCGGAGAGCCGCAAATGCATGGAAAGCTGGAAGAAATACTGCCCGGATTACAAGATCATGGCGTGGAACGAGCAGAACTTTGATATCAGCGCAAACCGCTACGCACAGCAGGCGTATGCGGCAAAGAAATATGCCTTTGTATCGGACTATGCGCGGCTGGCAGTGCTGTACGAGTACGGCGGCATCTATCTGGACACGGACGTGGAACTGGTGCGCCCGCTGGATGAGCTGCTGGAGCACAAGGGCTTTATCGGCATGGAGCACAGTGTGCCAACACCCTACGGCCGCACGCTGCTGGTGAACACCGGCTCCGGCGTGGGCGCAGAGCCGGGCTGCGGGATGATCGGCAAAATGCTGGCAGGCTACCGCAATGCCGCCTTTATTCAGGAAACCGGCGAGCCGGATCTGCGCACCTGCACCCAGCGGGACACCCCGCTGTTTGCCAAGGCCGGTTTGCAGCAGAAAAACGAGCAGCAGGAGCTGGACGGCTTTCTGGTGCTGCCCACCGACTGCTTTTCCCCCTTTGATTATGTGACCGAGCGGATGCACCGGACACCGCGCACCTTCGGTATCCACTACTATCAGGGCAGCTGGCAAAGCGGCGATAAGGCAAACCGCTGGCGCAAGCGCTTCAAGTGCACCAAAGTCGGGCGCTGGTGTATGTGGCTGCGGCAGTGTTCGCCCCGCTGGCTGCGGGAAAAACGGCGCAGCCTGCATAACCGCTGCCGCCTGCAATGGAAAAAATGGTTCAGCTGCCGCGGGCTGCAATTTGGCCGCGGCATCCTGCTGGACAAAGAGCTCAAGCTGCGGCTGAACAGCGGCTCCCGGGTGACGCTGGGCGACCGGGTGGAGAGCGACGGGCGGGTGTCCATCACCACCGGCTATTCCAGCCGGCTGAACATCGGCAGCGGGGTCTACTTCAACGACGGCGCGGTCATCAGCTGTCTTGGAAAGATAACCATCGGCGAGAACACCCTTTTTGGCCCCGGGGTGAAGATCTTTGATAACAACCACCGCTTCAGCCGGGAGGAAGGGGTCAGCCGGGAATGCGCTGCGGGCTGCATCACCGTGGGACGCAGCTGCTGGATCGCTTCGGACGTGGTGCTGCTCAAGGGCACGGATATCGGGGACAACTGCGTTATCGGCGCGGGCTGCGTTATCCGGGGCAAAGTGCCCGCCGGCTCCCTTGTGACCCGCAGCGGGGAGCAGACCACCCGGCCGATCGAGACAAGATAAGGCATCCCCTCTCATAAAAATGTGTTCATCGCGGCCCGCAGGCCGCGATGAACACTCAAATTTAAAAAAATCATTCCGCTGTGCATGGCCAGAGCAACGCGGAGGCCATTTGAAATCGTTGTTCTTAGAAGAACTGCTGCACAATGCTGTGCGGCAGTTCTTTTTTTTGTCCCGCTTGCCCTTTTTGCGCAGGAATGCTATACTTTAGCGATAAAGGACAGTGCGCTGTCCGCAGGTTTTTCAGAGATAAGGATAAGCGCTTATGCGAATCGGACTGATCGAATTTTTGCTCATACTGGCTATAGCGTCCCTCACGGTAGGGCCGCGGGTGGCGTTGTTCGTGGACCGGTGGATGCGGCGTGCCAACCGCGCCAACGCCATGGCGGCGCGCCGCCGGGCAGAGTATGCCGCCCAGATGGCTGCCGAGCGGGATGCCATGCTCAAGCGGTTCCGCACCGCCAGCACCGTGTTCGGGGTGGGCATTTTGCTGGTGCTGGTGTACGCGCTGGGCTTCCGCCCCATCGCAACCCCGCCGCAGGCTTATAAAGCCCCCGACCTCCGGCAGGAGACGGGCGCGATGCAGACGGCAGTTTCCACCGACCGCAAGACCCGGCTGGAGCTGGGGGAGTATCAGGGCGTGGACTGCATCCGCGCCAAGGACGGCCTTTTGTATGCCGCCGCATGGAACGGCGCTGCGCTGAAAAAGCGCACCAGCGATCTTGTGCGCACCGATGGCGGGCACGCTGCCGCCATCCTGAGCGTGGAGGGCGAGCTGACCGGCTTTGCCTTTGACGCCGCCGGGGATGTGTGGCTGACCCAGCTGACCACCGCCGGGGGAACCCTCTGCCGCGCCAAGCACGACAGCTGGGGCGCAGCGGTGGAACAGGTGGTCACCCAGCTGGACGGTGCGCCGCTGGGGGCGGTATCTGCCGTGGAGGTAAGCCCGGCGGGCAAGGTGTACTTTGCGGTGGCTGCGGCGGCAGGCGCGGAGAACGGGCTGGAAAGCGCCCTGCGCACCGAGCTGCTGGCGCACACCGCCACCGGCTGCGTGTATGTGTACGACCCCGCCGCCCGCACGGTGGAAAAAGTGCTGGGCGGGGTGGCAGGCGCTGCCGGTCTGGCGCTCAGCCCGGACGGCAGCACCCTGTATGTCTCCGACCTTGGCAGCCGCTGCATCTGGGCGGTGGATGCCGCTGCCCGGGAGCTGACCGCCGGGGGACGTGGCTGCATCGCCGCCTTTGCCGGTCTGCCGGGCTATCCCGGAGCGCTGGCGGCAGACACGGACGGCACGCTGTACATCAGCTACCGCTGGGCGCGCAGCAGCTGGCTGGAAAAGAACGCGGACAGCACCCTGCTGCGGGGCATTGCCCTGCGGGCGGGGCAGAATACGCAGGAGCGGCTGTTCCGATGCACGGCAGACGCTCCCTGCGCCGAAGCAGTGAGCCTTGCCACCGGGGCTTGGGAGCAGACCTTTACCGGCCTTGCACAGGACAGCTGCGCGGCGGTGTGTCCGGTGGAAAGTAAAGTATATTTCGGTGCAGCAGGGGCAGACAGCCTGCTGGCGGCAAACCGATAAGCGAGGTGTTTTTGTATGACCGAAGCATTTGCAAAACAGATCGAGACCGAAGCGCGGCAGGCCATGACCGAGCTGGTGGCTGCGGCAAAGCTGAAAAAGGGAGATGTGCTTGTGGTGGGCTGCTCTTCCAGTGAGATGGTGGGCGGTCACATCGGCAAGGATTCCAGCTTGGAAGCTGCCCGGGCGCTGTACGCGGGCGCTGCGCCGGTGCTGGCGGAAAAAGGCATCTGGCTGGCAGCCCAGTGCTGTGAGCATTTGAACCGCGTCCTTATCCTTGAGCGGGAAGCCGCAGAGAAGTACGGCTGGGAGGAAGTGTGCGTTGTGCCCCGTCCCCATGCGGGCGGCAGCTGGGCCACCACCTGCTGGAAGAACTTCAAAGACCCGGTGGCTGTGGAGGAGATCCGCGCCAACGCGGGCATGGATATCGGCGGCACCCTGATCGGGATGCATCTGAAGCGGGTGGCAGTGCCGGTGCGGCTGAGCCTTAATAAAATCGGCGAAGCAAACATTCTGTGCGCCTACACCCGCCCGAAACTGATCGGCGGCGAGCGTGCCCGCTATACCGAGGAGGATTGAGCGAGATGGCAGAAAAAACGTTGGAAGAAATGCGGCAGGCTGTGGCAGAGATCCGGGAAAAGATGGCAGCCGCCGCCCGGGAAGCCGGACGCGATCCGGCAGCGGTGCAGCTGTGCGCCGCCTGCAAGACCCGCACGGCGCAGACCATTGCCGCCAGTGCCGCCCTGCCTATTGACGTGTTCGGCGAGAACCATGTGCAGGAGCTGTGCGCAAATTACGATGCCGGAGCTTACTGCGGCAAGCCCAGCCATTTTATCGGCCACTTGCAGACCAATAAGATCAAAAAGGTGCTGGGGCGGGCAAGCCTGATCCAGAGCGTGGACAGCGAGCACCTGCTGCTGGCCATCGAGAAGGAAGCCGCCAAGTCCGGCATCGTGCAGGATATCCTGCTGGAAGTGAACATCGGCGGGGAGGAGAGCAAGACCGGTGCTGCGCCGGAGCTGCTCTGGCCGCTGCTGGACACCGCCGCCGCACAGGAGCATATCCGGGTCAAGGGCCTGATGGCCATCCCGCCCGTGAACGATGACGACGCCCAGAACCGCCGGTATCTGGCACAGGTGTATCAGCTGTTCGTCCGGGCAGGGGAGCGGGGCTACCGCAACGTGGAGATGCAGACCCTTTCCATGGGCATGAGCGGCGATTTTGAAAACGCCATCCGGGAGGGCGCTACCCTTGTGCGCATCGGTACCGCCATCTACGGTGAGCGGGATTACAGTAAAAAGTAACGATAAAAACGGAGGAACCATGCCGAAAACTAAGACCAACGACCCCGGGGCGCACCACGCAAGCAGCGGTGCGCTGATCCGGCGTTTTCTGCCGTATCTGGCAAACTATAAGATGGTGCTGTGCCTTGACCTGTTCTGCGCAGCACTGACCACCCTGTGCGATATCGTGCTGCCCAAGATCATGAGCACCATCACCAACTCCGCCATGGGGGTGGGCATCACCCTGACGGCGGGCATCGT
>ENA-ORLY01001518-ORLY01001518.1-human-gut-metagenome-genome-assembly--contig:-NODE-1518-length-27071-cov-8.104134_pt1 | contig 27071 bp, 30 predicted proteins | sample MGYA00243071_ERZ508832 | MGnify/ENA primary metagenome ERZ508832 (study PRJEB26277, sample SAMN04329777) | human gut metagenome | biome: human-associated habitat | host: Homo sapiens | place: USA... | reverse complement strand
TCCTCCGAGTCTATTATGGCAAGGTCACAGAGCTCTACCGCAGCTTGCCGGCAATAGAATGAGCTGAGATCTCCAATACTTTATTTGAGGCGGCCAAGCGATCCGTTTTGCCGCCTCTGCTTTGCTATGCTCTTTTTCTGCCGATAACTTTTCTTTTAATTTGGGCTTGACTTTTTAGCAGGTTTACAGCAGCGCAAAATATGATAAGCAATGATCTTGATTTTAGTTGGATTCTGTGCTACTGACCGATTTCATGAAGCATGTTTCCAATCGTATATGGGAAGAAACTCTGACCCACACCGTGACCCACATCGGCTGGCAGTCAGCGGCTTTGCCGCCTACTGCCAGCTCATGCCCCATGGGTACAACGAAATGCGCGGAAAGAGCCAAAGAGCACCGGAGAGGAAATTGCTTCCTTTCCGGTGCTCTGCTTGCCTGTGGGACTTATCGAATCTGCGCCATGAAGCTGCCCATTTTCTCCGCGGCCTTTTGCTGCATCTGCCGTGTGGCGTGGGTGTAGGTGCGGAGCGTGAAGCCCGCGTCGTAGTGCCCGAGCATACTGCTGACGATATTTTGAAACAAATCAGGAATTAGTGCTTTCTTATCCTCCTTATTGCCTTTCTCTTGCGGCAACTTGTAAATAAAGATGATAGCTCTAATCTTGAGCCTGACATCCCTTTTTTATGGTATCATCCGTTGGATGACAGTGGGATCGATACATCCTTAAGCGGCGTATCGGTAACAAGATAGACCGTCATAGAATCCAGAAATTTACGAATATCACTTCCATAAAATTTAAGCAATGAATCATAATTGTCACAGTAGAACTCTAAAATAACTTCTTTACCTCCGCAGATGATTGTCTCGCAACGCACCACTTCCGGCACGGTTTGAACATATCGGTAGAGATCGTAGAGCATTACGGAATATACCCCTCCGATTATGAAGCCATGCACGGTTTTTCCACCTGCCTGCGGCGAAATCAGCGTGCGAAAGCCACGGATGATCCCGCGTTCCTGCATCAGCTCTATCCTGCGAGTCACCGCTGTTGTGCTCAGATGCACCTCAGCGGCAATACTGCTGAAACTGATGCGCGCATTCTCTTGCAATAATGAGAGAATTTTTAAATCGGTCGAATCAATTCTCATAGTTCACCTGCCACTTCAGCTGTCCGGAAAATATCCTTTCGTCCATACAAAACGGCGCACTTTATTATATTATATTAAAACAGCAGCTGAATTGCAATTCAAAAATCAACAATTCTCTTCGTCATTTCGGTAAATAAAACTAAAAGAGCGAGAATATATATTAATATTGCAATTCCGTTCCGCGTTTTTATACTATATAATACAGCCAGGCTAAGAAATCAGATGGGTGTACAACTTCTGATACAACAGCCCAAAACTGATTAGGAGGAATGCAAGTTGCGTAAGATTAAGATTTATTTTCCAAAAGCTGACATCACTTGTTATGCTACCGTGTTGGAAGATGATTTCCCTGAATTAGCAGACGAGTTGTGGGAGAAGATCGCTCAGCCCATGGAATGCGAAGCTCATAACACTCTCTCCACCGGCGACTATGTTCAGTGCCGTCCCATCCCCCCGTATCATGTTCCCAAGTATGTTGGTGACCAGTCTAATCCTCTTGGCGGAAATAAAGTCCCGGCTCTGTGCGACTGTGTAAACGGCGACATCGCCTGGTCTGGCTGGTATTTCGCTATGACCTATGGTCCCTGCTCAGAGCCTCTGCCGAATATGGGTCCCATCATGGCAAAAGTCGACCCTGAATATCTGGATGCATTCCATTGCGGCGGCATGGACTGTTGGAACCACACCTATCTCTATCACGAACTGGCAACCGTTATTTTCACCAGAGGGGAGGAAGCTTAAATGGCAGTGAATTGGAAGGATTTGAAGCGCGAGATCCACGACGAAGTTGAAAAGGTCTGGTTGAAGGAACCCCTTGAGGTGACAATGAGCAAGCTCGGCGTTTTCCCGAGCGGCGCCGGCACTGACAATCAGATTCTCGGCAATCTCTTTTTCCTGAATGCTGATACGCAGGCAATGGGTTGGTGGACGATTGAACCGTCCATGTACTGCGTACTGGGAGATGACAAATTCTCTCTGGACGTCTGCAAGCAGCTTTTCATTTATCTCAATGGTCCGATTGCCCATCTGCTCGGTGATGTTTTAGAACCGAATTGCCCTGCTCCTTGGCTGAATATGCCTAAGTTTGCCTATTTCCACGACAAGATCGTGGAGTCCTACCCCACTATTGAGACAAAAGAAGAATTCCGCGACCTTCTGTGGTCCTGGTTCTGCTATGTCAACCGCATCAACAGCTGGTTCTACACCGTTCTTCCCTGGGAGCTCGGCAAGAATCTACAGCGCAAGGATGTTGATGATGTTGAGCAGCTCGCCGATCTCCTCGGTTACAAATTAGAAAAGAAGTAAGACCAACCAACCCGTGAACTCAAGTTGCCATTGAGAGTACCATCTCTCCAACGGAGGTTCTGCCCGGTGACAAGACGCTTCTCCTGTACGGCCGTTTCACTGTCAGGAACGAGTCTGCATCAGGCAGGGCCTCCGCTGCATTCAAAAAAGGGGTGAAATTATGAGCATTTTTCTAAACCCGGTCGTCTTCTCGGTCATTCTCATGTGCATTCTTTGCTTGTGCAAGCTGAATGTCATGTTTTCCCTGATTATCGCCTGTTTTGTTGGCGGACTAATGGGTGGTATGTCTGTTTCAGACATTTCCTCCACCATGCTCGCCGGCTTCAGCAACAACGCAGAGGCGGCACTCGCCTATATTCTACTCGGCACCTTTGCTTCCTGCCTTGCCTATACCGGTCTTGCTGATATCTTTGCAAAGAGGGTTGCACAGGCCATTCGCGGCAGCAAGCTGAAACTGTTTCTTCTGATTCTGATTTTCTCCATCATTTCTCAGACGATCATTCCCATCCACACAGCATACATTCCCATTCTTATTCCTCCGATGCTGGCAATGATGAATGAAATGAAAATGGATCGTCGTCTAATGGCCGGCGCTCTGGTATCCGGTATGATGCCGTATGTCGGTATCCCCATCGGCTACGGTCTGATCTTCATGGGTATTGTAAAGGATAATATGTGTGCAAATGGTCTTACTGTCACCGTGCAGCAGGTTTACAGTGTAAACTGGATGTTGATGCTCACTTTTATCCCCGGTATCATATACATCTGGTTCCGCTACCGCAAGCCTCGCGAGTACAAAAATGTTGATGTTGACCTGAGCGCATATAACGCTGTTGAATCCACCAAGCTTGAACTGCGCCACTGGATATCCATCATCGCGGTTCTGGTCGTCACCGCAGTCGAATTTAAAACGCAATCTCTGGCTGTTGCCGCACTGGCGGGTCTTGTTATCATGTTCTTCTCTGGCGCAGTCAAATGGAAGGATATCGAAGAGCGCTTTAACGACGGTATTCGCATGATGGGCAGCATTGCTTTCATTATGCTCGTTGCAGGCGGCTTCGGCATGGTCATGCGTGCTACCGGCGGTGTAAACGCACTGGTAGAAAGATCTGCGAGTGCGCTCTCAAGCAGTCATTTGCTTGCCGCTACCGTCATCACGCTCATAGGTCTCGTTGTTACCATGGGCATCGGCACGTCCTTTGGCACGATTCCTGTCATTGCCGTTCTTTTCGTACCGCTTTGCACCAAACTCGGTTTCTCTCCCGCAGCAACGATCCTAATGATTTCCTCTGCCGCGGCATTGGGCGATGCCGGTTCTCCCGCATCGGATGCTACGCTCGGCCCGACCTGCGGCCTGAATGCAGACGGGCAACATGATCATATTTGGGATACCTGTGTGCCAACCTTTGGTGCACTGAATATCCCGCTGATGATTGGAACGATCATCATTGCACAGTTCATCTAAAAAATGCATCTGGTCCGTTCTTGGCTTGCTTCACCATGGCAAAGGACCGGCAGATAAACATCTGCCGGTCCTTTGCTGTTTTCCAGTTACCTATTCCTTTCCACACGTACACATTAGTCGGCACAGGATTGTGACTAATCTGTTGAAAGCTATTTCCCGTGAAGGCATTTTCTGACCCACTTGCCGAAATACGCGGAAAGGGTAAAAGCGCACCGGAGAGGAAGCTGTTTCCTCTCCGGTGCTCTGCCTGCCTGCGGGACTTATCGAATCTGCGCCATGAAACTGCCCATCGTTTGTGCTGCCTCGTCCTGCTTCTGTCTTGTTGCGTGGGTGTAGGTGCGGAGCGTGAAGCCCGCGGGCGTTTGCTGCATCGAGATAGTCTTTTCGACCATCAGCTGGTAGCGGTCGGCTGTGACGATACGGACGTTTGGCTTTGCGTAAATGTCGTACCAGCTTCGCAGCCATGTGGCGACGGTATATTCATTGGCGCGGCTAACGTCGATGCCCTTGACTGATTCCAGCGCGGCACTCAATTTCGCCTTGCATTCCGCCTGCGTTTTACCGAGAACATTTTCGATGATCCGCTTACCTGTTTCGGGATGGTAGCCTGCGGTGTAGCGCCCCTCCCAGCGCCCGTCTGCGCGTTTGCGGATGTTGCCCTCGCCATTTGCACGTTTTTTGGCCATAAGCATCGCTCCTTAGTCCCGCGAATGCCTGCTCCAACTTAAAAAGCTGGAAGCAATAGCATTTGCTCGTGTATCAACTGTTAAGCAAGATGAGAATCGGAGGCAGCGAATTCGTGATGGATTTATTTACGCCCACCAGCCGATGTTGGCTGCGATAAGAACTGCGTTTAAAAAGTCGATGAACATGCCGCCAACCATTGGAATGGCAAAGTATGCCACCGGCGAAGGACCGTATTTCTTCGTCACGACCTGTATGTTGGCCATCGCGTTCGAGGTCGCACCCATAGCAAAGCCGATGAAGCCCGCCGTCATAACTGCCGCATCGTAATTACGGCCCATAACGCGAAAGACGACAAAGTAAGCAAAGAGAACCATCACCACACACTGCAGCAGCAGGCATACGATCATCGGCAAGGCGAGGTCGATCAGCTCCCAGAGTTTCAAGCCTGCGAGCGCCATAGCGAGGAAGATGGAGAGAAACATATTACCCATTGTGTCGATCTCCTCGGCGGGATATTCAGTATGTGCGCCGTCCATCACATTGCGAACGACCACGGCGACGAGCATCGCGCCGATGTACGCGGGAAAGGTCAGATCTGTCAGTGCCGTGAGCCACACGCTGACTTGATTTCCGATGCCGACCGCCAGCAGGAGCAGCATGAAGCCCTTGACAAAGCGAGGACTGTTTGTGATAAAACGCTCGTCTTCACTCGCCACATCAGTGGCAAGGCCGACGCCCTGCGTGCCGCCGATGGCAGCCATCGCCTCCGGGCGCAGATTATGTTTTTCAATCAAGCGGCGTGCTGTCGGGCCACCCATCAGCGAGCCGGCTACAAGGCCGAATGTCGCCGCCGCGATGGAAACGACGCTGCCGCCGACCGCACCCGCGGCCTCAAGATCCGGACCGAAAGCCGCGGCTGTGCCGGGGCCGCCGATGAGGGCGATAGAGCCGCAGCCGATGCCCAGCAGCGAATCACGGCCAAACACCTCCATCACGCCGCCGCCGAGGAAATTTTGCAGAGGGATCATCACAACAGACACAATCAGACACAATACAACAGCTTTGCCGCCCTTGAGCAGAGCGGGAATGCTGACTGTAAAGCCGACCGTTGTAAAGAACATGATCATGAAGACGGTTTGCAGTGTGCTGTCAAAGGTGACAGAGGCAATGCCGGCAGAGTAGAGAATACAGTTGAGAACAGAAAAGCACAGGCCGCCAATCAGCGGAGCAGGAATACAATATCGGTTGAGCAGTCTCACCTTGTCGGTGATGATCCCGCCCATCCAGAACAGGAAAGCGCCTAAAGCAACTGCGTGGTACATATTTAACTCGATTGTCAGCATAATAAGTCCTCCTTTTCATTGTATCAAACGGAAGCGGCAGACTGTCCCACACACTTCAGCCCGCACGATCCATCTCGTAAAGGAGGTTATTACTGCCGTTTCAAAAAGTATCAATTCGCGTCATAACGTCACGCCGTTTCTGCATAATCAACGAGCACAGACATTTTGTTATGGATATTTTGGCTGTTATGAAATTGTAAATATGCGTAAATATACAGTTTCACCCACTGTGCACAAGCACAGTGGGTGAGATTTTCGAATTCGGCCTCAGTCGTCCAACAGAACCATCAGGCCGTCCAGAAAAGTCTTGACACTGACATGTCCCCCTCTGCCTCGCCCTTGTATCGCAGCCATTTCACGCCGAACCTCCTCAAAGGGAAATAGATGTGTCGCATAGCGCACAAAGACCTCGTTGGTATAATCCTCTAACCCAAGACTTGCTATATGCCGCAGGCTTCGTTCTATGGCTCGACGCATACGCTGCTCCGTTGATTTAGGCGCGTCAGGACAGAGAGCCATACACAAGGCTCGAATACCGGAGCTTGACACTGTCCCGCCATGTTCACGGACAAAGCAGCACGCATCAATGATGTCTTGCGTACCCCTTTCGCCGGACATACCAAGCTGGCTCAAGATATAGCGCAGTCTCTGTCGCAGCTCATCCTCGCGAGAATCCTTCTTTGCGCTATTTTGCAGGGCGAAAACACCGCGTATTGCGGCAAGCACCTTTTCATTTTCTATTTGATTTTTGGCGTTGCGTACCACCTGGCAGACCTCGATGTGGTTAATCGGCTTCTGAATATAGAAATCGGCGCCCGAAGAATACGCACGAGCTACCATCTCTTTGGCTGACACCTGCGAGATAACAATGAATTTTGCCTGGCTTCCGGAGGATTTTAACTCACGCATCAACTGAATGCCATCCTTTCCCGGCATGAGAAGATCCGTTAAAACCAGATCCGGAGCTTTTGCAAAAATATCGATCAGATCGGTATAGCCGTCCGTGCTGCTGCCGCAGACCGTTCCGAGTCCCTCACCTTCAATGATATCCTCCAGCATGCTGATGACGGCTTCATCGTCTTCAATGATGTAGATTTTCATTGCTTCCTCCCTTTAATAATTCAAGCGACAGCCGAACACAAAAGGTCGCTCCATCAGCGACATCGGGGATAACACTCACTTCGCCGCCAAGCTCCTCTGCAATTGCCTTCACAGCGGGGAGTCCCACGCCGCGGTTAATGTCGCCTGTTTGGGAATTGAATTTTGTCGAATAACCAAGCCGAAACAAATGCGGTAGTACGCGCGGCGCGATACCCGGGCCGTCATCTTTTACGCAGATCAGAAGATGCTTCTCCTCAATTCGGCAATCGACCTCCACGACGCCGTGCCCTGTGCCGGACTGAATTGCCTCAACAGCATTCATTACAAGGTTCTTGAGAATGGAAAGCAGTTGATAGTGCTCCCGAACGATCATATCCTCCTCGCAGCGGCAAACAAGGCGAATATCACTCTGCTGTATGCCGAGCATTTGATTTGTTGAGACCGTCAGCAGGTGCAAAAGATTTTTCAGGCTCATCTCCCTTTGATCATAAGCACCCTGCACCTCAGATTCCAATCCGCGGATGATACGCAGGTTGTCCTTCTTGATCTCGTGCATATCACGCGCAACAGAAAGAGACAGTGCGGCCAATGCCTTTTGCTCAGGCAACGCACAAAGCTGTTCATAGATCTGATAAGCCTTCAGCGTGACCTTTTCAATGTCCTCCGCGTCCTTTTTGAGAAAATAAAGCTCCGTTTTCAAGTCTGCTGCCATAACAAATAACTGCTGATACCGCGCCGATTCCTGCTGATGGATCAAAGCCTGCTCACGCAGGGACAGAAACCATAATACAGTTGAGGCAGCAAGCGCGCGGGATAACGCGAGCGCGAAACCAATGCCCACAATTCGCGCGGCCGCGGAACGGTCCGCAGTGAACAGCAATAGGTGATGGCCGGATACCATAAAATCAAGCAGGTTCGATGCCATATCACAAAGGAAAAGTGATGCGAGAAGGCGCGGCGGACGCACAGCTCGTCTGTCGCTTATCAGCAGGCAAAGAATGGCATCATAGCAGAAATAAAAAAGGCCGCCATGGTATTCCTGAAGCAGTGCGGCAGGCAGTGCGGACCCCTGCATACACGCAATGATGCAGCGAACGATCAGAACCGTCAAAAATGTTACGGCGCCCGCCAATGGACAGCGGCGGTCACTACCCAGGCGGATAAGCAAAATAGGATAGATAACCGGTGTCGCAGAAATGCGGAACCCATCGCCTATCGTAGAAAAATACACCTGGCTGAAAAGCACCACGGAGCCTGAAGTCAGTGCCAGCCGCACCCATGTTCGTTTGACAGCATTCGCAAGAACGGTGCTGTTTTGCTTCATACGCACTCCCCCCCTCCGCAGTGCAAAGAACTCATTCTGAACACAATTTACCTTGTTTTTTTCTATGCGTGCAATGGATACGATACAAACTTAATCTTTTCGATATTCTTTTGTGATAAAGCATAGCAGAATCATAACATATAGTTGCTATGTAAACCTGCATACTTAGCTATTGCCGCAAGGATGCGGAGGAAGAACGTTTTTATGAGATATTCTTTCAACTGTGCCACAAATATAGTGTGCGATGGGCGAGCGCCACGCCGAAAGAGAAAGACTTTATTGAGGAAGTGACACGCGTCACCTATGAGCGGGATAGGGCGCAGAGGCTCGGTTTGCCGTTGTCAGAGGTACGCCCCTCGTTCGTATTCTGAAAGTGGTTTGACCCACACCCTGACCCACACGGGGAAATGAGCGGACGGAAGCAACGGAACAGATAGGGCAGACGTGCGCAATACACCAGACAGAAAGGCTCCAAAATCCCTGAAAACCGTCAAATGGAGCGCCCGGATACACTTCGTAATCAGCAGGTCATGTGTTCGAGTCACACCGCCAGCTCCAAAAAGCATCGAAAACTTCGGTTTTCGATGCTTTTTTGCTGCAAAAACGCTGAAAATGGTGTGAGTCAAAATGCGGGTCAACTGCCTGCCCCACACCCTGACCCACATCGGCTGGCAGTCAGCGGCTTTGCCGCCTACTGCCAGCTCATGCCCCATGGGTACAACGAAATACGCAGAAAGACTTAAAGAGTACCGGAGAGGAAACTTTTGCCTTCTCTCCGGTATTTTTGCGTCTTTTTTCTGCTCGCATCACTTGCGCCATGAAGCTGCCCATTTTCTCCGCGGCCTTTTGCTGCATCTGCCGTGTGACGTGGGTGTAGGTGCAGAGGGTGAAGCCTGCGTCGTAGTGGCCGAGCGTGCAGGTCATCTCCCGCATGGCCTTCGCCAATTCCAGCATGGCTTTCCGCGCCGCGACCACCAGTTCATCACGAGATTTGCTTTTCTGCTCGTAGACGTGCAGCAACTCCTGACGGAAAATTTGATTGGTCAGCGTGGACTTGATCTGCCGTATCCCATCTTTGGACAGGTACGCCTGATTCGGATTCACCGACCACGCCATCATGTGGACGTGAGGATGATTACCTTCGTCATGGAAGGCGGCGTACCAACGAAAATCCTCCGGCGGGATCTTCATCGCCGCGGCGATGTCATTGCGGTGGGTACGCAGTAATGTGCGCCATGCGTCTGTGTGGTTGTAGGGCGGGCTTTGATATACGGCTCCTCGGCGAACACCGTGATCGGCAAAACGAGGATATAAAACGAGGGACCGGTTGACAGCCATGCGGTCATCTCATCTTGGAGGATGGGCAGCCGGGCGTGTATCCCCTCATACTCGCTGATGGTACGGAGATTGAGCTGATGTGCGTTCAACTGTCCATGTAATTCCGAGTATAACAATAAATGCAGTAACCGGCCTACCTCTTAACAGTTTCTTTGCTTGACGGTACTGGGAGCGTCTGGTACAATACCATCAATTTGAAACGAAGGAGGATGCGTGCCCATATGGATACCGACGGCAGTGACTATCACAGTAGCCACCTGATCTGTCATCTGTTTGTGAAAGCATATCTGCGCTGCTGAAAAGCGGGGCGGACATGCTTTTTGACGCTCATTTGAGCGCTTTGACGATTCGAACAGACGACAGAAAAGGAGCTTTTATCTTGTCAACGACAACTTGTATCATTATTATGGCGGTGTGTTTGCTGCTCTCCGCCTACTTTTCCGCCACGGAGACCGCGTTTTCCTCTGCCAGCACTACGCGGCTCAAAACCCTTGCTGAAAAGGGCAATGCCAATGCTGCGCTTGCGTGCAGGCTTTTGGAGCAGTATGACCGGCTGCTCTCTACCATCTTGATCGGCAACAACATCGTCAATATTGCGACGGCCTCCATCGGCACGGTGCTCTTTGTGCACCATTACGGCGACGCGGGCGCGACGATCTCCACCGTGGTCGTCACGGTGGTGGTGCTGATCTTCGGTGAGATCTCGCCCAAAAGCATCGCCAAGGACTGCGCGGAGCGCTTCGCCATGTTCTCCGCTCCCATCCTGCGCGTGCTCATCTGGGTGCTGCTGCCGCTCAATCTGCTCTTCTCCCTCTGGAAAAGGCTGCTAGCGAAGGCATTCCGCCTGAACGGCGAGAGCAAAATGTCGCAGGAGGAGCTGCTGATGCTCGTCGATGAGGTCCAGCAGGGCGGCAGCATCGACAAAAGCGAGGGCGAGCTGCTGCGCAACGCCATCGAATTTTCCGAGCAGCAGGCAAAGGACATTCTCATCCACCGCGTAGACCTCGCGGCGCTGCCGGTCACGGCGAGCTGGGAGGAGACCGCCGCGCTGTTCACCAATACCAAATATTCCCGCCTGCTCGTCTATCAGGATTCCATCGACCATATCCTCGGCACCATCCATCGCAAGGATTTTTACGTTGGCTGCGGCGTGACTGATAAGCCGATCGCCGAGTTGCTTTCACCCACCATCTTTGCACCGGAGAATGAGCCGATCAGTCTGCTGCTTAAAAAGATGCAGCAGGGCAAGACGCACGTTGCCGTCGTGGTGGACGAATATGGCGGCACCTGCGGCATTGTCACGATGGAGGATATCCTCGAAGAGCTGGTGGGCGAGATATGGGACGAGCACGAGCAGGAGGAGATTCCCATCCGCGAGACGGCGGAGCACGCTTACCTTGTGGACGCAGGAATGGACTTTGACGATTTTGCCGATTTCTTCCACCTCAAGACCGACTCGGAGATGGTGTCGGTCAGCGGATGGGTGATGGAGCGCTGCGGCGGCGTGCCGGAGAGCGGCGACCGCTTTACTTACGATGATCTTGATGTGCTTGTTGTCAAAGTAGATCATCACCGCATCGAGAAGCTGCGCGTCACACAGCGGCCGCACGCCGGTGAAAAGGTGGAGACTGCGCTGATTGGAGAGATGGCCCATGAATAAACAACTCAAGCAGCAGATGCTTCTGATTTTTTTCGGCGTGGCGCTTTTTGCCGCGCTGACTAACCTGAATGAAGTGGCGAGCTTTTTCCGCGTTTTGGCAGGTATTCTGTCGCCGGTGGTCTCGGGCCTTTTGCTCGCGTTCGTGCTGAGCGTTCCGATGCTTGGTATTGCGCGGCGGCTCACGGCCCATTTCCCGAAGATGAAGGAAAAAACGGTCGATGCACTGAGCCTGACACTGACGATGCTCTGTGTCGCAGTGCTGGTATTCCTGCTGTGCGTGCTGGCAATCCCACAGCTGGCTGCGTCGGTCCGGAGCATCGCCGTACTCGTAAGGGAGAACTGGCCCGACTGGGTGGCGCTGCTGAGCAGCTACGGCGTCGACACCACGGAGCTGACAAAGCTTGCGGCCTCGTTTGACTGGAAGACGGCCGTGGAAAAGCTCTTCACCGGTGCGGGGGCCGTGATCGGATCGGTCGTCGATCTGGCAAGCTCAACGGTGTCTGTCACGGTAAACGCCGTGTTCGCGATCGTGATCATGTTTTATGTACTGTTGGGGCGGCGGGAGCTCAGTAAGCAGAGCCGCGGCTTTCTGTACGCCTACTGTAAGGAGATGACGGCAAACCGCATTTGCCGCATCGCAAAGCTGACGCACGATACTTATGCAAAGTTTTTCTCCGGTCAGTGCATCGAGGTGCTGATCCTCGGCACGTTGATCTTTCTCGCGTTTTCCGTCTTCCGCATCCCCTACGCAGCGCTGACGGCTGTGCTGACAGCGGCATTCGCGTTCATCCCATATATCGGCGCGTTTGCATCCTGCCTGATCGGCGTACTGCTCACGCTGCTGGCCGCGCCGGAGAAGGCAATACTGTGCTTCCTTGTTTATCAGGTGGTGCAGTTCATCGAAAACCAGTTCATCTACCCGCATGTGGTCGGCGGCAGCGTGGGGCTTTCTCCGCTGTGGACACTGCTGGCCGCACTGCTCGGCGGAAAGTTGTTCGGTATCATCGGTATCGTGTTTTTTATCCCGCTGGCCGCGGTGATCTCGCAGCTTTTGCAGGGGGATATCGAGCATCGGCTCGCCGCACGGGAGAAAATAAAATCTGAGAAGTGAAGGAAAGATAGATGGAAACCAACCGGTTTCCATCTATCTTTCCTATCCGCATACCAACGCGTTCAGGTCGTCGAACTCCTGCTGGTCGAACTGCTTTTGAAGTGCTTTCATGTGCACCATCTCCTTTTGGCAGCCAACACACATACCATAACCCAGCGCAGAATAGTTGTAATGCCTCTCGTCGCGTAGTATGATCAATAGGTAATCAAGCAAGGGATGAGAGGTAACATGACAGAGAAAGAAAAATGCTGCGCGGTCTGCTCTACGATGCAAGCAGAGAAGAGCTTACGCAGGAACGGCTCGCGGCGAAGGAGCTGTGCTTTGCCTACAACCGGACGCCGCCTTCCGATGAGACGCGGCAGCGCGAACTGATGCGCCGTCTGCTCGGCGCGGCCAGCGAGCGTTTTACGATCCTTGCACCGTTCTGGTGCGATTACGGCTGCAACACTTTCATGGGCCGCGACGATTTTGCTGGTGAACCTCGGCAGCTTGCTGATTCTCCGTTTTCGGAGCCGCTGAAAAAATGACACCGCACGGCAGAAATAACTCTGCCATGCGGTGCATTTTTACTTTAATTTGGTTCGTCAGGCCTGAGGGACGAGCGTGCCCTTCCGGCTCGCGTGGATGACCATGCCGATCACAAAGCCGACGAGCGCGGGCAGCAGCCAGCCGAGATTCTTGTCGAACAACGGCAGATATTTTTCCGCAAAGGCGATAGGCACATCGAGGCGGAGCGAAGTCTGCACCGACGCGGGCAGCGTCTTCATGCAGTCGAAAATAGCGGCTGCCCATGTACCGATCATCGTTGCGACATACACGGCACGGTCATGAGCGAAGAACTTGCCGATAAAGGCCAGCAGGATAAGCGCAATGGCCGGGGGATAGATGAGCATGAGCATCGGGACGGAATACTCGATGATGGCGCTCAGTCCAATGTTGGAAACGGCAAACGAAAACACCGTGAAGAGGATCGCCCAGGTGCGGTAGGAAATTTTGCCGTTCGTCATCTTGACAAACGTTTCCGAGCAGGCCGTGACAAGGCCGATAGAGGTCTTGAGGCAGGCAAAGGTGATGGTGAAGGCGAGGATAAACTGGCCCACGCCGCCGAGGTAATGACCCGCAATCTGCGTGAGGGCGATGCCGCCATTTTCGGACAGCTCGAAAATGCCTCTCGACTGCGCGCCGACCAGAATGGACAGCACGTAGATCAGCGCCATCAGCGCACCGGCAAGAAGACCGGAGGAGAGCACGTCCTCGGCGATGATGTCGTCGTTGTTGACACCCATGCGGCGAATGACGTCGATGACCACGATGCCGAAGGCGAGACCGGCGATGGCGTCCATCGTGCCGTAGCCCTCAATGAGCGCGGGAAAGAAGGAACCGTTCTGATAGGCCTCCGTCGGCTCGACCGAGGAGATCGCTGCGCCGGGGGAGAGCAGCGCCGCGATGATCAGCACTGCGAAGAAGAACAGGAAGAGCGGATTGATGATCTTGCCGATCCAGAGGGTGATCTTACCGGGGCGCAGCGAGAAGAACAGCACGAAGGCGAAGAACGCCGCCGAAAAGACAAGCAGATACAGCCACTCCGGCGAATCCGCGCCCAGCAGGGGAGTGATGCCGGTGGTAAAGGAAACTGTTGCGCATCTCGGGATGGCGAAGAGCGGGCCGATGGTCAGGTACAGAAGGCAGGTAAAGAAAATGCCGTAGCCCTTGCCGACCTTGCTCGAGAGCGTCTGCAGGCCGTCGGAATGTGTGATGCCGATGGCGGCGACGCCGAAGATGGGGATGCCAACCGCCGTGATGATAAAGCCGATCATGGCGACGACCGCGTTGCGGCCGGCCATCTGGCCGAGATGTACGGGGAAGATCAGATTGCCAGCGCCGAAGAACATTCCAAACAGCGTTCCGGCGACGAGAATCTTCTGCCGGAAGGTCAATTTTTTAGTAGTCATGGGATAATCAACTCCTTTGTGTTGAAAATATTACACCCTGCACTTGAAAAAGAGAAACGCTCGGTTATAATAGGTATATTACAAATCAAAATACCCTTTATAGGAGTGGGGATATGGACAGCAAAAAATTTGAAATTCTGATGACCGCCGTCAACCTCGGCAGCTTTTCCAAAGCGTCTGAGGTCGTGGGCTACACACAGTCGGGGCTGACGCACCTCATCAACGGTCTGGAGCGCGAGATCGGCATGAAGCTCATCCGGCGCGACCACAGCGGTATTTCGCTGACAGAGGACGGGGAGGCGCTGCTGCCCGCGATCCGCGAATACCTCAGCGCGACGGCGAAGCTCGAAAACCAGATCGAGACCATCACGCAAAAGCGGACGGCGACGATCCGAATCGCCGCTTATGCGAGCCTTGCCATGCACTGGATGCCGGAAATTCTGTACCGCTTCCGCCGCGTGTGTCCGGAGACCGACGTGGATCTTCGCATGGTGGACCACGAACTCGAACCCTTTGAGCTGCTGGAGGAGGGGCGCACGGACGTCATCTTTGCCGCGCGGCAGAGCCACATCAACTGCGATTGGACACCGCTCTACTACGACGCGATGTACGCCATCCTGCCGGAGGACTATCCCACCGGCAGCGAAGAGACCTTCCCCATCGAGGAATTCGACGGAAAAGAATTCCTGATGCCCTACGGGCGCTTCGACATCGACGTGAACGCTGCGCTGAGTCCCAAAAAGGTGAAGCCGAATATCCGCCCCTGCCATGTGGACGATGAAACGGTCATCCGCATGGTCAGCAAGGGCCTTGGCATCACAATGATGACGGAGATCATGATGCGCGGGCGGACGCACGGCGTAAAGACGCTGCCGGTCAGCCCGAAAACGGGACGGGAGCTCGGCATCGGTATGCACCTGAGCAAGAACACGCCAGAGGAAATTCTGCGTCTGCGCGAGTGCGTGCTTGATTTCACGCGCGAGTTGATGTGAAAATTTCCCATCCGCGATTTAGAAACGGCTGCCCCATCCAAAAAGTAAAGCAGGGCGCTTGCCTAAAAGGCAAGCGCCCTGCTTTGTCGATTTTGGGAATGGTCTTATCCTTCGATTTTTGCCGAAGCCGCGCCATCACTCTTTTGCAGATGCGCATAGCGGCGCGAGGGGCGGAAGTATAGCACCGCTGCCAGCATTAGAAGCGCCGTGGTCGCAAGGCTGATGGGGAAGACCAGCATGATGTTCATAAATGTCTTGTACTGCGGGAAGACCCAGCGCAGCCAGCTCAGGCGAACGCCGCAGACACCCAGCATCGTCAAAACGGCGGGCGGCAGTGAAATTTCAAAGCCGCGCAGGTAGCCGGAAAGCACCTCGTAGCAAAGGCTGAACAGGTGCGACGGCATGATCAGCATGAGGCGAATATAGCCCGTCTCTACCACCTGCGGGTCGCCGTTGAAGATGGTGAGCAGCGACTTTCCGAAAAAGAGGATCAGAGCGATGGCGACGCCGAGGCTGATGATGCCCTCGAGAAGACACAGCAGCAGCGTTTTCTTGCAGCGCTTGATCTCGCCCGCGCCGAAGTTCTGCCCGACGAATGTCGTGCAGGCCTGCGAGAAGGAGTTGAGGATATCGTAGGTGATGACCTCAATGTTGTAGGCCGCGCTCGATGCCGCCATGACGACCGTGCCGAGGCTGTTGATCGCGCCCTGAATGACGATATTCGCGATGGAGAACATCGCGCTCTGCACACCCGCGGGAACGCCGATGCGCAGAATTTGCTTGAGGCACAGCCCGTCGATGCGCAGCTTTTTCGGCTCAAGGCGGATGACCTTGTCCGTTTTGAGCAGGAAACCCCACAAGATCGCCGCGCTGACCGCGTTCGACAGCACCGTTGCGATCGCGACGCCGTCCACGCTCATGTGGAGCGCGGCCACGAAAAAGAGGTTCAGGATCACGTTCAGAACGCCGGAGGCCGTCAGCGCGATCAGCGGAATTTTCGTCTCGCCCACGCTGCGGAAGACCGCCGCCTCAAAGTTGTAGAGCAGGATCACCGGCAGGCCCGCAAGATAGATGCGCAGGTATAGCAGCGCCAGCGGGAACACATCGTCCGGCACATTCAGCTGATTCAGCAGCGGAACGGCGAACAGCTCACCGATGATCGCCGCGATCAAACCGCCCAGTACCGCCACGACGATGGAGGTGTGCACCGCGTGGTGCACCATCGTGTCGTTCTTTTCGCCGATGGCGTGCGCGATCGTCACGTTTGCGCCCAGCGCGATGCCGATGAACAGGTTGACGATCAGGCTGATGATCGAGCTGTTTGTGCCGACGGCCGCGACTGCCACGGTGCGGAGTTCACCGGTAAAGTTGCCGATGACGGCGATGTCCGCGGCGTTGAACAGCTGGCTCAAAATCGCCGTGGCCGCCACCGGAATGGCAAAGCGCGGGATCTTATCCCATAGCGTTCCGTGAAGCATATCCAATGATCTTTTCTGCGCTGCAGCTTTCAATTCTACTGCCCCTTTCCGCAATTTGTCTGGCCTATGATATCACGCTTTGGGCCAAATGCAAGAGGCAGAAAAGTCAAAAATGGAGCACAGTGCAAGGAATGCTTTGTTTTGCTGCGAAAAGCGCGGATACTCACAGGCATTTCTGCAAAATTTCGCAAATTTCATCACGGGTCAGCTTCTTGCAGCAGCCAGCAGTGACGTTGGTGGAATCCGCGATGGCACGGAAATCGGTATCAGCGGGAATGCCAAGCTCGGTAAAGGTAGTCAGCAGACCAATTCCCTTAATGAACGCGGCCGGCGCGTCGATACCGGCAGCCGCGGTCTCCTCATCGCTGCCCTTGGGCGCAATGCCCCAGACGTTCTGCGCCCAGCGCGCAAACCGCGCCGCACTGGACTTGTAGATGTGGCGGTACAGGACGGGATGGATGACGGCGAGACCCGCTCCGTGGTTGCAGTCGGTGTAAGCGCCGAGCTGATGCTGGATCTGATGCGCCTGAAAATCCGTGACCTTGCCGATCTTCAGCACGCCGTTCTCTGCCATGGCGGACGCCCACGCCAGCTCGCTTCTGGCGTCGTAATTTTCAGGATCGGTCAGCAAAATGCGGATGTTGCGGATGACGCTGCGCATGACGGCCTCATTGATATCATCGGAGAGGTTGTTTTCATCTATAAATACCGGTTGTAACAACCGGTCAAGAGAATTTTAAAGAAAAATCGCGTTTTTACGCAGCAGAGAGGAATTACCATGCGCTACACCATGATGCAGGTCTGCAAAGAGACGGGCATGACCTATCAGGCCTTAAAATTTTACTGCAACGAGGGGCTTGTCCCCAACGTCAAGCGCGATAAGAACAACCGCCGCGTGTTTGACGAGCGGGACGTCGCGTGAATCAGCAGCCTGACGAGCCTGAAAAAATGCGGCATGAGCATTCAGAAGATGAAGGACTACCTCGCCCTCTGCCTGCAAGGCGAGCGCACCATCCCGCAGCGCAAAATTCTGCTGGCGCAGAAGCAGGAGGCACTGCGCGCAGGCATTCGGGAATTGCAGGACAGCGTCGCCTATATCGACTGGAAGCAGAATTTTTACGACGAAGTGCTCTCCGGCAAGCGGCCGTATGAGAGCAATCTTATTCGGGTGGAAAAATAGGCGCAAGGCTGGCGTCAGCATAAAAAGCAGGAGGCGTACCGCTCGGTATCGCCTCCTGCTTGTATTTCTGCCGTATTTCATCCCAGCGCCACGTCCAGCACCATCATCAGGCTGAAACCCACGGCGAAAAACACCGTGCCGATGTTGGAGTGCGCGCCCTGCGACATTTCGGGGATCAGCTCTTCGACGACGACATAGAGCATCGCGCCCGCGGCAAAGCTCAGAAGATACGGCAGCGCCGGAACGATGAGCGACGCAGCCAGGATGGTCAGCACCGCGCCGATGGGCTCGACGATGCCCGAGAGCACGCCGCCCCAGAAAGCTCTTGCTTTGCCCATGCCCTCGGCGCGCAGCGGGAGCGAAATGATCGCCCCCTCGGGAAAATTCTGGATCGCGATGCCGAGTGAGAGCGCCAGCGCGCCCGCCGCCGTGATCTGCGCGCTGCCGGAGAGATAGCCCGCATACACCACGCCGACGGCCATGCCCTCGGGGATGTTGTGCAGTGTGACGGCCAGCACCATCATCGTCGTGCGCTGGAGCTGGCTCTTCGGCCCCTCGACCTGCCCGCTCTTGGTGTGCAGGTGCGGGACGACGTGGTCGAGCAGCAGCAAAAAGAGAATGCCGACCCAAAAGCCGAGAAACGCCGGCAGAAACGAGAGTTTCCCCATCGCCGACGACTGCTCGATGGCGGGGATCAGCAGGCTCCACACCGAGGCCGCGACCATCACGCCCGCGGCAAAGCCCGTCAGCGAGCGCTGCACAGCGTCGCTGAGCGACTTTTTCATGAAGAACACGCACGCCGCGCCGAGCGACGTGCCGAGAAATGGGATCAAAATGCCGTAAAATGCTTCCATATCGTTCACCGTCTTTTCTGTGTGAAATATCAATTCTGTTAAATGCCTCTAACTTCTGAACATAGTATACCAGCGAAAGCCGCGGGATGCAAGTGCCGCGGGACACAGAATGGGAACAGTCTGTCGCAGCGGACGGGGCGAGAAAGCGTATGTAGCAAAGAAAATATTGCAGAAATTTGAAAACCGCTCTTGCAATGCGAAAATCGCTGTGCTACAATACGCAAGGTCGATCACCTTCCCGAAGGCAAGCGGGAAAGCAGGATATATTGGAAAGCTGCCATGCGGCGGCTTTTCAAAAGACTGCGAGTTAGAGCGAACTAACCGCTTGTGCCGCGCCGGTGGGAACATCATATCAATAGGAACAGTGCCGCCTGATTTCAGGCGGCACTGCTTTTTGCGTTTTCGTGAAAAACAAAATGTTCAAACTTTCCTTTAGTTTTTTTAGGTTGGCGGGCAATAATGACCTCGTTCCAAGGGGAAAGCGAAAAACGACAGCCCCGCGGAAGCATATGGGATACACAATGACGAAGGAGGTCATTTTTGATGAAAAGCAAAAAGATTCGTTCTCTTTTCTGTGCGGCGGCGCTGACACTGTCGCTCGCCGCGTGCGGCAGCAAAACATCGGACTGCTCCGGCCAGACGATCACCGGCGAGATCACCGATATTGACGGCACTGCCGTGACGATGCAGCTCGGCGAGCTGAGTGCGGGCGGTATGCCGTCCCATGACGTGTCTGACAGTTCCGATTCCGGCCAGACGCCGCCCGACAAGCTGGACGGCGAAACGCAGAGCGGCAACAGCAGCAGTCAGGATCGTGCATCGTCCGACAGCAGTCAGCCGCCCGCAAAGCCCGACAGCCAGAGCGGCAGCACCGACAGCCAGCCGCCCGAGATGCCGAGCGGCCAGGACAGTTCTTCCAACAGCCAGAGCGGTGATTCCGGCAGGCAGCCTCCAGAGAAACCTGATGGCGAGGCCCCGAGCGGCAGCGCCCCCCGGCGGCATGGGCGGCAGCAGCTTTACCGCGGGCGAGGAGAGTGTGACGCTCGACTTCGCGAATGCGGAAATTACAAAAAATGACGAGAGCATCGAGCTCAGCGACCTCGCCGAGAGCGATATCCTGTTCAACGGCTATACCATCACGCTGGCCGACGGCACGGTGCTGAAGTAAGAGCGCTTCACCCCTGCTGCTGTATATACTCCTCAATGGTGCGCAGGAAGGCCTCTCCGTAGCGGGAGGCCTTCCGCTCGCCGACTCCCGAGACCTCAAGAAGCTCTGAGAGCGAGCGCGGCGCTTTTTCCGCCATGTCGGCGAGCGTCGCGTTCGAAAAGATGACGTAGGCGGGAACGCTCTCACGCTTGGCAAGCTCCGCGCGCTGGGCGCGCAGCGCCTCATAAAGGCTGTTTTCCTCGAATTCGTCCGAAAACGCGCCGCGCGGGTACTTTTTCTCCGCCTTCGGCTCCACCCGTTTCTGCATCAGCACGCATTCGCCGTCAAAGAGCACGGCGGATGTTTTTTTTGTGGGCCGGAGCGTCGAATAGCGCTGGTCGACCTCGAGATATCCCGCGGATTCGAGGTATTCGATGTACCGCTCGATGACGCTCGGCGACGTCTTATCCATGAGACCATAGGTCGACAAGCTCGCAAGGCCAAGCGACAAAAGCCGCTGGTCGCGGCTCCCGCGCAGGACCTGAATGACGAGCGTTTTGCCGACGTAGTACCCCAGCCGCTCGCGGATGCGCATGACGCACGATAAGATCATCTGCGCCGAGAGCGTGATGTCCTCGGTCTGGTAGGTCGCTTTACAGTTGGAGCAGTTCCCGCAGCTTGCGGGGTGTATTTGGCCAAAGTAGTCAAGCAGCCGTCCGCGCAGGCAGTCGACGGATTTGCAGTACCCCGTCATCGCCTGCAGGCGCTCATAGTCGCGTTTGCGCACGAGCGCGGCGTCCTCCTCCGAGAGCTGGTCGGCTCCGCCGTTTTCGATGAGAAAGCGCGCGGTTTCCACGTCAGCGGGCGCGAAGAGCAGGACGCAGTCGGCATTCTCGCCGTCGCGTCCGGCGCGGCCCGCCTCCTGATAGTAGGCCTCGAGGCTTTTCGGCATGTTGTAATGGATGACGAAGCTGACGTTTGACTTGTCGATGCCCATGCCGAAGGCGTTCGTCGCGACCATGACGGTCTTGCGGTCAAACTGAAAATCGTCCTGATTCTGCTGCCGCTCCTCATCTGTGAGGCCCGCGTGATAGCGCGTGGCGGCGATGCCGCGGTCACACAGGCTGTCGCACACGCGCTCGACCGCCGCGCGCGTTGCACAGTAGACGATACCGCTTCTGCCTCTTCGCTCGTCAATGAGTGCGGCGAGGGCGGAAAACTTGTTTTTCGGGCGGCGCACGTCGAAATAGAGGTTCGGACGGTCGAAGCCCGTCACGATGCGGTACGGGCTTTGCAGCTGCAAGAGCCGCAGGATATCAGACTGCACCTGCTTTGTCGCCGTCGCGGTGTAGGCCGCGACAATGGGTCTGCGCGGCAGGGCATTGATGAAATCGACAATGCCGAGGTAACTCGGGCGGAAGTCCTGTCCCCACTGCGAAATGCAGTGTGCCTCGTCCACAGCGAGAAACGACACGTCCATCTCCTGCATCAGCGATAAAAAGCTGTTCGTTTCCAACCGCTCGGGCGCGACGTAGATGAGCTTGTAGGCACCCTTGCGCGTGCGGGCGTAGACGGTGCGGATCTGCTCGCTTGTCAGCGAGCTGTTGATGTACGCCGCGGGAACGCCCGCACTCTTGAGCGCTGCGACCTGATCCTTCATCAGCGAGATGAGCGGCGAGACGACGAGCGTGATGCCCGGCAGGAGCAGCGCAGGGATCTGATAGCAGAGCGACTTGCCCCCGCCCGTCGGCATGACGCACAGCGCATCGCGCCCGGAGAGAATGGAGTCGATGAGTTCCTCCTGCCCCGCGCGAAACGCGCTGTGGCCGTAATATTGCTTTAAGATGCTGTACTTGTCCATGAAAAAGTGTTCCGTTTCCTGTTTTTCTATGATGTTACCCCATCGGGAAGAAATTGTCCACGGAAAATTCAGAAAGGAAAAAGGAGGGAGATCGCCGCGGCTTGACATTGCCGTTTTCTTGCGCTATAGTCCCTCTTGCTCGCTCGGAGGGCGCGCTGTTCGAAAGAAACGGCAGCCGGATAAGGCGCAGGCTGAAATGCCTGTTCCTTATCCGGCTTTTTTGTTGACAGGAGGAAACGACAATGGACCTTTTGCGTGGAAATATCAAAACGCTTTACTTCAAATACTTGTCGGCGGCGCTCGCGTGGATCGGGCTGATCCTCTTTGAGCGCCCGCTTTTGACGTTTTTCGGTGCGGACGAGACGCTGCTCGCCCTCGCGCAGCGGTACATGATCCCCGTTAAAGTTGTATTCCCACTGTTCCTCTTCAATCAGATGCTTGCGGCATTTCTGCGCAACGACGGTGCGCCCGCACTTGCGACGCTTGGTGTGCTGTCGGGCGGCATCTTCAATGTGTTCGGCGACTGGTTCTTCGTCTTCCCATGCGATATGGGCGTTTACGGCGCGGGTCTTGCCACGGCGCTGGGCTCGGCAGTGTCGTTCCTCGTGATGCTGACGCACTTTGCGAGCAGGAAGAACACGCTGCGCCTCGTGAAACCAAAGAGGCTTGCGCGCAAACGCCGCTTGACGAAGCGCGGCTACCGCCGTATAATCATGGCGGAATTTTAACGAACAGGAGCCAAAATGTAACCATGCAGCTTGATCGACCGTACGGGCAGATGTCCGATTCGTTCCTGATGTCCGCGTTTATCATTTTATCCGGCGGATTGCAGGACGCCTATACCTATTGCTGCCGCGACAAGGTGTTTGCCAACGCGCAGACGGGCAACATCGTGCTGATGAGCACACACCTTTTTGCAGGCGACTGGGCAGGTGTTTTCCGCTATTTTGTGCCGGTGATCTCGTTTATGGCGGGCATTTTTGTGGCGGAATGCGTCCACCGCCGCTATAAGTGCATGGAAAAGGTGCACTGGCGCCAGCTCATCATTCTGGCCGAGATCGTGCTGCTGTTTTTTGTCGGCTTCCTGCCGCAGGAGGTCAACATCTTTGCAAACGCGCTCGTCTCGTTCGTCTGCGCGATGCAGGTGCAGACCTTCCGCAAGGTGCGCGGCCACGCCTACGCGAGCACCATGTGCATCGGCAACATACGCAGCGGCACCGAGGCGCTGTGCGTCTACTTCCACACGCGCGACCGCGAGGTGCTGAAAAAGGCACTGACGTATTTTGGCGTCATCGGTATTTTTGCCGTTGGCGCGGGGCTTGGCAGTGTCCTGACGGCGCGCTTTGCCGAAAAGGGCATCTGGGTGTCCTGCCTGCTGCTCGCAGTCAGCTTTTTGATGATGTTTGTGCGCGAGGAAGAGAAGAAATAAGAGGCTTTTTGAAAGATGGCTCTGTATGCAGATTGGTTTCTGCATGCTTTTGTAAAAAAAGGAGAGGACGCTGCTGCGTTCTCTCCTTTTCCTTTTGCGTTCGTTACGCGAGCGGCTTGCCGCTGAAGACGGGGAAGATGTTGAACTCGCCGTAGTCGGCGATGCGGTCCGTGCGCTTGAGCGTCTCCATGTCCTCACTCGAGATGGTGAAGTCCACGGCGGCGTTGCTCGCCATGTGGTCGGGGTTGGCCGTCTTCGGCAGCGCGACCGCGCCGAGCTCGATGACATAGCGGATGCACAGCTGCGCGGCGTTGACGCCGTACTTTTTCGCCATCTCCGCGATGGCGGGGTTCTTGAGCGCCTCGCCATGGGCGATGGGGGAGTAGGCCTCCACATGGATGCCCTGCTCGCGGCAGTAGTCGAGCAGCGCGAGGTCGGTGTTGCTGATGTGCAGCAGGATCTGGTTGACCATCGGCTTTACGCGGCAGTCGGAGAGCAGATTTTCAAGGTCGTCGCGCAGAAAGTTCGACACGCCGATGACTCTGACCTTGCCCTCGCTTTGCGCATCCTCGAGCGCGCGCCAGACGGCTTTATTTTCTTCAGAATAGCGCTTTTCCACGCGGAACTGGTTCCACGGCTGGGGAGAGTGGATGATCATCTGGTCAAGGTAGTCAAGGCCCATCTTCTCGAGCGTTTCGTCGATGGACTTTTTGGCCTCGCCATAGGTTTTGAGCTCCGCGGCCACCTTGCTGGCGACAAAAAGCTCCTCGCGCGGAACGCCGCAGGTGCGCACGCCCACGCCCACGCCGCGCTCGTTGCCGTAGGCCTGCGCGGTATCGATGAGGCGATAGCCGAGCTTCACGGCGGTGCGGACGGCCTCGGCGGCCTGATCGTCGTCGATGAACCAGGTGCCAAGGCCGAGCTTGGGGATGCTCAGGCCGTTTTCGAGCGTATAAGTTTCGTTTAAGATCATGGAAATTGCCTCCGATTACAGCTTATTGTACTCTTCGTCCGAGACCGGCTCGCACCACTCGTTCCGGCGGTTTTTGCCGGGGACTTCAACGGCGATGTGGCTGAACCAGCTGTCCTTTTTCGCGCCATGCCAGTGCTTCACGTTCGCGGGGATCATGATGACGCTGCCCTCGTGCAGGCTGACGGCGTCCTTGCCCTCTTCCTGATACCAGCCCTCGCCCGCGGTGCAGAGAAGGAGCTGTCCGCCGCAGGAAGTCGCGTGATGGATGTGCCAGTTGTTGCGGCAGCCGGGCTCGAAGGTCACGTTCGCGGCGAAGAGGCTGCCTTTCGGGTCAGTCAGAGGATTTAAGAACGAATCGCCGATGAAAAACTTGGAGTAAGCGGTGTTCGGCGTGCCGGTGCCGAACATGTTGACCTGTTCAAATGTTTCTCTATTTTCGTACTTCATGCTAAAAAGCCTCCTCTGCTTTACTTTTCCACATTGTAGCGCAGCCAGACCGCGCCGCTGCCGTACTGCTGCACGCCCGTGAGCTTGAGCGGCGTGACGCCGCGCTCCATCGGCAGGCCGTCGAACACGCTCTGCATGCCGCCGCGGCCATCGATGCCGGCGCCGATCAAAATGCTGACCTCGTCGAGTAGCCCCGCGGCGAGGAAGCCCGCGTTGATGTGTCCGCCGCCGACCACGGCAGCTCTCTGGATGCCAAACTCCACGGCGAGAAGTTCGCACGCGCGCTTCAAGTCGACATGCTCCTTGCCGCAGGCGATCCACGAGATGTGCTTGCCGTCAAGATAGGCGAGGTACTCCTTGCTGACCTGCTCGCTCATCAGGATGAGCAGCGGGCGCTCGTCCTCGGCGCTCTCGTCCCAGAGGAGCGTGCCGTGGGTGTCGACGACGATCTCGTAGCCCTCGGCGTCGGCGGTCTTGGAAAAGGCCTCCTTGCCGAGCGCTTCGGTGGTCTTGGGCTCAAACTTTCCGGGCAGCGCCATTTCAAGCTCCGCGGTCACGCGGCCGCTGATGCGTGTGGGCGCGTCCAGCGCGTCGAGCGTGTTATAATATTCCTGCACGCCGGGCAGGTGCTCGGTCATGGCGCAGTCGATGCGCCCGTCGACCGAGGTCATCATGTGGCATACGATATAAGGCTTGTTCATGGGATATTCCTCCTCAAAAAACTGCTGCTCTTAAAGTTTACTGATACTCTACAACTTAAAGTATACTTTCAGTCAAGAGGGGTTCGAAAATTTTTTGATCGTTCATTACGAAAGTGCGAGCGCTTGACAGAAAGAAAATGGCACCATATAATATAGAACATACGTTTTAGACAACGCGGCGGGGAGGGAGACCGATGTATTTTGCCTACGGGGAAAAGGAGACCGCTTACCTCAAAAAGAAGGACAAGCGCATGGCCGAGGTCATCGACCGCATCGGCCATGTCGAGAGAAAAGTGGACACTGATCTCTTTTCCGCCGTCGTGCACCACATCGTCGGCCAGCAGATATCGACCAAGGCACAGGAGACGATCTGGCAGCGGATGCTGTCGGCGGTCGGCGAGGTCAATGCCGAGACGGTCCTCGCCGCGGGCGTTCCCAAGCTCCAGTCGCTCGGTATGACGTTCAGAAAGGCGGAGTACATCACAGATTTTGCCGAAAAGGTCCACACCGGCGCGTTTGATTTAGAAGGTATCTGGCGCAAAAGCGACGAGGAGGCCATCCGGGAGCTTTCGTCCCTCAAGGGCATCGGCGTGTGGACGGCGGAGATGATTTTGCTCTTCTGCATGCAGCGTCCGGATGTGCTGAGCTGCGACGACCTTGCCATCCAGCGGGGGCTGCGCATGGTGTACCACCACCGAAAGATCGACCGCGGGCTCTTTGAAAAGTACCGCCGCCGCTTTTCGCCCTATGGCAGCGTGGCGAGCCTGTACCTCTGGGCGGTGTCCGGCGGTGCGATCCCCGAGCTGCACGATTACGCGCCGAAAGAGAAGAAATGAGGCGAGGACGATGACTTACACCCAGCATTATGATTCGCCGCTCGGCGGCATCCTGCTTGCGGCGGACGAAGAGGGCTTGACGGGCCTGTGGTTCGACGGGCAGAAATATTTTGCCCGCACGCTGCCAAAAGAGTATGCCGAGAGCGAGACGCCTGTTTTGTGCGAGGCCAAGCGCTGGCTCGATATCTACTTTTCGGGCCGCGAGCCGGACTTCACGCCGCCGCTCCACCCCGTGGGTTCGGCATTCCAGCAGGCAGTATGGGCGCTGCTGATGGAAATTCCCTACGGTGAAACAACGACCTACGGCACGCTTGTGCGAAAGCTGGCGGAGAAGCAGGGCCTAACGCACATGTCCGCGCAGGCCGTCGGCGGCGCGGTGGGGCACAACGATATTTCGCTCATCATCCCCTGCCACCGCGTGGTGGGCGCAAGCGGCAGCCTGACCGGCTACGCGGGCGGCGTCGACAAAAAGATCAAGCTGCTCGAGCTTGAAAGGGCGGATATGAAGGCCTTTTTCGTGCCGAAAAAGGGGACTGCACTGTAAAACAAAAGAAAAGGCATTCCGCGCGATAGCTGGGTGTACGTAAGACAGTATTGCGCCGAGATTTAAGAAGCGGCACGAAACCGCATGGAGCTGATCGTGCCGAAGCTGGCAAAGCAGTACGGCGTGACCGAGCAACTGAAAGCCGATAATCAAATGGAATGGGTGCGGCAGATGAACGCTTGCAAGGCACAGGCA
>ENA-ORLY01001515-ORLY01001515.1-human-gut-metagenome-genome-assembly--contig:-NODE-1515-length-27118-cov-3.248807_pt1 | contig 27118 bp, 26 predicted proteins | sample MGYA00243071_ERZ508832 | MGnify/ENA primary metagenome ERZ508832 (study PRJEB26277, sample SAMN04329777) | human gut metagenome | biome: human-associated habitat | host: Homo sapiens | place: USA... | reverse complement strand
CAAACAGCCAATTTGGATGCAAAAAAAGAAGAAGACTTAGCAAAAATAAATGAAATTAAAAAAGAAAAATTAAAAGGGACAATAGTTCAAGAATCAGAAGTGAAAGACAGTATACCACAAGAAATTACTATAGATGAAAATTGTTATTATTTAGATGAAACAAATTTAAACGAAATTGGAGTAAAAGACTTAAACCCAGAAAAATACGGATATTTTATTGTAAAATATAATTTTGAAAATATAACAGTAGAAGTAATAAACACAAAAGGATATGAAGGAAAATATACATTAACACAGTTAATTGAAGAGTAGCAGTGGAAGGAATGAAATAAAAATGAAAGAAAAAGAAGAAGCCAGACTAATATTATTAAAAGAACAAGAAAATGAATTAAGAAAAAAAGGATTTAATACAATTTGTGGTATAGATGAAGCGGGTAGAGGTCCATTAGCAGGACCTGTTGTTGTAGCCTGTGTAATAATGCCGGCAGATTCTATGATTGAAGGAGTAAATGATTCAAAAAAAATTTCAGAGAAAAAGAGAGAAAAATTATACGATCAAATTCTAGAAGAAGCAATTAGTTATGGAGTAGGAATTGTAGGACAAGACGAAATTGATGAAATTAATATTTTAAATGCAACAAAAAAAGGATTAACAATGTCTTTACAAGAATTAACTGTAAAACCGGATTTAATTATAGTTGATGCATTAAATCATATTGATACATTAGGGATTCCATATGAATCTATTATAAAGGGAGATGCTAAATGTTATTCTATAGCAGCAGCATCAATAATTGCAAAAGTAACTAGGGATAGAATTATGCGCGAATGGGATAAAGTTTACCCTGAATATGGATTTGAAAAACATAAAGGATATGGAACTGCCGCACATATTGCGGCCATTAAAGAATATGGACTTTGTCCAATACATAGGAAAAGTTTTACAACACACTTTGTATAAAATTAAAATGGAGGAAGGAATGAATATATTAGAAATTATATCTAAAAAAAGAGATTCAAAGGAATTAAGCAAAGAAGAAATAGAATATTTTGTAAAAGGGTACACAGAAGGAGAAATTCAAGATTATCAAGCATCAGCATTAGTAATGGCAATATATATAAATGGAATGAATGATAGAGAAATAACAGATTTGACTTTAGCGATGGCACACTCAGGTGAGGTACTTGATTTATCACGTTTTGGAGAAAATGTAGTTGATAAACATAGCACAGGAGGTGTTGGAGACAAGGTTTCGATTGTATTATTGCCAATAATTGCATCAATGGGAGTTCCTATTGCAAAAATGTCTGGAAGAGGCCTTGGATTTACAGGCGGTACAGTTGATAAGATGGAATCAATACCAGGATATAGAACTAATGTTGGGATAGAAGAATTTATTTCAAATGTAAAAAAAATAGGAATAAGTATGATAGGACAAACAATGAATTTAGCACCAGCGGACAAGAAAATATATGCATTAAGAGATTCAATTTCGTGTGTTGATAATATTCCACTTATAGCATCTAGCATAATGAGCAAAAAAATAGCAAGTGGTGCAAATAAAATACTTATTGATGTTACTGTTGGAAAAGGAGCTTTTATGAAAACAAAAGAAGATGCTCAAAGACTAGCGGAACAGATGATAAGAATAGGAAACTTGGTTGGAAGAGAAGTAAGATGTATATTAACACCTATGGATGAACCATTGGGATATGCAGTGGGCAATTCTTTAGAGGTAATAGAAGCTATTAATTTTCTGAAAGGAGATATGCCAAAAGATTTAGAGAAAGTTGTGTTAGAACTTGGAGCTAATATGATTCAGCTTGCAGGAAAAGGAAACAATATAGAAGAGAACAAAATAAAGATGTTAGAAAATATTGAAAATGGAACATCTTATAATAAGTTTAAAGAAATGGTAAAGAATCAAAATGGAGATATTTCATATTTAGATGATACAACAAAATTTGCAAAGTCAAAATATATTTCAGCAGTTGTAACTAAAAAAACAGGTTTGGTTAAGGAGATTAATGCAGAAGAAATTGGAAAATTAGCATGTTATTTAGGGGCAGGACGAATAAGAAAAGAAGATAAAATTGAACCAGAGGTTGGAATAATTTTGAATAAAAAAGTTGGCGATGAGGTAATAAAAGGAGACTTTTTAGCATATATTTGTGCCAATGATGAACATAAATTAAGAGAAGCTGAAAATAAATTAGTTGAAATATATAAAATAAGTAATAAGTAAAAATCTATTAATAAAATTATAGTTTACATATTGAAAAAGAAAAAAAGTATGTTATAATATATAAGGAAAGGATGATGTAAGATGAAAGAAGAAAAAGAAGAGAAAGTAAAAATAAAAAATAAGATAGATAAACAAAGAATATTTTCAAAGATAATGGCATTATTTTTATTGATTGTAATGGTTTTAGCATCATGCTCAACATGTATATATTTTGTAGTTACAAATATAAAATAAAATACTTAAGAGAGGAATGATGAGAAAAATGGGGAACATAGGAATAATATTAAATAATTTTTATGAACAAAATATACTAACATACATAAAAATGTATCAAGAGTATCCAATCAAATTAATCTCATTAATTATAGATGTTGCTATAGTAGTATTTTTAGCATATGAGTTGCTGAGGATAGTAAAAGATTCAAGAGCTTGGCAATTAGTGAAAGGAATAGCATTTCTAGTAATTGCAACCGCACTTAGCGGTGTATTAAACTTGTATATATTAAATTATATATTATCAACAGTAATGGACTGGGGTGTAATACTTATTATAATAATATTCCAACCTGAAATAAGAAGAGCATTAGAACAACTTGGAGGAACTAACAAATTTTCGAGATTTTTTGGATTTGACAAAGATATAATAACAAAAACAAAAGAAGACATATACAAAGTTGTTATAGCAGTATATGAATTAGCAAAAAATAAAACAGGGGCATTGATAGTAATGGAAAGAGATATACAAATAAAAGATATAATATCTACAGGAATTCCTATGAATGCAGAAGTATCACCACAACTATTAGTTAATATATTTGTTCCCAATACACCTTTGCATGATGGTGCAGTTGTTATAAGTAACAACAAAATAGCAGCAGCAGCATGTATGCTACCACTAGCTGGAGATCAAGATATAGCAAAAGAACTAGGAACACGTCATAGAGCAGGAATTGGTATATCAAAAGAATCAGACAGTTTAGCAATAATTGTTTCAGAAGAAACTGGAAAGGTATCTGTTGCTAAAGATGGAACATTGATTGCAGATGTAAGAGAAGATGTTTTGAAAAAAATTTTAATTAGTAATATAGTTACAAAAAGATTAAATGAAGCTAAAGCAAAGAAAGATAAAAAAAGTCTTAAAGAAATGGTAAAAAAGATATATAAGAAAAAAGAAAATTAAGAAAATAGTGGCAAATGTACAGCCACTTTTCTTTATTTGAGGAGATGTGATAAAAATGAGAAACATAAAGCTAACAATAGAATATGATGGAAAAGACTTTAATGGGTGGCAAAAACAACCTACAAAGTTAAATATTCAAGGAACTATAGAACAAGCAATAAAACAAATAACAGGAGAAGATGTAGAATTAAATGCATCTGGAAGAACAGATGCAGGAGTACATGCATTAGGTCAAGTAGCAAATTTCAAGACAAATTCACAAATTCCAATAGAGAAATTTGCAATAGCAATAAATTCTAAATTAAAGAGATCAATAGTAATAAAAAAAGCTGAAGAGGTTGATGAAAGATTTCATAGTAGGCTAAGTTGTAAAAAAAAGACATATAGATATATTATAAATAATTCTCCAGAGGGAACAGCAATTTATAGAAATTTAGAAACACATATTCCTCAAAAGTTAGATTTAAGCCAAATGAAAAAAGCTATAAAATATTTTGAAGGAGAACATGATTTTAAGGCATTTAAGGCAAGTGGAACAAGTAGCAAAAGTAGTGTAAGAACAATATACAAAGCAGATATATACCAAGAAAATGAGAAAATTTTTATAGAGATAACTGGAAATGGATTTTTATATAATATGGTAAGAATAATAGTAGGAACACTAGTAGAAGTTGGATTAGGAAAGATAAAACCTGAAAAAATAATTGACATAATTCGACAGGGGAAAAGAGAAAATGCAGGAAAAACATTCCCACCTAATGGTTTGTATTTATTAAAAGTAATGTATGACTAAACAAAAAGGTTTAAGGCAAAAATATAAGTAACAAAAAAATAAGTGTATTCATAATATATATCAAAACACAAGGAATTAAATGAATATAAAAAGTCATTAATTGAAAGGATGAAATATTATGAATATACTTATTTTCTTTGCCATAATACTAGTAACGATAGTATTATCAATACTTACCAATAGATTAGTACGTTGTCCACTATTAGTAGGTGCTATATTTTTTTCTATAACATTATTAGTTGCAATTATTTTATCTAATATAACATTAGTAATATTAGCAATAATATTAGGGATTGTAGGGTTCTTGTCAGCATTTTTGGACTGTGTTTTCAATAGTTCATGCTTTTTTAGACATAATGATTGCATAAGATGTCATAATCCATATAATTCTGATGATGAAGCAAATAATAATGATGATGATAATTCACTTAGAATTATTAATAGTAATGGGGAGGTTGTTGCCAGAATAAGTGGAAACACAGTAAATTGTAGAAATAACAATGGATGTAATTGTGGATGTAATTGTGGATGTAATAGAGGAAATGAAAATAATGTGCTATTAACAGATGTTGCAAATGAAAACATAATTAACACAACAACTACGTCTAATAATAATACATCTTGCAGGGTATGCAGAAGAAGGTAAAATATTTCAAGGGGGACAGCTAAGAATAAATATTTATTTGTCTTATGTCCCTTTGAAAACGGAAAAAAGGTTATTATTAAAAGAAAAGTTTTATAGTATAAAATATATAAAGTAAAACAAAAAGTAATCCTTCAAACCTAGATAGTTTATTCTTAGGTTTTACAAAAGGAAAAAATGTTATCATTGCCATTCCAATAAATAATATTAACATTTGGAAATTATATGTAATATTATAAGATATCGGATTTATAACAGCAGAAACTCCAACTATTAATAACATATTGAAAATGTTTGAACCCACTATATTACCTATAGCTATATCGCTATCGCCTTTAATTGCAGCAGTTACGCTGGTTACTAATTCTGGTAAGCTAGTTCCTATTGCAACGATAGTTAATCCTATTACTTTTTCACTTACACTTAATGTTATTGCAATTCTTTTTGCATTTTCTACAACTAATTCACTTCCTAATTTCAATAATATTATACCTAGAAGTATAAGCATAGTATTTTTAAAAATACTTATTTTTTTGCTTTTTTCATTAGAAAATTGTAAAATCACATCTTGTTGATTGCGTTTAGCCATGATTATTGTATATGTTAAAAATAAACAGAATAATCCAATTAGTATAAGTCCTTCATATCTATTTATATTTTGATTAATATTACATATAATAAGAAAAATCAAAGTCAAAAATATTGACATGGGATTTTCTATTAATTTAGTTTGATTTTGGAACTCTAATGGGCGAATTAATGCAGATAGACCTAATATAAGTAATAAATTACATATATTACTTCCGATAATATTACCTATTGAAATATCTGAATATCCTTCTATTGCAGACGTAGTGCTTACAAATAACTCTGGCATTGATGTTCCAATCGATACTATTGTGAGACCTATTACAATTTCTGAAATATGTAGTTTTTTAGCAATAGCATTTGAACCGTCAACTAGAAAATCAGCACCTTTAATAAGCAGTGTAAAACCAATTAATATAAATAATATTTGTATAAACATTTTTATCACCTTATTAAATATATTTATTGTGTTTTTCTTTTATTACTGTTTGTTTTGGTAGGTATAGTTACAACAAAAAAAGCATATAAAGAATTAAAATTCCTTATATGCCTGTATTATTATGGTAGCGAAGGTGGGACTTGAACCTACGACCTGCCGGGTATGAACCGGATGCTCTAGCCAACTGAGCTACTTCGCCATAAAGTTTGAACAATAATTATTATAATAGGTATTTATTGTTTTGTCAAGAGATATTCAAAAAAAATTAGGGTAAATTGGTACAATTATTTTTTGCTCTTAAAAATTTTAAAAATAGGTATAAAAATCTTGATATTTTTAAATTAGCATAGTAAAATATATAATGAAGAAAAGGATTGAGAGGAGAATCTACTTTGGAAAAGAAAAATAAGACTCAAGAGATAAAGAAAAAGTTAGAATACATAGGACTAAATTTAGAAGAAATACCAGAAACACTAAAGTTAGTGGAAGATTTACAATTTAGACCTAATACTGGACTAGATGAAAAAAAATACAGACAATATAGATTTGTTTCGCCAAAAGAGATACAGATATTATTATCACCAACAAATAGATTAGACGATATAAAAGAAAAGTATTCAAAAGCAACTCCACTAGCAAATTATTTAGATTCAAAGAGTGAAGAAAATCAGGAAAGATATGCAACATTTATAAGAATGTTAGAAGAAGTAAAAATTGAAGATATAGAGAAAATAGAGCAAGAACAGCAATTAATTAATAAAAAGATACCATTTAAAGTAAGATATTCAGGAAATTATTTATGGCAAATATATTATTCATCATCAACTAATCAATATTTTATGATTGTCCCAACAGAAGATAATGATTATTCAACTTTTTTTTATGTGTTAAAAAAACAAATAGAAAAGAAAAAAGCAGGTAGAATATTTGTACCTATTAGTAATGCAGACTATACCAGAGAATTATTAAATAAAACAGAGATACAGAGTTTAGAAAATTATTTATGGCTTTTTACAAAAGATTGGCCATCAATTTATGAAGTATATGACAAAAATGAAAAAGTAACTATACAAATAGTTGGAGAAACAGAAGTATATGGAACAATAAAATCAGAATATAAAGTAAAACTATCAAACAAAATTGAAGCAACAAAGTTTTTTAAATTAGTAAAAGCACTATTTATATTGCAATCAGAATTACCTAATTACTATAAATTTAATACTAGAATAGATAAACAAGGAAGTTTAGAATTTTATTATAATGATGATTTAATGAAATATGATGATTTAAGTGATTGGTTAAATATTGAATATAAGATTTTGCTAGACAAAGAAAAAAATGCTTTTAAAGAAAACAATCTATTACAAGCAAAAGTAAGAAGATTAAAAAGACAATCACAAGAACTTGAAATAGAATATTTAAATAAAGAAAAACAAATATCAACATTTTTAGAGTGTAAAAAAACATTTTTAGGAAAAGTAAAATATTTCTTTAAATATAGCGGAAAAAAGACAAAACAAAAAGAAGAAATTGTTGAAGAAGAACCAGAAGATGTACCAGAAATAAAGGAAATAGACGAAAAAATAAAAGCACAGTATACACTTGATGAATTATTGCAAAAAGGTCAAGAAGCAAATGAGAAAGAAACAAATTTAAAAAACACTAAACTAGACATAAATGCATTAAAACTAAAAAATCTTAACTTAGTTAAAAAAATAGAAAATGCAACAGCATATATAAATGAAATTGATAGCCATAAAAAAAGCATATTTGAATTTTGGAAATATAGCAATAAAGATGAAGTACAAGCATTAGAAGAAGGCGAAGAAGAAACAATAAATGTAAAGCCACATTCAAAAATATTTGATTATGAAGAAGATTTTGAAGAATTTGGACAAACAATGGACAAAGCACAAAGGAAGGAACTTTCGAAAGAAGAGTTAGACAATATTTATTTAACTACCACAGACCAACTAGAAATAATTAATAAATTAAAAACTGATAATACAACAGCAAAAGAAGTTGAACAGTATATGAAAAAAATAAAAAAAGATTTACAAAATGAAAAAGATATTACAGAAGAAGAGGCTATTGATATATTTGGTGGATTGTCAGAAGATACAAGAAAAATAACAAAATTGGCAAATAAGTCTCATAGGGAACATCCTAAAAATAAATATTCTATATTAAGAATTTCAAAATCATTAAAAACTGTAGAATATAAAGCAGCATTAGAAGAGGCTATAAAGATAATAGATCAAGCCATAGACAAAAATGTATTAAAACAAGAAATTGCAGGTTATAAATGGATAGAAGAAGATCAAAATATTGATACAAACGAATTTAATATATTTAATTTAAATCCAGAAAAAGAAATTGAAGATTCACTAATGAGTACAGAAAGTGGAAAAGTAAATTTATATAAGATGAATTTTGACAAAAATGTAAAAGCAGTTGCATTTTCAAATTGTGTGTACTATGATAATCAAAATAAAACTTTACCAGTTGGAATGGATAAAGACACAAGAATGTTGGTGAAGATTTTAGATACAGACATAATACTTGAAAGTAAAAAAGTAATTAGAGTTGGAAGATTAGAAGATGAAAATGATATTGCTTCAAAATTAATTATAAAAACAATAAACGTATTAGAATATGGTGTTAAAGAGATTGAAGAATAGGCAAAGGGCAAAAATGGAACCGACCCCCAATTGCCCATGGAAAGGAAAAAGAATGGCAGAATTTAAATCAGGATTTGTTGCAATGCTTGGAAGAACAAATGTGGGAAAATCTACATTATTAAATATGCTAGTAGGAGAAAAAGTAGCAGCTACAGCAAACAAGGTGCAAACAACAAGAACAGCAATAAAAGGAATTGTAAATAGAAAAGATTCACAAATAATATTCATAGATACGCCTGGAATTCATAAACCAAAAACAAAGTTAAATGAAACCATGGTAGAGACGTCATTTGGAGTTATAAATGAAATTGATTTGATATTATTTGTAATAGAAGCTACAAGTGAAGAAATTGGCAGAGGAGATATGAAAATTCTTGAAAAAATAAAGAAATCTCATAAAAAAGCTATATTGATAATAAATAAAATTGATTTAGTTAAAAGGGAAAAATTACTACAATTAATAGATATATATCAAAAAGAATATGACTTTAAAGCTGTTATTCCTATATCTTCTTTAAAAGAAAAATATAGAGATATTATTTTAGATGAAATTGAAAAGAACTTAAAACCTGGTCCTGCATATTATAATATAGAAGAATATACAGACCAGACATTAAGACAACTTGCTGAAGAGACAATTAGAGAAAAAGCACTTACATTTTTACAAGATGAAGTTCCACATGGGATATATGTTGAAGTGGAAAAAATGAAGTTTAGGAAAAACCAAAAAGGTGAAAATTTATATGATATAGAGGCAACAATCTATTGCCTTAGAAACTCTCATAAAGGAATAATTATAGGAAAAGATGGTAAGATGTTAAAACGTATAGGTCAATCGGCAAGAATTGATATGGAAAAGAATTTTGGAACAAGAGTTAATTTAAAAACATGGGTAAAAGTTAAAGAAGATTGGCAAGATGATTCAACAATTATAAAAAAATTCAAACTTCAATAATGCAAATATCTATAAAATTTATGATTATAGTGCATTTTAAATTTTTGAATAATTTATATTGTAATTGCGAAAGATAGAATTAGAGGAAGTGAGCTTATGATTAAAAAAATTGCATGGAATATCTTTAAAAATACAGGGGATATAAATACTTTTTTAGAATTAAAACAAATACAAGACATAGAAGAAAAAACAGGAAGCGGAATACAACAAATGGAGGAACAAAATGGGAACAATAAAAATGAGTGGTATAATAATATCTGAAAATAACTTAGGCGATTATGATAAAATGCTTACAATGTTAACACCAGGATTGGGCAAGATTTCGTGTGTTGCAAAAGGCGCTAGAAGACAAAGAAGCGCCTTACTTGCAGGCACACAATTTTTATGTTTTGGTGAGTATTTAATGTACAAGGGTGCAAATACATATAATATAAATTCTTGTGAAACAATAGAAGTGTTTTACAAATTAAGAACAGATTTAGATAAATTGAATTATGCGGTAGAAATTACCAAAATAGTAAAAGATGTTACAGAAGAAAATCAAAATTGTTACAAAATTTTGCAATTATTTTTAAATACATTATATACATTATCAGAAACTGATAAGGATGCAGAACTAATAATGAGTATATTTAAAATTAAACTATTATGTTTTTTAGGCTTTACACCAAGAATAAGTGAATGTACAAATTGCAAACAAAAAGATGAGTTACAGTATTTTAGTTTAAAAGATAATGGATTTAAATGTAAAATATGTAGCAAACAAGATAAAGGATGTTTACAAATGAGTGAAAGCACAGCTAGTGCTATAAAATACATAGTAATGGCCCCTGCAAAGAAGTTATATTCATTTAATTTAAAAGCTGAATCATTGAATGAATTGAAGTTGATAGCAAAATTGTATTTTAATGAAAAACTAGAAAAGCAATATTAAGAATAGATAAAAACATACAAATTGAAAGGAATATTATATGGAAGAATTAGTTGATATATTAGTTGCAACATATAATACAAATGAAAAATATTTAAGAAAGCAAATAGAGAGTATATTAAGACAAACACATAAAAATCTAAAAATATATATAAGTGATGATAAGTCTAGTGATAAAAAAGTTGCAGAAATATTAAAAGAATATGAGAAAAAAGATAATAGAATAAAATTATATATTCAACCTAAAAATTTAGGATATAACAAAAATTTTGAATTTTTGTTACAACAATCAACTGCAAATTATATAATGTTTTCAGATCATGATGATGTTTGGGGTAAAGAAAAGGTGGAAAAGAGCCTAAAAAAAATAAAAGAAGAAAATGTTGATATGGTGTATTGTAACTGTAGACAAGTAGATGAAGATGGAGTTGTACTTCAAGATGATTATTTTAAATATAAAAATGTTCCATTAGTGAAAGGAAAAAGTAAATTAGCTATTTCAAGATGTGTTGGAATAGGATGTTCACAGATTATTACAAAAACAGTTAGAGATAAAATGTTACCATTTAAAAATGATGTTATTGCACATGATTGGCTTGCAGCATTTATTGCAAATGAAGGAAAAGGCATGTGCTATATAAAAGAACCTCTTTTTGACTATAGATTACATGGGACAAATGTTTTCGGAGGGAGAAGTTTAAATCAGAATTTGAATAGGTGGAAACAAGAGAATGGTAAAAGTTATAAGGCATTTTTAAAGTATAGAGAAGATGCAATTAATAGAGCATATCTTGGTGGTATTAAAATGTGCAAACAATATGTTTCTATAAAAAAGGACGAGCAGTTTATTGAAGAAGCAGAAAAGTACTATAATAATATTTTAAATTCATATAAAATTAATTGGAATTTAAAGGCTTTTTTCAAGATTTTGGCTGGAAAAAATCAAGGAAAAAAAATGATTAGGGAGTGCGTTTTGTTTCACTTTCCAGTTCTGGGGTATTTAAAATTTAGAATTAATTGACAAATAAAGTCTTAATATATATAATAATAACAGATTTCGAGAAGGGAGCTTTCAAAAGAAAAAATGGAAGAACAAATAGATGTATTATTAGCATCATATAATGGAGAAAAATATATAGAAGCTCAAATATCAAGCATTTTAAACCAGACATATAAAAATATAAAATTAATAATATCAGATGATTGCTCAACAGATGGTACAAAAAAAATTTTGAAAGAATATGCACAGAAAGATGATAGAATAGAATTATATTTGCAAGAAAAGAATTTAGGCGTTGTAAAAAATATAGAATTTTTATTAAAAAAAGTCAGTAGCAATCTATATATGTTGTCAGACCAAGATGATGTATGGTTACCTGAAAAAATAGAAAAATCGGCAAAACTATTAAAAGAAAATGATGCGGATTTGGTTTTTGGAGATTTAAAAATTGTAGATAAAGACTTAAATACAATAAAAGATTCGTTCGCTAAATACATGTTATTAGATAGAAAAATCAATAAATATATAAAAAGCGAAAGGCTAAATTATTTATATAATTGTGTAACTGGATGCACAGTTATTAGTAAGAAAAAATTTATTAAAGAAATATTACCATTGCCAACATTATCTAAATATATGATTCATGATCACTGGATTGGATTAATAGTATCGCTAAATGGAAAATTAGAATACATGTCACAACCATATATTTTATATAGACAGCATGGAAACAATGAAGTTGGAACCAAAAAGGTTTCACATGAGATGACAGATATTAATGAAGTTAGAAAATTATTTATAAATGTTAAATTAGGGGTATTTGAATCATATGTAAAATATAATTCAAAATTTCCAGAAGATTTGCAAAAACTTAATGTAGAAGCACTAGAATATTATAAAATGTTAAATACCAAAAAGAACATTAATTTTAAAAATTGGGGAACATTTTATAAATTGTATAAAACAGAAAAATTTATGTATTATATAGAAAACTTTATAATATTAAATATGCCATGTATAGGAAAGGCAATGTTTAAATTAAGATTATCAATTTTGAAAATTTTAAAGAAAAGATAAATAAAGGAAAATACAATGAAAGAAAAAAGTAAAAATATAAAAATTTTAATAATAACTATAATAATAATTTTATTATCAATAAGTGGTATTACATATTATAAATATAATAATGGTGTTGTACTTACTTTATTACATGATAATAGCCCAAGACAAATGATGGGTTTTGTAATGCAGACTAAAAACAAAACAATAGTTATAGATGGAGGACTTAAAGAGGACTCTGAAAATTTACAAAATAAGATAAAAGAATGTGGAAACAAAGTAGATGTGTGGTTTTTAACACATCCACATATGGATCATGTACAAGCATTTTTGGATATTGTAGAAAATACAGACATTCAAATAGATAAAATTTATGCAACTTATAATGATTTAGATTGGTACAAACAATATGAAACTTCGAGAATCGAAGAGATTGAAAATTTCTTTGAAGTAATAGAAGATGAAAAAATTAAGGATAAAGTTGAACAAGTGCAATTAAACCAAAAAATAAATATAGACAATGTTAAATGCGAAATATTAGGAACAAAAAATCCAGAAATAACAACTAATCCAATAAACAATTCCAGTATGGTAATAAAAATGCAAATTAATAACAAAACGGTATTATTTTTAGGGGATACAGGAAAAGAAAGTGGAGAAAAGTTATTAAAAAACCAAGGAGATAAATTAAAATCAGATATAGTTCAAATGGCACATCATGGTCAAAGTGGAGCAGATGAAGATGTATATCAAAAAATAAATCCAAAAATATGTTTATGGCCAACACCAGAGTGGTTATGGAACAATGATCCTGGAACTGGCTATAATACTGGAAAATGGACAACAATAGAAACAAGAAATTGGATGGAAAAATTAGGAGTAAAAACTAATTATATTGAAAAAGATGGAGACAGTAGTTTTAGAATTTGGTAGATAAATGTATAAAAGTAGCAAGGAGAAGAATATATGGAATTTATAAAAACAGCAATACAAAATAGAAAAGTAATATGGGGAATAGGAAAAAATGACTTTAAAAATAGATTTGCAAATACAAGCTTAGGAGCAATATGGGGATTTTTGCAACCATTTATATTTATGCTTACATATGTAATTGTATTTCAATATATTTTACATGTGGGTAGTGTTGGAAACTACCCATATGTTTCATGGTATTTACCTGCAATGGCAATGTGGATGACTGTGAATGACACAATAATAAATGCGAGTAATTCAATTAGAGCTTATAGTTATTTAGTTAAAAAAGTAGTATTTCCAGTAGATGTTATACCTTTAATTTCTACTGTTGCATCATCATTTGTGTCATTATTTTTATTTATAATAGCAATAGTAGTAAGTTCGGTATTTGGATATATACCAAATCCATTTATATTAATATATTCAATATTTGCAGCATATTGCTTTATTATAGCTTTTACAAGATTTACATCAGCTATAGTTACAGTATTACCTGATTTTTCACAATTACTTAATATATTAATGCAATTATTTTTCTGGTTTACCCCGATTGTATGGGATTTACAAATGGTATCAGGACATTTTATAATATCTAGAGTCCTAAGATGTATCCCATTTACATATTTAGTATCTGCTATAAGACAGGCATTTATAGGGGAAAATATAATAACAAGAGGACACTGTTTTTATACAATAGTCTTTTGGGTAATAACAGCAATCTTATTTGTATGGGGTAATCATATATTTAAGAAAACTAAAAAAGATTTTGCAGATGTGCTTTAATTTATAAAAATAAACATATAGAGAGAGGGTAAATATGAAGAAAGAAGACGAAAACATAATTGAAATAAAGGATTTATGCAAGGAATACAAAATGTATCATAGAAAAAAAGATAGACTATTAGAAATCCTATTACCTAAATATGAAAAACATACAACATTTAAAGCAATGGATGGTTTTAATTTAAATGTAAAAAAAGGTGAAATAGTAGGAATCCTTGGAAGAAATGGAGCTGGAAAATCAACATTATTAAAAATGATAACAGGAGTAGTTGTTCCAACATCAGGAGAAATAAAAGTAAAAGGCAAAATAAGTTCTTTACTAGAGTTAGGAACAGCATTTAATCCTGAACTTACAGGATATGAGAATATATATCAACATGGACAAATAATGGGCTTAACTGTAGAAGAAATAAAAGCAAAAGAAAAGGAAATAATTGAATTTGCTGATATAGGAGAACATCTTAGTCAACCAGTAAAAACATATTCTTCAGGTATGTTTGCAAGATTAGCTTTTGCATGTGCAATAAATGTTGATCCAGATATATTAATAGTAGACGAAGTACTATCAGTAGGAGATATGGCATTCCAATTAAAATGTTTTAAGAAATTTGAGCAATTTAAAAAGAAAGGAAAGACGATCCTCTTTGTAACACATAGTATATCTGATGTATTAAATAACTGTAATAGAGCGATAATATTACAACATGGCGAAAAAATCTTTGATGGAGATGTAAAAGAAGGGGTAGAAGAATATAAGAAATTAATTACTAAGATGAAGGACACGAACTCAGCAAAAGGAAAAAATAAAATAACTAAAGAAGTAATAAATTCTCTTTCTGAAAAATCTGAATGGAAAAAACATTTTACATTAAACCCAGAGGCTACAATTTATGGAAATAATGAAGCTGCTATTTACGATTATGGAATGTTTGACCAATATAATCAACCATTGCCAATAATAGACAATTCGGAATATATGCATATAAAAATAAAGGTTCAATTTAATCAAGATGTTGAGAATCCATTTGCATCTATCACAATAAAGGATTTTCAAGGAAAGGAAATGTGCGGAAACAATACAAACTTCATGGGAATAGAAACAGGAACATGCAAAAAGGGAGAAGAATACATATTTGATTTTGAACAAAAATTAAGACTTGCACCAGGAAAATATACATTATCAATTAGTTGTAATAGATTTGATGATAATGGAGAATTAATAATTATGAATAGAAACTATGATGCACTAATCTTTGAAGTAACTTCACAAAAGAAGATGGTAGGCTGCTTTGATATGGAACCTAAAGTGAAATTTAAAAAAATTGAATCACAACAGTCAAAGGATTAGAAGGAGTGAGTGACTATTGGAATATAATCAAGAATTAGAGTTGTTAAAGGAACAACTTAAAAATAATATAATGAGTTGGTACCCCAAAAATGATAATGCACAATATATAATAATAAAAGACTTTTGCAAAAGAGATGTGGATAAATTAAAAGAGGTAGTAGAAAAATTAAATGAGAATGGAAAAATCCTGATTTTAATGAATAATCGCCTATCAATAAGAAGAGTTTGCATAAATAACTCAAAAACAGAAGATTTGTATAGCAAAAAAGAAATAGAAGAATTGTTAGATAAAATGGGATTAACATATAAAAAATTCTATTATCCATTACCTAGCTGTGAAATGACAAATGTTATTTTCACAGACAAGCATCTACCAGATGAAGAGACAATATCAAGAAATGTTGTTTTTAATGAAGCAGATGATATAGAACTAAATAAAGAAAATCAACTATATAAAGACATAATAAAACAAGATAAAAATTTATTTAAAATATTTGCAAATTGCTTTTTTATAGAGTGTAGCAAATATGAATTTAAAGACAATGAAATTGAGTTTGTTTCATTTTCAAATATGAGAAAAGAAGAATATAGAATAAAGACAATTATAAAAGGTAATAGTGTTTATAAAGACAATTTAAATGACAATTCTATTGCACATATAAAAAATATAGAAAAAAACATAGATATTTTAAAACAATGCAATATAAATACATTAGATAGATATGAAGATTTAGTAGTAATAAGTGCATATCAAAAGGACAAAGATACACTAGATAAAATCCTAATAGAAAAGCTAAAACAGGGAAATGTAGAAGAAGTAAAAGAAATAATGAAAAATTTATATCTTGAATTACAACAGAAGTTAGAGAGTGTAGAAACAGATAAAAATGTATTTGATAAATATGAAATAGCTTATGAAAAAGAAGATATAAATAATTTAACATTTATAAAATATGGATTTTGGGATATGATTTTGCAAAACATATTTTATATTGATGACAAATATTTCTTTTATGACCAAGAATGGTTAGAAGAAAATATTCCGATAGAATTTCTAATATATAGAACAATCGCATATAATCCAGAACTTGTAAAAATGTTAGACCTAAAGATGTTGTTAAATGAATTTAATATAACTGACAAAAATATAAGTCTATTTCAGATTTTAGACAATAAATTGCAAGAGAAAACAAGAAATAATGAAGCATGGAGAATTCATACACAAGTAAATAATCTAAATAAAATTTTAGACAACTTAAATGCAAAATACGAAGAAATTAAAATTTTACAAAATGATAAAGAAAAAATAACACAAGATTGCAGAAAATTATTAAATGAAAAAGATGCAAGAATAAAATTATTGGAAGAAAATATGGAAAATACTATAAATTTATTAAAAGAAAAAGAACATAAAATTGAATTAATGGAAAATTCTACATCTTGGAAAATAACAGAACCATTGAGAAAGATAAGAAGTAAGAAAAGAGGAGCACAAAAATGAGAATAAGAGATAAGATATTTCCAGAAGGAACTAAAACACGAAAAGTATTAAGAGGTATGGCTCATGCAATAAAGGGATTTAAACCTACTAATATGAAAAAAGTTTTTCATATGATAAAAACAGAAGGGATGAAAAGTACTTTAAAGACAATTAAACAAATTATAGTAGGAAACAATCAGTATATGGATAGAAATATAGACTATCAAAAATGGTTGGAGCATGTAGAACCAACTAAAAAAGAAATTGAAGAACAAAGAAAAGTTGTATTTAAAATACAACCTAAAATTAGTATATTAGTTCCAATGTATAATACACCATATAATTTCTTTAAAGAATTAGTAGAATGTTTAATTAATCAAACATATACAAATTGGGAATTATGTTTAGCAGATGGAAGTCCAGAACAAGACCAAACTTTAAAAAAGATATATGAACAAGATGAAAGAATTAAATATAAATTTATAGGAGAAAATAAAGGAATTGCTGGAAACACAAATGAATGTATAAAAATGGCAACAGGAGATTTTATAGCTTTATTTGACCATGATGACTTGTTACCAGTATTTTCATTATATGAAGTTGTAAAATGTATTAATGAACATCCAGAAGTTGAATTTATTTATACAGATGAAGATAAAATTACAACATTAGATCAACCAAGATTTAATCCACACTTTAAGCCAGATTTTTCTTTAGACTTTTTAAGAGCAAATAATTATATTTGTCATTTTAGTGTGTTTAAAAAAGAGCTAATGGACAAACTTGAAGGAGAAAGAAGCAAATATGATGGAGCACAAGACTTTGATATAATATTAAGAGTTGCAGAAAACACAAAAAATATTGTTCATATACCAAAGGTATTATATCATTGGAGAGTTCACCCAAATTCAACAGCACAAGCTGATACTCAAGCAAAACCATATGCTTTTGAAGCAGGAATTCCAGCAATCCAAGATCACCTAGAAAGAGTGGGATTAAAGGGAACTGTTGAACACGGTGCAAGTTTAGGTACATATAGAATAAGATATCAGTTTGAGGGAAATCCAAAAGTATCTATAATAATACCAAATAAAGATGAAAAAGAAACATTAAAAACATGTGTAGACTCTATATTAGAAAAATCAACATATAAAAATTATGAGATTGTTATAGTAGAAAATAATAGTACAACAGAAGAAATATTTGAATATTATAAAGAATTAGAAAAAAATGGAAAAATAAAAGTATTAAAATATCCAGAAGAAGGATTTAATTATTCAAAAATAATTAATTATGGAGTAAAAAATTCAGATGGAGAATTTATAGTACAATTAAATAATGATACAGAAATAGAAACAGAAGACTGGTTAGAAGATATGTTAGGCTTTGCATCAAGAGATGATGTTGGAGCAGTCGGTGTAAAACTATTTTATCCAGATGGAACAATTCAACATGCAGGAATTGTATTTGGAGTTGATAGAGTTGCGACACACTTATTTAGAGGACTACCAAGACATTTACACGGATATTTTGCAAGAGAAAGTACAATACAAGATTTTAGTGCAGTAACAGCTGCTTGCATGATGGCAAAAAGAAGTGTATATGAAGAGGTTGGATATATGGATGAAGATATGCCAGTTGCATTTAATGATTTAGATTTTTGCTTGAAAATAAGAAAAACAGGAAAACTTATAGTATATGACCCATTTGTAAATGTAATTCATTATGAATCAAAGACTAGAGGATATGAGGATACTCCAGAAAAAGTTGCTAGATTTGAAGCAGAAATTACAAAATTCCAAAATAAATGGAAAGATATATATGAAAATGGAGATCCATATTATAATAAAAATTTTAGTTTAAATTCTTGTAATTATGATATAAGAAAATATGAAGAGTAATAGGAGAAAATAACCAAATGATAAAGGAGAAATTGAAGACTATATTAAAAAACAAAATAACAATTACTATATTAGCAATAATTTTACCATTTATGATAGAAATATTGATATATGGAAAAATAGAAATTGATAAAGTTGCATTAATTAGAATAGGATTAATTTATGCAATATACATATTAATTGGAGTATTTACATTATTAAAGAAATATGATAAACAGTTAAACAAGGTTGCGGAATTTATAATCAAATACAGATATAGGATTTCAGGGATTGTATTAATAGCTACAGTATTACTAAGAATAAATTTAGCATCATTAAGTATGTGGAGTTCATATGTAAATGAGCCAGATAGCAAAAATATTATATTAGGTGTAGCTAGAGGAATAAGGTCAGACGAATGGTTAACTCAATCATCACTTATGTTGGGAGCAATGCAAGGTCCAGATGCTTATAAGATGTATAATGAAAATATTGGACAAGGTAACTTAAATATGTTAATGATGATAACTCCTGTAAGAGATATTGCGTCAATAGGAAAACCATTAATGTGGGGATTTATATTATTTGGAGAAGAGTTAGGATTTTCATTTTATTGGACGTTAAAAATAATTTTACTATTGTTGGTATCAATAGAGTTCTCTATGAAAATAACTAAAAAGGATACTCTACTTACCTTAACAGGAGGCATAGTTCTAGCATTAGCTCCTGCTATAATGTGGTGGTTGAGTTCAGCTATAGCTGATGGATATATATTTGGAATGACAACAATAGTTCTGTTTAGCTATTATATGAACAATTTAGAATGGGATGTTAAAAGAAAGATAGGGTTAGCTGTTGGACTATTGATTTGGCACAAGTCGGTGTTTTTGTTGGCACAGGTGTTTCTGTTGCAACACCTGTTGGCATATCATTTGCATTTGTATTATATCCAGCATTCCAAGTACCATTTGCGTTTTTTATGTTAGTAGTAATGTTAAATGATTTTATACCAAATCTAAAAAAACTTACTAAGATAGATGTAATAATAATGACTTTGACAGTTTTAGGGATTGCAGGAATAATTGCAAGATATGTGTTAGTATGTTGGAATGATATTGTAATAATGATGAGTACAGTATATCCTGGTAATAGAATATCAGTTGGTGGAGATTTTAGCATAGATAGATTTATTTCGTATTTTGCAAATATATTCTTCCCATATAGTAAAAGTGTGGCAAATCCATGTGAACAAAGTGGTTACATATATCCTTTTATAGGTTTAATCATCTTATTAATTTATAATTTTAAAAATATAAAAGAAAAAAATGACGAACCAGTAGTTAAATTAATAATAAGCCTTACACTTCTTTATACAATATTTTTGTTATGGGAGTTTATAGGTTTTGGAGAATTATTTGCAAAAATAACATTAATGTCTATGGTACCAAGTCCAAGATTACATGTAGTCGTAGGTATGATTGGAACAATATTAACAATAGCAATAATTAAACAAACTAATTCGAAAAAAATATTTACAAAGGCTCAATCAATTATAATATCTATGCTAGTTGTTGTAATATCATATATTTTAATTAAGAATTCAAGTTATGCAGGATATTTTAATTTTACTAAAACAGAGATATGGAGCATAGTAATATTTGCAATGACATATTTTATGATAACAGGAAATAAAAGAGCATGGTGTTATAGTATGTGTATAGTTGCTATAATTGCAGGAGCTACTATAAACCCAATATGTATTGGACTATCGCCAATAAAAGACACAAAAATTTCTAAAGAAATACAACAAATAAAATCAGATGATAAAGATGCTTTATGGGCAGGAAATAGTAATATAACTGGACAATACTTAGTTGCGAATGGAGTAAAAACATTAAATGGAGTACATATGTATCCAAATTTTGAATGGTTAAAAGAATTAGATTCAGAAGGAAAATATGATGAGGTTTATAATAGATTTGCACATATACATATAGCATTAGGCAAAGAAACATCTTTTTCTTTGTTAGCACCTGATTCATATTTAGCGACATTAACCTATGAAGACTTTAAGAAGTTAGGTATAAAATATTATTATAGTAGTCAAAAATGTAGTGATGAAATAATTGACGAATTTAATTTAGAAAGTAAATATAGTAATGATGAAAATAGTCAATATATATATTTAATTAATTATTAAGGAGAGTATAAGGGTGAGTGAAAAAATAAAGAAGATATCAAAAAAATTATTAGCATATATTTTGATATATGTAGGAATTACAATCTTTTTTACAGTACTTATAATAGGAAGCTATGCATTACCTAATGAGAAAATAAGAGAAAATGTAAAAGAATCTATAGTACAATTAAAAGCCGAAGGCATAGGATATACACCATTTTTTATAGGACACGCAGGAGCAATGATGGATACTCATACAGATGCATTAATGCTTAATATTGCTATGAATAAGGGAATGGGAAAAGATCAAAGAACATTAGTAAAGGCTATGGAAAATTCGTATTATGAAGACGAAACTAAAGGAGGTGTATCTTCTTTAGAAAATAACTTACCAGATAATCAATATAATAATAGTGAATATTCTAGGTATTGGCATGGCTCACAAGTTGTACTTAGACCATTATTAATGAGATATAATTATGTAGAAATAAGATACATATTTATGTTTATAATATTTTTATTATTAGGAATAACAATATATTTAATAAGTAACCAGTTAGGATTAAAAACAGTTGTTGCATTTATTATAACAATATGCATGATGTATGTAGTACTAATTCCTATGTCTTTACAATATAGTTTTATATTTATTGTAACACTTATATCAATGATAGCAGTATTAATTGTTTACAAATATAAAAAGCAAAAATTTATACCAATAATATTTTTTATTACTGGAGCACTTGCAACATATTTTGATTTATTAACATACCCATTGGTAACATTAGGTATGCCAATAGTTTTAGTTGCATTATTAGAAAGTAGAAGAAAAACTAAATTACTAGATCAAATTTTACTTAGCATAAAGTTAGGAGTAATGTGGGCGATTGGATATGGATTATTATTCTTTACAAAATGGGTAATAGCTTCTATTATATTACAAAAAGATGCCATATCATTAGCACTAAATCAAATATTATTTAGAGTAAATGGAAATGAAACATATCCTGTAAATAGAATAGATGTGTTAAAGGAAAATTTCGACTTTTTCTTTGTTGCAACTGCAAAGGAATTATTAATGATTATTTTTGTAATTTGGATAATACTATTTTTATTAACTAAAAAGAAAATTAAAGACTGTAGTGTAATAATTACATTAATTTGTATTGCAATAGTACCATATGTATGGTATATTACATTTGCAGGACATTCATCTATACATAGCTGGTTTACAAATAAAATTCAAGCAATGACAATTTTTGCAATTTTAAGTGCTATGGGTGAATGTGTTCAAATATCTAATTTAAAACAATATATAAAAGGAGATAAATGATGAAAACAGCTGTATTAATACCATGTTATAATGAAGAAATTACAATAGAAAAAGTTATAAAAGATTTTAAAAAAGAATTACCAGATGCAGAAATTTATGTATATAATAATAATTCAAAAGATAAAACAGCAGAAATAGCAGAGAAGAATGGAGCGATTGTAAGACATGAATACAGACAAGGAAAAGGTAATGTAGTAAGAAGCATGTTTAGAGAAATTGATGCAGACATTTATGTAATGGTAGATGGAGATGACACATATCCAGCAGAAGAAGTGCACAAATTAATAAAACCAGTTGTTGACGGAGAGGCAGATATGGTAATAGGAGATAGATTAACAAATGGAACATACCAAAAAGAAAATAAAAGACATTTTCATGAATTTGGAAATAATTTGGTAAAAAAATCAATAAATGTTGCATTTAAAACAGACTTAAAGGATATAATGACAGGTTATAGAGTATTTAATAAATTATTTGTAAAAACAATGCCTGTAATGAGTCCTAAGTTTGAAATAGAAACAGAAATGTCTTTACATGCACTTGATAAAAAATTTATAATAAAAGAAATTCCAATAGTATATAGAGATAGACCAGAAGGAAGTTCTTCAAAGCTAAATACAGTAAATGATGGAATAAAAGTATTAAAAACTATTATAAAAATGTTTAAAGATTTTAAACCACGACAATTTTTCTGGTTAATATCACTAATATTTGTAGTGATAGGACTACTTGTTGGAATACCAGTAATTACAGAGTTCTTTAGGACAGGCTTTATAACAAAAGTTCCATCAGCTATTTTAGCTACAGGAATAATGATATTTGCATTAATAATAGCACAATGCGGTGTAATACTAGATACAGTTGTAAAGCAAAATAGAGAAAAATATGAATTAGAATTATTAAGATATACTCAAATAGAAAATTTTAAAAATAAGGAGAACTAAAAGTGAAAGTATTAATAATAATACCAGCATACAATGAAGAACTTAACATTGAAAAAACAGTAAATGATGTAAAAAATAATACAAAATATGATTATGTTGTAATAAATGACTGTTCAAAAGACAATACAAAAAAGGTATGTGAAAAAAATGAAATTAACATGATTTCATTACCAGTAAATTATGGTTTAACAAGTGGAATTCAAATCGGAATGAAATATGCTCATGAAAATGATTATGATATTGCAATACAATTTGACGGAGATGGGCAGCATCAAGCAAAATACTTGAAGGATTTAGTTGAAAAAATAGAAAAGGATAATTGTGATATAGCAATAGGTTCAAGATTTGAAAAAAAGAAGAAGCCACATTCAATGAGAATGTTAGGAAGCAATATAATTCAATTTGCAATAAAATTGGTAACAGGAAAAAGAATAACAGATCCAACTTCAGGAATGAGAGCATATAACAAAAAAGCAATAAAAGAATTCATAACAAATACTAGTTTAACTCCTGAACCAGACACAATAGTGTATATGATAAAAAAAGGATTTACAGTACAAGAAGTTCAAGTTGAAATGAAAGAAAGAGAATTTGGAGAAAGCTATTTAAATGCATTTAAATCAATAGAATATATGTTAAGTATGATGTTTTCAATTATATTCATAAGAGCTTTTACAAAAAAAGGAGGAAAATAGAATGTCACTTGTATTAAGAGTAGGATTGATTATTTGCTCTTTACTTTCTTTCATATTATGTATAAAGAAAGTAAAGCAGTGTAAAATGAGAGTTGCAGATTCAATAATATGGATTATCGGAAGCTTTTTATTAATATTAATGAGTATATTTTCTAATGCAGTAGAATGGATCTCAATAAAATTAGGATTTATGGCACCTGTAAATTTTGTGTTTTTAGTAATAATAGGTTTTCTATTAGTAGAAAATTTTATGAATAACTTAAAAATATCAATGCTAAATGAGAAAGTGAAAAATTTGGACCACTATATAGCATTAAAAGAATATGAAAATAAAAAGGAGAACTAGTTATGGAAGAAAAGATAAAAGTAAGTATAATTGTACCAGTTTACAAAGTTGAAAAATATTTAAATAGAAGTATGGATTCATTAGTAAATCAAACATTAGATGGTGTTGAAATAATATGTATAAATGATGGGTCACCAGATAATTGTTTAAATATATTAAAAGAATATAAAGAAAAATATCCAAACAAAAACATTGTAATAATTGATAAACAAAATGAAGGAGTTTGGAAAGGGCGTTTTGATGGAATAGCAATAGCAAAAGGAGAATACATAGGATTTACAGATTCAGATGATTACATATCAACAGACTATGCTGAAAAATTATATAATGCAGCAAAAGCATCAGATGCTGACATATCTGTATGCGGATTTGATAGAGTGGATGTTGACACAGGACATGTATATTCTACAGAAATGACTCAATTTTCTGGTAAAGTAATAGACATGAAGAAAAATCCAGAAGACATATTATCTATAAATACAGCATTATGGAATAAATTATATAAGGCAGAAGTATTAAAAAATATGCACAATTTACCAAATCCACCAAGGATATTTGATGATATGATGTTCTTACTAATGGCATATTTAAATACAAATAAAATATCTTTCATAAGTGATAGTTTATATTATTATATGGTAAGATCAGATTCAATAATGGCAACAATAAAAAAAGAACAATTAGAATCAACAGAAAAAGCAATGCTAGATGTTAAAAAAATATATGAAAGCGAAGATGCTGGAAAAAGATTATTACCTGTTTTAGATGCAATGGCATTCTTACATTTTGGAATTTCATTAATGTTTAGAATTTCAGCAGACAAAACAAGTAATTTTAAAGAAGAATTAAAGAAAAACAAAGAATATTTAGATTCTAATTTTTCAAGTTGGAAAACATCAGAATATTTAAAATTATCATATTGCATGAAACATAAGTCTAATACTAAAGTTGCAATAATGAGAAAAATATATAAATCTGGATTGTTTAGAGTATTTTTAGCATTATATAACTTTATGATAAACAAATTAAAAATAGATATAAAATGGTAAAAGAGGTATAGGTATGAAAAAATATGATTATTTAATTGTTGGGGCTGGATTATATGGAGCTGTATTTGCATATGAAGCAAGTAAAAAAGGTAAAAAATGTTTAGTTATAGATAGAAGAAATCATATAGGTGGAAATATATATTGTGAAAATATAAATGATATAAATGTACACAAATATGGTGCGCATATATTTCACACAAGTGATAAAGAAATATGGGAATATGTAAATCAATTTGTAGAATTCAATAACTACGTAAATTCTCCAATAGCAAATTATAAAGGAGAGATTTATAATTTACCTTTTAATATGAATACATTTTCTAAATTATGGGGAGTTGTAACACCAAAAGAAGCACAAGAGAAAATAGAAGAACAAAAAGCGGAATACAATATAACAGAACCAAAAAATTTAGAAGAACAGGCAATATCATTAATAGGAAAAGATATATATTTAAAACTAATAAAAGAATATACAGAAAAGCAATGGGGAAAAGACTGCAAGGATTTACCTTCATTTATTATAAAAAGATTACCAGTAAGATTTACATATGACAATAATTACTTTAATGATAGATATCAAGGAATTCCTGTTGGTGGTTATAATGTAATAATTGAAAAAATGCTTGCCAATGCTGATGTTGAACTTGGTGTAGATTATTTAAAAAACAAAGATAAATATAATGAATTGGCAGAAAAAGTATTATATACAGGAATGATGGATGAATTTTATGATTATAAATTTGGAAACTTAGAATGGCGTTCATTAAAGTTTGAAAATGAAATTTATGAAGATATTGATAATTATCAAGGAAATGCAGTTGTAAATTACACAAGTCATGATCAGAAATATACAAGAATAATAGAACATAAACATTTTGAATTTAATAAATGCAAAGGAACTGTAATTACAAAAGAATATCCACAAGATTGGAAAAAGGGTGATGAAGCATATTACCCAGTAAATGATGAAAAAAACAACAATTTGTTTGCTAAATATCAAGAATTAGCAGGACAAGAAAAAAATGTTATTTTTGGAGGCAGACTTGGAAACTATAAATACTATGACATGGATAAAGTAATAAAATCAGCATTAGAAAAGTGTAAAGAAGTCTTAGAAAAGGTATAAGAAATTTGGCAGTTTTTGCCAAATTTTTTTACATCAAAAATATTGATTTTCGATAAATAAAAATATATATTATAGGTAGAAAATTTGGAAGAAAGAAAGGAAGGATTTTTATATGAAGAAAGGATTGTTGAAAGTTCTAAGTGCGACAATAATATTTATGGTGATTTTCACAGTAGCTTTTCCAACCATTAATTATGCATATTCAAATATAAATGATATAAAAGAATATACAACAAATGAAAATTTAGAAAATGAAAAAACAGAAAAATTGACAGAAGAAAATGTTGATGATAAAAAGGAAAAAAACATAAAAGAAAATGAAAATAAAGATGAAAATGCAATTAATGAAGAAGATACAAGAGAAGAAGTAAAAAAAGAAGAGGAAACAGTGACTGAATTAGAAATAGAAGAAACAAAAAATGAAGACAATGTTATTAAAGAACAAAGTAATGAGGATTTAAAAGG
>ENA-ORLY01001508-ORLY01001508.1-human-gut-metagenome-genome-assembly--contig:-NODE-1508-length-27168-cov-9.938614_pt1 | contig 27168 bp, 20 predicted proteins | sample MGYA00243071_ERZ508832 | MGnify/ENA primary metagenome ERZ508832 (study PRJEB26277, sample SAMN04329777) | human gut metagenome | biome: human-associated habitat | host: Homo sapiens | place: USA... | reverse complement strand
TCGGCAGCAACATCAACCGGCTCACCGTCCTCGCCAACATGGGCAAGGTGCAGGTCATCGGTCTGGAAAAAGCTGCCGGTGAGCTGTCCGAGGTCAGCACCGCGTTGCGGGCTGTCATGGAAGGCCGGTGAGCCGTATGGCCATCGTACATTTTGTGAACTACAAACGGGGCACACAGTCCCGCGCCGCCATGCGCGGCGGGATGTTCTACGTCATGCAGGAAAAGAAAACCGCATGGGAGGACGGGCCACTCGTCAGCGGCATCAACTGTCAGCCGCAGAGCGTCTACGATGATTTTATCAATACAAAGCTGCTCTATCACAAGGACGGCGGGGTGATGTTCTACCACATGGTGCAGAGCTTTCCGAAGGGTGCGGTGGTCGATCCCCGGCAGGCTCACGAAGCCGCGCGGCGGCTGGCGGAATACTTCGACGGCTGCGAGGTGCTGGTCTGCACCCATGTAGACCGCAAGCATATCCACTCCCACTGCGTCATCAACTCCGTCAACTTCGAGACCGGCAAAAAGCTGCACATGGCGAAAGAACAGATCCAAGAACTAATGCGGCGCAATGACATGATCTGTCAGGAGATGGGCCTGCCGGTCTTTGAGCCGACCGCGCAGCAGGCCCGCGGCATGAGCGGCGCGGAATACCACACGGCGCTGAAAGGCCAAAGCTGGAAGCTGCGGATCATGAACACCATTGACGAGTGCATGAAATACGCCGCCGACAAGGACGCTTTCGTTTCCCTGATGGCATCCGAGGGCTACGCGGTGTGCTGGGAGAGTGGCCGCAAATACATCACCTACACCACACCGGACGGACTAAAGTGCCGCGACAGCAAACTACACGAGGAAAAGTATTGCAAGGAGGTCATGGAGCATGAATTCAGAATACGGGCAGAGCTCGTCCAAAGAAAACTCCGTCGAGCAGCGGAAACCGATGGAGGAATTGAAGCAGATGAATCAGCCGAGCAGCGCGCCGCCGGCTGCGCCGCAGCCGATCCAGCCCATTGTGATCCAGTGCGATCTGCCGCAGACAATGAACAAGCTGGCAAAGCAGGTGGGCGAAATAAACTGGGAGCTGGAGGAAATTCGGAAGACCCTGCCGGAGCTGAAGCCGTACATCGACCTGACGCCGGTGCAGAAGTCGCTCACGGAGATGCAGAGATCGCTGACAGAGATGAACAGACTGCTGGAACGGGTTGGGAACCTGAGCGAGAAGTATTCCTCCAAGTGGATCGACTGGCTCCCGGACTTCAGCCTGCTGGTGGCCCTCAAGTGGATCATGCTGGTGCTGATCCTTGGCACGGCGGCACTGGCGGGTTGGTATGGCGCGGCGGCGATCCGCGGCCTGTTCCTCTGATTCCCGCCGTGGCAGGACTGTCTGCCGTAGGAACACTGCTGGATGAGGACGAGGATGCCGAGGAAAAGCGGCGGCGCATAGAGGCGAAAATCGCCGCCGAAAACTTCGGCGCGGTGATCGGCTTCGCCGCAGGCGCGGCTCTGGCTGTGAAAGAAAAATTGGACGAGCAGTCTGCGCGAGAAGAACAGAAAAAGCAACAGCATGAGCAAACGATGGGAGGACTATGACGGCAGACATCAGGTATAAAGTCTTGAAAGCAGAGGAAACTATTGGAAAAGGAGCGTGATGCGTTTGGAAATCAATGTCCATGATGACCGTAAGATCGTAGAGATATGGCTCAGCCATTCGGAACAGGCAGATGCCGCTTTGCGTGAACAGCTCCGTCCAATCTATCAGGAATACAACGGCAAAAAATACACCGTGGCAGTCTTTCAGTCCGGCACGGAAGATCTGTATGAGCAGACCCATCAGCTTCTGCTCTACAATCGAAACTGTGCGGCAGAGCTGGAAGCGAAACAGCAGGCACCGGTGATGGAATAAAAAGCGCAAGCGGTATCGGTACTGATCGATACCGCTTAGTCAAACCGGTGAAACGAAATGCGATTTGCGGTTGCTTTTATAAAAAAACCGTGATACAATATTATCTGTAAAGTCAAATCGACAGCCAGAACAATCTTGATAGAAAGGCGGTGTGCCTATGAGTGGACTCCTTCCACAACACGGCGAAATTCTACTGTACGACAACGGTACTGACAAGCAGTTCGTCAGCGTGGTGTTCAAGGACGAAACCTTTTGGCTGACACAGAGCGGCATGGCAGAATTATTCGACTGCTCCGCTGACAACATCTCTCTGCACTTGAAAAACATCTATGCGGACGGTGAATTGGAGCAGGCGGCAACTACCGAGAAATTCTCGGTAGTTCGCAAGGAGGGCAGCCGCGAAGTGCGGCGCAGCATTGACCATTACGATCTCGACGCCATCATCGCCGTGGGCTACCGGGTGAACTCCAAAAAGGCCACCCACTTCCGCCGATGGGCCACCAAGACCCTGAAAGAGTACATCCAGAAGGGCTTTGTCCTCAACGATGAACTGATGAAGAATGGTCGGCCATTTGGCAAAGATTACTTTGATGAACTGCTGGAGCGCATCCGGGAGATCCGGGCCAGCGAGCGCCGGGCTTACCAGAAAATTGCCGATGTGTTTGAGCAGTGCAGCTACGACTATGACAAAAACAGCGAGACCACGAAAGCATTCTACGCCTTCGTGCAGAACAAGCTGCATTACGCCGTCACCGGCAAGACAGCCGCGGAGCTGATTTCCGAGCGGGCGACGCTGGACAGTCCCACGATGGGGCTTACCACATGGAAGGGCGCGCCGGACGGAAAAATTCTGAAAAGCGACACGCTGGTGGCCAAAAACTACCTGAACGAAAAAGAATTGAGCCGTTTGAATCGTCTTGTGACCATGTTCATCGACTACGCCGAGTTGATGGCGGAGGACGAGCAACTCATGAGTATGCAGGACTGGCTGAACGAAACCGACCAATTTCTAACCAACAACCGCCGCAAGGTGCTGGAGGGCAAGGGCCGCATCTCCCACGAGGCGGCAGTGAAAAAAGTAGGTACTATTTACGAGGAATTCCGCAAAAAGCAGGATGCCGACTACATCTCTGAATTTGACCGGCAGATCGCTGCATATCTGAAAGGTGACAAGCTATGATCGAACGCTTTGCCATCGCGGGCTACGCGCGTATTTCGGTGGACGAGGAACTGGACCGCGACAATGTGTCTATCGAAAACCAAAAGGCTATCATCGAAGATTTTGTGAAGCACCGCTTTCCCGACAGCACGCTGACCTTCTACGAGGATCGTGACCGCTCCGGCTACACCTTCGAGCAGCGTGAGGGTTATCAAGAAATGCGGCGAGGGCTGATGAGCCACAAGTACGACATTCTTATTGTCAAAGACTTCTCCCGTTTCTCCCGCCGCAATTCCCGCGGGTTGGTGGAGTTGGAAGACCTGCGGGACGCCGGCGTGCGTATCATCTCCATCGGGGACAACATTGACTTCCCAAACGACGATGACTGGCTGAAAATTCAATTTCAGTTTCTTATCAACGAAATGCCGGTGACGGACACCAGCAAGAAGGTAAAGTCCGTCATCCGTCGCCGTCAGGCAGACGGCGCGTGGCTGTGCGCCGCGCCCTATGGCTACATTCTCAACAAACAAAAGCAGTTTGAGATCGTCCCCACGGAGGCGGAGATCGTGCGGGAAATCTTCCGGCTCTATCTGGACGGCTGGGGATATAAGAAAATCGCCAACCACCTGACAGATACTGGTGTGCCCACCCCTCGGATGTCAGAGCAGCTTCGCAAAGAGGCGGAGGGGGAGGAATCCCGCCGCACGGCGAAAAAGAACTGGGCTATTGTCACGGTGCAGGGTATTCTGGACAATGATTTTTACATCGGAACCCTGCGGCAAGGCAAGTACACCCGTGCCAAAATCAACGGTAAGGATGTAAAGCGGGATGAGTTGGAACATATCGTCATTGAACACCACCATCAGGCCATCATCGACTACCGCACCTTTGCCACCGTCCGCGCCCTGCGGGAACAGCGCTCTACCAACCACTACCGCGGGAAGAAAATCAATGACAATGTGTACTCAGGTTTTCTGGAATGCGGTGACTGCGGCAGTCCCATGTTTGCTATGAGCCGCCGGGATCTGCGCCCTGCCTACACCTGCGGCACCTATCACCGCCGGGGACTGTCCGGCTGCACCAGCCACCACATCCGGGTGGACAAACTGGACGAGTTGATGAAGCTATATCTCAAAAAGGTCAAGGACAACTCCGCCAATATGCTGGAGCGTCTCAACGCCGACCTTGCCCACGAGCAGGAGGACATAAGTGAAACGGAACGCACTGCGGAGAATCTGGAAACCCTGTTGCTGGACGCGCAGGAGGAACTGAAAGCCACCAAGCGCCAGCGTATCCGGGATATGGCGCGGCACCCGGAGCAGGAGGCCATTTTGGAGGAGACCTACGACGAGCTGGAGCATGACCTGATCCAGCGCATCAACGGCTTGCAGAATCAGCTGCAAATGGCGGCGGACAAACGCAATACCATTATCCAAGTGAACCGTGCGGCGAAAACCGCCATGGAGGTCTTTGATGATCTGTTGAGCAAGGAACATCTTGACCGCAAGGATCTACAGCTTATCATTGAGAAAATCAAGGTCTATGAGGATCATCTGGAAATTCGGCTGAAAGCCGACATTGACTGTCTGCTCCGCTGCGGAGAGCTGCCGCATGAGGAGGACTTCGTTGCTGCCATGGTCCGTCAGGGGGACACCGTAAATTTTCCTGACGGCACGGAAGATATCTCATCCATTACCATCGTCCAGAGCGCAAAAATGCGTCCGGACAAGGTCTTTCGTGCCAATGTTATCAGTAACGGTGACCCGTTGGAGATCTACACGAGCAAGGACGGGAAGGTCATTTTTAAGAAGTACTCGCTCATGGGCGGCGTGGACGAGTTTGCCGCGCAGCTGTGCGACACGCTGAGCAAGTCGACCGGCACAAGCGTGGCCGTGACCGACCGCGACAGCGTCATCGCCGCGGCAGGCAGCGCGCGCCGCGATCTCATCGGCAAGCGCATCAGCCCGCAGCTCGAGCAGATCATGGAGGACCGCGGTATCTACCGCGCCGTGCCGAGCGAGCGCAGCGTGTTCGTCACCGAGTCGCTCGACCGCTACTGCGCGACCATCGCCGCGCCCATCATCTCCGAGGGCGACGCGCTCGGGCTCGTGGTCTTCATCGGCACCGAGGGCGAGTCGACCGCGGGCGAGACGGAGTACAAGCTCGCGCAGGCCGTCGCAGGCTTTCTCGGCAAGCACATGGAGAGCTGAAAAAAGAGGACGGCTTTAGCCGTCCTCTTTTCCTATATTATATAGTATCGTTCACTTTTCGCCCAGCGCGCGGTAGAGCATCGTCACGATCTGGGCACGGGTGCAGTTATCCTGCGGCAGGAGGCGGTTGTTGTCGCCCTTGAGCACACCCGCGTTGACGGCCCAGTCCATCGCCTCGAGCGCGTAGGCGGGAACGGCGTCGAAGTCATCGAACTCGCGGATCGCCATGCCACCCTGCGTCGTGTCCATTCCCTGCGCCTTGGCAAAGCGGTAGAGCATCGTGACCACCTGCGCGCGGGTAACGGCGGCGTCGGGGGCAAAGGTCTCGGCGGTCGTTCCCTCGACGACCTTTTCGCTCGCCGCCCAGCGGACAGCCTCGGCATAGTACGCGCCGCCGTCCACATCGTTAAAGTTCATCGCGTAATTCACCGCGGGAGAACCCGCCGCGCGCCACAGGAACGTGACGAGCTGCGCGCGGGTGCAGGAGGCGTCCGGCGAGAAGTGCACCGCGTCCGTGCCGGTGACGATGCCGCCCTCCGCCGCCCAGAGAACCGCGTCATAGTAGTACGCGCCCGCGGGGACGTCGACGAAGAAGTTGAGCATCGTGTTGTCGTCCATGAACGTCGCCGCGACGGTCACGGGGCCGGACGGCATGGTGAAGGTGTACTGTCCGCCTCCCTGGTCGGTCAGGTCGAGCGCGTTGCCGTTCTTGTCGGTGATTGCCAGCGTTTCGAGCGCATAGCCCTTATCGGGCGTGACGGTGACGGTCACAGTGCTGCCCTTGGAGGCAGACTTCGGGCTGACAGTCACACTGCCGTGCGCGCCGTCAGAGACCGCAACGTCATAGCGCGGCGCGGAGGGGACAGATGTGTGGATTTTCTCCCATTTCGCCGTCAGGGTCAAATTTTCTGTCACAGGCGTGTCAAAGTTCCATTTTGCATTGCCGTTATACCAGCCCACAAAACGGTAGCCGGACTTGACGGGTGTATCCGGTGCGCTGGCCTTGTCCTTCACCACCTGCATGGCGTATTGGCTGCTTCCATTCATGAAGGTCACTATGCAGCCTTTAGTGATATAGCTTCCCTTCAATTCGTTGTAGAACGTGCCGCCGGAAATATAAGCGGGAGTCGCGTCGCTGATTTTTTTGACTGTGACCGGCCCGTAGAAGCTGCCGCCGGTGATTACACCCTCAGCATTTCCGACAGTCACCGGGCAGTAATAGCTTCCGCCGGAGATCGTGACACCGGTGGCATCCACCCGGCTGGCGTTTTTCACAGTTAGGTTCGCATCCTTTGCGAAATTCAGGGAACTGCTGATGGTCAGCGGATACCCCTTCATGTCCAGAGTATAATTCTCATTGACGGTCATGTTGTACAGCATCAATTCACCACCGATGGCCGCCGCCTTTTTCAGGTTTTCCATGTCGGAGACGGAAAGCCTGCCCTGGTTATTCAGAGCACCCTTCACCATCAGCGTGACATCCTGCCCCAGCGACAGCTCACCAGGGGTTGTGTTTTCTCTGGCGGGCTGGGTCGTCACGGTACCGCCCTCATTGATCACCAGGGAAGCGTTTTCGCCTTCGAAGAGCACACCGCAGCCCGCGCCCACGGTCAGGCTGCCGTTGACCACCATGCCTTTGTAAGGATTGAGGCTCACGACACCTTCCAGACCATCCAGCGTCAGCGCCCCGTCTTCCGAGATGGTCAGAGGAAGATTGAGATGTAGGGGAGCGCGGCTACTATTTACCAGCGTGATTGCCCGGTCAATTGTCAGCTCTTTGACGGTTTCCGTCTCGTTGACCCAGATTTCCCCCATCAGCTTGATCGTCGTGATGGTCGGGTCCGCCAGCGCGGCCAAGAACGACTCTTCATTGGAAACTTCCCTCTCCTGTGAGATTGTCCCGCTGCCCGTCACACCGCCGTTAAACATCCCGCCGGTAATTTCACCGTTGTTGGTCACCTCAGTCTCGAACGTGCCGCCGGAGATCGTACCGTAATTGGACGCCTTCGCCATAAACTTAGTTTCAGTCCCACTCTCGATCTTTCCGCCGGGCGCAACCGTAACTGTGTTCTCCACCAGCTTTACAACGGCCTTATCGTGGTCCGCCAAGGCTCCAACCAACTCGTCCGATGTTTTGACCTCCGTTGCCGTCCCGGCGGTCTTCTCCGCCGCCGCCACCGTCGGCAACAGCGTCAGGCACAGGCACAGGGCCGTCAAAAAGTTGAAAATACGTTTTTTCATATCATTCCTCCATCAAAGCGATTGGTGCATCCATCGGATGCACCAAGGGGATATCCCCTTGCGGTTTTTCTTAAAATGCTGGTTCAGCCTTCACGGCCTCGAAGCCCTTTTCGGCCTGCTGGACGGTCGTTCGGATGATGCCCGCCGCCATGGCGTGCAGGTCGAGCTGCAAAACGGCTGCGGTGACCTCCCGCCGCCGCTCGACCGGCACATTGTAGAGCTTGAGCGCGCACTCCAAAAAGCGCGCGATCTTGCGCTCCACGGTAAAATACACGTCGCACGGCACAGCCATGAACGAGCGCATCATGCCTGCCGAGGCGATCTCCATCTCGTAAAAATCCTTGGCCTCCGCGTCCGGAAGATAGTCCCCGAAGATGCCCTCCAGCCGCTTCGCCGTGCTGCGGTACAGGTATGCCGAGGTCGACGGCAGCGTGTAGGCCGTCACGTACAGCTCGCGCAACGACTCGGTCAGCTCGGCGATGTGGAGCTGGATGGCCGTCTCCACCGCGTAGAGCAGGACGGGGTCCTGTGCCGCGCTGTGCTGCTCGGCCAGCGCGAACTGCCCGCTGAACATCCGCTTGTCAAGCTCGAGCAGCAGCGCCTCCTTGCTGGGAAAGGCCCGAAAAAACGAGCTTGGTGTCATGCCCGCGGCGCGGGCGATCTCCGCGGTCGTCGTGCCCTCATATCCCTTTTCCAAAAACAGCTTTACGGCGGCGCGCAGCATCTTCTGCTGCGTCAAAAGTCCGCTCGCCTGCTTGCCGCGCAGCGGCATATCGATCACGCTCCTCAAAGTCTACTTGTGAGTATAGTCACATAATAGCATAGTTCGCCGCTTTCCGCAAGAACGAACTGTGTAAATTTTTGCCTCTGCCTATATAAAAGAAGTGCGGCGGGCCTTCGACCGCCGCACTCTCTCATTTTATTTTCCTTTACAGCATCGCAAAGCGCTGTGCGCCCTTCGTTTTGAGCCAGCGAAGAAGCAGCGCTGTCACCGCGAACGTCACCGCCGCCGCGATGGCGAGATACGCAGCCGCGCCGAGCTTCCACCCCTGCCAGAGGTAGAGCCCCGCGAATGCGATGGCGTAGAGCCAGCCGCCGAACAGCGCGATTGTCACGGCCAGACTTTGCTTGATGGGCATGAGCTCGCTCGTCCACGTCAGGTTTGCCCGCGCGACGCCGAGCGTCAGCCCCAGGCACGCGGAAAACGTGATGTACGCAAGTGCCTCGGCAAAAACGAGCGGCAGCGCCGCCGTCACAGGCAGGATAAACGTCATGCAGACAAGCGGCACGAGCGCTGGAAGGGCCGTGAGCGCAAGCTGCACCTTGAGCTTTGCGCGAAGCACCTGCCAGGGCTTGACGGGCAGCGATTGCGCGAGCCAGAGGGACTTTCCCTCGAGCGAAACCGACGGCGTCGCCATGTCGTTCATCGACGCAATGGCGCACACGCCGGTGCAGAGCAGCACCTCCGCGCAGCCGCTCTGCGAGGCGAAGACCTCGTTCAGCAGCGGCACGACCGTTCCGCCCTTCCACAAAAGCAGGATGCCCGAGATCGGCAGCAGCAGGATACCGAGGCCGCTGTTGAGCATGTAGTTCGGGCTCGCGGTGAAGCGCGCGAGCTCCTTGCCGAAAAGTGCCCCATCGATGCTCCGGCGCTTGACGGCCTTTTCGCGGTACACAGCCTTGCCCGATGCGCCCGACGCGGTCGTGATCTGCAAAAAGCTGTGCGAGAGCAGCGTCCACGTCAGCGCAAACAGCGCGATGATGACCGCCGCGCTCAGCAGCATCGCTGTCACATCGCCCGTACCGGTCAGGCCAAAGATGTAGAGCGGGTGCGCCGCACCCTTGATCTTCTCACCGTAGACCGCGGCGTTGGCGACGAGCTGCTCGATGGCCGTCTGCGCCTTGAAGACGAAGAAATAGTAGATGGCAAGCCCCGCGAGCGAGACGATGACCGTGATGAAGCTCTTGTGCTTGAGCTTACGGCTCACCTTCGCCACGACCCAGCCCAGCGCGCACGAGAGCGTGAGCACGAAGATTGAGATGAGTGCCGTCAGCAGCACGCCGCCGAGGAGCGCCATCGGCGCCGCCGAGACCGTGACCCAGTAGACGATGACCGCGGGCAGGATGACGACCGCGGAGTACATGAGGCCCATGAGATAGACCGTCAGCAGCCGCGAGGCCATCAGCGTCCGCACCGGGATGGGCAGAGACAGCAGCAGGTCGTTGTCCTTAGCGAAGTACAGGCCCGAATACGTGTTGAACACGCTGCCGAACGCGCCGAGAAAGATGGCGAGCAGCGACATGAGCGCAAAATAGAGCCAGCCCATCCCCCGCCTGCGTAAGCGGCGCACAGAGCGAAACGGAAAGTCCCGTGAACATCCCGCCGATCCCGCCGATCATCAACGCGGCAAAGAGCAGGATATAAGCGATAATCCCCGCCGTCGAACGTTTTTTATTGGTTTTGGCATTATAAAAGTAACTGCGGAAAATTTCCATCAGCTGCTTCTTGACGAGCGTTTTCAGCATGATTCGCCCTCCAGCTCAAGGAAGACCTCCTCGAGCGAGTCGTCGCCCTTGACCTCCTCCATCGTGCCGGAGCGGATGAGCTTGCCGCCCTTGATGATGGCGACCTTGTCGCAGAGTTTTTCGGCCACCTCGAGCACGTGGGTCGAGAAGAAGATCGCGCCGCCCGCGTCGCACACCTCGCGCATCATGCCCTTTAAGATATGTGAAGCCTTCGGGTCGAGGCCGACGAACGGCTCATCCATCAAAATGAGCTTCGGCTCGTGCAGCCACGCCGAAATGATGGCAAGCTTCTGCTTCATGCCGTGGGAGTACGCCGCGACGGGCTGCGCAAGGTCGCCCGTCAGCTCGAAGAGGTCCGCGTACTTGCGGATACGCTCCTGACGCGCGCTTTCCTCCACGCCGAAGATGTCGGCGATAAAATTGAGGTACTGGATGCCCGTCATAAACTCGTAGAGGTCGGGGTTATCCGGGATGTAGGCGAGCATCTTCTTGCAGGCGATGGGTTCGTCCTGAATGGAGTGCCCGCCGATCATGATCCTGCCGGAATCGAACTGCTGGATACCGACGACAGATTTGAGCGTCGTGGTCTTGCCCGCGCCGTTGTGGCCGATAAAGCCGTAGATCTCCCCCGGCGCGATGTGGAGCGACAGATCATCCACGGCTTTCTTTTCGCCGAAGGTCTTGGTCAGGTGTTCAATATAGAGCATAAGGTTCCCCCTCTTTTCTTCTTGCAGCCGTTTCGAATATCTTTGTGATATCAAAATAATATCACGTGATTTCCAACTGTCAAGAGCCATTTTGCAAATGTCAAGTTTGCTTTACTCGTAAGATATCACTGCCGCTCCAATTTGTCAAGTGTGCTTTACATTTTATCTTTGTGATGCAGCACGAGCGACACAATACCCATCACCGCCGCATACAGTACGCCGCCAACGGCCCAGATAAACCAGCTGTACTGCGGCTGGCCGTTCCCCTTGGGTCCGAAAGTGTAGAACAGGAAGATCGCCGTCACGCTCAGCCAGTAGATGAGCGACACCGTGCTCATTACGCCGCTGCGCGCCTTCTTTTTGCGCGTGTAGTCGCCCTCCTCGAGCAGCTGGTCCATCGCGCCGGTGTACGTTCCGCTCCAGACGAGCACGCCCACGCCGCAGGCGACCAGAAGCAGAAGCGCATCCACCTCCGCCGCGGCGTAAACATCCGCCGGAGCGACGCGCACGAGCAGCGCGGCGACATCGGACGACGCGAGACCGACCCCGAGCATCAGCGGCACGACAGCAAGGATGCACAGCACCACGCCGAGGATCGTACAGCGCGAGGCGGTCGGCTCATAGGCCTTGCGCCGCTCGCGCACCATGCCGCTCACGCCGTACTCGGTCTCAAACGGCTCTTTTTCAAGAAAGTCGAATTCCTTCGTCTTCGCCCCGCACGAGAGGAACATCCCCACCGCAATGGCGACCAGCACCAAAATGACGCTCACGCCGAGACCTGCGGCCAGATCCTCCGAAATACCGCCCAGGCCCGCGTCCGCCATGGCGGAGAGAAAAATGATCACAACCGGCGAGACGATGCACATCGCCACCGCCAGTGCGATCTTCGGCGCGCAGGCCTTGCGCAGCGCAAGGTATCGCGCCGCCTGCTCCATCGTCACTCTCCGCAGCGGCGTTTCGTCCGCCTCGGATTCGACGAACTCCTCTTCTTCGAGTTCGTCCTTCAATAAATAGTCGGTGCTCACGCCAAACAGCCGGCTCATCTGCACCACCTTGTCAAGGTCGGGCACGGACTGCGCGCCCTCCCACTTGGATACCGACTGGCGCGTCACCCCGAGCTGACTTGCCAGCTCCTCCTGCGACCAGCCCGCCTTTTTGCGCAGCGTGATGATTTTATCCGCTAAGATCATATCGTCTTCCTCCTGAATTCTAAGGCGCGGTCCCGCGCCGTCTGGATGGCGTTATCATAGCCTATTTCGCGGTTGCGGGAAAGAAAGCGCACTGTCAAATTTGTCAACCGGCAGTTGCAATCCTTGATTTTTCAAGGTTTTTTCGCCGTGCGCTCCTATTACCCTATGTATTTTCGTCATGATATCATACCGCGGCGCAGAAAAAAAGAGCGTCCCGTACGGGACGCTCTTTTTAAGGGTTTTCACACACTTACACGACGGCGAAGAACTTGACAAGGAACAGCGCGGAGATCACGTAGGTCAGAACGCTGACATCCTTAGCCTTGCCGGAGAGCACCTTGACAAAGGTGTAGGAGATGAGGCCGAGGCCGATGGCGTGGCCGATGGAGCCGGAGATCGGCATACCGATGAGCATGATGGACACCGGCAGCATTTGGTCCATGTCGCTGAAGTCCACATTCTTGAGGCCCTGGAGCATCAGAACGCCGACATAGATCAGCGCGGCGGAGGTCGCAGCGCCGGGGATGACGGCGGCGATGGGGGCAAGGAACATGCAGGTGAGGAACAGGATGCCCGCGGTGAGCGCGGTCAGGCCCGTGCGGCCGCCCGCTTCCACGCCGGAGGCGGACTCGATGAACGTGGTGACGGTGGAGGTACCGGTGCAGGCGCCCGCAACCGTACCGATGGCATCGGACAGCAGGGCTTCCTTCATCTGGGGCATGTTGCCGTCCTGATCGACCATGCCGGCGCGGGAGGCCGTACCGACGAGCGTGCCGATCGTATCGAACATATCGATCATACAGAAGGTGATGACAAGCGTGATGGCGGTGAACCAGCCGATGTTCACAAAGCCCGCAAAGTCAAACTTGAAAAGCGTGGTGGAGACCATGTCGGCGAAAGGCGGGACAAAGCTCGCAGTCGCGAGGCTCGCAAACGGATTGACATGCAGGAAGATGGCGCTGCCCGCCCAGTAGATGACGGACGAGAACAGCATGCCGAGCAGCACTGCCGCCTTCACGCCCTTCTTGGCGAGGACGACCATGACGAAAACGCCGAGGAACGCGGTCACGACGGTCAGGACCATCGCATCGTAGCCCGAGCCCATGTTGCCCTTGATGATGCTGGGCGTCAGCGCGCCGAAGAAGTCACGCATCATGTAGAACGGGCCGCCGTTTTCAGAGTAGATACCGACATTGGAGCCAAGGCCCACGTTCATCAGCATCAGGCCGATGGCGGGAGCGATGCCGTAGCGCACGCCGAGAGGAATGGCCTCCACGATCTTCTCACGCACCTTTAAGAGCGTGAGGATGAGGAACACGATACCCTCGACAAGGATGATGACGAGCGCCGCCTGGAACGCGGACTCGTACTCGCACTCGTTGATGACCGCGATGTTGGCGACGACCACCGCGAAGAAGCTGTTGAGTCCCATGCCGGGCGCCATGACGAACGGCTTGTTGGCGAAAAACGCCATGCAAATCGTGCCGATTGCCGAGGCGATGCAGGTGGCAAGGAACACACCGTTCCACAGCGGCGTACCCACTGCAAAGTTGGTCAGCAGGTTCGGGTTGAGCGCAATGATGTAGGCCATGGTCATAAACGTGGTAAGACCGGCAAGGATCTCGGTGCGTACCGTAGTACCGTTGGCCTTCAGCTTAAATAGCTTTTCCATGATTTTCTCCCTTTCTTTTTTGTTTTTCCGCCCGCTTCCTAACAAAAAATTAGGAAGCAAAACAGATTTTCAGTCAATATTATAAACATCCCGACAAGAAATTGCAAGTGTTCTGTTTATTTTTACCACACTTTCTCACTCCGCGCCGAGAGTTCCGCCGGTTTCTGTTGTGTTTTTGTTTGCTTTGCGCTATACTATATTTAGTAAAAATTTGCATTTTGGGAGGTGCATGCCGTGAAGCTGATGGTTTTAGACGGCAACTCCATCATCAACCGCGCCTATTACGGTGTCCGTCCGCTCACCACGCGCGACGGGTTTTTCACCCACGCGATCTTCGGCTTTCTGACGATGCTCGGCCGCTTACTCGACGAGGAAAAGCCTGAGGCGCTGTGCGTCGCCTTCGACCGCCGCGAGCCGACGTTCCGCCACCTCGAGTACGAGGGCTACAAGGCCACGCGCCACGCCATGCCCGAAGAGCTCGCCCTGCAGATGCCGGTGCTCAAGGACGTGCTCGACGCGATGAACATTCCCCGCTACGAGCTCGCGGGCTTTGAAGCCGACGATCTGATCGGCACGATCTCACGCAAGTGCGAAAGCGCAGGCTGGGACTGTGTCGTCGCCACGGGAGACAAGGACTCTTTGCAGCTCGTGACCGAGCACACGACCGTCAAGCTCATTTCCACGCGCATGGGCCAGACCACGACGAAGGACATGACGCCCGAGAGCTTTCGTGAGGTCTACGGCTTTGCGCCCATCCACATTGTCGACCTCAAAGCCCTGATGGGCGACGCGAGCGACAATATCCCCGGCGTGCCGGGCGTTGGCGAAAAGACGGCGATGGCGCTCATCCAGAAATACCAGAGCATCGACGAAATTTACCGGCTGCTCCCCGATATCGAGGCCAAGCCGAACGTCATCAAAAAGCTCACCGAGGGCGAGGAGAGCGCACGCCAGAGCTTCCACCTCGCGACCATCGTGACGGACGCACCACTCGAATTTTCTCCGCAGGACAATCTGCGCAAGGCGCCGTCAGACGCGCTCTATCCGCTCTTTATGAAGCTGGAATTTACCAAGCTCATCGACAAATATGGTCTCAAGCCGCCCGCCGACATCCCCGCCGCCGAGGAGCCGACCGACCTCGCTGTGACCGCCGAGGCCGTGACCACGGTGGAAAAGGCCAAGGAATATCTCTCGCTCTTCCGCAAGGCGGAGCACGTGACGCTGCTGGCGCTGCCGGACCTTTCCGGCGTGATCGTCGACTTTGTTGCAGGCGAATCGACCGCCGTCTCTGCCGAGTTCTACTTCAGCCGCTACGAGGGCGACTGGAACGCGCTGCTGCGCGCCCTGTTCTCGGATGATATCAAGAAAGTCAGCCACAACGTCAAGGACCTCCAGCGCACGCTGCTCGAAAACGACCTTCCCATCGAAGGGTTCATTTTTGACACCGCGCTCGCAGGGTACCTGCTCGACGCAACGGCGGGCAAGTACGATATCGCGTCGCTCTTCGCCGCTTACTTCCACCAGGCGCTTGCCGAGCCAAAGCACTTAGATCCAGACGCTTTCTCGATGCTCGGCGACACGGCCGAGGCCGAGACGGCGTTCCACGTCTATACCAGCGCCGTCGATGCGCTGTATGAGACCTTTGCCCCCGAGCTTGAGAAGCGCGAGCTGCACGAGCTTTATTATAAAGTGGAGCTTCCCCTCTGCGCCGTGCTCGCGCGCATGGAGCACACCGGCATGCGCGTGGACGCAAATGCCCTCGCAGCCTTCGGCAGCGAAATGGAGGCGCAGCTCAAAACGCTCGAGCAGCATATCTACGAGGAAGCAGGCGGGCCGTTCAACATCAACTCTCCCAAGCAACTCGGCGAGGTGCTCTTTGAACGCTTGCAGCTGCCGCACGGCAAAAAGACGAAAACCGGCTGGTCGACGAACGCGGACGTGCTTGAAAAGCTCCGCTGGGAGAACCCCATCGTCGAAGAGGTGCTGCAATACCGCCAGTACGCAAAGTTCCGCTCGACCTATTGCGACGGACTTTTGAAGGTCATCGCGCCCGACGGGCGCATCCACACGAGCTTCCAGATGACCGTCACGGCGACGGGCCGTTTGAGCTCGACCGAGCCGAATTTGCAGAATATCCCCACGCGCACGCAGCTCGGCAGCGAATTTCGCCGCATGTTCGTGCCCGCGGACGGCTGCGTGCTCGTCGACGCGGACTATAGCCAGATCGAGTTGCGGCTGCTCGCGCACATCGCGGATGACGAGGCGATGAAGCAGGCGTTTCTGACCGGTGAGGACATCCACACCGTCACGGCCGCGCAGGTCTTCGGCGTGCCAAGCGATCAGGTCACCAAGCAGATGCGCTCGCACGCGAAGGCCGTCAACTTCGGCATCGTGTACGGCATTTCCGCCTTCTCGCTCGCGCAGGACATCGGCGTGCCGGTGTACGAGGCGAAGGAATATATCGAGACGTACTTTGAGCGCTTCCCCGGCATCCGCCGCTATATGGACGAGGTCGTCGCGCAGGCGAAAGAGCGCGGCTATGTCGAAACACTGATGCACCGCCGCCGCGCGCTGCCCGAGCTGGCGGCGAGCAACTTCAATACCCGTTCGTTCGGCGAGCGTGTCGCGCGCAACATGCCCATTCAGGGCACGGCCGCGGACGTCATCAAGCTCGCAATGGTGCGCGTCGACGAGCGGCTGCACAAGGAAAACTTAAAGGCAAAGCTCATTTTGCAGGTGCACGACGAACTCATCGTCGAGTGCCCGGAGGAGGAAAAGGAGACGGTCGCACGGCTCCTCACCGAGGAGATGGAGGGCGCAGTGCACCTCTCCGTTCCCCTGACCGCCGAGGCCCACTGGGGCAAAAACTGGCTGGAAGCCAAATGACCGGAGGAAACCAATGGAACAGTTAAAGAAAAAAGTCCGCATTGTGCCGATGACGAACGAATATTTGAATGACGTTGCCGAGCTTGAGCGCACATGCTTCTCGAACCCCTGGTCGCGCAACATGCTCGCAGAGGAGCTTGAAAACGCGTGCTCGGCTTTCTTAGTCGCGCTGGATGCAGAAAACGGCAGCGTCGTCGGCTACGCGGGGCTGCTCGCCGTCGTGGACGAGGGCTGCATCACCAAGATGGCTGTCCGCCCCGACTGCCGCCGCGGCGGTGTGGCGGGACAGCTTCTCGACGTGTTTATCCGCTTCGCCGAGGGCAGCGGTCTCGCGTTTTTGACGCTGGAGGTGCGTGAGAGCAACTATGCCGCCATCGCGCTGTACGGCAGCCGCGGCTTCCGCGGCGAGGGCCGCCGCAAAAACTACTATGACCACCCGAAAGAGGACGCCATCATTATGACGAAGGAATTCGGCGCGGCAGAAGCGGAGGCGCAGCAATGAAAATTCTCGCTTTCGAGTCCTCCTGCGACGAAACCGCCGTCGCGGTCGTCGAGGACGGACGAAAAATTCTCTCCGACGCCATCGCGTCGCAGGCCGACCTGCACGCACTCTACGGCGGCGTCGTGCCGGAGATCGCGTCGCGTAAGCACATCGAGGCCATCGCCGCGCTGACCGATCAGGCGCTCAAGGAGGCGGGCGTCGAGAAAAAAGACATCGACGCCGTGGCCGCGACCTACGCGCCGGGTCTCATCGGCGCGGTGCTCGTGGGGCTGAACTTTGCCAAGAGCGCGGCCTACGCGCTGAATGTGCCGCTCATCCCTGTGCACCACATCCGCGGCCACATCGCGGCGAATTACTTAGCGTTCCCAGAGCTTGAGCCGCCGTTTCTGGCGCTGTGCATGTCCGGCGGCAACACGCTCATCGTCGACGTGCGCGACTACACGGACTTTGCGCTCCTCGGCGCGACGCGTGACGATGCGGCGGGCGAGTGCTTTGACAAGGCCGCGCGCGTGCTCGGCCTTCCCTACCCCGGCGGCGCGGCGATGGACAAGCTCGCCCACGAGAGCGAGGGCGGCGTCTACGAGCTGCCGTGCGCAAAGATCGACGGGTGCCCTCTCGATATGAGCTTTTCGGGCCTCAAGACCGCCGTCGTAAACCTTGCCCACAACGCCGAGCAGACGGGAAGGCAGCTCGACCGTGCGGCGCTTGCGCGCGACTTCACACAGGCCGTCGTCGACGAGCTCGTCCCTCGCGCCATGCTTGCCATGCAGCAGAGCGGGCGCAAGGTACTCGTCGCCGCGGGCGGTGTCGCCGCGAACTCGTTCATCCGCGCAGAGCTCGAAAAGGAGTGCCGAAAGCACGACTACCGGCTCTACATGCCGCCGCTCAAGCTCTGCGGTGACAACGGCGCGATGATCGGCGCACAGGGGTATTATGAGTATCTCGCCGGCGCGCGAGCGGATTGGGCGCTGAACGCGTATGCGACGAGAGATATTGACGATCCTATCGTCTGAGGGTTTACAGCGCGGCAGCGCTGGTTCTTATTCCCCTGCACCGTGCAGGGGTGCGTTAAAGGGGGCCATTCTCTCACGTGAGAGAATGGCCCCCTTTTGATCCCCCCAAGAGAACGCAAGGGGCCTTGCCCCTTGACCCCGCACATTGGCAGTTTGTAGCTCGAAGAACTGCACGCGCTGCGCAAAGTAAGTGCGGTGTACATGGCTTCGCCATGAACCCCTACTACTCGTTACCAGTAGCAACCGCGCCTTACTATCGTGAGGCGCGAGTGACGTTTTCTCGACGGCAGACTGCTTGCGGAATGCGGCATTGCTGCGCTCGCCGCATTGTAGGGACTGGCGATAGACGGAAATTACTGTGCACTCCCACAAGATGGGCAGAGCGGCAGCGGATAATAGGAGCAGGCCAAATCGTCTAGCAACACCAAACGCGGCAACGCCGCGATCAGGGCAGTGCAATCGGCAAGCATTGCAGCTCTTCGAGCTGCTCGCTTGCAATGTAAACCTTTCTCTCGGGGGATTTAAAGGGGGATACTCTCTTTTGTGAAAGAGAGTATCCCCCTTTGCCTCGTGCAGCGCCCGCGGCGCTGCTCCCCCTTGCAGACTGCAAGGAGTCTATTCCATCTTGCATAATTCCACGATTATGGTAACAAATCGAATTTCTGTTCTGCCATAAATTTTCCAATTCCAGAATTATGTAAATTTCGACACGCGCCTATCTGCACAGTATGTTTTCCACTCCGCGGAAATCAAATCAATTTTTCCCTGTCAAATCAGTGGATTTTGAGAAATCCACTTGTGTGGAAAACTCTGTGGAAACTGTGGATAACTCACCGTAGAATCTCTTTATTGAATTTATTATGTTAATCTGTCAGTTTCGATCAAACATTGCCGCATCGCGGCGGATTCTGTCGGGAACGCGGCTACTTTGACGGCTTTTCGCAACTTCCGTCATGTCTGCTGATTTTTATTTTTGCCGTTCTGCCGAATCACAAGAGCCTTTCTGCACACGCATTTTGCAGAAGCTCTGCAAAATATACTATTTGTATAGAAACTGTAAAGGCCCTGCCGATTTCTCGGCAGGGCTTTTTTAACACGGTGTTTCCAGTCCGTAGCACCCGCTCACGGGGTCTAAAAAGAGCGGCAGGTGCAGCGGGCGGTACGTGAACCAGACGAACGCGAACAGCAGCGCCCACAGAAGTACAAAGCCGATGAGCTGCATCGCGCCCCCGCGCAGCGCGCCATCGGTCAGCAGGCGGTAGCTCACGAAGTACAAAAGCGCGTCGGCAAGGAAGAAGATCGTGATGTTCACCCAGTCGGGGAACTTGCCGAACATTCCCGTCAGCGTGTAGAAAAGCGCCGGAATCGAGACAAGGCCCAGCAGGATGCTCGCCGCCTTGACGGCGAAGAAATTCCGGAACGCCTCGGAAAACACAATAAACTCCACCACCGTGAACACGAGAAACGGGATAAACAACAGCTTCATGTGCTCCCAGGTCGACTCGTTGACCGCCGAAAACACCGCGATCACGCGATTCCCGCCCGTCCATTCGTACACAAAGTGCAGCAGCGTCCCGAAAAGGCCCGTTGCGATAAAGCCGACAATCTCCCATCGGCGCAGCTCCCGTTTCATGCTCCGTCCTCCCTTTCCGCCCCGGTCAAGCCGGGCAAGCACTATAGTCTACGCGAGAAAGAAGGGCTTTATACAGCAAAAGCCGCCCTAAACGGGCGGCTCTTGCATTTCTTCTCTTATTCGGCAAATCGCGGCACGATGACGCCCGCAGGTGCGTTCTTCGTCAGCTCGAAAGAGTTCCCATCAAGTTTGTGGATCTTCTTTGCCTCATACAGCGCCAGAAATTCATCGAGTGTGCCGATCTCTGGGTAGCCGTGCGCGCCGAAGCGGTAGTGCATCGGCACGAGCACGCGCGGCGCGATCGCGTCCGCGACCTTTTTCGCCGTCTTCGCGTCGATCGTGTAATACCCGCCGACGGGGATCAGCAGCGCGTCGCAGCCCTTGACCGCCGCGAGCTGCTTCTCGCTCAGCTCATGGCCGAGGTCGCCGCAGTGCACAAGCGTCACTCCCTCGGCGCGCAGGATGTGGATGGTGTTCTCCCCGCGAAGCGTTCCGCCCTTATCGTCGTGGAACGTCGAAACCGTCTCGACCGTGAACGGGCTCTCCGATTTATCACGCCCCGAGAGCGTCACCGCCTCCAAAAAGGCGTGGTCGCGGTGGCCGTGCGAGCACAGCACCTCGTCCGCCTCGATGTGCAGCGCAGGATACGTCTCCACATAGTAGGGGTCGAGCACGATGCGCCAGCCCGCGCTCTCGACCACAAAGCAGGAATGGCCCAGCCAGGTGATGTTCATGGTTTACTCCTCCACTTTCGTTTCGTTTGCCGTGTTTTTGTTCTTCTTTCTGCCGATCTTCGGCAACTTCTGCCCGCGGCGCAGCCGCCCGATGAGCTTCACGGCCGCAAACACGACCGCCGCGAAAATCAGGATCCCGAGCCAGCTGTAAGCAAGCCAGATTGCAAAATTCTCCAGCCCCTCGGCAACGGCGGCAAGGCCGTCCGTAAAGGCGTTGCTGAGCTTTTCGCCAAAGCTCTTGGGCGCGTCCTCCGTGCCGGAGAGACGGTAGACCTCGCTCAGCTCAAGCGTAACGGTCGCATAGTCCACGAGCGCGTCGTAGTGGCGCATCGTGCCGGAGAGACGTTCGATCTCATACTCCGTTTCAGAGATGGCGGACTCGATGGTGATGATGTCCTCCATATTCTCCGCCTTTTTGAGCAGCTCCTGCAAGCGCGCAAGCTTGATCTGCGCCGTTTCCAGACGCGACTGCGTGTCGTAATACTGCTCGCTGATATTTTCCGCCGAGTCGTCCTGCCACGTCACATGGCAGAGCGTGCCCACCTGCGCGCAGAAGTCAGCGAACTGCTCCGCCGGCACGCGCACGGTATAGCTCGCGTGGCGATAACCGCTGGAATAGTTCGAAAAGTTCTTCTGCTCGAAGTAAGCGCCGCTGCGCTCCACAAGCGCGGCAATGTCCTCCACCGCCTGCTCGTAGGAGAGCGTCTGCATCTCGATGTGCGCGCTGTAGATCATCTTGACGCCGCGCTCGGAAAGGCTCTTGTCGATACCCGAGCCTACCTGCCCATCGCCGTTCCACGCGCCCGCGCCTTCCGGTTCGTCATCTGTTGCGCTAAAGTCGTAGTCTTCTTTCGCCGATTCATAGCCGTTGTAGTCGCCCGTCATCGTATCCGGGCCAGCAGACTTCGCGCCGCAGGCGGCAAGGGACAGCGCCAGCACCAGCGCGAGCAAAAGGGTCAAACATCTTTTCATCTTCTTTCACCTCACTCTTAATTTGGGGGCTTGCGAAGGTTTAGACGTTCATTTTGCGAAAAAAGTTCCGAAATTCCTTGTTTTTCTTATTCCAGCTCATCGAGCGTCATGGAGAAGCTCTCCATGCAGTTGACCATGAAATAGTCGAGCTCGGGCATGTGCATCTCATTCAGCGCGCGGCGCGTCTGCTCCGCAGCCTTTTTGAATTCCATGTTGCCCGCCTTGAGCTCTTCGACGCACTTGATGTAGGCCGAGAGCTTGTCCGCCGCTTTGACGAGCTTTTTCGTCGTCTCGTCCTCGATCTTGATGATGGGCTCATAGTCCGCGCGCAGTTCGTCCGGCAGCATGGAGAGCAGCTTGTCGCTCGCCACGGCCTCGACCTTGCGGTAGGCGTCACGGATCTCGGGGTTATAATATTTGATGGGCGTCGGCATGTCGCCGGTCAAGATTTCCGTCGCGTCGTGGTAGAGCGCCGCGACCGCCACGGCGTTTGCATCGGTCGGAATCCCGTAAACGCGCGTGCGGATCAGCGCGAGCGCGTGCGCGAGCACCGCGACCATGTGGCTGTGCTCCTGAATGTTCTCCTCTTCCGTGTTGCGCATCAGCGCCCAGCGCTTCACGCAGCGCATACGGGAGATATAGGCGTAAAAATGATTCGCCATCGCTCATTCCTCCAACTCGCCGCGAAGTCCGCCGCCGTCGACCGCCGTGATCTTCACGTTCTTTACCTCATTGTGCAGCCCCTCACTCGCAACAGAGACCTCCATATAGTTCGGCGCGTGACCCGCACTGCCGTCCTTGCGGTCACGCTCGAAGAGCACCGGGAAGGTCTTGCCCACGCAGCGCGTAAGGTACGCTTCGTGCATCTCCTTGGCAACGGCCGCGGCGCGCGCGGCGCGCTCCTCGCGCACGGGCATATCGACCTGCCGCATCTCGGCAGCCTTCGTGCCCGGGCGGATGGAATAAGGGAAGACGTGCATGTCAGCAAAGCCGACGCGCGCGATGAAGTCAAGCGTCTGCGCGAATTCCTCCTCCGTCTCCTCGGGAAAGCCCGTGATGAGGTCCGTCGTGATGGCAGGGTCGTCAAAATACTGACGCAGCAGGTCGCAGGATTCCATATAGCGCGCCGTATCATATTTGCGGTTCATACGCTTTAAGGTCGCGTCGCAGCCCGACTGCATCGAGAGGTGGAAATGTGGGCAGAGGTAAGGAAGCTTCGACGCCCGCTTGCAGAATTCCTCCGTAATGGTGCGCGGCTCGAGCGAGCCGAGGCGGATGCGCATTTCGCCGCCCTCGCGCGCAATGAGTTCCAGAAGGTCGATGAGCGAGGTGCCGTCCTTGAAGTCCGAGCCGTAGGACGAAATTTCGATGCCCGTGACCACGATCTCACGGTAGCCCTCCTCACGCAGCGCTTTCACCTGCTTTGCAGCTTCGTCCATCGGCAGCGAGCGCACGCGCCCGCGCGCGTAAGGAATGAGGCAGTAGGTGCAGAAGTTCACGCACCCGTCCTCGACCTTGAGCATCGCGCGTGTGCGATTCACCATACCGCCCGCGGGCAGCACCTCAAAATCGCGCCGCTCCCAGACGTCGTCGACATCGACAATAGGCGTTTTGTCCTGTGCCGCGCGCTCCAGAAGGTCGATGAACTTCGCGCGGTCATTCGTGCCGGCGATGACGTCGAGCCCGAGCTTTTTGACGTCCTCGGGATGCGTCTGGGCGTAGCAGCCGCAGGCGGCGATGACCGCGCTCGGGTTGCGGCGCTGCGCCTGACGGAGCATCTGGCGCGACTTTTTGTCGCTCACCGCCGTGACCGAGCAGGTGTTGATGACGTAGGCGTCCGCCGTCTCTTCAAAATCCACCAACTCGTGCCCGCGGTGCAAAAGCTCCTGTTCGAGTGCCTGCGTTTCATATTGGTTCACCTTGCACCCGAGGGTGCAGATCGCAACTTTCATGTATGTTTGTATCCTTTTCCGCGATTTGGGCGGTAAAGTCCCGCTTTTTTCTGCCGTTTCCGACGCAAAGCGTCCGCCGCCCTTGCTTTTTTATTTTTATATTGTATAATCATTTGAGCATTCTGACAAGTCCAAAGAAAGGATTTTCCCGATATGATCTATCTCGATCACGCGGCCACCACCCCCGTTCCCGAAGAGGTGGCGCACGCCGTTTACGATACGCTGGTTTCTGGCTGGGGCAACCCCAGCTCGCAGTACCCCATTGGAAAGCAGGCGCGCAACGCTGTCGCCGCGGCGCGCGAGACGATTGCCGCCGCGCTCGGCTGCAAGAGTGAACAGTTCGTCTTCACCTCCTGCGGGTCGGAGAGCGACAACTGGGCCGTCCGCCTTGCCCTGCACCAGAACCGCCACGTCGGCAAGCACGTCATCACGACCGCCGTGGAACACAGCGCGATTCTCGAGACCTGCAAGACCCTCGAGCAGGAGGGCTACTCCGTCACGTACTTAAAGCCCGACAAGAACGGCGACATCACCGCCTCTCAGGTCGAAAGTGCACTGCGCGACGACACCGCGCTCGTCACGATGATGCTCGTCAACAACGAGACGGGCTGCATCTTCCCCGTGGCCGAGGTCGCGCAGCTTCTGAAAGCGAAAAAGTCCCGTGCCCTGCTGCACACCGACGCGGTGCAGGCCTTTTTGAAAATTCCGTTCCGCGCCGACACGCTGGGCGCGGACCTCATCTCCGTCAGCGCGCACAAGCTCGGCGCGCCCAAGGGTATCGGCGGCCTGTATTTGGGCGAGCGCATCCGCGCGCCCAAACCGCTGATCTTTGGCGGCGGGCAGGAGAGCGGTCTGCGCTCCGGCACAGAGGCCACGGGCCAGATCGCAGGCTTTGCCAAGGCGGTCGAGCTTCGCGCCGACCATCTCGATGAAAAGCTCGACCACGTCGCCGCCATCAAGGCCTACGCCGAGGAAAAGCTCCTCGCGCTCGACGGCGTCGTCCACATCGGCGACGGGACCGCGCCGCACATCCTGTCGATCTCGCTCGTCGGCTACCCGTCGGCGAATGTCGTTACGGAACTTGGCGCACAGGGCATCTGCATCTCGGCAGGCTCCGCCTGCCATCGCGGGCAGCTGAGCCACGTCTACCGCGCGATGGGCCTTGACAAGAAGACCGCCGCGGGCGTGCTGCGTGTCAGCTTCGGCCCCGAGACGACGAAAGAAGAGATCGACGCACTCGTCTCCGCGCTCAAGGCGCACCGCGACACGCGCTTCCCCATGCTGTAATTCCAACATTCGAGGTTTTTATGTTCTCCTATCTTCACCAGCCCAAGGGCTTTTACAAGCATCTTTTTCTGCTGGCACTGCCGGTCATCGTGCAGAATTTGATCACCACGTCGCTCGGCTTTCTCGATACGTTCATGGTGGGACTTCTCGGCAGCGATCAGATGTCCGCCGTCACGGTGGCGAACGTGCCAGTCTTCATCATCCAGCTCGTCGTCTTCGGCCTGCAAAGCGGCTCAAGCGTGCTCATCAGCCAATACTGGGGCCGCGGCGACCGCGAAAGCATCAACCGCGTCATGGGCATCGGCTTTATGATCGCGGGCGGCGTGAGCGTGCTGTTTGCCGCCATTCTGTGCGCGTTTCCCGCGCAGGTGCTCTACCTCATCACCGACAATCTGACACTCGTGGAGCTGGCCGAGCCGTACCTGCGCATCGTCGGCTTCTCCTACATTTTCAACTCGCTTTCCTCCATCTACATCGGCATGCAGCGCAGCATCGAAAATCCGCGCTTCGGCATGATCGTCTTCGCGATCTCGATGCTCTGCAACACGCTCGGCAACTATGTGCTGATCTTCGGCAAGCTCGGTCTGCCCGCGCTCGGCATCACGGGTGCGGCGGTAGCGACGCTTCTGTCCCGCGTGGTGGAGTTCGTCGTCGCGTTCTCCTACGCGTTCCGCTGCCGCACGATGCCGCTCATGAAGCACGCCATCCTCCGCCCCGGCATGGACATGCTGCGTAAATTCCTGCGCTACAGCGCGCCGGTGCTCATCAACGAGACGCTCTGGGGCACGGGCTTTTCGATGATCACGGTCATCATGGGCCACATGGCAAATAGCAGCGATCTCATCGCCGCCTACACGCTTGCGGGCAATATCGACAAACTGATGACCTCCGGCGTGTTCGGCATCGCGGCGGCGGTGTCCGTCATCGTCGGCAAGGAGATCGGCACGGGCAACTTAAAGGGCGTTTACAACATCGGCCGCGCGCTGTGCTTCACGGCGTTCGCGTTCGGCATTGTGCTCGGCATCGCCGAATACACGATGTTCGTGACGCTGATGCGCCCGTTCGTCATGCCGCTCTTCTCGCTCTCGGCAGTCGCCGAGCGGCTTTGCAGTGTGATGCTCATGTGCTATGCCTGCGCCATCCCGCTGCACAGCTTTTCAACCACGATGGTCGTAGGCGTGCTGCGCGGCGGCGGCGACGTGCACGCCTCGCTCTTTATCGACAATTTCCCCCTCTGGTGCGGCACGCTGCCGATGATGTGTCTGCTCGGCCTTGTGCTCAAGGTGCCGAACGAGGTCTTCTGCCTCTGCCTGATGATCGAATATATCATCAAATCCCCCCTCGGCCTTTACCGCCTGCACTCCGGCAAGTGGATCCACGACATCACCCGCATCGACGAATAACAAAAAAGCGGAAGGGCGCTGCCCTTCCGCTTTTCCATTCTCATTGTCAAGTTTTTACCGCGCGCTCCCGCCGCATTTCTCTCAGCACCGGCACGCTGACACACAGCGACGCCGCCACAAAGAACGCGATGCCGACCATGCGGTTCACGCTGATATGCTCGTGGTACACGACAACCGCCAGCGCCGTTGCCAGAATGGGCTTGACGAGATAAACGAACGACGCCTCCGTCGCAGAGGTGTACTCCGTGATCTTCGCCGTGAGCAGAAAACCGATGGCCGCGCAGCCGATGCCGACATGGCACAAAAGCAGCGTCGTTTTGAGCGTAAAGCCCGTAAAAAACGGAATGCCCGCGAATATCTCCAGCCCCAGGCCGCTGTAAAGCGCACCGACCGCCGGAATCTCACCGAGCAGCAGCAGGAAAAGGAGCTCCAGACCGCCGATGAGCATGTTGAACGTCGTGATCACGAGCGCGCCGAGCCGCGGCAGACGCAGCTTGCAGAGCGTACCGTAAGTGGCAAACAGCAGCGTGGCGGTGATGATCTCCAAAAAGCCGCGCAGGCTGATCTCAAGGTGCGCGGGATTGAGGATGAAGAGAATGCCGACAAGTTCCACGCCGATGGCCAGCAGATGGTTCTTTTTCAGCGGCTCATGCAGGATGAAGTGCGCCAGCGCCACCGCGAACACAGGATTGCCCGAGTAGATGATCGATGTAGCTGAGGCGTCCATGTGCAGCACCGCCATCTGCAAAAGCGACATGTGCAGCGTCACCGTCAGAAAACCGAGCAGTGTGAAATAGCCCCAGTCCGCCTTTGTAAGCTGGATATCCCGCTTTTTGAGGTCGTTCAGTGCAAAGGGCATCAGCGCAGCCGCGCCGAGCAGCACACGCTCGACTGTCACCTGCATGGGTGCAAACGCGCCGCCGAGCGCCTTGAGCGCGACCTCCGTCGTGGAATAGAGCATCGCGGCAAGCAGGATATAGAGATATCCCCGTTTCCGATCAGTCGTCATCTTCTTCCTCCTGTGCCTCGCCTTTGGCGAAGCAGCATCATTGTATGCCCCGCTGTGTTAAAATGCAATCCCAATCCGCTTTGTTCGGACGAAAAATGCCGCCCCGAATCGGGGCGGCATTTTGATTGCGGAACAGAAAATTACTTGGCAGTCTGCGCGGCCTTCTTG